>PDWJ01004935.1_pt1 | contig 26403 bp, 21 predicted proteins | sample 1430881 | NCBI WGS metagenome assembly PDWJ01 (sample SAMN01162460, study PRJNA174530) | Oral metagenome, whole genome shotgun sequencing project. | biome: Marine environment; feature: Marine mammal; material: Swab sample of the gingival sulcus; isolation source: swab sample of gingival sulcus...
TCTACCTCGATAGGCTTTTACCAAAAACGGACTGATGATACGCATATAACCCGCCAGAACGATATAATCAAAGTCTTGTGTTTCCAGCCATGCCATAAGCGCTCTGTCATAATCCTCGCGTTTTTTGCCTTGGGAAGCAATAACATGTGTTTTGATGCCTCTTTTCCCTGCAGTTACAAGACCTGCAGCTTCCGGATTATTGGAGAACACAGCTTGTACTTGTGCTTTATTTTGAAGTACACCATGGTCAACAGCCTCCAGAATAGCTTTCATATTGGATCCGCGTCCTGATATAAAAATGATAATTTTTTTCAACTTAAACTGCTTTATAAACTTAAGCCAATTTTAATATTGGCTATAAAACTAACATCTGAAAATGTGGAAGTTTCAAAATTATAATAATTTCCCAAACCTAAATAAAATCCCCATAAATATTGATCTCGTAAAGACCTTTGGATTCCCCAGTATAAACTTGTGTTGACATAATTAGCACCTTCCTCATCATCTAAAAAAAGATAAATATATTCCATCTTTGTCCCCAGAAAATTACCGGCATTTTTAGCCATATTTTTTTCTTTTAATCGCCTTTTATTCAGACTGTAATACAATTTCAGATGCGAACCTAAAGTTATATAATCGTCTCCTAAATCAAACACAAACCCCCTTTGACTGGTGATGCCTATTTGGTATTCTTTTCCAAAACTTATGTAAGGTTCTACGAGCAATACCGGACTGAGCGCATGCTCATAAGCAAGATCCAAACCACGAATTCCCAATTCAATTTTCGGAAAACTTTTTAAAGTACTCTTTTTTTGATCCTGTGCCGACAGCTTAAAACTAACCAATAGTATAATAACGAATATTACATGCTTGATGGTCATTGTTGTCAATTTATCTAAGGTTATTGTTTTCTCTCTGTCCAATATCTTTCCTGTAAAATTGCTTGTCAAAACTAATCAATTGAATATTGTGATAAACTTTATCTAATGCTTTTTGTAAAGTTTCACCACTGGCTACAACATTTAAAACACGCCCGCCATTGGTTACTATTTTATCATTAGCCAAGGCTGTTCCTGCATGAAAAACGGTAATATCATCCGGTAATTGATTTAATCCGGTAATCTCATAACCTTTATCATATTGTTTAGGATAACCACCCGATACCAGAACAACATCTGCAAAATAGCCCTGATGAAAAACCATATCAACCTCAGACAAACGCTTTTCTACGCACGCCAAAGCTACATCTTTTATGGGTGTTTTAAGAGACGGCAACAAAACTTCGGTTTCAGGATCGCCAAAACGCACATTGTATTCCAATAAATACGGGACGCCTGCTTCAACCATTATCCCAAAGTAAATCACGCCTCTGTAATCCATACCTTCTGCCCGGATGCCTTTAAGCGTTGGCTGGACAATCATGTCATTAACCTTTTGCAATAGATGCTCACTTACCCCCTCTACCGGTGTATAAGCCCCCATACCACCTGTGTTCGGGCCTTGATCACCCTCCAGGAGTTGTTTATGGTCTTGTGACGGCTGGAAAAGCTTCATGGATTTACCATCAGTAAAACCAATGACTGACACCTCATCACCGACCAAACGTTGTTCGATAATCAAAGGTGCTTGATGACCATAGGTTTGCTCTACCTCCCTCATAGCGTCTTTAAACACCGCTTCACTATCACAAACAAACACGCCCTTACCGGCAGCCAGTCCATCGTATTTTATCACACAATTGCCTTGTAGTTCCAAGCCATACGCCAAAGCCTTATCTACACTGGTAAACTTCTCATATTTAGCCGTGGAAACCCTGTGTTTCAACATAAATTGCTTAGCAAAAATTTTAGACGCTTCCAATTGTGCCGCTATTTTATCCGGCCCGAGGATCTTTATAGTAGTGGATCTGAAATAATCTACAATCCCTTCTGCAAGCGGTTGCTCGGGACCGACGAATATAAAATCAATACCATTAGAATGACAAAAACTTTCGACGGCTTTAAAATCAGACGTGTCAACGGCATGCGCATTGGGAATACCACCATTGCCGGGCAGTGTAAAAACATTTTCCCAACCTTCGGTTTTGGCAAAAGCCCAAGCGAGTGCATGTTCACGTCCGCCATTACCTATGATTGCTATTTTCATGTGTTTATTTTTTATTGCTTTTTAATGGTCACGTAACCTTTGATATTTTCTTACAGAAACTGAATTATTTAATTGAATTATCATCGTCAATCAATCCTTGTTTCATCTTGGCTATTTCCTCTGTAACCTGTGCTTTTAACGATGGCACATTAAGAGCTCTTATCGCTGCATAAGCGGCATTGTCAGGGTGTATTACCGTAACCGCCGGTGTTTTGGATGGCATAATCAAGGACGAATTGATATTCAGCATTATATCTGATTTATCCGTAAACGGAGGACAGTTGATGACAGGCACACTTAAATTGGCTGCCAACGCTCCACCAAGACCATTGGAACGACCTGCAATAGCTATGACAACAACCGGTTCGACACTGTTATTATAAACCTCTGCTACTTCTACCAAACGCTCCCCGTTTTTATGGGCTGAAATCGCGCGCATTTGAGTAGTCACATCGTATTTTTTCAAATATTCTATAATCTTTTCAGCATGAGGCACATCAGATTTTGATCCCATAATCAACCCCACAAACCCTGATTTGATATAGCCTTTGTTACGCAAGTTGTAATACATTCTTGCTTGAACATCAATTGTTGAGGTTTTAAAGGTTTCACCGGTAATGATTTTATAAATATCGCGGTAGCGTTTAGAGGTTTCTTCAACCACATCATCTGACAATAAAGAAGGAATTTCACCTTTGATCTTATTAGCCAACATCCATTGACGGACAAATTCTTTATCTATTTGTTCTGCTTTTTCAGGGTTGGCATCATAATCGGCTTTATTCCAGAAACGGGAAGAATCCGGCGTGTGGATTTCATCCATCAGGATGAGTTTGCCCTCATAGAATCCAAATTCGTATTTGGTATCCACCAATACAATACCGCGTTCTGCCAAATATTTTGAACCGAAATCAAAAAGTTCCAAAGCTTTTTGCTTCATCAACTGATAGGTCTTTTCATCGACCAAGCCACGCTTAATAATTTCTGCCTCTGTGATCTCTGTATCATATTTATCTTTGGTCGTAGGCGTTAAAATAGGTGATGGAAACTGTTGGTTAAACGTCAAACCATCTTCCACTTTGACACCACTAAATTCTCTTTGACCTTTCTCGTAACCACGCCACATAGACCCTGTCAAATAGCCGCGTACAATCATTTCTACACGTATCGGGTCACACTCTTTGACCAAACTAATGTTGTCGTCAACCTGCTCTATCAAGTGGTTTTCTATAATGCCTTCTGTTTCTTTAAACCAAAAATTGGTCAAACTGTTCAGGACGGCTCCTTTATAAGGAATAGCGTTTTTAAGGTTTTTATTAAAGGCAGAAATACGGTCAGTCACGACAATCAAACGGCTTTTGTCATCTACCGCAATACTATCACGTACTTTTCCGGCATGGATTTTCTTGAGTTGAGGACTTTCAAAGTGATACAAAGTGTTCATAATTAGGGTTTGAAGTTTGAGATTTAGAATTTGAGATTCTACGGCTATGTAAAATCAAATTTGAAATATTGAATTATTTATTAATGTTTAAAATGTCTTAAACCGGTAAAAATCATATTGACCCCGAGCTCATTGGCTTTATCAATGACGGCTTTGTCACGTATGGATCCCCCGGGTTGTACAATGGTTTTAATACCTCTTTCATGTGCTAATTCCACATTGTCCGGAAATGGAAAAAACGCATCTGAAATCAACAGCGCTTCACCGAGCTTTTCTGCAACATTAACCGTTGCGCCATGCTCAGCTTTGATAAAATCTGTGGCTTTTTGCAGTGCTAATTCTGATGCTATCAAACGGTTTGGCTGTCCTGCACCCATGCCCATCAAATAGACATCATTAGCTTTTTGGCCTACAACCACAATGGCATTTGACTTAATGTTTTTAATGGCTTTTAAACCAAATTCGACTAATGATTTATGTTTGTCAAGGTCCAGGTCAAGTTCAGATTCTGTCACACAGTTCATTTTATCGAACAATTGGGTGTCGTAATCCTGACTCAACAATGAGCCGTGAATATAGCGTAAATCTTGTTGCATAGGCGTTTTAGAGGCGTCGTATTTTAAAACCCTCAAGGCTTTATGATGTTGTAAATACGCCAAAGCATCTTCATCATAATCAGGTGCGATAACAACTTCAATAAATTTACGTTGACTGACTTTTTCGTGGTCTAAATTAAAAAACTGAACCGTCTCCAGAGTCAATTTTTGATTAAATGCAATGATAGAACCAAAGGCAGACACGGGGTCTCCCTGCCAGGCCAATTCAAGTGCCTGACGTTGGTTGTCAGATTGAGCTAAACCACAAGGATTGGAATGTTTGACCACCGCACAAGCCTGATTGGACAACTCTCTGACGGCATTGACCGCCCCGGAAATATCTAAAATATTATTGTATGACAGCGCTTTACCGTGTAAAATTTCCATGTCATGGAAAGTATTTGCTACGCCTTTTTGTTTGTAAAACAGCGCTGACTGGTGTGAATTTTCGCCATAACGCAAAGGCTTACCTTCTACAAAGCTCAAACGTAACGAATGCTTACCCAAAGCTTTATCCATAGTCTGTGCAATCAAGGCATCGTAGTCTGCCGTATGGTTGAAAGCTTTGGCCATCAAATGTTGACGGAATTCCAAACTCGTGTTGCCCTTGTGTTGGGCTAACTCTTGTGTAAAAACCTCATAGTCTCCGGGATTGGTCAATACCGTCACATACTTAAAGTTTTTAGCCGCTGCCCTGACCATGGTCGGACCACCTATGTCTATATTTTCAATAAGTGTGTCAAAATCTGCTCCTTCCTTGAGCACTTTTTCAAAAGGATACAGATTGCAAACCACCAGATCAATAGGTTCTATATGTAACTGAGTAGCTTCCAGAGCATCTTTTGCCCTGTCAAACAACAATGCCGACTCTATCTGAAACGAAATGGTTTTCATCCTACCGCCAAAGGCTTCGGGATTTTTGGTCACTTGTGAAATATCAGTGGTCTCAATGCCGGCTTCCTGCAAAACTTTTTGCGTGCCACCGGTGGAAATGATTTCTATATCATACAGTTTCAGTTGTTGTGCTAAGGCGACTATACCTGTTTTGTCTGAAACGCTTAAAAGAGCTTTTTTGATGGACATTTTATGTGTTGTTTGTGATTTATTGGTCTTTGTTTTTGTATGTCTGGTTACTATCAGATGTTTAATACTTTCTTCACCTCAGCAATTGAAACTGATGGCATATATCATTAATCCATTCGATAATTTTTTATCTTAACCTTTGTTCTTTTTGATATGATCGACGATATTGTCAAAAATCACCTGACCTGTTTGTTCTCTTTCCAGTGTTCTGCCTTGGGCTTGAATATTCGTCCAATCGGGATGATGGTAACACGTCATAAAAGCTTCGGGATGCGGCATCAATCCGAAAACCTGTCCGGAAGGATCAACCAATCCGGCGATACTCAAATCAGCGCCATTGGGATTGAGCGGATACTCATCAGTGACTTGCCCGTTTTTATCAACATATTGCAGAGCAACCAATCCTTGTTCAACAATGGCTTTTTGGGTGGCTTCATCTTTTATTTTCAGCTTACCTTCGCCATGTCTTACCGGTAAATCTATCAGATCCAGACCGGTCAAAAACGGTGAATTGACCTTTGGATTGACTTTACAATGCACCCATCGGTCTTCGTATTTGCCCGAATTGTTTTTTTCCAACGATACCTCAGGGGTGTAATCCTGCTTGATATTAGGTAATAAGCCCAACTGGACTAACATCTGAAAACCATTACAGATTCCCATAATGTATTTACCGTCTTTGAGAAATTGATCGATTTCTTCGATAAAGGTATGCCCGTTGGACATTCTTTTATATTTGATTTTATTAGACATAACCTTACCTGAAGCAATATCATCACCAAAGGAGAAACCACCGGGAAAGTTTAAGATATCAAAGTCCTTTAACAGGTATTTGCCATTGAGAATATCATTGAAATGAACGATTGTAGATTCTGCGCCGGCATGTTCATATACCGCACCCATTTCTACCTCACAATTAATTCCAAATCCTGTAATAATTAACGCTTTAACCATGTTTATACTGTTTTAAACCAATCCGTTTTGCCATTGTTCTGCAAGCGCCTCTACCGACACCTCAACCAATCGGGCATGATGGTCTGTTATTTCTAATGTTTTTGTTTCATCAACACTACCGAGATAATGAATACTATCCCCCATCAGGCTTTCAAATGCCGTTTTGTTTTCAGGACTAATACTCACTACGAACCGTGAATGGCTCTCGGCGAATAGCTTGGCTTGTGATGACAGGTCGCCCACGTTTGTAACATCAGCAGACAAACCGAAAGACGTTCCGAGTAAACATTCACTTAATGCGACGACAAGTCCACCGTCTGACAAGTCATGTGCCGAAACCAGCAAACCGTCTTCATGAGCTTTCATCATTTTAAGGTAAAGGGCTTTGGCCGCTTCCTTTCTGACTTTAGGCACATTGGCACCCAATTCGTTGTATAACTTATAAAAAGTAGAGCCTCCCAGTTCATCGTAGGTTTGACCCACTTGATAAACGAGGTGACCTTTGGTTTTAAAATTAGACGTCAGCGTTTGACGAACATCTTTTATTTTTGACACCATTGAATACAAAATTGTTGGCGGGACAGAAATCTTGACACCTTCTGCCTTGAAGTCGTTTTTCATACTGTCTTTACCGGATGTCATGGGGATATCATAGAAAGTCGCCATATCATAGAGACCTTCACACATCTGCACCAATTTGGCGAGTTTTTCTTTACCGTCAGGATTTTTTTCGGGATGGTATTCTGAATCCGGCACACAGAAATTGTCATTGACCGTCCAGAAAACGTCATCGCCTGGTTTGGTATTGGGCAGTTGTCCGCCAACGGCAATAATCTGCCTGATAGCCTCATCAAATGCCCCACAAGACATCTCATAAGCATCAATATCACCAAATTTTGGGGCAATACCATTGGATACAGCAATACCTTCAAATGTTTCGTGACTGACACGCATCACACCGGCATCCTGCGGCTGAATACCTTCACTTCCCATCAATGGTTTGATGATGGTTTTACCTTTGACCTCATGGTCGTATTTTCTGATGACATTTTCCCTCGAACAAACATTGAGATCATTCATCAAGGTCAATGTTGCCCGGTTAAAATCTATATCCTTTAAATAGGGTTCCTTAAAATCAGGCATTACCCACTCGGCTAGCATTTGCTTTTGCGGTACACCATTGTGTAAGAAATCCAAAACCAGATAATTAATGGTTTCGTCTTTAAAACGCACATCCAAATAACCCGAATTGGTAAAGTAACCTATATCCGTCGCTTCAACCTCATAATGCGCTGCCAAAGCGAGGAATTCTTCTAATTGTTCCGGTTCTACAACAATAGTCATACGCTCCTGAGATTCAGACACAAAAATCTCCCAGGGTTTTAAACCGGCGTATTTTAAAGGTACTTTTTCAAGATTGACTACAGCGCCATCAGTCGTTTCTGCCAACTCACCAATAGATGATGATAAGCCACCGGCACCATTGTCCGTACTCGTTTTGATCAATCCCTGACGAACCGCTACTTGCATAAAATCCGACAGTTTTTTCTGGGTAATCGGACTACCGATTTGCACGGCAGACATCGGTGAATTTTCATTGATTTCTATAGATGAAAACGTCGCCCCGTGGATACCGTCTTTACCGACACGTCCACCAGCCATGATAATACGATCACCGGCATCTATAGGTTTTTCCCAGGCTTTTTTTCCATTGATATACATGGGAATTACACCTCCTGTACCACAAAAGACTAAAGGTTTCCCGGCAAAACGGTCATCAAAAATAATAGAACCGTTGACCGTAGGAATTCCGGATTTGTTACCACCATCTTCAATACCTTCAACGACACCGTCCATAATGCGTCTTGGGTGTAGTTGTCCTTTGAGTAAAGGTTTGTCATAATTCGGCGGACCGAAACACAATACATTAGTATTAAACAACAAATCCACGCCACCAATACCCGTACCCATGATATCCCTGTTTACCCCAAGAATTCCCGTAATCGCTCCACCATAAGGATCTAATGCCGAAGGTGAATTGTGGGTTTCTACTTTCCAGGCTAAGAGTTGGTCATCATTTATTTTGACCATACCGGCATTGTCTGTAAAGACCTTGACCAACCAATCAATTTTATTGGCTTCAAGGTGCGCTTTGACCTCGTCAGTCGAACCTTTTATATAAGTTTTAAACAGTGAATTTATGGTTTTGGTTTCACCTGTTACTTTGTTTTCATAGCTTATTTTGGCATTAAACTCTTTGTGTTTACAATGCTCTGACCATGTTTGCGCAAAGACTTCCAACTCTATATCCGTTGGTTGTTCCGGTAATCCCAAACGTTGGCGTTCTGCCTTGATATTTTCCTTTTGATAATAATCCCTGATGGCTTTCATCTCTTCCAGACTCAAGGCCAAAACTTTCTCTTCTGACAGTTTGACCAACGCATCATCAGACAGGTTAAGATCAATCAAATCAACCGTTTCATCTATATGCATCGCTACTTTTGGCACATAAGGCGTATAATTAAAACCGGCATCGGTTTTAACCAAACACTGGAAATGGTTAATCAACGGGTTACCCAAAAAGGCACGGGCGATACGTTGAAGTTCAGCTTCACTGAGCGCCTTTTCGAAATAATAGACCTTTTGGGTATAAATATGTTGTACATTGAGGTCAATAGATTCGTTGAGAAAATCAGCCAAGGCCATTTGAGCAGATGTACCTTCATCATCAGTAACTCCAGGCAATTGGGCAACAGCGACTAAGCTATTAAAGCTGTTGGTATCCCAATAACGGTTAATTAATACATCCTTACTGATGGGATTTTGCAGACATTGCTCCGCAAAGTTGATAATTTGCTTATCTGATAGCGCGTAATCTATGGCATAAAGCGTAGATGTACGAACATTTCCTGTATCAATACCGAGCTCTGCTTTGGCTTTGGCTTGAATGCCGAGCGCTTTGGCATCTTTGATATTGGATTTAAGATAAGTTTGTATGGTTTTGTACATGATTTCTAAATTTGATTATCTCCGGATTTCCTTGTCCACCGGAAAAATAATGAGTACTGTATGTCTTAGGATTTTCTTATTTACTAATATTTATCTCTCCTTTTTACCACCTAAAGGTACTTTTTGATAACCACAGAGGTCACAACATTTAAAATTGTAATAAACCTAAAAAAGGGCTTTGACCTTTTTACCTCCGTGTTCTCTGCGTTTTCTGTGGTTTTCATCTATGTTTATACGTTTATGTTCCTATTAGCACCTTATAATGCTTTTTGATAACCACAGAGGACACAGAGGGCACAGAGCGTTTTGTTCGCTAACGCTCACAAAGTGTCAAATGCTGATTATTCGTTTATAAATCTTTTTATTCCGTTTGTTAATTTTACTTCATTAAAATTAATAAGCAAACCTACATTCATCTTTGACAATTTTAAATAAGTTAAAATTTGTGCTTCATGAATGGGTAACAACTCTTTTACCGCTTTCAATTCGACAACAACCTCATCTTCAACAATTAAATCAATCCTATATCCAACATCTAACTTTATCTCTTTATAGTCAATTGGTAAGTTTATTTGCTCTCTAACCATCAATCCTCGTTGTTGCAACTCATAAACCAAACACTTTTCATAAGTATTTTCAAACAGCCCAGGGCCCAATATTTTATGAACATCAATTGCAGCACCTATAATCTCGTATGTAATTTCTTCTTTTGTCATTAATTTAAGACCGCAAAGGACACAACATTTAAAATTGTAATAAACCTAAAAAAGGTCTTTGACCTTTTACCTCCGTGTTCTCTGCGTTCTCTGTGGTTTTCATCTATGTTTATACGTTTAAATTCCTATTAGCACCATATAATGCTTTTTAATAACCACAGAGGACACAGAGCGCTTTGTTCGCTGACGCTCACAAAATGTCAAATGTTGATTATTCGTTTATAAATCATTTTACTTTCACATTCTCTACGTTCTTAGTGGTTAATATATCAGTATTAATTTATATTCTAATACTCTTTTTTAAGTGTTTTCTCTTTTAACCTTACCTCAATACTGTTATCCTCCGTAATCACACCGGCTTTTTTACACTCATACTTTTGTGCTTTAGCTAGAGCTATAATACTATCGGCCTGATTGTCATCACAGACAAGCAACATACCGTTCCCCATATTCCACCACAGGTAAGCATCATCGTCAGAGATATTGCCCAGTTTCTGCACCTTGGACATAAATGGTAAAGGCTCGTAAACATTGTCAAACCGTGCCCCATAGTTGGTTTGCTTTAACACACGTCTGAAGTTATCAAAAATACCACCACCGGTAATGTGTGCAATACCGTATAAGTTTAAATCAGATTGAATAATCTTTGTAATCAAAGGACTATAAACCAAAGATGGTGTCAATAAGATTTCTCCCCACGTACGATTGTCATCATACGCCTGATTGTGCCAGTCATCACCAAACTGTTCTTTCATAATACGTCTGACCGATGAGAAACCATTACTCCTAAATCCGCGGCTCTTTAAACTTAGCACTACTTGTCCGGGTTTAATCTTATGACCGTCGATACTGTCGTCCAGTTGTTCCGGTAATACACCAATAGCTGTTGAGCTCCAATTGAAATGCATTTTATCCCCAAAACCACCGATTCGGTCGCCGAGCTCTGCAATTTCCCCTCCGGTAATTGTAATTCCGGAGACATCGCAGGCTTCGCTTAAACCCTTCATCAGTTGTTCGATAATTTCCGGATCTAAATAATCCACATCAATTACATTGGATAAATTGGTCGGTTCAAAACCAACAGCTGCCAGATCATCAGCGACCATAGCGACCAGATCGTACCCTAAGGTATCGTATATCCCGGTTCGTTCTGCAAGTTCAGCTTTAGTACCGATACCATCTGAACCTATCCCGATACGTTCTTTACCGAATAAAATAAGATTTGAGAAGCCACCATCACTTTTGGAGCCTATCGCCCCTTTTTTGCCTTGCCTGTTTTTAAAGGTCCCGATGGCATAATTATAGGCTTTTTCCGAAGATTTGTTGCCAAGGTCTATATCGACCCCACTTTTTTTTGTCATGTTACAGCAGTTAAAACGCAAAATTATAAAGGCTATCTCAAACCTTATAACGGCTGAGATACAACTCAAGAATATATCGGGCATAATGACCCGCTATTTGTCTGGCAAATGCAGGAAAATCCACATGTGCGTTATCATCGGCTTTGTCTGAAATAATTCTTATAATCTGAAACGGCAGATCGTATTCATAACAAACCTGTGCTACAGCGGCGCCTTCCATTTCCACACACAAGGTATCCGGTTGGTGTTTTAGAATCTGTTTGATTTGAGATACTTTCCCTACAAACTGATCACCACTGGCGATAATCCCCTGATGAAATGTTGGACGACTTAAATCAAATTGCGATTTTAAATCATCCGAAAAATAATTATCAAACCCCGCTATAAATTGTTCAATACTGTCTTGCAAGTGCTGATCATAAGTTGTATCAAACAGGGATTTTCCCAACAATGGGACTTCGGTAGTCGGGAACAAAGGATAGGCATCGATATCATGTTGAAAAAACGAAGTGCCCAAGACGACATCCCCTACATTGACATTAGCATTCGTTGAACCCGCAACACCACTGAATATCAATTGGTCTATTTTAAAACCATTAATGAGTTGTGTCACCGTTGTTGATGCCGCTACTTTTCCCCAACGCGAAAACACCAAAACAACAGGTACACCATACAAAGTTCCTCTATAAAATGTACGTTTACCGATACGAACGGTTGTTTTATCCTCTAACACCCGAATCAATTGCTCCAATTCTTCCGGCATAGCAGACATGATGGCTAACATAGGCAGGTCTTTTTGATTAAGGCGTAAAATTACACTTTTATCACAAGCACATTTCGATTGATCAAACATAAAAACAAAAGGACTAATGCCATATAAAAAATAATATACAGTATTAAAATGCCTACTTTTGTAATCTGATCCATAAAGACAATCCCTATGGAAGACTACAAGCTCAATGGACGTATTTGGCTAACCCTCAATGATGAAATGGTTTTGGGGGAAGGTAAAATATGCTTGCTGAATCACATCCGCGAATTAGGGTCTTTACGGCAGGCGGCAGAAGCCATGCAAATGTCTTACCGTAAAGCCTGGTACAGTGTCAAACAAATCAATGAAGCCGCTAAAGAGCCCGTGGTTATTCTTAAACGCGGCGGTACAGATGGCGGTCATGCTCAAATCACAGGCTACGGTAAAAAACTCATTCAGAAGTTTTCACAACAAAAAGAAGATTTTAAACAATTTTTAGAAGAGCAGAACAGTTCTAACGCCTCTTTTCCTGAATAAAAACATCAGTCCTGATAACGTTGACAATACCGCTACATTAACAGGCACGGATAAGACATGGATTACATAAGTTTGACACCTTCTCCTCTATGCTATATTTATTACATTTTCTTATCATAATTCTCATACATTTGCAGCGTTATTCCCAATAAGGAATAACGACTATTTTTCAAGAGCATTAAAAACATTTACAATGAATATAAAAAGTCTGATTTTCACCCTGTGTATACTCCCCCTGTTTGTCCGGGCACAAACCCTGCAAGACACAATAGATGTCAAAACATTTCAATTGGGTGAAGTTGTATTATACAGCAACAACCCAAAAGATAAAATCACTCAAAAACACATCCTACAATACAACAAACCCGATGTCGCACAAGCCTTAAACCTCTTGCCATCGGTTGTGATGAATCTGACCGGTTCGCGTAACGAAAGTAATATCTATATGCGCGGTTATGATATACACAGTATTCCGGTATATGCCGATGGGATTCCCGTTTATGTGCCTTATGACGGTTATGTGGATTTAGCCCGGTTTACGACCGCTGATTTATCAAAAATTGACGTTTCCAAAGGATTTTCATCGGTACTGTATGGCCCCAATGCCATGGGTGGGACAATTAACCTGATCAGCCGTAAACCCGTGAACGCCTTTGAGCTTAAAACAAAAGCAGGTTTATTGAGCGGCGAAGGTTATGACAATTTTGTCAGTATAGGCTCACGCCTTGATCAATGGCTGTTACAAGCGACCTTCGCACAGTTTGACCGTGCCTATATGCCGTTATCAAACAATTTTGAGTTGACTGAAGCGCAAAACAGTTTTAAACGCAACAACTCTTACCGTAAGGACCGGAAATTCACCATTAAAACAGGTTTTATACCTAACGATTCCGATGAATATGTCCTGAGTTATATCAATCAAAAAGGCCGTAAGGGTAATCCTGTCTATCTCGGCACTGACGAGAACATTCGCATCCGTTACTGGCAATGGCCCAATTGGGATAAAGAAAGTGTGTATTTTATTTCAAAAACTAAAATCAGCCCAAAAATTAATCTGAAATCGCGATTGTACTACGACCAGTTTGACAATGCTTTATCATCTTATGATGACGACACTTATAGCAGTCAGACTTTCGGTTATGCTTTTAACAGTGTGTACCGTGACAAAACCTACGGTGGAACCATTGAAAGTGCATTAGATTTCAGGAGCAATACATTGAAAACCGCATTCCATATCAAGCGGGATGAACACAGGGACATCAGTGATGAAACGATGCCATTGGAAATGATTGACAACACTTATACTTTTGGTATAGAAGACGTCATCACAAGCAGCCAAGGATCAAAACTGATCTCAGGAGCCAGTGTTTCTTACAGACAAGGCGTTAAAGCCGAAGACCGTAATCAAATTAATGCAGACGGAACTTACGCCACTTTTGACAATACTAACAACACGGCTTTCAACTTGCAATTTGCCGGGCTTTACAAACTCAATACCAAAGCCCAAATCAACGCATCTGCGGCTTACAAAACGAGGTTTGCCACCATGAAAGACCGGTTTTCTTACCGTTCGGGACACGCCATTCCCAATCCTGATCTGGCCTCTGAAGAAGCGGTCAATATTGACCTGGGCATGACTTTTCAAATCAATGCCAAACTTTACATCAAACCGGAGATTTTCAGTAATCATTTGTTTAATACCATTCAGTATGTAGATGAAGTCCAACCCGGTTTGTCGCAAATACAAAACACCGGACAATCACATTTTTACGGTTTTGATTTTACCGGTGTTTACCAAATGCCATTGGACATACAATGGACCTTAAACTATGCGTTTATCAAACGTAAGAATCTGTCAAATCCCGACTTATTGTTTGTGGACGTACCGGAACACCATATTTTTAGTGCATTGGTGTATAAAGGGCTTAAAAACTTTGATTTTAACCTCAATGGCGAATTTGCATCTGATCGTTACAGCACGAGTTACGGCAATATTTCCAAAGCTTATATCGTGTTTAACACCAGAGCGGCTTACCAATTCAACAATGGTATAGCCATAGAAGCCGGAGTTAACAATGTATTTGATAAAAACTATACGATTACAGAAGGGTTTCCGGAAGCCGGCAGGAGTTATTTCATGAGCCTGATGTATGATTTTTCAGTAAAATAGTTTTAACCGATTGACACCTAACAACCAACATAAAATCACCTCCCGGAAACAGCTCAGCGACGTTTGGCTGAAAGCCGCTATACTGGGTGCTACATGGGCGGCATCTGAAATTATATTAGGGAGCTTTTTACACAATTTACGGATGCCGTTTAATGGTAACATCCTGACCGCCATCGGCTTGATTTTGATGATTTCAGCCTCCTTTATCTGGAAAGACAAAGGTTTATTCTGGCGTACCGGATTGATTTGTGCGTTGATGAAAACACTCTCGCCCAGCGCCATTATTTTTGGCCCCATGATAGCCATATTTGCCGAAGCTATCCTCATGGAGCTATCTATTCGATCCCTGGGCAGAAATCTTTTGGGTTATAGTGTTGGTGCATCTTTGGCAATGTCGTGGATCCTGGTTCAAAAAGTCGCTAATATGATCATCTTTTACGGCTTTAACATCGTTGAGATTTACACCAACCTTATAGAGTTTGCCGAACGCCAACTCAATATTCACTTTGATTTGTTTTGGATGCCTATCTTTACCCTACTCGTTTTATATATCATTTTTGGTCTGATTGCTGTATGGATTGGGGTAAGCATCGGCAAGAGATTACAAACACAACGCTCATCAGTCAGTATCAAAGCGACATCAGCAAACGCATGGTTCCAAGCTAAGAATAATCGCCAATTCCCTTACAGTTTAGGCTGGCTCATCATAGATTTTATATTGTTGATTGGGATGCTTTTGGTGATCAACAACACGCCGGTATATTTGTGGGCAATATTAACATTTGTCGTGATTTTTTTATGGACACAACGCTATAAACGGGCTATCAGACAGCTTTCCAAACCCAAGTTTTGGGTGTTTTTTATCCTGATTACCATGTTGACCGCTTTTGTCATGACTTACATCCAAGGACGCCCCGGGATAGATGGTCTAATCATTGGCTTACAAATGAACTTTAGAGCGGCCATTGTGATTGTAGGTTTTGCTGTCATAGGCACGGAACTGTATAACCCAAAAATAAGGGCTTATTTTGCACAAACCGCTTTCAAACAATTACCGGTTGCTCTGGAATTGGCTTTTGAGGCTTTACCCAGCGTCATCTCTAATCTACCTGAAGTCCAACAGTTCTTTAAACGTCCGGTGAACGTCGTATCTCAGCTTATGGCACAAGCCGAACAACGGTTTAAAAACATAAAACAACAACAATCACCACCACTATTTATCCTGACCGGTGGTTTGGCTCAAGGTAAAACCACTTGTCTGATAAAACTCATTGACTCACTCAAAAAATCAGGTCTCAAAGTCTCCGGTTTTTACAGTCCACGGGTGCTGTCGGGTAATGAAACCACAGGTTATGACCAAACGCTGATAGATACCGGTCAAAACTTTCCTTTTTTGAGAAAAGATAAGAACAAGGTCAATGCTATAGGCGCTTATAGTATCGACGATTTTACTTATAAGTATCTGAAAGAATATTTATTATCAATTGACCACACCACCACACAACTGGCTATCATAGATGAAATAGGCCGGTGGGAATTAGAAGGTAAGGGTTGGTTTGAAAGTTCTAAACTTCTCATAGAGAAAAATATCCCGCAACTATGGGTTGTAAGAGATACATTTGTAGACAAAATTATTGATTTTTACGCCTTAGCACACGTCAATATTTATTCGATTGACAATCCAACTTGCGAAAGTTTTTCCAAAGATATTATCAGCATTCTAAAACAGTCAACCCCAAAGGCTTACAACAGCTTACCAAACAACAACTTAAACAATTGATTTGATGCTTATAACACATTACATCAAACAAAAAAACCATTACCCGGATGTATTCGTCAAAAACTTCCAATAAGCGGTGAAGTTTTATCTTAGAATCAAGATGTAAGAAATTGTCTTTGAAAGTAGTGTAAGTTTAATTATTATTATTATTTTTACCCGTCGTCTAATTCAATTTCACCATGAAAAAGATACTGCTTTGGATTATAAAACTCCCCAACATCCCCGATACCGACTACAAAGCTACCCTAAACTTCAAAAGGTATCAAACCACAGACAACATCACAAAAATCCCTTTTACCCGCAATGACGCCAATGAATTTGTAGCACATCTACCGGTGCAACCGGCAGCCGGAAAAATGGAATACTCTATTTCCGGAAGTATAGACGGTCAAATCTTTCATATCCCTGAACAAGGTGAAGACAGTATTGTTCTACGGTATAAAGACCCTGTTCCCAATGGTTTTTTGATTCCACATGTCTTATTTATGATTTTGACCATTCTCTTTGGTTTAAGAGCAGGTTTGAGTGCTCTATTTGAGCCTAAAGCCATGAAAAAACAAACCTTAATCGCCTTTGCCTCCATGAGTATAGGCGGTATGATACTTGGCCCTATTGTTCAAAAGTATGCTTTTGGTGACTACTGGACAGGCTTTCCGTTTGGTGGTGACTTTACTGATAACAAAATGTTGATCATGTGGTTCGTCTGGCTTATAGCTGTGATTGTAATCCGGTATTATAAAAGATTAAGCAGAACTGTTGTTACGCTCGCTGCCATTGTGATGACTATCGTTTATCTGATACCGCACAGTATGGGCGGGTCAACCCTGGATTATGATAAAATAGATCAGGGTATTCACCCCAGTGAAGCCGTAAAAACCGGAATAAACAAATAAAGAATTAACTAAAACCTTACAAAACAAGAAACAACGAATATTTTAACTTTTAAAACAAGAGAACTTTTTAACTAACTTTTTATTGATTATGAGAACATTTTTACTTTTAAGTTTTTTATGCGTTTTTACATTAGCTTTAGAAGCTCAGAACATTCAATTGCACTATGACCTCGGCAAAGACAGACAATATCTTACGTCCACTGTTGAGTTTTTTAAACCCGACAAATTGGGTAGTACCTTCTTTTTTGTTGACATGAATTATGACATGGGGGATGTAGAAGGGGTCAGTTTGGCTTATTGGGAAATTGCCCGTGCATTTAAAGTCAGTAAAAAAATACCTTTGAGTGTTCATGTGGAATACAATGGAGGTTTTGGCCAATGGTATAGTAATAACTTACAATTTGGAGGCGCTTACACCATCAACGATGCCTTCTTAGGTGGTGTAGAATACTCGTGGAATGCCAAGGATTACTCCAAAGGATTTACACTTCAAACCCTATACAAATACATCAGGGGCAAACACAATGCCTCATTTCAATTGACTGGCGTATGGTACCTCCACCTTTTGGATAAAAAATTGTCATTGACCGGTTTTGCTGATTTCTGGCGGGAAGACTTTCTGTTTGCAAACAATAATTTAACCACAGAAACAAAGTATGTTTTATTAACCGAACCTCAAATCTGGTATAACTTTAACAAGCATTTTTCTGCCGGTAGTGAAATCGAAATCAGTTCAAACTTTGGAGGAATGGAAGGTTTCAACATTATGCCGACACTAGCCGTTAAATACAGTTTATAATTCCAAAATTCTCAACCATTATGTTAGCCGACTTTTTTAAACTTAAAGAACATAAGACCAATATAAAAACAGAAATTTTAGCCGGGATAACAACCTTTATGACTATGGCTTATATCCTGGCGGTTAATCCGGATATACTCAGCGCTACGGGTATGGATAAACACGCTTTGTTTACCGCCACCGCCCTTTCTGCTTTTATTGCAACACTTGTCATGGCTCTGGTAGCTAAATTACCTTTTGCATTGGCACCGGGTATGGGACTCAATGCTTTTTTTGCTTTTACCGTTGTCCTGGGTATGGGGTACTCCTGGCAGTTTGCGCTTACCGCCGTGTTTTTTGAAGGTGTCATATTTCTTATCCTTACAGCATTCAACATCCGGGAACTTATTATTAATGCCATCCCACTGTCCATAAAACATGCTGTTTCTGCCGGTATCGGATTGTTTATCGCCTTTATAGGCTTACAAAATTCCGGCATCATTGCCAATAGTGATGCAACTCTAGTAAGTCTGGGGAACATCAATGCACCAGCAGCTCTTATAGCTTTATTGGGTATTATCATTACGGCTGTCTTACTAACCTTAAAAGTCAAAGGAGCTTTACTCATTGGTATTTTTGTGGCCACAATAGTGGGCATTCCCTTTGGTGTTACACATTTGCCGGAAGGCAACCTGATTAGTACACCGCCGTCCTTGGAGCCTATATTATTTAAACTGGATTTTTCAAATATTTTTTCTATTGATATGCTTATCGTGTTATTTACATTTCTTTTTGTAGACATGTTTGACACTGTAGGAACACTGGTAGGTGTATCTTCCAAAGCCGGAATGCTTGACGACAAAGGCAGAGTGCCCCGTGTCAAACAAGCCTTATTTGCAGATGCTATAGGTACTACTTGTGGCGCTTTACTAGGGACAAGTACTGTAACCACTTATGTAGAAAGTGCCTCCGGTGTGAGTGAAGGCGGTAAAACCGGACTAACAGCTTTAACCACAGCTATACTTTTTTTACTGGCATTGTTTTTAGCGCCTGTGTTTATCATGGTTCCGGCAGCAGCCACAGCGCCAGCGCTGTTTTTAGTCGGTTATTTTATGATGTCGCCTATTAAAAACATCAACTTTGATGATTTATCGGAATCTATTCCAGCTTTTGTCACCATTATTATCATGCCACTTACCTACAGTATAGCCGATGGTATTGTCTTTGGTATGCTGAGTTATGTTTTCATCAAATTATTTACAAGAAAACTGAAAGACCTTTCCGTGATAATGTATATACTGACTATATTATTTATTCTAAAGTTTTTTATGTAACAACTAAATCATCATCCGGGGTGATGATGTCAAACCTCATCACCCCTACATATTTAAGAACCAATATTTATTAAAATCAAATCCATTCAACACTAATCAAATTTACCAATACTTTTAACAGATTATCAATTATTTAAACAAAAAAAACAATGAAAAATTTTTACACAATCTTATTGCTTTCTATTATTACTCTTACAAGTGCTATGGCTCAATCTGATGACGGCAATACTACAATATCTAATAAAGGGCAAATCACTATGACTAAAGAATTTGCCAATTATAAATTTTATCAGAATGATCGTCAAATAGCCTGGAAAGAATTTAACGAAATTTTTGCCGGTAATACCTATGCACTCAACGAATATACCAAAGCAAAAAGAAATTATACGTTCAGTAAACTTACAGGTATTCTGGGAGGATTAGCTGTTGGTTGGGAATTAGGAAATGTTATCTCAGGCAATGATCCTAATTGGTTTGTTTCCAGTGTTGGAGCCGGGTTTGTCGTCTTGAGCTTTCCACTTGACAGAAAATTCAAACAACATATGACAAAAGCCTTGCACAGCTATAACAGGAAGCATAATAATACCGGCTCATCTGTAAGCGTCAAAGAGATTAATCTTATTTCAAATAAAAACGGGTTGGGTCTTGCTGTAAGTTTTTAACCCGAATGCTTTAAAATATCACATTGATTGTTAGCAATGACAAAAGCCCTTTCAAAAAATTTTGAAAGGGCTTTTAGTTTGTGTGAAATTATTATTTACCTGATTTTTAATCTGTCAGAATATATCTGTATTGCCTATTCATTACCAATCCGGTTTTCCTGTTAATCCTGTGATTTTAATTGTTTCATAATCTTCAATACCATCATCCGATATTTTTAAACTGTAAATATGATATTTACCGCAGTCATGTGCGCCAACCATAAATTCTTCTAAAATAATTCTATCCCCTTCCACTTTGTAATACCCTACACTACCTTTTTTCAGATTATTATATTGCTCTACAGGTGAACTATCATTATTTAATACATCTCTCAAAAATCTTCCATTAGCAAAAAAACGTAAAAAAACAGTATAGTCTTTTTTTTCTGAACCATCCATTGTAAAAGAAGATTTATAAATACAATCTGTGTATATATGATCCCCTTCTTTCAATTGGTATGGATTTTTACTTAATGTAAATTTACTTTTTATGGGTCTGTGACTACCGTATTCTGTCGTGTAAAATTGTTTTTGCAATACCGGAACACAACAACTACTTACCCAAACAGACACAAGCATTAGACCTACCAGCTTTTTCCACCCCATACTTCTATATTTTTATAATTGTATTCAAATTTAAAATCCTTGATTGCTCTATGTATAGCATTTTGCAACCAGGCATCTCCTATAAAATCAACAGTAATATTATAGCCGTTAGCGTTGTTAATTCTAAAGTATGTTTTTATTCTTCATCTATTTCGGCCATTCGCTCATTGATAAACTCAAAGAATCCAGATTCTTCAGAAATCTCCCAGGTTTCGTGATCCCAATCAACAGTTGCGTTAGTGTGATTTTTATAAAAACATTGGGCATTTCCACCACCATCCGGAAAAAACTCAAGTAAATCATTAAATGAATAGCCTTCAGGTTGTACATTTTGTTCTTTGCAAATAGGATTCATCATGTCAGCCATAACCTTGATGTCTTCATTGGCCATCACATAATTAGCATCATATATTTCGCCAAAACCATTATGTATTTGATAAAAAGTTTTTAAATCAGATGGAACATTCCAATCAAAGGCTCTCAAATTATTATTCGGTTCAGCATTTAAAAGTGGGATTCCTCCAGTGTAAATCTTAAAATAATCTCTATCATCATAAAGTTTCATCTCCAACAAATAATGCAAGTACCAGGTATTCTCCTTTTTCTCAGCAAAAATAAATTTGCAACGTTGTTTTAATGCAGAAATCAGATCCGGGATTTTTTTAGCAATTGGTTTAAAATTTTGATTAATAAATGCCTCAATTGTTTTATCGTTTAAATGTGCCCAAGGACAATCTTTGGGCAATGTTCCGAGATTGTAATAGTTCGAACTATTTCTTGATTCAAATACAAGTTTAATACCGTCAAAACCGTATTTATGAATAATTTTGTTTTCCAGATTTGTAGTTCGGATAAATTCAGGCGTAAACTCCTTTTCAGCATCTCTCTTGAGTTCCTTTCTAAACTTCTCTTGTAATTCAGAAGTCAGTTTTTCATGTTTTTCTTTGGTTTTGTTTTGAGCTTTTACGCCAAAAAAAGATAGTATTCCCATGATTAAAATTATATGTTTCAATGTTTTTCTTAAATATTGTACATCAGTCATAGCTACACCTGATATATACGTTTGAAAACGATTGTTTCTGACTATTACACATTTGCTAACAGGAAATATATAGCTTTTTATCTTTCCCCAATCTCTCATGAATCCCAAACGCACGTGCCAACCTTTGTTAAGCTCTTTTCCAAACCTGTCATTTTCCAGGAAATTTTCAAGATCTTTTTCACTTTCCCATTGTGCAAAAGATTGCTATTTCTCTTATTAAAAATCTGGAAAGAGAAAAGACAGGGGAACCCAAAGTCATTGTTGTCAAACACTCTGAATACATCAGACCTTTTGTTTCTTTTTTCACGGGATTGCAAAACAATCCTTTAACAGCTGTTTTCAGCAGTATTTTTACAAGATGAAAAGAGGAAATACTCATTTATTCTACTTTATGTTAGAAGTAATTGTTTTTTACGTTTCTCAAATGACATACAATGGATTGAATACGGAATTTCTCAGGCTTCGTATTGTTCAATTTTAATCATTTTCTTTCTATGAGATATTAACCATAACATGCACTATACTACTTATTAACAACTGTTATTCTATTTCAAATCTGATTTTGACTTCATATCTCAATTTGATTTTTCTCATATTTTCACCATTTCCATCACTATTATCAGAGGGCATCACAGTATTACTATACATATTCTGAGGAGGTCTCCTAAAAGATTCGGGACTATCATTAAGTTCAATAACGGAAATTATCTTGCCTGTTTTTTCACCAACACTTTCCAATAAGTAGGTAGCCTTTCTCTTGGCTGCTTGCATCGCTTCTATTTTCACCTGCTCCCTGTATTTAGCAATATCTTTGTTTTTTAAAGCTGTAATTCTCATTGAATTGACACCTCTAACGTTAACTTTGGTAAGTATTCTATCTACTATACTAAAATCATTTAAAACTAATTCTATTGTTTTACTTTTCTTAAAATATTTACCGGATCTGTTCCAATGACGTCCAACTTCCTTTATGATTATTTGATCATTGGTTATTCCAATGTCACCTAATGCAGACATTAAATTTTTGTCTATTTCTTCTAAAGGTATTAATGTAACATCGTCTTTGAATACTTTCCTGCTTTTAAATTCATCTTTCAAATATTCCTCTATACCTATCTGAAATCTTATTTCATCAGGTGAGATTTTTTTTTCAGCACTTCCAGTGACCTCAATAAACCTTAAATTGTTGATATCTTGTGCATTCACAAAATTTGATAAAACGAGAAATAATAAAATGATTGAAATCCTTGTTTGCATAATTCTTATATTTTTATAGTTACTACTAAAAGCTACCCTACATTAGGAGTATTCAAAAATAGAGAATTTTTCAGTTTAGTGATGCTACGTTTTATGCTCACTTGTTTAAAGTATGATGAAAATTTGTTGAATTTGAATTATAAAAACTTCAACTATACATCAAAGTAGAAACTTCCTTTTTCTGTCCAGTTTTTTATGTAATAAATTGGACTTTTTATATCTCAGAAAAAAATACAAACACTATTGAAAGTGACTGATTATGAAAAAACTGATAATTATAATGACACAAACTTTCTAAAATTCTTTCTGTCAACAACCTGTATTTTAGCCTTGTAATTTTCTGTGAATGTTTTTGGGATTTTTGTTTTTTTATCATTCCATTTGAACTCAAAACCTGTTATTTGCCCGTCTTTTTCTTCTACAAAATCGAGTTCTTGTTGCTGTTTTGTTCGCCAGAAATACATTTTTGCAAAAGTGTTTTTATACAAATTTTGTTTTCTTCTTTCCGAAACCAAAAAATTCTCCCACAATGCTCCTTTATCCATTCGTAGATCTAAAGACGTGAAATTCCCAATAATCATATTACGAATACCATTATCATAAAAATAAATTTTTCGGTTTTGTTTGATTTCATTCCGAATATTACGGCTAAAACTATTCAAACGAAAAATAACATACCCTTTTTCTAAAATATCAATATATTTTTGAACAGTCACTTTGTTAATTCCTATCAAGCGAGAAAGTTCGTTATAGTTAACCTCGCTACCCATTTGTAAGGCCAATGCTTGTAATAGTTTATCTAAAACTTCCGGTTTTCTAATGTCTGAAAACGCTAAAATATCCCGGTATAAATAACTATTTACAAGGTTTTTCAGTGTTTCTCGCTCTTGTCCTTGATTGTTTATAACCTCGGGATATAAACCATAAAGCAAACGGTTTTCCAATTGCTGTTCAGATTTGATAAAACCGATTTTTTGCTCGTATTCTTCCCACGAGAGAGGAAACAATTCATATTCCCATTTTCTACCCGTTAATGGTTCGTTGATTTCGTTTCCTAAATCAAAAGAAGATGACCCACTTACGAACAACTGTACGTCTTTAAACTGGTCGGTAATAATTTTTAATGTCAATCCGACACCTTTAATTCGTTGAGCTTCATCTAAAAATACATATTTATAATGACCAATAAAACTTCTGATTTGTTCTGTTGTCGGGTTGGTTAAAACACTTCTCGTTGCCGGGTCATCTGCATCAAGAAATAAATATTCCTTATCTTTTAGTAGTTCCTTTAATAAGGTAGTTTTACCTACTTGTCTTGCACCGACAACGACAATCGCTTTTCCACTATTGATATTTTTTTCTATACGTTTTTTTATAAATCTGTCAAACATTGCAAAAAGTTTTTGTAAATCTACTAAAAGTTATTATAATGACCAAAAGTTATACTTCTTAGTCATTATACTATTTAATTTGGGACTATTAATGCTGTCGACTACAGAAAAATAAAATGAGGTTTTTTATTAAGTATGATGAAAATTCGTTGAATTTGAATTACAAAAACTTCAACTATACATCAAAGTAGAGACTTTCTTTTTTTGGCAATTAGCGTATTTATGGTTTTGATTTCAACAAACCTTAAATATTATCATTTTCACAATAAATTGTATATTGTAAAACCAACCAAACACAATATGCAATGATTTTCAATAAATTAGACAACACCATTAAAGGCAAAATAAGACCCAGGTTTAAGTTACAAACCCCTGAAACCAAGGAAGAGGAAGAACAACATTATTGGTCGCCAGTTTTAAATTTAAGTTGTGACGATGAAGAAGAACCTGATAAAACGATTATAAGAGGGCAAATAGGACCTTCGGAAAACGTTTGGGTTTTGTTTGTTTTTGGGTATTCTGCAATAGCTGTTTTCGGTTTTTTTGCCAGTATATGGGCTTATGTAAAGTGGAATATAAATGGAGAATTAAGATATCTTATCATTATCCCAATTGCTATTTTATTGATTTTATCAATTTTTCTTGCCAGTAAATTTGGTCAGTATAAAGGGCATTCACAAATGTTGCGTTTATTGCATTTTTTAAGGCAATCTGTAGATACTATTGAATGTGAAAGAATCCCGTAAATCGCATCTTGTTAATTGCCCTTTACAGTTATTTCGGACGATGTGATTACAAAACAGTTTGTACAATTTTGAGAATTATTATACCGTCAGCGTTCAATTATAAAAGGACAAAAGCACTTCAAACTTTTGAGCCAATCTAAAAAGTTCACATACGTTCTATATATACCCTGCCAGTTTAGTTTTTTTAATTTATGCAGATAAAAAAATCGCAGTAAACTACATGTTTACTGCGATTTTGTATCGTCTTAGTGATTGTTGTTTATCAAACTTATTTCACTTCTTCAAAGTCTACATCCTGAACATTGTCATTATCTGTTGACTTTTGGTCTTGCTGAGGCGCTTCTTGTTGTGCACCAGCACCGGCAGCTTGTTCTTGTGCTGCTTTCTGCATTTCCGGACCGGCAGCTTCCCAGGCTTTGTTGATTTTCTCCATAGCCTGATCTATCGCATTGAGGTCTTTGGACGTATGCGCTGCTTTAAGTTCAGTCAAGGCATCCTCTATAGGTTTTTTAACCCCATCGGATAGTTTATCACCATTGTCTTTCAACTGTTTTTCAGTTTGGAAGATCATAGAGTCAGCAGTATTGATTTTGTCTGCCGTTTCTTTAGCTTTTTTATCCTCTTCGGCGTGTGCTTCAGCATCGGCTTTCATTTTTTGGATTTCTTCCTCACTTAAACCGGATGATGCTTCTATACGGATATTTTGTGATTTATTGGTTTGTTTATCCAAAGCAGTTACATGGATAATACCATTGGCATCAATATCAAAGGTTACTTCGATTTGAGGTATACCACGTGGTGCCGGTGGAATACCATCCAAGTGGAAACGACCAATTGTTTTATTGTCTTTGGCCATCGCACGTTCACCTTGTAACACATGAATTTCCACAGATGGCTGATTGTCTGCCGCTGTTGAGAATACTTGTGATTTTTTGGTCGGGATAGTCGTATTGGCTTCAATTAATTTAGTAAAGACATTACCCATGGTTTCAATACCCAATGATAATGGGGTTACATCCAATAGTAAGACGTCTTTGACATCACCGGTCAAAACACCACCTTGAATAGCTGCACCTATCGCTACAACTTCATCCGGGTTAACACCTTTG
>PDWJ01001673.1_pt1 | contig 26402 bp, 28 predicted proteins | sample 1430881 | NCBI WGS metagenome assembly PDWJ01 (sample SAMN01162460, study PRJNA174530) | Oral metagenome, whole genome shotgun sequencing project. | biome: Marine environment; feature: Marine mammal; material: Swab sample of the gingival sulcus; isolation source: swab sample of gingival sulcus...
TTGAGTGTGCGTTTGTTGTTGAGCTGCCTGATCTTGGAGGAAGAAAGAGCGTTGACGGCTGTGGTGTGTATGCCTTGATGGAGTTTGAAGGGGAATAGAAAAAATGTAAATACAGCGAGTTGAAAGCTTCCGAGAGAGACCGGTCGATTTAGGGCAGGGAGTCTCTGGCTGTTCCGATCCTCTATTGTAATACGATTGTAATGGTAGGAAAGATGCCGAGATGATATTATGGCAGCGTTATGGAAATCGATTGTGAAAGATGTGGCAATGCGATAGATGCCGCTGCTGTGAAATGCCCTTTCTGCGGGTTGTCTGTTGAGCCAGTACGGTCTTGCCTGCCTGTCTTTTCGCATAGGATCGTCAGTCTGGAACAGGGACGGCCGGTTGTGGCTCTTGCCCTGGACAGAATGAAGCTGGCTCTTGCCGACTGTAAAAAGAATCATGTCCCTCTTCTGACCCTTATCCATGGCTATGGTTCCAGCGGTAAGGGCGGGGCTATCCGCGTAGAGTGCCGAAAGACGCTCGACGACCTGAAAGCGCGGGGCGAGATTGCCGACTATATTGTCGGAGAAAAATTCAGCAGGCGCAGCCCTTCTGTCAAGGCCATTTTACGGCGCTATCCTGAGCTTGGCTCTGACAAGAATCTTAACCGAAATAACAAAGGTATTACTCTGGTTGTATTATAGCAGGGAGCTTGCAAAATACATATGTTTGCACCCGATGAGCAGTTCTTGAAAAGACGGTTTCACCCGTGCGACAGACGGTCTGTTGCAGGGTGGAGACGTACAATCTTAAACAGATGGAGATTTTGATGAGAAAGTTTATGACAGCAGTTGTATTTGCATCCTTCGTTGCCTTGCCCCTTACATCTCAGGCTGTAGAAAAGCTCGAGACCTTTGAGCAAAAGCTGAGCTACAGTATGGGATATGAGGTTGGAAATTATTTCAAGACGACCGGTGAAGACATCGTGAAGGATTTTTTGCTTGCCGGTATTGAGGCTGCTTACGCGGAGGGAGAACCACTGCTCACCGAAGAAGAGATGCTGGCGGTGAAAAAAGAGTATGCCGAAAAAATGCAGGCCAAGCAGATGGCAATGCTCGAGGAGATGAAAAAGAAGAATCTGGCCGCAGGACAGGAATTTTTGGAAAAAAACAAGAAGGTTGATGGGGTGATTGTCACCGACAGTGGCTTGCAGTATCAGGTTCTGAAAGAGGGCAGTGGCGAAAAGGCCACCGCTGAAGATGTGGTCAAGGTTGAGTATGTCGGCACATTTATAGATGGAACTGAGTTTGACAGCACCGCTCTTCATGGTCAACCTGCTGAATTTCCGGTGGGCCAGGTGATTCCTGGATGGAAAGAGGCTCTGACCCTGATGAATCCGGGGAGCAAGCTGCGGGTTGTTATCCCCTCTGAGCTTGCCTATGGTGAGATGGGAGCACCACCGAGGATCGAGCCGAATTCTGTTCTTGTTTTTGAAATGGAACTGCTTGAAATCGTCAAAAAATAACATCTTGGAGGGCTGCCATGCATCAGGTGTATGGCAGCCTTTCAGAGATTGTGCTGTGACTCTTGTCTTTTGTTGCTGTTTTGAAAAAAGATCTTCTTTCTCCCTGATATGACGAAAAAAATATCTTTTCTGCTTCTGTGTGTGTTTGCCCTCTGCCAATGCACTGAAAAGAAAACGGTGGTCGACCAACAGCCATTGACGTTTTCAGGTGGTAATGCTGTGTATAAGGGTACCCTGCCCTGTGCCGATTGTGCCGGTATTGAGGCCACGCTGACCTTGAAACCCGACGGCAGCTACGTCTATGCAAGACGGTATTTGCAGAGAGAAGGTGCCCGTTTTTCATCTGCTGGTAAATACTCGATTGATCGAGATATCCTGAGCCTGGAGGAAGATTCCGGCCTGGTATCCTTTTCGGTAGCCGAAGATACGCTGACACTTCTCGGTAGCGACAAGCGGCCCTCTGATGGCGAACTTGCTCCTTACTATAGGTTGAAAAGAGAGAGAACGTTTCACTACGCGGGCAGTTATAAGGCCTACTCTGAGAAGGCAGATTCTTGTGCGCAGACCCTCACTATTGTCCCCGAGGGCGAAGATTATCATGTTGAATTTTCGATATCAAAAGGATCTGGGCAGGAAAGGCAGCTTTTTTCAGGGACGGCCCGGCTGGCCGATAATCGACTGTATTTTGATATTGGTGACGATACGCAGACAAAAACGCCTATGTATATTGCTCCCTCCCACGACAATCTTGGTGTAGAGGTTGGCAGTCAGAAGCCGGGGGAAGGAGGGCAGATGCGGCCGGCTTGCGATGGTCTTTCTCTGACCGGCGAATATCTCAAAAACACAATCGCAGCAGGTCGTCTGGGCGTCTTTACCAGTACAACGACGATTGCAGAGGTTTTGCAGGCACTGCCGCTGGCACAGATCGAAAAAAAGGTTGGCAGAGGCGAATTTAAAGATGATCTGTATGATGACTACCAGATATATACACGTGACAACCGGCATCTCCTTACACTGACCCCAAAAGAGACCGGCAGTGTGCAGCAGAAAATAGACAGGGTCCTCGTGAAAAGCCCGTTTTTTGCAACGGCAAAGGGCATACATTGCGGTTCAACGTACCATGATATAAAAAAGGCCTATACGATTACCCGTGTCGAGCCCACTCGAGAGCATATCGTACTGGTTGTAGACGAGATCCAGGCCAGTTTCACGATACCGAAAACCGTCTTGCGAAAAGGCTGGTGGAATGCCAGGACAAAAACTGTGGATCAGAGTAAAATTCCGGACGACGCACAGGTCGAGAGCTTTATCCTCTGGTGGAATAGATCGTCGGTACAGTAGTTTTTCCGACAAAAGCGCAAGCCAGCCGGCAAGAGGAGATACCCTCAACCGCCGAGCGTTTTTTTTATCGTATCGATGATCTCTTCGATTGAGGGAATATCGGCCATCGAATTGCCGTAATGGGCATAACGGAGCATCCCGGATCTGTCGATCAGAACCTGGGCCGGCATCCTGCCCAGCTTGAAAATTTTCACCTCCTGACCATAGAGATTGAGAACTGTATGTCCTGGATCCGGTAGCCCGATAAAGGTCAGGTCTTTCTTTTGCCAATATTTTCGAAAAGTTTCTGGCCCCTCAGGCCCGATAACGATTATTTCTGTATTCAGCTGTCTGATGCGCTGATAGTTCTGGCGCAACTGCGCCATATGCCTGCGGCAAAATGGTCAAAGAAATCCACGATTAAAAACTATCAGCAGATTTTTTTTGTCGGTAAAATCAGCAAGAGATACCCTGTTTCCATTAAAGTCTGACAGCGTAAAATCCGGAGCCTGGGTGTTGAGCGTAATATGAGCCATATTGTTCTCCTTTTCTGGTGTATCTCTTTACAGCGTATGATGTCTGAGATTATCTATCATATTGATTATCCGGAGTATTGGGCAAAAACCCATGCGGTGAGTGGGGATATCTCAAAATAATAGTTTTTACTATTATTCAATGTTTTGACTCTTGCGGAGTAATTCAATACATTCAAATTATACCGGGAAGAAATCGGATATACAACGATGGAGGAGATTCTATCAGAAAACTACAGGCTTGAACCGCATTGTTTAATGTTTATATGAGTTGTTGCATTATACGTAAAAGACGTTATGTTTCGTTCCTTTCCTCAACCTGTCCTGCTTGTCAGTCGTTGTCTCGGCTTTGATTTCTGTCGCTATGATGGCCAAAGATTGCATGCCGAGATTGTTGAGCTGCTGCAGGGGCATGTGCAGTTCGTCGATATCTGTCCGGAGATGGAGGCCGGACTTGGGGTACCGAGACCGCCGGTACGTCTCTGTATGAACGGCGAGATGTTTGAGGTCTGGCAGCCGGCCGAATCGCGGACGGTAACCGAGCAGCTGGAGACGGCTGCAGCTAATGCTCTTCCACTGTTCGAGGGTTGTGACGGTGCGGTGCTAAAAAGTAAATCACCCTCCTGTGGTCTGTATGATGCAAAGGTGTTTCGCAGCAGGGAGCAGCCACAGTTTCTTCGCTGGGACAGCGGCATGCTCGGGACGAAGATCCTGGCAGCAGCAGCGGGCAGGCCGGTCGATGACGAGATGCGGCTGACCAACATCGTTCTTCGTGAACATTTTCTTATACAGCTCTATGCCAGTGCCCGTTTCCGAAAGATTGCCGCTACAGGGAAGATACGAGACCTTATCTCTTTTCACGCCTCCTACAAGTTTCTCTTTCTTGCCTATAACGAGAAACGTTTCCGGCAGTGCGGCAGAATTGTTGCCAACCATGAAAAGCGTTGCAGTGAGGAGGTCTTCGGTCTCTATCGTGCTGAGATGGCGCTGCTTTTTCGTCGACCTTTTCGCAGGGAGGCGATGGTCAATACCCTGTATCATGCCTATGGTCTGATCGCGGAAGGGCTGACCGCAGAGGAGAAAAAATATATCATCAGCACCATTGAAGAGTACCGTGATGAGAGAATCCCGCTGCAGGCGGTAACCCGTCTGCTCGAAGGACAGGCGCTTCGTTTTGGCCAGCAGTATCTCCTCGATCAGGCCTTACTCCAGCCTTTTCCGGCAGAGCTTTCACTACTGACAGACAGTGGTAAGGGCAGAGAGGTAGGATAACGACAAAGGAACAGCCTGACTGCATCCCCCTTGCCATTTCACTGTTGACCTTGGCCGCAATCTGGGCTCTGTTATGGCCTCTGGTGATGTATGGTAGCCTTTTTTTCGAACAACGCTTTTCAGAACAACACATTCAGGAGAAAACAATGGATCTCAAAACGTATTTTACCGATACGGAAGGTGTAGGGGTCTTGTCAACTGCCGATGCGAGCGGCAGGGTCAACGCCGCCATCTATTCCAAACCACACCTGCTTGATGACGGATATGCCAGCTTTATCATGCTCAACCGGCTGACAAGAAAGAATCTGCAGGATAACCCCTATGCCCACTATCTTTTTCTGGAAAAGGGCGGCGGATATTCCGGTGTGCGTATGTCCCTGGAAAAGGTCAAAGAGGTGCAGGATGATGAATTGATTGCCCAGCTCTCAAAACGAAAAAAGAAGTCCGGCGAGCAGGAAAAAGAGTCCTCTCGTTTTCTGGTCTCGTTTACGATCACCAAGGTCATCAAACTTATTGGAGATAAAGAGATTACAGTCGAATAGCGGAAACAAACGACGATGACGCCCCGGTACCAGAGGCATGTTGTGTCCTTCAGGAGATTGAGCATCATTTCCTGAAGGGCTCTCTGCTCTTTTTTTCTGGCTATTGCTGTTCGACCAGATATTGCCAGTAGCGTTGTGGGATATGTTTTTTCTGCAGTTTTCTGTTGAGTCTCTGAGTATTGCTGATTGACTGGTGGAAGGTCTTCCAGAGCTGTTGATACTCTTTTTCTCCGGCGGCCAGATTGCGCTTTGGCGGTTTTCCATAGTGTTTGACGTGTTGACAAAAATCCGGATCTATCTCAATCTCCTTGAGTTCCTCTTTATCCGATAACAGGGCAAGATCTCTTCGCAGGTCGTGGAGAATCCACCGCTCATTGGCAAGCCTTCTGCGGAAATGTGGAACGCAGAGGCTCAAAATATTATACTCAGGGGCGAAAGGGGCGTAGAGTAGCTGGTTGTCCATACGATAAAAACGCAGCAGCCCCTTATAGCGGTGAACCTCCCTGTAGATCTTCTGGTGCAAGGTGAGCAGAGGACGGGTAGAACTATCGGAGTAATCGCCGGTCACCTTCTTGCCAATCTGCAGACAGCGCTGTACAAAATGGTAGAGATGCAGACCGATATCAGGCTGTCCACTGAGGTAGGCGCTGACAACAACCTGGGCAATTTCGGGATCGAGAGAATGGAGATAGCCCATGAGTTTTTTTGCCTGTTCTCTGCTGGTTGCAAGCGTTACAGTTTCGCAGAAAAGATGCGGCCGGTGGTGGAGACGATCGACAATAGAGAGAATCTGGGCCCTTGTTTTGATGGCCGTGGCAACGGCGTTAATCAGCCCTTCAAAACTTCCGTCATAGAGATAGATGCAGCCGTTGCTCGAGGAATCTTTGGGTGGATGCGGTGGTTGCATGGCGTAAGGCGTAATATGATGGTTCTCTGTCACCTGAAATTCTTATGCGTTTTTTGTTGTCTTTGCACTATAGAAGAGATCCACGTAAAAGCAATAAGCGATGAAGCTCACAGAAAAAATAGCCATTCTGTCAGATGCCGCAAAATATGACGCATCCTGCGCGTCAAGCGGCAGCCGCAGGCAAAATACTTCCGGAGGTATTGGCAACGCGGCAAAGAGTGGCATCTGTCATAGCTGGTCAGCGGATGGCCGGTGTATCTCTTTATTGAAGATACTTATGAGCAATGATTGTCTGTACGATTGCGCCTACTGCTTAAACAGACGCTCCAATTCTCTGCCTCGGGCAACCTTGACTCCGCTGGAGCTGGCAGAGTTGACAATCAATTTTTATCTGCGAAACTATATTGAAGGGCTGTTTTTAAGCTCCGCTGTCTATGCTTCTGCCGAACAGACCATGGCAGATATGGTCGCGGTCTGCGAGCTGCTGCGCAAGACCTACAGATTTAACGGCTATATCCATCTGAAGATTATTCCTGGGGCCCCTGCCGATTTGCTCGAAAAGGCTGGTTTTCTGGCAGATAGAATGAGCGTCAATATTGAGCTGCCATCGGAGGTTTCTCTGAGAAGACTTGCACCTCAGAAGACAAGATCCAGCATTATGCTGCCGATGCGCCAGATTGGCGATACCGTCTCCGGATACGAGCAGGAACGAAAGAAAACAAAACGGGCCCCGCATTTTTGCCCGGCAGGACAAAGTACACAGATGATCGTCGGAGCCTCCAGGGAATCTGATCAGCAGATTCTCACCCTGAGTTCGGCTCTATACCGTAAAATGCAGTTGAAACGGGTGTATTACTCGGCCTATGTCCCTGTGAATTCACAACCAGGCCTGTTGCCTGCCACGGCCAGTGCTCCGCCTTTGCTGCGAGAGCACCGTCTCTATCAGGCGGACTGGTTGCTGCGCCAGTATCAGTTTCAGGTCGATGAACTGTTTACCAGCAGGGAGGTGCATCTTGATGAGAGGCTTGATCCGAAAGCGGCCTGGGCCCTGCGCAATTTTGATCTGTTTCCCCTTGATCTGCATCGGGCCAGTTATGAAGAGCTCCTGCGGGTACCGGGAATCGGTCCACGCTCTGCAAGAAGGATTATCTCGACGCGGAGGGCGACGTTTATCAGGGAAGAAGATCTTGCCCGGATGGGGCTGGTGATGAAACGGGCAAGATATTTTATCTCTCTTGGCGGCAAGGCATTGGCCGGAACCATCCCCCATCATCTGCTGGTTGCGGCAATGCGCAGCGCCGATACGTCGATATCTTCTCTCGGGTACAGGCAGCTGCGTCTGTTCTAGAGCGTAAAGAGGTTTATGCCGTTGTCATCCTTTGTTGTTTTTTGGGGGCCAGGGTAACCTTGCCTTATAATCTGTTATCGCTGCTGTTTAAGAAGCCTTTCACATCGTATATTATCGCTTTTTTCTCCATCAGGGTCTTGAACGCCAGATTCTTGAATTCGTTATGGGCAACCCCTAAAACAATGGCGCTGAACCGCTCGTCCGGCAGTTCTTGTGTACTTTTTATCCCATATTCCTGCTCTACTTCCAGCGGATCTGCCCAGGGATCGTAGGTTGTTACCCTTATGCCGAAATCTTCGAGTGCGCCGACCACATCAACGATCTTGGTATTGCGGACATCCGGGCAGTTTTCCTTGAAGGTTACGCCAAGCATCAGCACCCTGGCGTTGTTTATCGGAATGTCCTTTTGTATCATGGTCTTGACCACCTGCTCTGCGACATACCTGCCCATCGAGTCGTTTAACCGCCTGCCGGCGAGGATGATCTCTGGATGGTAGCCGTATTCCTGTGCCTTTTGTGCCAGATAGAACGGGTCAACACCGGTACAGTGTCCTCCAACCAGACCCGGTTTGAAGGGGAGAAAATTCCATTTTGTACTTGCAGCTTCCAATACCGCGTGGGTGTCAATATTCATCAGATTAAACATCTTTGCCAATTCATTGACAAAGGCAATATTGATATCCCGTTGAGAGTTTTCGATCACCTTGGCCGCTTCGGCAACCTTTATGGCCGGGGCGAGATGGGTGCCCGCCACAACAACCGATTTATAGATATTATCGACGATAATTCCAATCTCTGGCGTTGACCCTGATGTTACCTTTACTATCTTTTCTACCGTATGCTTTTTATCTCCCGGATTCACTCGTTCCGGGGAATAACCGGCGTAAAAATCCGTATTAAATTTTAGGCCGGAGACCCTTTCCAATACAGGGATACACTCTTCTTCCGTTGCCCCTGGGTAGACGGTTGACTCATAAATGACGATATCGTCTTTTTTTAGAACCTTGCCGACTGTTTCGCTTGCCTGCAATAGAGAGCTCAAAACAGGTCTGTTATTCTTGTCGACCGGTGTAGGAACGGTAACAATATAGATATTAGCATCCCGTATCTCTTCTTCGTTTCCCGAGCAATACAAGCCCTTTGTATTGCTTTTCAATGGATTTTCCCTGACAAGCGAGGACTGTAACAGCTCATCAGATACCTCCAGGGTCACATCGTGTCCCTGGTTGAGGCCGGCAACCCTTGCCTGGTTTATATCAAAACCCACGGTTGGATATCTGGTCGCAAACAATCTTGCCAGAGGTAAGCCAACATAGCCCAGGCCAATAACTGCTATTTTATATTTCATTGGACAAAATATTTTTTGCTCGAGAGTTGAATGTTGAGGTTTGAGGAACCTATTCGTTTTCCGGCCAGCTACCTTGTTTATGATGCGTGCCGTTCAAACCGGGTATTTCATAAATTTGGCATTGAAACTGAAACATCTGTCATCTCACAATCCATTGGAAGACATCTGATGCAGCGACAAGCTCTCCAAGATGTGCGCCAGGGGGCAGCACGGGTGGCAATGCGCAAAGTCTTCGCCGCTCTCCGCCACTGTTTTGGCACTACATTATAACGCACTCGAAAAATTCGGGCCTGACGGCACTTGCCTGCAAAGTAATGGGAATGACAAAAATTACAACCAGTATTACAAACAACATACAAGGAAAAAACAGCCAGGAAATGACATAAAAAAAGGAGAAAGAATGGTATCTCATTCTTTCTCCCTGTACGTTTCTGTGGTCGGAATGAGAGGATTTGAACCTCCGACCCCTTGTCCCCCAGACAAGTGCGCTAACCAGGCTGCGCCACATTCCGACACCAGTTGTTTTCTACCACGGGTTGGCAGGGTTGTCAACGTCTCGCTATCTTTGGTTCTTGTGGTGTGCTGAGAAGATGCTGGAGCTCGAGAAGTTCTCGTTTCATAGAATCCAGCCGCCGTCTCGTCTCCTCTTCGTTTACGACCCTTCTTTTCTTCGGCGGGTGTTGTAAAATGCCATCCTCAAGGGCCTTTTGGGCCCCGGCAATGGTGTACCCCCTGCCGTGCAAGAGCTCTTTTATACGAAGAACAAGCTCGATATCTTCTCTTTTAAAGAGCCGTTGTCCCGAGGCAGCCCGCTGGGGTTTAACCTGCGAAAATTCGGCCTCCCAATAACGCAGAACGTGGGTGGGAACACCCGCCAGCCTGGCGACCTCACCAATCTTGAAGTAAAGCTTATCCGGTATAGAATCTCTAATACGCAAGCTTTACCTCCTGAGGATTGTCATTCACTGTTGACCAGTTGTCGTAATTTTTTACTTGGTCGAAAGCTGATGGTTCTTCGTTTTTGTATGGTGATCGTTTCACCTGTATGTGGGTTCCGGCCTCTTCGAGGTGCCTTGCTTCTGACAGAGAACGTTCCAAAATGGACGATTTTCACAGATTCATCGTCAATCATCGACTGCTTCATCCTGCTGAAAAAGGTATCCACAATTTGTGAACAACTTGTCTGAGAAAGCCCGAGCTGGTTGTTAAGGGCTTCTGCGAGTTCTTTCCTGGTCAGATTTGCTTTATCATGCATCGCGAAAACTCCCCCCGAATTTTTCTGTTAATATATGTACTACCTTTGCGTGTGACTTGTCTACGTTCTTTTCTGTAAGTGTTTTGGTCGCTGATCTGTATGTAACTGTAAGCCCAATACTTTTATGTCCTTCCGGGACTTTCCCGCCCTGAAAGACATCAAAAATTTCCACCTGTTCAATGAGTTTTTCGTCACTGCCGGTAACGGTCTCCAGGATCTGTCCTGCTGAAACATCCTCTTTGACGAGCAGGGCGATGTCTCTTTTTACAAACGGGAATATCGGCAGCGGACGAAACGCAGCCTGCTCTGTTTGTAGTCGGCAGAGGCTGTCGAAATCAAGGTCGAAATAGTATACAGCGTTTTTGATGCCAAAGCTGCGGAGAACGCTCTCTTTTATGCGCTCAACGCTGCCAATCTTTGTACTCTGCAAAAACAGCCCTAAAGAGGAGCCCGGTACGGCAAATGGTTCGAGCTGATCGTCTGCTATTGCGGTAAAGTGGAGGAGGGCGCCCCTGGTATTGAAGCTGAGATTCATTGCCTCAAGGATGAACGCAACACAGCCCTTGGCATCAAAGATATCCACATCCGCCTGCTTGTAGTACAGGGGTGAACCGTTTCCATAACGGTTGCCGGAAAGTACTCCCGAGAGATGGTGCCGTTCCCTGGGCAGTGTATCATCAGCCGTTTTGAAAAAGACCTTGCCAAGCTCAAAGAGCTTAATTGCTGGTCGTTGAAAGTTGATGTTTCTCTTGACATTTTCAAGCAGTCCCGGCAACAGCGTGGTGCGCATAATGCCCTGATCTTCGCTGAGAGGATTGATGAGCTCGACGTACTGTAACCGTTCATCATCTCCCTGTATGCCGAGCATCAAGAGCTGGGAGGCGCCGATAAAGCTGTAGTTGATGACCTCGGTAAAGCCAATGCCGGGCAGCAGGCTGCTCAGCAGAAGACGTTTGCTGCGCTCAGGATCCTGTTCTGGATAGCTGAGATTCAGCTTTGGCAGGCTGGTCGGTATCCTGTTATAGCCAAAAAGACGCGCAACCTCCTCGACGAGGTCCGCCTCCCGAAAAAGATCCCTGCGAAAGGATGGTACCGTCGCAAGAAGTCTGTCTTCATCCTGCTTTGAGCAGACAATTTTTATGGATTGCAGAAGAGCTGCGATCTCGTCGGCGGAAAGATTGATGCCCAGTAAGGTGTTGGTGCGGGCAACGCTGAGACTGATAGGCGCAGCTGAACGTTTCCCGGGGAAACGGTCAATCCCGTCGGCCACCGCGACCCCTCCTGCAAGTTCGCAGATCAGCTGTGCCGCCCTTTCAAGGGCGTTGATGGTTCCTTCCGGATCGACACCACGCTCAAACCGGTATGATGAATCGGTTGATAATTTGAGCCTTCTGGCGCTGCGGCGTATGGAAACCTGATCGAAACAGGCGCTCTCAAGCAGGATCTCCGTCGTCTCGGCTGATACTTCCGAGTCGAGTCCTCCCATAACGCCGGCAACGGCCACCGGCTGCCTGCCATCACAGATAAGAAGGGTCTCTTCATCAAGCTGCCGTGCGACACCGTCGAGGGTGGTGAAGCTTTTTTCATCGGCCCGGGCTCTGCGGACAACGACCCTGCCTTCTGCGAGTTTTTTGAAGTCAAAGGCATGAAGCGGCTGCCCATACTCGAGCATCACGAAATTGGTTACGTCAACCACGTTATTGATCGGGCGCAGACCGACGCTGATCAGAATCCTGCGCAGCCACCACGGGGACGGGCCTATTTTTACGTTCTGGATACGTTTCCCGGCATAGCGCGGACAAAGATCAGGGGCCTCGATACGGACAGTGAAGCCTTTGTCTTCTTCGACTATTTTGGCCCCGTCAACAGGAAGCCGCAGTGGTTTGTTGACGAAACTTGACACCTCTCGGGCAATGCCGATAACAGAGGCGCAGTCAGGGCGGTTGGGGGTGAGGTCGACGTCGATACAGAGACTATCGAGCCCGAGGGCCTCGATACACTCAAGGCCGTCTTTTGTGCCCTCTGGCAACTCCATGATGCCCTGGTGTTCATTGCTGAGACCCAGCTCTTTTTCCGAGCAGATCATCCCGTATGAGTGTTCACCACGGATCTTTGACTTGCCAATCTTGAAGTTGCCGGGCAACACCGTTCCCGGAAGCGCCACGACAACGCTCAGCCCTTCACGAACATTCGGCGCTCCGCAGACAATCTGCAGGTTCTCGTCTCCGATCTTCACCTGACAGAGTGAGAGCTTGTCGGCATCTGGATGCCGCTTGCAGGAGGTGACCGTAGCGGTCTTCAAGCCGGAGAGCGCGGAGAACGGTGAAGTCAGTGAATCCACCTCCAGCCCAAGCATTGTCAGCTTGTCGGCCAGATCCGCCGGAGTCAGTCCTTCTGTATCAACGTAATGGTTCAGCCAGTCGTATGTAAACTTCATGGTTGCTTTGCAATAAAGAGAGATCTAGAACTGACACAGAAATCGCTGGTCATTTTCATAAAAAAGCCGAATGTCGTCGATGCCATACTTGAGCATGGCGATACGTTCAACGCCGAGACCGAAGGCAAACCCACTGTACACGCTGGGATCATAACCAACGTTTTTAAACACTTCCGGATCGATCATGCCCGAGCCCAGGATCTCCAGCCAGCCGGTTTTTTTGCAGACACGACAGCCGCTGCCTTCACACATTACGCAGGATATATCAACCTCTGCGCTTGGCTCTGTAAAAGGAAAGAACGAGGGGCGAAAACGCAGCTGCAGGTCTTTTTTGAACATCTTTTCGGTAAAAACAGTGAGGATACCCTTGAGATCGGCAAAGGAGATATCTCTGTCTACCAGCACCCCTTCAACCTGATGAAACATCGGGGTGTGGGTGATATCCGAGTCACAGCGGTAGACCTTGCCAGGGGCGATAACCCGGAGAGGTGGCTCCTGCTTTTCCATGACCCTTGCCTGCATCGGCGAGGTATGGGTGCGCAGCAGGGTTGATGTGCTGACATAGAAGGTATCGTGCATATCCCTGGCTGGATGATGCGGCGGGATATTCAGCGCCTCAAAATTATAAAAATCGGTCTCGATATCCGGACCTTCGGCAACCGAGAAACCAAGACTCTCAAAAATCGAGCAGGTCTCGAGCATAACAGAAGACAGCGGATGTCGCGTCCCCCTGACCGGCTGCCGACCAGGGAGTGTCAGATCCGGGGCCTGTAGACCGGTTATGCCCGCGGCCTCGGTGAGTTGCGTGCTCTTCTCTGTAAAGAGCCGCTCAATCTCTCGCTTGAGGGTATTGGCCAGTTGCCCGAGTCTCGGTTTTTCTTCTGGAGCAACCGAGCCCAGAGAGCGCATCACCGTGCTCAGCTGCCCTTTACGGCCAAGAAAGCGTACTCTGAAGTCCTCAAGCTGCTGTGGTGTATCAATGTGCTGCAACAGGTCCTTGGCTTCAGTCTCCAGTTTTTCAAGCTCTTTTTTCATAGCGTATGCAATAGTCACAAAGAAGCACTGTGCCGGTTATTGGCTGCAAAAAACCAAAACCGGCACAAACAACGAAGAATCAGGACACCTCCCCAAAAAATTGGCCTCTGCTCCTTGCTGAGAGTAGTATTGCAAAGAGAAAAAGAGACCAGAGGGGCGTTCTCAGGCAGAATCAAAAAAGGTTTGCAGACTAGGCCCTTGCCTCTCTGGCGATCTGTACAACCTTGCTGAAGGCCTTGGCGTCAAGGATGGCCATATTGGCGAGGGTCTTCCGGTCAAGCTCAACATTGGCCTTTTTCAAACCGCCCATCAGCTTGCTGTAACTGATGTCGTTCATCCTTGCCCCTGCGTTGATTCTTGTAATCCACAGACGGCGAAAATCCCGTTTTTTGTTGCGTCTGTCTCTGTATGCGTAGCATAAGGCGCGATCAACCGCTTCGGTCGCCGTTCTGTAGAGACGCGACCGGCCGCCTCTGAACCCTTTTGCCTGTTTCAGCACCCTGTTTCTTCTTCTGCGGGCCTTAAAACCCCTGGTAACGCGTGGCATTGTATATCCCTCTCTGTCCTGTATTCTTCTTTATTTCCTGACACACCCGAGGCATTCAGCCCAAGGCCTTCTGCTTGCTAAGGTTCTCTGTAAAGACAGTTGTTTAACACCCATGCCTTTCGGCCGAATTCCGTCGGTTCTTCCTCTCTATAGCTGTCAATGGGCAAAAGGCCGAAGCTGTTGAGCTGCGGAGCCTGGTCGTCTAAGCGTATGGTAAAATTCGCTTAATATTTGCGGCGTTGCTGGCGTCGACGGTTCCACTCTGACGCAGCCCACGCTTACGTTTGGTGGACTTTTTCGTCAGGATATGGCTGGAATATGCCTTATTCCTCTTTATCTTGCCAGACCCTGTAAGCTTAAAGCGCTTGGCAGCACCTCGTTTGGTTTTCATTTTTGGCATGGTACTTACTCCTTTTCCCTCTTGTAACGCAACGTGCTTTCCGAAACAACTCTTTCCTGCGCTATCTCCTTTCCCTGATAAAGAGATTCCCAGGGCCAGGAAGAGGCCGGTTTGCTTTGATTGTATGGAATCTGACTACTTGGGACCGACAAACATCACCAGCTGGCGGCCTTCCATCCGAGGCGGCTGCAAGATAACAGCCTCTTCTTCGAGGGTCGCGGCAATCTTATTCATAGCCTCGATCCCTATGGTTTCACAGTAGACAATTTCTCTTCCCCTAAAACGCATTGTCAACTTCACCTTGTGTTTCTGGGCAAGAAATTTTTTTACATTTTTTAACTTAAAGTTGAGATCGTGTTCGTCTGTTTTCGGACGAAACTTGATTTCCTTTGTCTCAACCGTCGACTGCTTTTTTCTGGCTTCCTGCGATTTCTTTTTTTGTTCGTAGCGGAACTTGTCGTAGTTCATAATACGACAAACAGGCGGATCCGCATTTTCCGAAACCACAACGAGATCGAGACCAGCTGCATACGCTGTCTCTTTTGCTTCACGTCCTGAAACGATCCCTTTCTGTTCACCATCCTGGTCAATAAGTCTGACCTTGCTGAAACGAATATCCTCGTTGGTTAACGCCTTGACTTCTCGTTGTCTCGGAGCACCTCTACCTTTCCTGTTAATAATCTTTCCTCCTGGTTCAACCTTACAAATATAGTGAGTTCCATCAGCCTACGCCAACCCGGAAGGTGGTTCCCTGAGAAACCTCTGAACCTTCGTCTAGCGCCGGTATAACAGATCTGTACAAAAAATCAATATCCTCGCCCCTCTTTGCTCTCTTTTTCGAGCATACTGATAAATTCAGAAACCGGCATCGATGGCAGGTTTTTGCCGTTGCGCAGACGTACGGTGACGCTGCCGTCGTTTTTCTCTTTGTCCCCGACGATAAGCATATAGGGGATTTTGGCAAACTGGGCTTCGCGAATTTTATAGTTGAGTTTCTCGTTGCGCAGGTCTTTTTCAATCCGCACCCCATGTTTACGCAGCTCGAGAAAGACCTGCTGGCAATACTCTGCCTGCTCATCGGTAATGTTCATTATTCGTGCCTGCACCGGAGCAAACCAGAGCGGGAAGGCTCCGGCATAGTGCTCGATCAAAACGCCGATGAATCTCTCCAGAGAGCCCATCAGCGCCCTGTGTATCATGATCGGCTGGTGTTCTGCGTTATCACTGCCGATGTACTTCATGGAAAAGCGCTCGGGCAGGTTGAAGTCAACCTGTATTGTCGAACACTGCCAGGATCTTCCGAGCTGGTCTTTTATCTTTATGTCGATTTTCGGGCCGTAAAAAACCCCCTCTCCCGGGTCGATGTTATAACTGAGCCCCTTTCTCTCCAGGGCCAGTTTAAGCGCTTCTGTCGCCCTGTGCCAATTTTCATCGGTGCCAACCGACTTCTCCGGTCTGGTCGAGAGATAGACGTCATATTCGCTAAAACCGAAGGCAGAAAGGATGCCCAGGTTCAGGTCAAGGATGTTGTAGATCTCGTCACCGAGTTGATCCGGGGTACAGAAAATATGGGCATCGTCCTGGGTGAACCCCCGCACCCGTAAAAGGCCGTGCAAGGCTCCTGCCCGCTCGTATCTGTAGACCGTCCCCAATTCACACCAGCGGATTGGCAGCTCTCTGTAAGAGCGTTTCTGGCTGTTGTAGACGCCGATATGAAAGGGGCAGTTCATCGGCTTGAGCTGGTAGTCGACCTCGTCGATGGCCATCGACGAGTACATATTCTCACTGTAGAAGTCGAGGTGTCCCGAGGTCTTCCACAGATCCTGACGGGCTATATGCGGGGTGAAGAGCAGCTCGTAGTCGTGTTTGTAATGCTCATCTTTCCAGAAATCTTCGATGAGTCTGCGCAACTGTGCCCCTTTGGGCTGCCAGAGTATCAACCCAGAGCCTATCTCTTCACTTACGGTGAACAGCTCCAGCTCCTTGCCGAGCTTGCGATGGTCCCGTTTTTTTGCCTCTTCGAGGCTGTGCAGATACTGTTTGAGCTCTTTTTTGTCAAAGAATGCGGTTCCGTAAATCCGCTGAAGAACCTCTCTTTTCTCGTCGCCGCGCCAATAGGCCCCGGCTACCCGCAGGAGCTTAAATGCCCTTATAAACGAAGCGTCAGGGAGATGGGGGCCCCGGCAGAGGTCGGTAAAATCACCGACGTGATAAAAGGAGACCTCCTCTTCTCCGAGATCGGAGATAAGTTCTACCTTGAACTTCTCACCTTCCTTCTCAAATCTGCTGATCGCCTGATCGCAACGAAGAACCGAGCGCTGGAAGGGCAGCCGTTTTTCGACAATTTCTGCCATGCGGGCTTCGATCTTCTCGAAGTCCTCGGGCGTAAACGGTTCATCGCGCAGAAAATCGTAGTAAAAGCCGTTTTCTATGGCAGGGCCGATAGCCACCTTGACATCAGGGCCGTAAATCTCCCGCACCGCCAGGGCCATAATATGGGCGGTCGAGTGGCGGAGAACCTCAAGCGCTTCGGGCATACCGATCTGGATCAGCGTCAGATCCGTATCTGCGGTAAGAGGGGCTGAGAGATCAACAAGCTGGTCGTCTACCCTGGCGGCAACAGTTCTCTTGCGTTGTTTATTGGAGATGAGTCCTTTGAGCGCATCTGTCACAGTGCTGCCTGCGGCAACGGAGACTGATTCTCCGCCTTGCAGGGATACTCGTATATCTGCCATAACGTCCATCCAATAAAAAAACAAAGGCTAAAGAGCAGATACCTGTGTACGGGTATCTGCCTTAGCCTTCTCATATTGGTAGGCACGGACGGGATTGAACCGTCGACATCCACCACGTCAAGGTGGCGCTCTCCCACTGAGCTACGCGCCTTTTATTCTCGAACAGCTCCGGTCGTTCTCTGCTTTACATCCCAAAGACCGGACCAAATCTAATAGCATAATTGGAGACAATACGCAATATCTTTTTCAATGGGACAAAAAACAGGCCGGGGTTCAGAGCCGTTGTCGGAGCTGAATCCTCTTGCAGGAGACTGCGAATCCAGAGACCTCAGTCGTACGAGCCCGGAGTCTTTTGTCCGTCTGTTTCAACGGGTGAGCGCTCTGGCCTCTATAGCCTTTGCCAGCGTGTGCTTGTCGGCATATTTGATATCCATTCCCATCGGGATACCACAGGCAAGGCGGGTGAGTACAATCTCCTTTGATTTGAGAAGATCGATAAGATGCGAGGCGGTGGCCTCTCCCGGCACCGTCGAGCTGGTGGCAATGATAACCTCGGAAACATCTGTTGTTTCGATTCTGGTCACAAGTTCACGGATCTTGATCTCATTTGGGCCAATCCCGTCGATCGGAGAGAGGACGCCGTGCAGGACGTGGTAGTGTCCTTGGAAGCTGGCTGTTTTTTCAATCGCGATCAAATCTCCGGACTGCTCGACAACACAAAGAGTTCCGGCATCGCGCCTTGCGTCGCTGCAGATAGAACAGGGATCAGATTCGGAAAAGGTGTAGCATGAGGAGCAAAGCCTGATGGCCGAGTGTAGATCCAAAAGCGAGGAACCGAGCGCCCGGGCATAGGATTCCGGTTTGCGGAGGATCGCCAGAGCCAATCGGGCCGCAGTCTTCTTGCCGATCCCGGGCAGGCGCGAGAGTTCTTCTATCAGTCTTTCAAGGGCTGGTGGAATAACTTGCATTGCAGGTTCAACCCATTAAATTTGTCAGTCCAGGAATGTTGAGGCCGCCGGTGAGCTGGCCCAGTTCCTGCTTGCTGAGTTCTTTTGCCCTGCGGATGGCATCGTTGGTTGCAGCCACGATCAGATCGGAGAGCATCTCTGATTCTCTGGGATCAATGGCAACTTCTTCAATGCTGATGCCAAGTATCTCACCCTGGCCGTTGATACGCACCTCAACCATACCTCCTCCGGCGCTGCCAACGAGGGTCTTGTTGCGTAAACTGTCCTGAATCTCGGCCATCCTCTTCTGCATGGATCTGGCCTGCTGCATTATGTTTTCAATGTCCATTGGGCCTCTTATCTTGTCTTGATTTTTCGGTTATACAACCGGATTTCGCCTACCTGGGCGTTAAACACCTCTGCGGTTGTCAGTGTCAGAGGATCATTTGCCAGCTGACTGCGTCGCTTTTGCTGAGACAACCTCTTATCATCCGCCCCTTTTTCCAGTTCTCTTGCCGTCAAAAGGATCTCCATCGGGGCCTGGAAAAATTCGCTGGCATACGAGGCGAGGAGCTTCCGATTCTTTATCTGTTTGAGCAGCCGGCAGTCAACAACCTCCAGGAAGGTGAGTCGCAGGGTATTCCCTGTTTTTTGCACAGCATCAACCCGCCGCAGATTGTTGGCCATCCAGATGCTTTTCTCCTTGAGAAAATCGATAAAGTCGGGCCAGAAATCGGTTGTCTCTGGGGCCGGTTTGGCGGGTGCTGGGGCGGGTTTTTCCAAAGTCTCTGGCCGAGATTGAATCTGGGGAGCCGGCGCAGGCCTCTCAGGTTTGGGTGCTACCTGTTGCACATCTGCGGAAGGTGTTGTCTTTTTTTTTTCTGCGGTCAGTACGGGTGCTGTTTTTTTGTGTTCCGGATCATCCGGCTGGCAATGCTCTTTCTGGGGCTGTTGTTTTATGGGCTGTGGCGGTGGGGCTGGCCTATCTTTCTCTTGTTTGGCTATTGCGGGTACCCGGGATAGATGCGCTGTTATCTCTTCGAGCTGCCCGAGAATGCGCGAAAGCGGAACAACGTTTGTCGATTCGACGATCTTGAGCAACCAGGTTTCCAGACAGATTCTTGGCTGGCTTGCGAAGCGTAACTGTTCGGCCATCTGCATCAGCAGGGTCAGTTTGAGATGCAGGGTCTCCCTGCTGTGGGGGGAGGCCATCTCGTAGAGCTCTTTTCTCTCTTCTTTCGGGAGATCAAGCAGCGCTTCGCAGCCGTCTATCTTGCAGAGCAGGAGGTTTCTGAACTGGTTCAGCAGATCTTCGCTCAGCCGGCTGCTGTCTGTGCCATACCCCAGTATCGCGTGCAGGGTTGTAAACAAGCTGCTCCTGTCGCCGTCGAGCAGGGCCCTGGTTAACTGATTGAGGGCCTCAACACCAACAATACCGAGCACCTCAGCCACGTCGAGGGCGGTGATAACACCCTCTCCATAGGCAAACATTTGGTCGAGCAGACTCAGTCCGTCCCGGACGGAACCGGCTGCCTCTCTCACTATAATCGCAAGGGCTCCGGCTTCGATTTGAAAACCTTCGGCGGCGGCAAGTTTTGCAAAATGGCCGTAGAGTTCTTCTGCCGAGAGACGCTTGAGTTCATACTGCTGACAGCGGGAGAGGATGGTGATCGGGATCTTGTGAATTTCCGTTGTCGCAAACATGAAATAGACATGATCTGGAGGCTCTTCCAGGGTTTTCAACAGCGCATTAAAGGCCTCGCCGGTGAGCATATGAACTTCATCGATAATGATAACCTTGTAAGGCGCACTTGTCGGTAGAAAGCGTATCTTCTCCTTGAGTTCGCGTATCTCCTGAATGCCCCGATTTGATGCCCCGTCAATCTCATGCAGATCAATGGCCGAACCATCAGCGATTGCCTGGCAGGAAGGGCAGTTGTTGCACGGTCTCAATTCGACTGAGGCCGCGCAGTTGATGGCCTTTGCCATAATACGGGCAAGGGTCGTTTTCCCGACCCCCCGAACCCCTGAAAACAAGATGGCGTGGGCAATACGATTGCGGCGGATACTATTTTGCAGGGTTTTGACGACGGGGCCCTGGCCAACGATCTGGTCAAAATGTTGTGGGCGGGATTTTCTGGCGAGTACAAGATACGACATGAAGCTCCACCTGGAAGAACCGCTTGGACGCGTTACGCAATCGGTCAGAAGAAAAAGACAGCCAGGCTACCTGCGGCACACGAGGAGTGTCACTACCGTTGCTTCCTTCCGGACCTGGCGGGGTTCATGATTCCTCGTTGCACAGGGCCTGGCTGTCAAACTTGAGCACCTGCCAGCATGGCGGAGAGGGTGAAAATCTAAAACTATATCTATCTGCCTGTACTAGCCTGTTTTTGTTTTGCAGCTGTTGCGTTTTTAAGCTAAAAACGTAACCTATACACAACGGACGGCACCATACCATTCTCAGTCCAGGATGTCAATCATTCCTGCGTTCTCCGATCACATAAAATGGCTGTATATCTCAAGCGTCATTTTCGGGCTGGAGTGTTCGAGGAGTTTACTCAGATCCCCCTTCAAAAAAATAATAATTTGATAATACAAGAATAATTGTCAAAAATATGGTGATATGTGTAAACAGAAAGGACCTCCCAAAATATTCCTGATCACCTCGACTACCGCACCCGTCCATTCAGGATCTCCCGAACCTGTATGCCTTCAATTTCTGTCTCAAAAAACGAGTTGAGAAATGTGTTGACCATAGAGATATGTTCTTCACCAATCAGAAAGCCAGGTAACGGCTGGGCGCTTCTGATACGCATGCGGGCGATACGGGATAGACCAGGATCACATTCGGCTACATATCTGGCTATTGCCGAAAATTCAACACAGTCAAGTAAGGCCGCGAGAACATCGAGTACATTGCCCCAGTATTCCTTCTGGCCAAGATGCTCAATCAGCTGGTTAGCAACGGTGGCCGCATCCTGATAAAAATCGGGAAGCAGGGCCGGACGTTTGGCGGTACATTTTTGTGCGGAAAGAAACAGACGACAGGCAAAAGGGCGAACCTGATAAATAGTGCATAAACTCTCTTTCAGAAAAGGGCAGACGCCACTCCGTTCATCCCTTTCTATGTCAATATCCCTGCCGTCAAAACAGGCTTGGGCAAATTCGTTGGTTGTGTAGACCAGATCACCCTGACATTTCTGTTCAATCAAGGCCCTGGCCAAGGTTTGAGCAAACCACCGTTCTTGGCCACGAGCCACAATATGGCGCAGAATATTTTCACCCTCCATGGCCGTTATTGTTACATTCCGGGTACAACAACTGTCACATCCCTTTTTGCAGACCGGCTGTAACACATCTTGATAGCCTTGGGCCCACTGCTCGAAGGTATCATACAAGGACAGTAATATTTTCTCTCTGAGTTGTCGCCCCTGCCTCTCCATAGTCTTCAAAAAAGCCACTGCGCAAAAGCAGTTTCTCTATCCCTCCTGCATTGTGGTATGGTTCAAGGCTCATAACATTATCTCCAACAGATTGGAGCATAAACAAGGCAATGCTGTCCGCGATGAAAGGAACCCCGCGAACCCCGCCGCATCCTTACAATGCGCATAGTCTTGCACATCCCCGGGTTCGCTGAACCCGAATAGCATTCTTTTTTCTACAGCGAACATCGTTTCACCTGTTATTCTTTTCGATACGACATCTTATACAACCATTCCATCATCAGGCAAAACAGAATGATGGAAAGCGACACCACAATACCTGTCAAATGGGTCTGATATTGTTGATAGATGAGAACCACCAGGGCAATGACAGACAAAAAAGAGCCGAGAAGGGGGATGAGTCTATTGCCATGTACCGCTTTGGATAGCTTACAACCGACAAAATTAACAATAGCAAAAATCAGCAAAAAACCAATACTGCCAGCAGTAGAAATACTCTCCAGATCAAGCGTGTTAACCAGAATAAGCGTCGCGACTGAGGTAATCATCAATCCTATCGGCTGTCCCCACAATCTGGCAAGGAAATGATGTGGCAGCTCATCGTCTTCGGCGATCTCATAATTGACCCTGCTTCCACCGTACAGAGAGGCGTTTATCGCGGAAAATGTCGATATTAATGCTGCAATGGTAATAATAGTAAAGCCGATTTTTCCCAGCATCGGTTTGGCAGCTTCAGCCAATACATAGTCCTGCGCTGTGGCGATCTTGGCAAAAGGCAGTGAACCAACGGTAACAATAGCAATAATAATATAGAGGACAATGACAAAGCCAACGGAGTAATAATAGGCCCGTGGAATATTTTTTTCAGGGTCTGTGATATCCGGTGCGGCGTTGGCTATTAACTCAAACCCTTCATAAGCAACAAAAATAACCATACCTCCGGCAAACAGTTTAACCGGAGCTTCCCAATGCGAAACAGCCAGCTGGGAAAGATTGGGATTCCCGATAAGTCCATAGGCCCCGATAGCGATAAAACCAAGCAAAATGAAGAGCTTGATAATAACCGCATATGACTCTATCTTACCAACCACAGCAATACTATAGTAGTTGATTGCCGTTGCCAATAGCACAATGCTGCTGGCATAAATATGAAAATCAATACCTTTGCTGTCGGTAATCTGCCACAGATTAGGCGCATATGAGCCAAAAGCTGAAGCGTATAAAGACAGCATGATAATATAACTCAGCCATAACAGGTTATTGATACCACCGCTAAAAACACCTCTGCCAAAACCCTGATTGATAAATTTTACCGTACCGCCCCTGTCGGGAAAAGTGGCAGACAATTTCACATAGCTATAAGAGGTTATTAACGCCAATATCCCTGCAAAAAAGAAGGCAACAGGCGTCCCGCCCTTTGCCAGAGATACCGCCAAACCTAATACGGCAAAGATTCCACCACCAACCATACCGCCAATACCAATGGAAATGGCCTCTTTCAAGCCTATTTTTCTGTTCATTTTTAAAACCTTTCTTTTGGTAAAAAAATACAAATATCAACGTCGTCACAACTCATCCGAAAGAACAGATACCCTCGTCCTCAAGCCCAAAATCGCCAACGACCAGCCAGGCGACAATAATCGTAAAAACACCCTAAATATTCTGTTTCTGGCTGCTGCGTTCTTCTTTGTATTGAGTAAAAAGTGTATTCAATTTCATATCCGATCCTTTGCCTAAAAAATAACAGGTTAATTTTCTCGATGTAGTATATTGGAATATCAGCAATTTTTTAAAATTTGACACAATATTCATGAAATATCCGGGCTAAAGGATATTCGGCTTTAAAACGGTGATGTCGCGTTTGTCTGATGCGCTGAAAAAGAAGATGGGCACCATTCGCAATTCAGACTATACGTTGGTTGAAGATGTCCATGAAGAACTGATCCATAGGCGCAAAGCATTATAGTCGATCGTCAATTTTCGCTGCATGATAGCCTCCACTCCCGGCGTTGCAGATATTATGATCTGCTCGCTTGCCGTCGTCTTTCTTATGAGCATTACGAGCTGCCAGCAGATGCGCGATACCTATACAGCGCTGCACAGCGATGTGTTGCTCTTCATTGTCGGTACTTCTGGATCATCGGTTCTTTTGTTCAAGATCAAGCGATCGGTACCATTCACAGGAGTTTTTTCGCGGTTATCGATAGCACTACAGTCAGTTCTCCGGGAAAAAAAGGTCAACGGTCTTGCTGTCTGTTTTCTTGCCAAAGAGAGAGCCGGCAATAAAAACGATAATGGAGACGAGGATGGCTGGCAGGATTGCCCGTGTTCCCCCGATACTCCAGTCCATTGTCTTGATGAGAAGATAGCCACCAACGCCGCTGATCGAAGAGAGCAGCGCACCGGTCGCATTCGCTCCCCGCCAATAGAGACCAAAAAGAATTGGTGCAAAAAAGGCACACTCCAATCCTCCCATCGCAAAAAGGTTGATCCAGACGATCAGATCCAGTCGAAATGCGGCAAAAATGAGAACAACGAGCCCGATAAGTAGTGTGGCGGCCATTGACAAGGTGGCGATTTTCTTTTCATTCTCTTTTGCAGCAGCGAACCCTTTTGGGGCGACATAGTTGAGGTAGAGATCCTTTACCAGTGCTGCAGAAGAGAGAATCAACAGAGAAGAGACGGTGGACATAACCGCCGCAAGAGGGGCAGCGATAAATATCCCGGCAACCACAGGGTTCATATAGCGCAGCACAATCTCCGGGATAAGATAGTCGGAAGACTCCAGGCTTTTCAGGTCAATGATGGCAGGGGCAAAGACGCCGGCAATGTGCATGACCAGCATAAGAAAACCGACGGTGATCGTGCCGTAGATAATAGCCTGATGTAGAGATGTCGTATCGGCAAAGCCCATTCCTCGTACCGCTGTTTGTGGCAGGCCAAGAACCCCTATCCCTATCAATACCCAGAAAGAGAGCAACCAAGGTTTTGTAATCGTGCCTCCGGCGGTAATATCTGCATAGTGAGGTGTTACCTCTTGCAGTTTTGCCGTGAGGGGGGCAAAGCCGCCTGCTTGTGAGACGATGGTTGCCAGCAGCAGGATGCTGCCAATCACCATTACCAGGCCCTGAATGGTATCGGTGGTAACCACCGCCCGGAAGCCGCCGATGGTGGTATACGAGATGACCACCACACCGAAGAGAACAAGCCCGTAGAGATAGTTAAAACCGGTAATTGTCTGAAACAGCACCGCTCCGCCGATAAATTGCGAGACCATCTGCGCTATGAAAAAAAGTATCAGGCAGATTGAGGAAACGATGACCACCGCCGGTGAGCAGTAGCGTGCACGGAGGAAGTCATTGACGGTAACGGCGTTTATTTTTCGGGAGATAATGGCAAACTTCTTGCCCAAAACGCCAAGGATAATAAAGGCGGTCGGCACCTGGATCATTGCCAGATAGACCCAAGCCAGCCCCTTTGTTGCGGCAACGCCCGGGCCTCCGATAAACGAACTGGCGCTGGTAAAGGTGGCAATCAAGGTCATTGCCAGCACCAGGCCGCCCATGGACCTGCCACCGATAAAGTAGTTGTTGATAAAGCCCTTGCCAGACGCTGCATTGCTGCGGCGTTTACTGATGAAAAGCCCTACCACCAGATTGAGAGCAAGGTAGAAGAGCAGAACGGCAATAAGAGTTATCTGGTATGACACTGTTCTTCTCCCTTCTCCTCGCCCAGCTCAAAATTTTTAAAGACCATTTTTACCACGACGATAGATGCGATACAGAAAAGAAAATAGCCGACAACTGAACTGAGAAAAAACCACATTGGCAAACCGAAAATATAGCGATAGGTGGCAGGCGTTCCGGCCTCCGCTATGCCGTAACCGGTATAGTACCACCAGAGAAAAAATGCGAGATAGAGAAAAAGCGAGGCCAAGACCTCTTTTTTTATCTGATTGTTCTTTTCTGATTCTGTGACAATCTTACCCATAATTCACCTGTGTTCTTTCTACCTCAAGAGTTGTTCTCTTGCCGCAGTTCTTTGAATGCCTTTGTCGCAATATTCCACATATCGGAAAGTATAAACAAACTCAGCGCAGAATGCCAGCCGACAAAAAGCAGAAGATCAACAAAAAAAACACAAGAGGGATTGCCTGTACCTGCAAAAAAGGCCATTTGCTTTTGGAACGGTCAATCAAATTCCTACCAACTCAATTTTTTCCTGCTTCTTTTATGCCAGCTCACGACAGTCTTCGGCAGAGATTATGTGATGATGGCTTGCCAGGTCTTCAAGAACCTTCTAGCACCTGTGCTTTTTTGGCACCGACGGGTCTCTTTGTATAAAACTTTGACCGAAACAGTTTGATGCCTTTCCTATTCAAAACAATTGCGACAGCATTTATTCAAGCCGACGTCGACAATTTTTTGACAATCTTCTTCCTTTTTTGTAGTCTGGTCTTCAGGAGTAGTGGTATATGTGCGGATAGAAATTGAGCCTATGCTGCCAATAAAAGCCATTGAACAGGATGGCAATCGGATGAAAATCCGGTTATCCCCGATTTCTGCCACTCGAACGGTTGGTTCCCCCGTTAAAAAGCGAATTCTCATCGCCTGCCACCTCATGCTTTTACGTCTTCCATCAAGGCCTCAACGCCGTTTCTTTATTGTTTGCGTTACTCTGTTAAGCCTTGCAGTATTTGGCGGTGGAATTGCTATCCCGTACGCTTATGAATCACAAACTATATTCTACAAGTTTGGCGTAGAAAGGGCCATGCTGAGAGCAGGTAAGATCTGCGGCATTATGGCCACTCTGCTGCTGCTCTT
>PDWJ01001675.1_pt1 | contig 26378 bp, 24 predicted proteins | sample 1430881 | NCBI WGS metagenome assembly PDWJ01 (sample SAMN01162460, study PRJNA174530) | Oral metagenome, whole genome shotgun sequencing project. | biome: Marine environment; feature: Marine mammal; material: Swab sample of the gingival sulcus; isolation source: swab sample of gingival sulcus...
AAAGGCGTGCAGAGCCCCGGCGACATGCTGTTCGGTGGTGAAAGGGGAAAGGTGTCGCCATGACTTCCGATCTGACCCCCAGGCAGAAGAGCGTGCTGGATTTCATTATCGCTTTCCAGCAGGCGTATCGCATCGCGCCCACGGTGCGTGAAATCTGTGCCCATCTGGGGTTGAAGGGGCCGGCCGGAATCCACCGTGTCCTCAATGTATTAAAGGACAAGGGATACGTTTTGGCCGAACCGGGAAAGAAACGTTCCTGGCGTTTCAGTAAAAAAGTGAGCGATGGCGGCGTCCCCGTGATTGGAACCATCGCCGCCGGCAGACCGATAGAGGCCGTTGAATACCCGGGAGAAAAGGTGGCGATATCACCGGCAGTATTCGGGTGCGAGCGTTGCTTCGGATTGCGCGTCATGGGCGACTCGATGATCGACGCCCATATCCTGGATGGCGATCTGGCCATCATCAGGCCCCAACAGCGGGTTGACAGCGGCGCCATCGCCGCCGTGATGGTTCAAGATGTGCTAACCGAGGCCACGCTCAAAATCGTGCATTTCAATCGCAGCACCCTATCCCTGGAGGCTGCCAATCCTGCCTATCCCCCGATGGTTTTCAGAGGCCGGCAGCGCAAAAAGGTTTCGATCCTGGGTAAGTTTGTGGGAATTGTTCGCCGATCATAGGTCGTCCCATCCGGAAATGGCCAATTTGTCCGATAGCTGCGTTATACGAACATTTTTATCCTCGCCAATATCAACCCAACCATATGCCTCCGGTAAAGCTGAAAATTATCCCTTTTCAAGCAACAACGACCGGCAGCCCGTGGCCTGGCAAGCCACATGAACCTTGGCCGGGAACTCACGAAGAACGGTTTCAATGGTTTTTCTGGCAATTTCGGGAGCGTTGTTCTCTTCGCTGAGGTGCGCCAGGATCACATGGGACAGGCCGTCGTGCCGTAACTCTTCCAGCAGCAAAGCCGCATCCTCGTTGGACAGATGGCCGCCACGGCCCTGGATCCGCTGCTTGAGGGGCCAGGAATAAGGGCCATCAATTAACATCCGGGGATCGTGATTGGCCTCCAGAATCAACGCATCACAAGCAGCCAAGTGGGTTTTAACCACGTTGGTGGCAATGCCCAGATCCGTGGCCACCCCGACTTTGGTACCGTTGGCGGTGATGGTAAAACCGGCCGGGTCAGCGGCATCATGGGAAATGGAAAAAGGGTGGATGGACAACTGCCCAATGGAAAACGTCGTTCCGCAGGCAAAGGGCTGAACATCGGCCAGTTTGCCCAACGTGCGCTGCGATGCCTGCAAGGTCTCATCGTTGATATGGACCGTTAATCCGAAGCGCCGCGCAAGCACGCCAACGCCCTGGATGTGATCGGAATGTTCGTGGGTCACCAGGATGGCATCCAGGCTCGCCGGGTCCAGGCCTCGGGTAACCATGCGCCGCTGGATTTCGATGCCGGAAAGACCGGCGTCAATAAGAATGGCCGTTTGGCCGCCGGACAGGTAGGTGGCATTTCCCCGGCTGCCGCTGGCAAGCACACAAACCGAGATCTGATTTTCACCCAATTTGCCCGATGGCTGCGATGCATCCATCTTCATCGCCCCGTATGGCCGAATCCGCCATCACCGCGTTCGGTGTCCTCGATCCTTTTTACGATACGAATATCGGCCTGATAAACGCGCTGGACCACCATCTGGGCAATGCGATCACCCCGCTTGACGGTTACCGCTTCCGGGCCGAGATTGATCAATGCAATTTTGACCTCTCCACGGTAGTCAGCGTCGATGGTCCCCGGCGCATTGATGATACCGATGCCATGCTTGACGGCCAATCCACTGCGGGGTCGAATCTGGGCTTCGAATCCGTCTGGCAGGGCCATGGCGAAACCGGTCGGAATCAATTGAATGCCGCCGGGGGACAGCACCAGGTCCGCTTCCAGAGCCGCGCATATATCCATTCCGGCGCTGTTGGCGGTCATGTATTCCGGAAAGGGAAGATCACGGTTTTTCTCCGGATCCATTCTGAGAAATTCGATCACGGGTGTGCTCGGCATGGCAGCCCTCGGCAGTCGGTTTTGGGGTCAGAATCTGGCTAAAGAGATGTCATCTGGATAGCAAAATCTGTCTGGTCGGCATGGGGCCCCAAGACCGTCAGGGATGGCTGCCGGCCGCTCCACAAGTCCGAGGCAAGCGCCATGATGGCTTCGGGGGTGACGGCGTCGATGCCGTCAATCACGGTTTGCATGGGCAAATAGCGGTCGAAATACAATTCATTCTGGGCCAGCCGTACCATCTGGTTGTCAGGGCTTTCTTCAGCCATGAGAAGATTGCCCTTTACGAATTCTTTGGCGCCTTTGATGGCATCATGCGGTATCGGTTCGCGTTGTAAACGACGAATTTGCTCTAGAGTCAGATCGATGCAGGCCTGCGCATGTTCGTGTGCAACGGCCGTGTATACGCCCAGCATGCCGGTATCCGCATAGGAGGTCAGAAAGGAATAAATCGAATAGGCCAGTCCGCGCTCCTCCCGAACGGTCTGGAACAATCGCGAACTCATGTTGCCGCCCAGCACGATATTCAGCAGCGAAGCGATATAACGACGGGAATCGGTTACCGGTATCCCGTCGAGTCCCAGGCATAAATGGGTCTGTTCCAGATCCCGGTGGCGGCATGAGATCCGGTTGCCACTCACCGGCGCCCGACGCATCGGCAAACCGTCTCCCGGCAGGATGGTCTCGAAAACCGGCCCCACCATGTGAACCAGTTCTTCGTGCTCCACATTTCCGGCCACGGCAATAACAATCCGGCCGGGTTGATAGCGGTGGGAGAAAAAACGATGAAGGGTCCGGCTGTCGAATCCGAGGATGTTTTCGGGGCTGCCGAGAATCGAACGGCCCAAAGGATGATCTCCCCAAAAGGCCGTTCCCATCATGGTGTGAACCAGCTCTTCGGGGCTGTCCTCGACCATCCCCACTTCCTGCAGGATGACCGGTCGCTCCCGCTCGACCTCTTTCGGATCAAAAACCGAGTTGATGAAAATATCCGAAAGAATATCCACCATGGTGTCGACCTGGGAGGTCAGAACACGGGCATGGTAGCAGGTATTCTCCATGGAGGTAAAGGCATTGGTCTGCCCGCCGATGGCATCGAACTCCCTGGCGATGTCGAATGCGGTGCGGCGGGCAGTGCCCTTGAAGATCATGTGTTCGATGAAATGCGAAAGGCCGCTTTCGGCATCGGTTTCATCGCGGGCGCCGACATGCACCCAAACCCCCATGGCCACGGAATGGAGATGGGGCATCGTCATGCTGACGATGCGCACCCCGTTCGATAGAACGGTCTTATTAACCGTCGGATTGACGCGCATCTTCCAAAACGGCCTTGTGGCTGAGCCGGATCTTGCCATCCTTGGAAATTTCCAGGACCTTGACTTTCAGCATGTCGCCTTCTTTGACCACATCGGTTACCTTGCCGACGCGGCGATTGGCCAATTGGCTGATATGCACCAGGCCGTCGGTTCCGGGGACAAGCTGGACAAAAGCCCCGAAATCGGTCGTCTTGACCACCTTGCCTTCATAAATGGCGCCGACTTCCGGTTCCATGGTCAATTCTTCCACCAGTGCACGGGCGGCGTCTCCGTCCTCAGTGGACGTGGCGGCAATTTTCACCAGGCCGCTGTCATCGATCTCAATTTTGGTATTGGTTTCCGACTGAATGGCGCGGATCACCTTGCCGCCGGGGCCGATAACGTCACGGATTTTATCCGGGTTGATTTTAATGGAAATAATTTTGGGCGCAAAGGGAGAGATGTCTTCCCGGGGCGTCGCCAGTGCATCAAGCATTTTTCCCAGAATGTGCAGGCGGCCCGCTTTGGCCTGGTCAAGGGCCTTTTCCATAATTTCGCGGGATAATTCATGAATCTTGATGTCCATCTGCAGGGCGGTAATGCCCTCGGCCGTACCGGTGACCTTGAAATCCATATCGCCGGTATGATCCTCGTCCCCAAGGATATCCGACAGGATCACCACCTGGTCGCCCTCTTTGACCAGCCCCATGGCAATGCCCGAGACCGGCGCCTTGATCGGCACCCCCCCGTCCATCATTGCCAGGGTCCCCGAACAAACGGTTCCCATGGACGACGACCCATTGGACTCGAGCACTTCAGAGACAATGCGGATCGTATAATCGAAATCCTCTTTTTCCGGCAACACCCGCTCCAGGGCGCGTGTGGACAGGCCGCCATGACCGATGTCCCGACGACTCGGGGCGCCGACCCGCTTAACCTCTCCCACCGAGTAGGGCGGGAAATTGTAATGGAGCATAAAGGGCCGGTTTTCCTCGCCGGCCAGGGTCTCCACCCGCTGCTCGTCGCCACCGGACCCCAAGGTCAAAACACCGAGCACCTGGGTTTCGCCACGGGTGAACAATGCACTGCCATGGGGACGGGGCAGCACCCCGACCTCACACGAAATCGGACGAATTTCGTCGAAACGGCGATTATCGATACGGCGGCCCTCTTTGAGAATCATGTCGCGGCAAATCTGTTTCTTCAGATCTCCGAAAATGCCTGAAATCTCTTTGCCGCGCTCGGCCATGGACTCGTCCAGGGAGTCCATCAGATCGGCCTTGACCGAACGCACACGCTCATAGCGTTTCATTTTTTCGGGGATGGTAAGGGCATCGTGCAAGGCCGACGCGACTTTATCGCGAACCATCTCCTCTAAGACCGGATCGTTTTCCGGTGGCGTAAACGGCCGTTTGGGTTTTCCCAGCTCCGCTTTCAACTGTTCCTGAATATCGATGATCGGCTGAATGGCCTGGTGGCCGAAAAAGATGGCCTCAAGCATTTCCGATTCACTGACCACATCTCCGCCGCCTTCCACCATCACCACCCCGGTACGGGAGCCGGCCACAATGATGTTGACGTCGCTTTCCGCTATCTGGGAAAGAGTGGGATTGGCCACAAACGCACCATCGATCCGTCCCACGCGGACGTTGGCGATGGGTCCGGCAAAGGGAATGTCCGAAAGCTCCAGTGCCGCCGATGCGCCGACCATGGCCAGCATATCCGGATCGTTTTCCTGATCCATTGACAGGACCGTGGCGATAACCTGGGTCTCATAGCGGTACGCTTTGGGGAACAAAGGCCGGATCGGACGGTCGATGAGACGGGCGGTCAGGGTCTCTTTTTCACTGGGACGACCGATTTCACGCCGAAAATAATTCCCCGGAATACGGCCGGCGGCGTATACTTTTTCCTGATACTCCACGGACAGGGGCAGAAAATCGATGTCTCTGGTGTCGTTTGCGCAAACCACGGTCACCAGCACCACCGTATCACCGTATTGTACCACAACGGATCCCGATGCCTGCTTGGCGACTTTACCCGCCCGGATGCTAAGCGTCTTCCCGCCCACATCCGTCTTGAATGTATGTTCCTTCAAATTTATTTCTCCTGGTATGTGTTCGGTAATAACGAGACACGGGTCCGGCCCATGGCCACAACGGCGCATGTGAAATGGATGCCGTCTGGTCCGTCATTGCCAAATATATGCCGACCGCGATTCGCCTCGCGATTGTGGGGTGCAACGCACCGTGGTGCCCGAATCATTGGGGCAGGCACCACCGTTTCCGGTCGGCATGGGGGATCGGCACCATTGGCTACCGATCACGGTTACACCTTAATGTGCATAATCGTTGTACTGAAAATCCAGTCAGAGGCACTTAGCGTCTCAAGCCAAGGGTCTCGATAATCGAACGATAGCGCTGCACATCGTTGTTTTTTACATAGTTGAGCAACCGGCGTCTTTTACCGACCAGCATCAACAATCCCCGCCGGGAATGATGATCCTTCTTATGCACCTTGAGGTGTTCGGTAAGATAGGAAATCCGATGGGTCAGCAGGCCGATCTGAACTTCCGGCGAACCGGTATCGGTATCGTGCTTCTTGTATTTTTCAATGAGTTCTTTTTTGGTTTCTGCTGTATACGCCAATGTTTCGTCCTCCTTGAGATAATTGCCATTATTACATCGTATTTCGGTTATGACCTTTACGTTGAAAAAACACAACAATAATTATAGCCGTTTCCGGCTTCGTCCCGGGTCAATACGGCGATCAGGCGATCGGCCGCATCCACGACTTTGAAGGCTTCCGATTCCTGCGCCATCGCCGGCGCCGCCAGGTCCGATGCCGCCAGCAACCCGCCGTTTCGTACCTTCCGGGCCAGGGCCTCGCCGGCCACCACCGCATGCATAAAGGGCAAAGCGGCATTCATGTTTACAACGGTCTCGGCCAACCGCCCCTGATCCTTGCAGGTATGGAGGCGATCCGGATCAAAGGCCTGTTCAATGCCGAAGCCGCAACAGGCGGTTCTGCGCAATTGTGCAAGATGACCGCCGCACCCCAGTCCGCGCCCCATATCGGCGCAAAGGGTCCGGATATAGGTTCCCGAAGTGCAGGCCACAACAAACCGGACTGTCGGCAACTGCACATCCAGAACCTGCAACCGGTAGATCGTCACCGTCCGGGCCGGTTTTTCAACGGCATGGCCCTGGCGGGCCAATTTATACAATGGTACGCCTTGGTACTTGAGCGCCGAATATACCGGCGGTACCTGCGTATTGGTACCGACGAACCCAGCGGCCACCTCTTGAATCCGTTGTGCATCAATGCCATCCAGCGAATACCGCCCGGTAACCCTCCCGCTGTAGTCCTGGGTGTCGGTTTCCACACCCAGCCGCATCACGGCTTCATAAGTTTTGTCCCCTTTGAGCAAAAAGCGGGAAAGCCGTGTCGCCCGGTTCAGACAGCAAATCAAAACCCCAGTGGCAAAGGGGTCCAGTGTACCGGCGTGTCCGACCTTTTTGACCCCGTACAAGTGTTTGATCCGGGAAACCACTTTTGCCGACGACATCCCCGCAGGTTTGTCGACCACGACAATCCCATTCAATTCAGGGCACATCTTTCGTCCAAATCGGCGGACAAGCCGTAAATGGTCTGTTTCAGGTCCGACAGCCGTGAATCCATCGAAAATCCGGCGGCTTCGGCATGTCCACCGCCGCCGAAACGGGTTGCAATGCGGGACACGTCCACACTTCCATCCGATCGAAGGCTCACATGGAATCGCCGGCATCCATTCGCCAGCGGTGGCGCCGATTCCATTTCATGAATCAAGGCCGCAACCCTCACATCCCGGATCCGACGTGCATAGTTGATCAATCCATCGGCATCCTCGGGTTGGGTTCCGGTCTCCGCCAGCATTTTCCGGGTGACGGTCATAATGGAAAGATTGCCGTTGTCGGATATCTCTATGGAGTCCAGGGCCAGGTTGAGCAACTTGATCCGCCCCAGGGAATAGGTCCCATAAACATGCTGGGCCACCGTCGAGGGACTGACCCCTAAAGCCATCATGGATTCGCAAATCGAAAAGGCCGCACGGTTGGTATTGGAGAAGCGGAAGGAGCCCGTATCGGTTAAAATACCGGTATAAATCGCCGTGGCGATGGCCGCATCTATTTCCAGTCCCATGGCCCGAATCAGCCGATAAATAATTTCCGAGGTGGCGCAGGCCTCCACATCCACCAGTTGATGGTGTCCGAAACGGGTGTTGGTGGTGTGGTGGTCGATATTGATGACCATCGGCATGGCGGAAATGACATCGGCAACCGCCCCGACCCGGCTCAGATCCCCACAGTCCAGAATCACCGCCGTGTCAAAACGCTCGGGACGCTCCAGCTCATTGCGGATTGTTTCGACCGAAGGCAAAAAGCGATAAACGGCGGGAATGGAGCTCTCGTTGAACCGCATCACCTCGCAGCCTCGCTGCTCCAATGCACAGCTCATGGCCAACAATGCACCGATGGCATCGCCATCCGGATTGGCATGCGAGGCCAGCAGCACCCGTTTGCTATTTTCCAGTTGTCGGATTATCGTCTTCATCATCGGTCTGTATGGATTTCAGCACCCTGTCGATACGGCTGCCATAGTCGAAGGACGCATCATAATAAAACCTTAAGTCCGGCATATAGCGCAGCCCCAGTTCTCTGGCCAATTCCCGCTTGATGAAGCCTTTGGCGCTCTGGAAACCGGCCAGTACATCCTTTTCGGCATGCTCGCTGCAATGGGTCGTGACATACACCTTGGCAATGCGAAGGTCCCGACTCATGTTGACACCGGTGATGGTCGCTTGCGCCAGCCGCGGATCGCTGATACCATTTTGCATCAGGCCGGCCAGTACCTTTTGCACCTGACCGCCGACGCGTTCTGATCGGTTAAACGATCTGGTTACCACGTTTTTTTCCTAGCCCGAATGTGATTGTCGTTTCCAAAGACAACATCATATGGAAATGATCTCCAACTCGCTGTCAATCAGCTCGGCCAAGCCCAAATCCTCTGCAAAGTTGAACAGCTTATCCAGCTTGGCATTGATCACACGCCGATCACTGCCCACCAGGCAGACGCCGATCACGCTTCGCTGGTATATATCGTTGTCCGCCACTTCGGCCACCGATGCGTTGAAGTGGTTGCGGATTCGGGCGATAATCGCCTTGACAACCTTGCGCTTACCTTTCAAAGAACGACAATCGTGAATCCTGAAAACAATTTGGCCCACGCCGATGACCATGGCGATTCATTACTCCACTTCAGGCCGGATCTCTTCCATATAATAACTTTCGATCACATCACCGACCTTGATATCGTTGTAATTCTCGATGCCAATGCCGCATTCGTAACCGGACTGAACTTCCTTGACATCATCCTTGAAGCGTCTCAGGCTGCTGTTTTTGCCCTCGTAGGTGATAATCCCGTCCCGCAACAGCCGCATCAATTTTCCTCGCTGCATCTTTCCGTCGGTCACATAGCAACCGGCGATGGTACCGATCCTGGGCACATGGAAGGTCTGGCGAACCTCGGCCCGACCCAAAACCCGTTCCTCGTAGACCGATTCCATCATGCCCACAATGGCATCCTTGACCTCCTTGATGACATTGTAGATGACGTTGTGGAACCGCATATCCACATTTTCCTCGGCGGCCATTTCCTGAACTTTGGCATTGGGCCGAACGTTGAATCCGATGATGATCGCATTGGAAACGGCCGCCAAAGAGATATCGGACTCGGTGATCGTTCCGGTGGCCGCATGCACGACATTGATACTGACCTCGTCGTTGGACAGTTTCACCAAAGAGTCCCTGAGTGCTTCGATGGAACCGTCTACGTCCGCCTTGATGATCAGGTTCAGGTCCTTGACCTCTCCCTGCTGCATCTTTTCGAACAACCCCTCCAGGCTCAAGCGGTTGGTTTTGGCCAGTTCCTTGGATCGCTGTTTCTGGGTGCGGTGCTGGCTGACCTGGCGGGCATCCTTTTCGTCGGCCAAGGCCACAAGTTCATCACCGGCCATGGGTACGCCGGAAAGACCGACGATCTCAACCGGCATGGACGGCCCGGCAGATTCCACGGTGCGTCCAAGGTCATCCTGGAGCACACGAATCTTACCGTAGTGCATACCGCAAACGACACTGTCTCCGGCACGCAACGTTCCGTCTTGAACCAGTACCGTCGCCACCGGGCCGCGTCCCGAATCCAGCTTGGCCTCGACCACATGACCGCTGGCCAGCTTATCCGGATTGGCCTTGAGTTCCAGAATCTCGGACTGTAAGAGAATCATCTCCAGCAATTCGTCGATACCGGTATTTTGTTTGGCCGAGACCATGACGAAGATCGCATCCCCGCCCCATGCCTCGGGCACCAGACCGTGTTCGCTCAGTTCGCGCTGGACCCTGTCCGGATCGGCATCCGGCTTGTCCATCTTGTTCACCGCAACGATAATCGGCACATCGGAGGCCTTGGAATGGTTGATCGCCTCAATGGTCTGCGGCATCACACCATCGTCTGCGGCAACCACCAGAATAACGATATCGGTCACCCTGGCGCCCCGGGAACGCATAGCGGAAAAAGCCTCATGGCCCGGTGTATCCAGAAAGGCGATCACGCCTTTTCCCGTCTCGACATGGTATGCGCCGATATGCTGGGTGATGCCACCGGCTTCACCTTCGGTTACCCTTGTTTTGCGGATCACATCCAGCAAGGATGTCTTACCATGATCCACATGGCCCATAATGGTTACCACGGGGGGCCGGGTAGACAATTTTTCGGGATCGTCCTTATCGGTTTTCTTGAGGATGACATCTTCCTCGAAGGAGGCCTTTTCGACTTCATAGTCAAATTCGGCCGCAACCAGTACGGCGGTATCGTAGTCAATGGTCTGGTTGACCGTGGCCATGACACCCATTCCCATGAGCTTGACAATCATTTCGTTGGCTTTGATCCCCATGCGTTTGGCCAGTTCGGAAAGCACGATGGTCTCATCAATCTTGATCCGGCGTTTAATGGCCTTGGCGGTCGTGATCTGGGTTTTCTGGCCAACCGGCATGGATTTCATCTTGCCGCCTTTGCGGCCTTTGCGCCCGCGTTTGCCGCTGTACAAAGCCGCGCCTTCGACGATCTCCCGCTTACGGAAACCGCCTTTCTTTTTGCCGTAGCGTTTGGCCTCGCCAGAGGCATCTTTCTTCCGCCACCCCTTTTTTTTGTCTTTCGCGGAAGCCGGGGCATCCGTAACACCCGGCCGCGGCGGATAGGTGTGCCCTGCCGGTCCCGGTGTGCGTGTCGACGTACCGGACGGAACCACAGGCTTGGTCGGCAGTTTGATAATCTTGGCGGGTGTCTCTTTTTTTACCTTCCTGGCCTTCACCACCGGTACCTTGTCAGATGTTTCAACCGGTTTCGGTGCTTCCGGTGTCTCCGGCGTTTCTTCAGTGTCCGCAGCGGGGGGGGGCGCAGCGTCCACCTGCACAACCGGCGCGGCTTCGATTTGCTCGTCTACATCTGCCGCCTTTTGTGTTGCCGCATCTTCAATCGGATCGGACGCTACCTCCTCCGGCTCTGCGGCTTCGGGTTCCACCGGTTCAGGCGCTGGGGGTGTTTCGGGTTGAACCGGCTCGGGTTTGGAAATAATCTTTGCAGATTCGACCGGCTTGGCTTTTTTGATTACCGGCGGTTTTTCCACAGGCGCTGCTTCCTCGGCTTTGCCCGGCACATCTTCAACCATATCTGCTTTTTCAACCGGGGGGGGCTCCGGTCTTTCCTGCGGTTCAGCCTCGGCAGCGGGCGCTTCCGGCTCAGGCGACACCGGAGGTGTTACGACTTTGCGTCTTCGAATCACCGTGGGACGGACCCGCTTTTCTTCGAGTTGATCGTCCTTTTCACCGAAAAATGCCGATTTAACCGTTGCCACTACATCTTCATCCAGAGAACTCATATGACTATTGACGTCGATGCCAAGCTCCCGGATCTTGTCCAAGAGCTCCCTGTTCGTCATGTTCAGTTCTCTGGCAAACTCATACACTCTGATCTTTGCCATCCAATTCCCCCCCAAAAAAAATCGATTCTCAGCGGTTCTCGCCCCGTTGCCCTATGACTCCTCAGTATCGGAAGCCAAGATCCCATCAGGCTCATCCGCCGGCACCCCTTCCGGTGCAGTCTCCTCCCCTTGAACTGCCTGAGGTTGTTCGTGTGCGGCAAGTGCCTCTTCTTCCAGTCGCCGCGCTTCGGCGGACGCAGCCGCCTCGACAACATACTGCCGTGCATTTTCGATCAAAACCACGGCCTTTTCCTGGCCAATCCCGCGGATTTCGACCAGTTCGTCAACCATTGAATCTGCCAGTTCCTCGGCCGAATAAATCCCCTTTTCGACAAATGCATCCGCCAGACCGTCGCCGACACCAGGGACGTTGACCAGGGATTCATATCCGATACGCATCATCTCATCATATTTGGACTCGGAATTGACATCCAGATGCCAACCGGTCAGCTTTGATGCCAGGCGCACATTCTGCCCCCGTTTACCAATGGCCACGGATAGGAATTCGTCAGGGACGATCACCTCCATGGCACTGCCCTCCTCATCGATAATCACGCGGGATATTTCCGCAGGGGCCAAAGCGTTACATACATATTTGGCCGCATCCACATGCCAGGTGATAATGTCTATTTTTTCCCCCCGTAGCTCCTGCACCACGTTCTGAACGCGGCTGCCCTTCATCCCAACGCAGGCCCCCACCGGGTCGATATCCGAATCGTTGGAGGAAACGGCGAATTTGGCCCGGCTTCCCGGTTCCCGTGCTGCCCCCTTGATCTCTACGATCCCCTCGCTGATTTCCGGGACCTCGGTCTTGAACAGGTTGATCAGCAATTCAGGATGCGTCCGCGACAGGACGATCTGAGGACCACGGGTATCATAAAGAACGTCTAGTATCAGGGCTCGAATCCGGTCTCCCCGTCGATAATTTTCACGGGGAATCTGTTCACGGGTTGGCAAAATCGCCTCTGTTGAACCCAAATTGACGATGATATTACCACGATCCACACGTTGAACGATCCCGTTGATGACCTCCCCTTTGCGATCGATATAGCTGGAGTAGACGGCATCCCTTTCGGCATCCTTCATTTTTTGGATGATCACCTGTTTGGCGGACTGTGCCGCAATCCGACCGAACGTCGAGGTATCCATTTTGGTGCCCAGGCTGTCCCCCATTTCACAGCCAGGGTCGAGCTTGCGTCCCTCTTCCAGGCTTATCTGCAGATCCGGCTCGGTCACGTCTACCACAACCTCTTTAAACTGGAAGACCTCGATCTCCCCCGTTTCTTGGCTATATTGCGCTTCGATATCGACTTTGCTACCGAATTTTTTTCTTGCAGCGGAACGCAGGGCCTCCTCCAGAGCACGGATCAATATTTCTACATCAATACCTTTGTCCCGGCTTACCTGCTCCACTACACGTTTGATATCTGCGATAAACATCAGCGTTCTCCGTGATAATTAATCAGTCGTGCCCGAACGATATCGGGAAAATTCAGACTGATGATCTCGTTGTCCGACTGTAATTGGATCATGCCTTCATCAACACCGGCCAGCACACCCGTGAAGTTTTTCCTGCCATTCACCGCCACCGCCATGCGAATTTTGGCCCGGCAGCCCTCAAAACGCTTGAAATCCTCAAACTTTCCCACCGGTCGGTCAACCCCCGGCGAAGACACCTCCAGGCGATAAGGCGGAAGTTCCTGGGCGTGAACATCCAAAATATCGTCCAGTTGGCGGCTGATCTCGGCACAGTCATCCAGGGTCACGCCTTCCGGCTTGTCCAAATATATACGCAGGGTCACGCCTCCCGATTCGCGCTGGTACTCGACGTGAACCAGCTCCATCCCCTCCGCCTCGCACAGCGGCTGGGCCAACTGATTGACTTTGGCAATGAACGCCCGTTGACGCTTCATTGCATCCGGATCCGCATTCTGCCTGCTGTCTCGGCCGCGATCCCTGCGTTTTCCTTTTCTAACGTGCCTGCTCACCTTGCCACCCAAAAAACAAAAACGGGCAAACAGCCCGTTTCCACAAAAACTCCGATTATGGATACCGTCACTTACCAGCCCATAAAAAACGTCGGGGCGGGATGTTCCCGCCACTTTTCCGGAAAATCCTTACCGGAGCTGACGAAACCGGACTTGAAATGGAGCGGGCAACGAGATTCGAACTCGCGACACCAAGCTTGGGAAGCTTGTACTCTACCAACTGAGCTATGCCCGCTCACCAAAGCAATTTTACTAATGCAAATCTTACGCCCTGTCAATAAATTTCTGAAAACCACTGGCCTCAGATGTGATGCCTGTCGATCAGGTCACGGATCCGAATCAGTTCGCCGCGAATCTCGTCAATATCTTGCAATGGCTGCGCTGGTGAAGGCTTGTGGTCCTCTTTGGTCCGCTGTTTCAAATACTGCCTGGCACCCTCAATGGTAAATTTACGATCATAGAGCAGGTGCTTGATCCGCAATATCAGTTCAACATCCTGTTTCCTATACAGGCGCTGCCCGGCATCTGTCCGCTTGGGCCGAATGCGTTTGAATTCCGTCTCCCAAAACCGCAGCACATAAGGCGGAACACCGGCGAGTTCACCGACCTCCCCGATTTTAAAATAGAATTTGTCGGGAATCACGACCGTATTGTGATCGTTTGTCGTCATCAGTTCCCATTCGCGTTAAGCGTTCACAGGGCACCGCATCTGCTTTGTTACCGTGCACTTGAAGTATGACCCATACGTCTTCTGCGTGCCCGAAGCCGCGCATCTACGGCACCCTGCAAACGCCTTCAGGCTGTATACTTTACAGGGTATTGGCTACTAACCCGTGAACAGGTACCATTTGCGTTCGTCGTTTACCAACGCCTATCGGGGGATAGATCAGGCAGGCAAATCCGCACCGATCTCGTTCACCAGGCGGCTGGTAAGCCGTTTATGGATCGAATTGACGGTTTCATCTTCAAGCGTACCGTCCGCAGCACGGTATACCACCCGCAAGGAAACACTTTTCTTGCCTTCGGGGATGGGCTCACCGCTAAAGACGTCAAAAAGAAACAGGTCTTCGACCAGGGTTTCCCCAAATCGGCCAACGGCCTCCAGCAATCGACTGGATTCCATCGCCTGATCCACGATCACGGTGATATCGCGAGATGTGGAAGGATAACGGGGAATCGCCGCCATCTGTTTGCTGTCCGGGATCAGCCCTCCTACGGTCTCCAAATCCAGCTCGAACAGGAAGACGGTTTGTCGCAGGCCAAACCCTTCCAAAACAGCAGGATCGACCTCTCCCACAAGCCCGACCGCCTGTTCTTTGCAGCGAATAACGGCGGTGTGTCCCGGACGCATGTATACACATGAATCATCCGCTTGGGCGGAAAAGGAAGCGTCTTTGATCTCCAAAGCCGCCATCAAGCCCTCGACGATCCCCTTGATATCGTAAAAGTCGAAGGCCGCGTCGGGTGTATGCCAGGCCGACCGGGTTCTTGAACCGGTCATGATCCCCACAAGCATTTCTTTTTCCACGGGCAATGGCGCACCGTCTTCGGGCAGGAACACCTTGCCGATCTCGAAAAGGCACAGATGATTCTGCTGACGGGCGATGTTGCGCCCGGCGGCCTCCAGCATTCCCGGGACCAATGTCGTACGCATGACCGCCTGCTCTTCGGAAATCGGATTGAGCAGGACCACGTGACGCCGGCGGGGGTCGTCGTCGGCCAGTTGGATCCGATCACAAGAGGCCGGGCTGATAAAACTGTAATTGATGGCTTCGGAAAAACCGAAACCGCATAGGATTTCCCGCACCCGGTTGCGCCGGACCAGCAGGGGCGCAGGGGTCCTGCCTTGAACCGGGAGAGAAGGAAAGGTCGTGGGAATGAGGTTGTATCCGGAAAGCCGGGCAACCTCCTCCATAAGGTCCCTGGGCCGGGTAACGTCCACCCGGAACGAAGGAACGTCGACCTGTATGCGGTCCGCATTTTCCGCCTTGACCTTGAATTCGACAGATTCCAGCAATTGCCCCATTTGCTCCTGATTCAAATCAGTACCCAGCAGATCATTGGTCTCCTGGACGCTCAACGGCAGGGTCAGGCTGCCGGATTTGCGGAAATCTTCGTCGATGGTCCCGCTCACCAACCTTCCGCCTCCCAGTTCGGCCATCAATTGGGCGGCGCGATTCAGGGCAAAAAGGGTGTTATCCGGATCGACCCCGCGCTCGAAGCGGTGCGATGCATCAGTACTCAACCCCAATGCCTTGGATGTTTTACGAATGCTTATGGGATCAAAACAGGCGCTTTCGATAAGGACACGGGTGGTCGTCTCTTCGATTTCCGAATTCAATCCGCCCATGACACCACCTACGGCGACCGGTCTCTCGCCGTCACAAATCATGAGCATCTGGCCGGTCAAACGATGGGCTTTTTGATCCAGGGTGGTAAACGGTTCACCTTCGGTCGCCGTTCGAACGACGATACACTGCCCTGCGAGATTGTCAAAATCGAAGGCGTGCAGGGGCTGGCCGGTTTCCAGCATCACAAAATTGGTGACGTCCACCAAATTGTTGATGGGCCGCACCCCCACACTGCGCAACCGATCCTGTAACCAATGTGGCGAAGGGGCCACAGCAACCCCTTCCAGCAGTCGGGCAGCATAGCGGGGGCAAAGGTCAGGCGCCTCAATGGTGACCGATGTCAGTTTGTCGATGGCGCCTTCGCCGGCTGGCAGGCTGAATTCGGGAAGGTTCAATCCAACGCCTTGAAAAGCCGCGATCTCACGGGCCACGCCAATCATGCTCAGGCAATCGGGGCGGTTGGGTGTCAAACCGATTTCAAGGGTACAGTCATGGAGATCAAGTGCGTCTTTCAGGGATGTTCCCGGCTTCAAAGACGCATCCAGAACCATCAGTCCGGAACCATCGCCGCCCAGCTCCAGCTCAAGCGCGCTGCACAGCATCCCTTCGGAGGTTTCGCCGCGAATGACCGTTTTTTTCAACCTAAGCCCATTGGGTAACACGGTTCCCACCTGGGCAAAAGGAAAGGCCATTCCCTCCGCCACGTTGGGGGCGCCGCATACCACCGATACAAGCCCGTTTCCATTGTCCACCCGGCACAACTTGAGCCGGTCGGCGTTGGGATGACGGGACACCTCCACGACCTTGCCGATGACCACCGTTTCCAGAAAGGCATAACGATTTTCCACACCTTCCACTTCGAGCCCGGCCATGGTCAGGGCATCGGCAAGTTCATCAATCGACAAGGTAATGGGGACATATTCTTTCAGCCAGCTAAGACTTACTTTCATCGCTTCAGCACCACTTCGTTAAAATTGGCTCAAAAATCGGTAATCATTGTCAAAATAACGCCGTATATCGTCGATACCGTACTTGAGCATGGCAATACGTTCCACCCCCATCCCAAAAGCGAATCCCGTATATTGGCTTGTGTCATAGCCCACATTTTCGAAAACGGCGGGATGAACCATGCCGGCCCCCAGGATTTCGAGCCACCCCGTGTGTGAACAGACACGGCAGCCCTTTCCCCGGCAGATGACACAGCGGATATCCACCTCCGCGCTGGGTTCGGTGAAAGGAAAAAAGCTGGGCCGGAATCGCACGGTGGTTCGATCATTGAACATCTGGTGAACGAATGCTGTCAGGGTTCCTTTTAAATCGGCAAAAGAGACATGATGATCTACAAACAGCCCCTCCACCTGGTGAAACATGGGGGTATGGGTCAAGTCGGAATCGCACCGATAGACTTTGCCCGGCGCAATGATCCGGACGGGCGGCGCCTGTTTTTCCATCACACGCGGCTGGCTGGGCGATGTGTGCGTTCGCAACACCACATTGTCGGACACGTAAAAAGTATCCTGCATGTCTCTGGCCGGATGATTTCTGGGGATGTTCAATGCCTCGAAATTATAATAATCCGTCTCGACCTCGGGACCTTCAACCACATCAAATCCCATCTGTGAAAAAATGTCACAGATCCGGTTGGTTATCTGGGTGATGGGGTGCAAGGATCCTTTTCTGGGGGTTCGCCCCGGCAAAGACACATCAATACGATCCGTAACCGCCGCAGCGCCCTTCGCCAGACGCTCCAGTGCCTCGCTGAAGGCCGCCTCCAAAGACCGTTTGATTTCGTTGGCACGCTTTCCGGCCTGGGGCCGCTCGTCGGCCGGGAGGCTGGAAATACGCCTCAGAAAATGGGTGACCCGGCCCTTTCGACCAAGGAATTGAATGGTCAGCGCGTTGACCGCATCGGCAGTGTCGACCGATGCCAGCGCCTCCATGGCGTCCGCATAAATCCGTTCTATGGTATTGTCCACAATCGTCGCTCTGCTTGGTGGTGGTTGGGCCGGACCTCGACGACGCCGAGCGGGACGAGGATACCGGTCACAATCGCTGAATACATATGGGGGAAGGCCTCAGGGGACATCAATGCGAGCGGAATCTACCGAAATCAGGATATCCCGAATCAGCCCTGCTGGGATGCCAATGCGGCAATCTGGGCAAATCCATTTGGATCTGATATGGCAAGCTCAGCCAGAACCTTCCGGTCCAGAGCCACATCCGCTTTTTTCAACCCGCTGATAAACCGGCTGTAGGAAAGGTCGTTCATACGCGCCGCTGCATTGATGCGTGCAATCCACAGACGGCGGAATTGACGTTTACGCTGTTTGCGGTCACGGTAGGCGTAACTCAGCGCTTTATCCACGGAATCCGCAGCGGTCCGAAACAATTTGCTGCGTCCACCACGAAATCCTTTGGCCAATTTCAATACTTTTTGGCGGCGGCGTCTTGCCTTGAAACCTCGTTTAATTCGCATGATCTCGTCTCCTTGCTCATCAGGATCGCCGGTCCGTTCCGATCGGCATACCGAAGGTCACGTTCCGCGAAGCCTGGGCGTTGGTATCATCGTTTATGTATTTCTCATCCGTTTGGCAAAAGCAGCCGGATTTCATGCATGTCACTTTTCTTGATCAACTGCACCTTTCTCAGGGAACGTTTCCGCTTCCGGGATTTGCTGGTCAGAATGTGGCTGTGATGGGACTTCGAAAATTTATAGCGCCCCGAACCCGTCTTCTTGAACCGTTTGGCGGCAGCACGGTTGGTTTTGATTTTCGGCATATTTTTTCTCCTTCACACAATAAGGTGTTTGATCGACAAGAAACCGATCCGACACGCGGCCATTCCAAATGCCTTCAAGCGGCGCGACCGCCATATTTCAAAAACCGATGGCGTGAACGAAACGCACGCGTTCACGCCAGCCTGATAATGCTTGCAACTATATCCAATTTAACCGGAAATCGGCTGTCGCCCTCCGGCCTTTTCAATCAGGTAATCTGGGTTTTCGGAGCAAGCACCATCATCATCGTCCGACCTTCGAATTTGGGATACTGCTCCACCACAGCGACATCCTCCAAGTCCGTAGCGATTTGTTGCAACAACTCCCGCCCACGGTCGGACAGCGTTATCTCCCGTCCCCGGAACATCACCGTGACCTTGACCTTGTCCTTGCGATCAATGAACTTGCGGATATGCCCCATTTTGGTTTCGAGATCATGGGCGCCGGTTTTGGGCCGGACTTTGATCTCCTTCACCTGGAACGTGGTCTGCTTCTTTTTGGCTTCCTGCTGCTTTTTGGTCTGCTCGTATTTAAAGCGGCCATAGTCCATAATTTTGCAGACCGGCGGTTTGGCATTGGGTGAAATCTCCACAAGATCCAAACCAAAGTCGTTTGCTTTTGCCAATGCTTGGTGGATCGGAAGAATACCGACCTGATTCCCCTCCGGATCAATCAAGCGGACTTCCCTTACCCGGATACCCTGATTGATGCGTGTGGTATCGGGGCGCCTCCTGTCCATTTGTCTATATCTGGGACCAGCTATGCCTACACCTCCTGAAACCCTAACTGTTTTCCTGCATCCCGGCCGACCATCGGCCAGAGACAACGCCTACTCGACTTCGTATCACCAAACAGTGATCCAATACTAAACTTTGATCCAATATCCGACGTTTCCGGTAAAAGCAAGAAAAAAAATTATCCCGGGCATCGCTCGTTGGGAATCGGATGATGTCAAAATCCGCAGCGGCGCCGATCCGGAAGTCAACCGCCGCATGTGGCCAAAACCCTGTTGCCGGTCACCCAAACAAATCTATCAGTTTGGTGTACATCGCCGGTGCTGCAGGACCGCTCCGTCGACACAGCCCGCCGATTTGCGGCAAACAAAAAAGGGACGCGCCGGTGCGCATCCCTTTTTTAATCGTGAAAACCGTTGCCGGAAAATTAATTGCCGGTAGCGGCCCTGTGGGTCTTGATTTCCACTTTTTCGGTGAGGCCTTCGTAGTATTTGCGAAGAATGGCGACAACTTCGTCACGGCCGAAGTGATCGGGCAGTTCGCCGCCTTCGGAGAGCATCTTGCGCAGCATGGTGCCGGAGAGCAGCACACGGTCTTCTTTGGCGTGGGGGCAAGTCCGCAGGGAAGCCATGCCGTCACACTTGTAGCAGTAGAAGGTCCAGTCGATCTTCAGGGGCTGGCAAAGCAGGCCTTTGCCGCCTTCGGGTCTCGGTATCTTGTCGAAGATGGTCTGGGCTTCGAACATGCCGTAGAAGTCGCCCACACCGGCGTGGTCACGGCCGATGATCATTTTGGAGCAACCGTAGTTCTGACGGAAAACGGCGTGCAGCAAGCCTTCACGAGGACCGGCATAACGCATATCCAGCGGGTAGCCGCCCTGAATGACGTTTTTCTCGACAAAATAACCTTTGACCAGGGCGTCGATGCATTTGACGCGGACGTCGGCGGGGATGTCGCCCGGTTTCAGGTTGCCCACGAGGGAGTGAATGTAGACGCCGTCACATACTTCCACGGCGATCTTGCACAGGTATTCATGGCTGCGGTGCATGGGGTTGCGCAACTGCAAGGCGGCCACTTCGCTCCAGCCACGCTCTTCGAAGAGCTTGCGGGCTTCGGCCGGGCGGTGATAGACATCGGCAAACTCGGTGGGATACTCGGCTTCGCTGAGAACCTTGACCGGGCCGGCCAGGTTAAAGGCTTTTTGGCCCATGACCATTTGCACGCCGGGGTGATCTTCTTCGGCGATCTTCCAGAACTCTTCAGCGGTCGGGGTACCTTCACCCATGAAGACTTTTTCGCATTCCCATTTTTTGTCGGCGTCCGTCAGCTCAAACTTTTCGGTGACCTTCATGGTCGCCATGATCTCGTCACCATCGGCATCGTAAAGGGCGATTTCATCACCATCGTTGATGGCGGCCGCATCGTCGGCACTCACGTCGAGGCATACCGGAACCGGCCAAAAGGTGCCGTCGGCGGTCAAAAAGTTTTCACAAACGCCTTTCCAGTCGGCTTTGGTCATGAAACCGGTCAGGGGGCTGAAACCACCGTTACCGATCATGATCAGGTCGCCTTTGACACGCGGAGAGATCTCTACTTTTTTGAGACCTTCGGCTTTTTTCCTTTCAGCTTCCAGTTCGGCGCCTTCGAGCAGACAGACAGTAAGGCCTTTGCCACCATGCGGGGGGATAAGATTGGACATGTGTTTGTTCTCCTTTCGATAATTTAATTTTTACAATCTGTATACACAGATGAATAGCCTGGCGGGATCGAAAATACCAAATAGCGTTACCTATTCGGGAACGATGGGTTTGTCAAGAATATTTCGGGACATCGTCCGTCCGGTCCCAAAAGATATCCGTATTGAATTCAAAGATTTGAGCATATGTCACTTATCGTCTGAAATCGTCATAGGACACTGATCAGCATTCGTGTCCCCACCACCAGCAGCAACACGGCAAATACGCGTTTGAGCCGGTTTACAGGCAGGCTGTGGGCCAACCGCACGCCCATAGGCGCCGTCAGCACGCTGGTGGCAACGATCCCGGCCAGCGCCGGCAGGTAGACGTATCCGAACGAATACACGGGCAGATCCGGTAAGGACCAACCATTGAACACATAGCCGATGGTTCCGGCAATGGCGATGGGAAAGCCGATGGCCGCAGATGTTCCGATGGCATGGTGAACGCTCATGTTGCACCAGATCATGAACGGAACCGAAAGGGTGCCGCCGCCGATGCCCACCAGGCTGGAAACGACGCCGATCACATTGCCCACGCCGAACATGCCGGCGTGTCCGGGTATCTGGCGGGAAGGTTTGGGTTTCTTGTTGGTCAGCATCTGGACAGCCACATAGTAAAGGAAGATAACAAAAAAAAACTTCAGAAAACGAGTGGATAGTACAGCGGCAATGCAACTGCCCAAAAAGGTTCCCGTAAAGATACCGATCACGATTTTGCGAACCACATTCCAGTGGACCGCCCCGCGTTTGTGGTGGGCCCGAAAACTGGAAACAGCGGTAAACATGATGCTGGCAAGGGAGGTGCCCAGGGCCAGGTGCATGATCATGGCATCCGGGATGCCCTGCCGGACAAAGCAGAACACCAGCATGGGCACGATAACCAGCCCACCGCCGATTCCCAACAACCCGGCCAGCACTCCAGCTACGGCGCCTACGAGAATATACATTGTCATTATTGCGGTCATTGGCATTCTGATCGATTGTGCCCATCCAGAAAGGAGCAATTTGTTCGATATCGGTGCAGCATTCGATAACATTTCTGGCAAACACCTACAAGCGCATTTGCACATTATGCATGCCGATTCCCGGCAATACGCAGAGACCAAGGTGAAGATGGATCGACTTCTGGATGATTTCTTGACGTGCACCGTGATTCCGGCGAGCGGGGATGTGAAACCCGGGCGACCATTGGCTTGCCAGGTCTGCCGGCAGGGGCAAAGGGCTGTCAGTGGGATAGTTGCGCTTTCGGGCCAGTTCCTCAAGGTGAGCGATGTGCCGCCGGTTTTCCGGGTGCGAGGCGAAATAGTGACCGAAGCCGCGTATCTGCATCTACCCCGTGAACAGGTTACTAAGGCGGGAAACCCGCACCCCAATAGAAGACTTAGTGCTGAGTGTTGAGGACTGAGGACTGAGTGTTGAGGCAGGAAACCCGTAAACCATATACCCCCATTTTCTTGTTTTTTTGACAGAAACTGGGGTGTAAGGCACTAACGGGCAGTGGCCATCACCATGGCGCGAACCGGTGCCGGATAGCCCTCCACGGTTTTATGCGGATCATCCGGATCCAGAAAGTCGGACAGGCTCTGACCATCGATCCAGTCGGTCTTGCGCTGCTCCTTGAATGTCGTGGCGGAAATGTCCACACAGCGAACGTCATCGAATCCGCTGTGCCGCAACCAATGGGTCAGACAATCGACCGTGGGAATGAAAAATACGTTTTTCATTCTGGCATAGCGCGTTTCCGGAAACAGTACCAGGGATCCCCGATCTTCCAGAATCAGGGTTTCCACCACCAATTGTCCGCCCGGCGTCATCAGATCCCGCATCAGGCGCAAGGTGTCCAGGGGAGACCGCCGATGGTAGAGAATGCCCATGCAAAGCACCATGTCGAAACAGTCGGGCATGGGGGGTATTTCTTCCAGCTTCAGGGGCAGGCAATGCAACCCGGGAAGATCCAGATAGCGACTCAGGGCAAGGTACTGGAAATACATTCCCAGAGATGGTTCGAGCCCGATCACCATTGCGGGTTGCCGCTGGGCCAGCCGAAACATATAGTACCCGCAACTCGAACCGATGTCGAGAACCCGCTTTCCCTCCAGGCAGGGCAGGTGGCCGGCCAGCCGGTTCCATTTGATGGAACTGTCCCATTCGCTGTCCAGCGAAATACCGAAAATGTCGAAGGGCCCCTTGCGCCACGGCTTCAGTTTCACCAGGGCTTCATGCAGGGCAGCCAACTGATCGGCGTTGAGATCCGCAGGGCAGCCGATACGGATTCGAGCCCGATTGACATCGGTGTGTGTGGGCTCCACGTTGGGCAGATCCTTCAGAACTGCGGCCAGAGAGATGCCTTTTTTGTCGCGATGAAATATGGATTCCATACGCCGATCTACGATTGCGGTCATCGCCGTCAGGTGGGGAGCGATGCGCGAATCGTGGGCCAGCGAAGACAGGGCATTCATTTAATACAGACCCAGGAGCAGAAGTTGAACCATTTGAGCCAGGTGTCGATATGGGTGAAACCGCTGCATCGCAAACGCTCCGAGTGGACGCCTTCCGCTTCCGGCACGAGGACATTCTCCAATGCCTCCCGTTTTTGACTGATTTCCAGGTCGGAATAGCCGTTCTCCCGTTTAAGACGATAGTAATAATCAACCTGCAGGTCCGATATGATGTTGTCCGGATGAGAGATCTTTTCAGAAAAAAGCAGCATGCCGCCGGGCACCAGGGCATCGTGTATCCGCTTTATAAGGCAGTCTCTGTCCGCCGAAGGAACGAACTGGAGGGTATAGTTGACCACCACCGCCCCGGCCGCCGTCATCTCCACCTGTCGGATATCCATGCACTGCAATTGGACGTCGGACGTCCTGTCGGCGGCATCCAGACGCTGGTGAAAAAGATCCAGCATGGGTTGGGAGCTGTCCACAGCCACCATGTCGAAACCGCCCGGGGGCACCGCTTCACACAGGGCCATGGCCAGGTTGCCGGTGGAGCAGCCCAGATCGAAAATGGGAAGATCCGGGCGGTGGCGTGACGCCAGCATCTGGGCCTGACGGCGAATCACCTCGGCATACATGGGCACCGATCGGTGAATCATATCATCGAAAACATCGGCTACGGCAGTGTTGAATGTAAAGGGTGGTACCGGTTGCCGGGGACGATTGTACAGGGTGTCCTTCTTCATGGTGAAACGGACCAATTATACTTATATGCCGAATCAATGGGCCCCAGCGTTTTTATGGGGCGCTTTTACTATCTTTCTGAGTTAGTGTCTGTCCAGAAATAAGCAAATTGGCCATTTCCGGCGGGGCACGAGTTAGCCATTAGCAAAATGATTACGGTTCGTTAACGAAAAGCATGACGCCACCGGCTGGGTTAAGCCTGGATGCATTGTAAATATATGACGCAAAGTGGCTAAGCGCTAACGGCTAAAAACGATTCGCTTATTCCAGGATTCTTCCAGGCAAAACGAGGTTTAACACAACGCCCAGAATACCGGACAGGCCAATGCCTCCCAGGGTGAATTTTCCGAAGGGAAGCACCATGCCACCGATACCGCACACCAGGATCAGGGCTACGATGGTCAGGTTGCGCGGTTCGGTGAGGTCTTCACCGGCCTTGACCAGTGTGTTGATGCCCACCGCGGTGATGGCCCCGAAGAGCAGCAGCATAATACCGCCCATTACCGGTACCGGAATGGTTTGCAGCAAGGCACCCATTTTGCCGATGAAGGCCAGGGCGATGGCAAAAATGGCGGCCCAGGTCATGATGCCGGGATTGAACATGCGGGTCAGCGTGACGGCCCCGGTGACTTCGCTGTATGTGGTGTTGGGCGGTCCGCCAAGCATGGAGGCCACCGAGGTGGCGATGCCGTCGCCCATCATGGTGCGGTGGATGCCAGGATTTTTAACGAAATCCTGGCCCGTGACGTTGCCGATGGCCAGAATGTCTCCGAAGTGTTCGATGGCCGGTGCAATGGCCACCGGTACGATAAAAAAGATAGCCTGAAAATTCCATTCGGGAAAGACGAAGTCGGGGACGGAAAACCAGGGGGCATCCATCAGTGGTTTGAAATTGACCAGGACAGGACCGGTAAAATTCTTCAGGGCGCCGGGGTCGAACCCGGCCTGAACGGATGTGGAAATGCCGATCAGGTCCAAAAGCAGTGCGGTCAGGTATCCGGCTCCGATGCCGATGAGGATGGGAATCAGGCGCAGCCAGCCTTTGCCCAAAAGTGAGGTCAGAATCGTGACCAGGAGGGCCACCCCGGCAACGATCATGGCCGTTGCCGGGGGGACCTGCCAGGCGGCACCATCCCCGGTGCGGCCCATGGCCATGTGCACAGCCACCGGCGACAGGACCAGGCCGATGACCATAATCACCGGTCCCACCACCACCGGAGGCAGCAGGCGATGCAAAAAGCCGGCACCGAAGGTCTTGATACAAAGGCTCAGGATAACATACAATAGGCCGGCGGCCGCCAGTCCGCACATGGTCCCGGGAATCCCCCAGGTGTTCACACCGTGAATGATCGGTGCGATAAAACCAAAGGAAGATGCCAGGAAAATGGGCACCTTGCGTTTGGTGATGAACTGGAAGATCAGGGTGCCGGCACCGGCGGTGAACAGGGCGACATTGGGGTTCAGACCGGTCAGCAGAGGAACCAGCACCAGGGCGCCGAAGGCGACGAACAGCATCTGGGCGCCAATCAGGCTGTCCTGGGGGCGAAAAGCATACTCCATGACAGAATTCTGCGCGGACATGACACCTCCTTTTGAAAACGGGAAAACCCTCAAAGCCTTTTCACAACCATACGAATCCGGTGGATTCGGTGCGGGTCCACGCCGCCTTACCCCAAGTGTGATCGCCTGTAATCAGGATCGACATGCAGACCGTAAACCCAGCGCAGATAACGTTATTTGGTAGGTTGTGAAATTGGCTCGCAGACGGAACAAAAGTTCGATCCGGTCTATATGCGGAAACCAGGCAGGTGTCAAGCGCGGGGAAAAAGAGGAAACAGCACCCATGGTCGTGACCGGGCCGCGAGATGAGCGGCGCGAAGCGCCGCTTATCATGGCTTGACGCAGCAGGGCCGGGAAATCATTTTACTAAGGCGGGAAACCCGCACCCCATGTAGGCGGTGGCGCCCAAAAACTGGACAATGTGATAAGCTATGGCTAAACCGTAATAATTCTTTGCGCATTTAACGTACTGTATTCTTTGGATAAAGAATATAAATGGGCATTGACGATTTCTTCTCAAAATGGCATTATGATATTTAATATCAATATGTTGCGAAGAGGAAAGCATGCTCCGGATCAAAGACCGAAAACAGCAACATTTACTCGATCCCTGGTTCTTTCCAAGCC
>PDWJ01001676.1_pt1 | contig 26371 bp, 15 predicted proteins | sample 1430881 | NCBI WGS metagenome assembly PDWJ01 (sample SAMN01162460, study PRJNA174530) | Oral metagenome, whole genome shotgun sequencing project. | biome: Marine environment; feature: Marine mammal; material: Swab sample of the gingival sulcus; isolation source: swab sample of gingival sulcus...
TCTGTATAGAAAAAAGAGCAGGAAAAAGGCGATAAAAATAGAGGCAAAGCGAAAAACTTGAAGCCTTAGGGCTAATAAGTCATCATTACCACCTAAACCGCAGCTTACATAGAGCAGAACATCATACAACCAATACGCGCCGGTTATCCTTTGGCCCTCATAGGTGAAACTAGCCTTATCGTAAATTTGTATGGCTTTTTCTTCCAAGGTGAGTTTGCCGCTATGCAGGTGCCAGAAGACATCGAAGCCGTCCACCTCCACAAAGGAAAGTTGCAGCAGGAAAAGGGTCAAAGCCAGAAACGTGATCAGGGTAATGATCTTGCCGTGTTTTGACTGCGAGTTTGGTTGTTCCAAGGTTTAGACTCCCGTGTTAATGACTTGCCGGCATGTTGTGTAAAAAACGTCCTGAATGGCACCTTTGGTCAACACCCCTGAGGCTTTGCGTTGATCCACTCGATTATACATGACTTGTTTGATACAATAAATGGCTGCATTGCATCGAGATTGATAAGATGATAGAAGAAAATGGCTGGTTGCATCATGACAGAGAAAGTCACTCCTTTCAACAAACCCTTCATTATTGGTAAAGAGATTACCTATATCCAAGACTGTATTGAACATGGTCACTTGAGTGGCAATGGTTTATTTACGGCCAGGTGCAATCGGTTTATTGAGAATCAACTGGGCTCCGGAAAGTCCTTCATGACGCCGTCATGCACGGCCAGTCTGGAGCTGGCGGCTTTACTGCTGGATATTCAGCCCGGTGATGAAGTGATTATGCCCTCTTTTACCTTTGTCTCAACGGCCAATGCCGTCGCTCTTCGCGGTGGTGTCCCCGTCTTCGGTGAAATAAGAAGTGATTCTCTGAATTTAGACGAGTCGAGGCTCGAGGAATATCTGTCGCCCCGCACCAAGGCCATTTTCCCCGTTCACTACGCGGGTAACTCATGTGACATGCAAGCCATCAGCACTTTTGCCAAAAAGCATGGCCTGTACGTCGTGGAAGATGCCGCTCAGGCCTTTGGATCCACTTTCAAGGGAAAACCGGTTGGTGTTGTGGGCGACATGTCCTGCTTTTCGTTTCACGAAACCAAAAATGTCATTTGCGGTGAGGGCGGTGCTCTGGTTGTCAACAATAAAAAGTTTGTGGAACGAGCCGAAATCCTTCAGGAAAAGGGAACCAATCGCTCACAGTTCTTTAGAGGTCAGGTTGATAAATACACATGGGTTGATGTGGGCTCTTCATTTTTGCCTTCCGAACTTCAAATGGCTTTTTTATACGCGCAGTTTGAATGCGCCGATGCCATTACGCAAAAAAGAGAGCAGCTGTGCAGGTATTATCGCGCCAGGCTGGAGTCACTTGAAGATAAGTTCATTCAGTTGCCCAAGGTCATCGGGGATTGTCAAAACAACTCCCATATTTTTTACATTCTCTGCAGTGACCTGAAAACGCGCAATGAATTGATGACCCATCTCAAGAAGAGAGGGATATTGGCCGTATTTCACTACGTACCGCTTCACTCGTCACCGGCGGGTTTGCGATTGGGAAAAACACCTGTCGCTTTACCTGTTACAAACAAGATAAGTGAAAGGCTGCTTCGCCTGCCGCTGTACTACACCCTGACCAGGCAACAGCAAGACATAATTATCGATGCCATTTACGCTTTTTACGGTGTGGGATGAATTGGGAGGAGGCCATGCTGTGGAGATGCAAGTCTGTTTCTGAGAGACCCATTTTCCTCTAGATAGATAGACGAGTGAAAAGCAGACACTTGGGTTTCTCGTTCATGCTGCGTGGATCTTTCTCTTGGTAAAACAAAAGCCCGGAAGAGCCGAATGGGCTTTTCCGGGCTGAAATAGGAGAGATCGAGTTTATCCACAGCTTCCAGGTTGAAACTGATAGGTTACAGTTTGAAATCCCAGATTTCACGTGCTTCTTTTTTAAGCTGTTCTCTGAAGTTTGGATGAGCGATGTTAATGAGCTCTCTGGCTCTTTCCAGGGTACTCTTGCCGCGCATGTCGGCGATGCCGTACTCCGTGACAATGTATTGAACGTGTGCCCTTGTTGTGACAACGCCCGATCCGGGGGTCAGTGTTGAGACGATGCGTGAAATGGTGCCGCCTTTAGCGGATGATGGAAGAGCAATGATGGCCTTGCCGCCTCTTGAAAGAGCCGCTCCTCTTACAAAGTCCATTTGTCCGCCTACACCGGAGAAGGTGTTGGTTCCTATGGAATCGGCACAAACCTGACCTGTGATATCAATTTGGAGAGCCGAGTTAATGGCGATGGCCTTGGGGTTTTGTCGTATAATGGCCGTATTGTTGACGTACTCGATGTCAAGGAAGACAACACTGGGATTATCATCGATGAAATCGTAGAGTTTTCTGGTTCCCATGGCGAATCCGGTAACGGTTTTACCCGGATGCTTGACTTTGTGGATGTTGTTGATAACACCACTTTCTACCAACGGAAGGATGCCGTCTGAAAACATTTCTGTGTGAATACCGAGATCTTTTCTGTCTCCTAGGCAAGCTAAAGCGGCATCGGGGATAGCACCGATTCCCATTTGAAGCGTCGAGCCGTCTTCAATTAAACTGGCGACAGATTGACCTATGGCTTTTGTCGTTTCAGTCTGCTTGGGGGGAGCAATTTCGGGCAGAGGAACGTCTTCTTCATAAACAGCATGGAAGGCGTCGTAGGGAACGAAGGCATCGCCGTGCGCGCGCGGCATACTTGGATTGATATGGGCAATTACCTTCTTGGATGCTTGAATGGCGGCCTTGGTTGCTTCAACAGATATCCCCAAAGTGCACATGCCGTGGGCGTCAGGAGGCGATACTTGAACCAGTGTCGTGTCAAGAGGCTGTACTCTTCGTCTGAATATGACGGGGATTTGCGACAGAAAGATAGGTATATAATCGGCTTCGCCTTTTTGAACCAGTTTTCGAATGTTGCTGCCGACGAAATAACACATGTTTCTTAGATGGCCTTTCAGTTTGGGGTCGGCGAGAAAGTGAGCACCTTCTGTGTGTAATTGGAACAGTTTAATGTCTTTCTTGCTCATGGCGTGTTCGCAGAGACCTTCCAATAAGCGTCCTGGAGTTGCTGCCATGGATTGAGTCCATATGTTTTCTCCTGATTCAATGCTGGATACGGCTTCTACGGGTGATTTTGCGATGATCGGGCTCATAATGCCTCCCTGGGTGGATTGCGCTGACGGAAGGCTAAATCCGTCTGTCCGCAAGACTAGCACATGGAAACCGAGGCCAAGGAAACCCTTTTGTAAAAGCTAGTTCAACTGAGTGGTCCATGTTAAGTTGAAGAGAACCATGATGATCATTCGTTACGTTGTCAATGGGTATGTGTTGTAATCATTCTTTTAAATCCTGAAAAATACAGTTACACCAGAGTGAGTTGTCAGATGTCGCTGTGCTCTTTGCTATAGCAGGATTCTCGTCAGGGTTGTGTTTCTTGAAAAGAACAATCTCGTCCGGTTTCTTGAACCCGAAGCCGCTCATGTTGAACGGCAGGTCCGGTTTTTTTGTGTTTATAAACAATAAAAGGCCGACTGCCATATCAGCCGGCCTTTTGTAAATTAGTTTCAGTGTCAGACTGATTAGTCGTAAACTACAGCACCTAAGCCTGAAAGTTGATGTCTTGTTTCCGTTTTGTCGCCCCAGATGACGAAACCACTCCACTTTGATGCGGTTGTGTCAGCTTGAATCCAGACGATATCATGGAGCTTGTCGGAACTGAACATGGACTCAGCTGTTTTGACGATTTTGACATGGGGTTGTACGTTTTCTTCTGTATAGGACTCGACAATGTCTCCATTTTTGTCTCGCCCTTTAAAGGTGATACTGCCAGCGGTATCTCCCAGGTTGAGGGCTACAATACCTGTCCAGTTCACATTGTCAGAGACAACGATGGGGTAGTCCAGTTTGGATCCCGTATTCATACTGCCCTGGAAGCCTGAGAAAAACTGGTGCGGAGAGCCATTGGCTGAACCGAAAAGTTCATAACCCACCAGAGCGGGATTGGCAGCACTGATTTCAATCCAGGCAGTTCCCTCTGGAGTGGTGTTGTCCTGGTCAAAGATGAACACCACTTTCTGGCCGCGAATAAGAGTTTTGGTTTCAGAGTGAATTTCCGTGCCATCCGCCGCGAAGAAGCGTTCCGTGGCTTCGATTGTTGAGTTGCTGACATTGATGTAAACCAGTCCGGTCCAGAAATTGGCAGTATCGGTTGCAACATGCAAGAAACGCAAAGTATTCGTTTTGTTTTGGTTTAAACCCAGAGAGGCGACTTTTTCCTTTTCTGGTAAATAGGAAAAGTATTCCATCGCGGCAACCGTTTGGTCGGTACTCTTGATCAATGCCCAGTCGACCAGTTCAACGTCGTATCCGAAATAGTCAACGGCTGTGCCGCTCGATTTGCCATAAGAACAACCTGAATAGCCCAAGTCCTGAACATCTCCGAAGGGTTCTGGATCAAGCTGTACGGTAGCGATTTTTCCGGTGGCATTGGCATTGGCTACAACCGTTTCAAATTGGGCGGTATTTTTAGCGACATGAGGTACGTAGGCACTGTAACTTGTTTTATCGGAGGCCCAGAAGGCAGAACGAACTCTGTTGCTGTGAAATTCAGCAAACACGTGAAGTGGACGAGGTGAACCCACCTGAATCCACTTAACTTGACTGGATAAGGAGTCAAAGACTGTTGAAAAGTCAAAGGAAACCTTGCCATTGGAAGGAACAGACAGGTTGACCGCGTTGGGGTTCAATTGCTTGCCGTCTTCGGAGAAGGCAAACAGGTCAATATCCGCCTTTCCTGTAGAGGTGGTGTTGATAATGTGTATGTCGGTTGTCATCCCCTGTTCAAAGAGAACTTCGGGGATAACGTAGTAATAATCATGCAGTGTACCACGTACCTTGGTGCGATATTGTCCCATGAGATTGCGGGTTTCATTGATGGTTCGCGCATTATCTGCAGAATTGTCCGGATCTGTGTGATCGACACCTGTAGGAGCGCCTTCATAGTTGACTTCGGGGTTGGAAAAGTGATTGATGTAAAAACAAGTTCCGGGACAGGTATGGGCGTACGCCATAACCGTTACAAATTGATTGGGCGGATCCTGATAACCGTAGGAATAAGGGAATTTGCCTCCACTTCCATCTTGAAGCTGAGTGGTGTTTCTGTCATGGGCACAACCCATGTTGTGGCCAACTTCGTGAGCATAGGTGATGACATCTGAACCGCAGATTGTACCGTCTTCAATAACGGCATAGGAGATGCGTGCTCCAGAGGAAATATTGTTTCTTGTAATTAACCATGCGAGACCACAGGTTATGCCACTACCGGAAATTTCACCGGTGGTCACTTTATTGATTAACGTAACCTGGTCGGCTCCGTATTGATCTCGAAGTGCTTCGATGTTATCAAACAAGCCCGGCTTGTAATTGCCTTGGAGATAAGTCAGATCCATCAGGGCTATTCCAATGCTGCTGGCGTCACCGCCTGAGGGATCTGGAGTGTAATCCGGATAGTCGACTTCGAGCGTGTGAACAAGATGCAGCTGGGTATCGATGGCACTATTGATATAGGATTCATTGGCTACATCCACATAGTTTTGGATACGGGCCATGGTGTTGTCGCCGCGAAGCTCGGCAAAACCTTTGGTGTAGAGAATCATGACATCGATAACTTCGCCCGGTTGACAGTCAACTTCTGCCGAGGCAGCTTTGCGGACGTGATTTGCCGGCTTTTCGGTGGCCAGTAGTTGCTCTACTTGATCGTAGTCGGGGATCGCTTCACACTTGGCAGCGGGGATATTTTGTGAAGGATCGACTTCCGCAAACACGGAAGTTCCAAAGTCAAAGCCAGGTTCAATGATAAATTGATGACCTTGATAGATAATATGGCCGAAAAAACCAGCCTTGCCCACCGTGAGCAGCATGCTGGCATTGGTTGCCCGGTCAATTCCGCGCCATGTTTTGATTTCACCGTGGTCTTGAAAATAGTCTCGAGTGAAGATCATATCCGATTCCAATACGGGAAAGGTTATCTGGTCGAGTTGATCCGTTCTCAACAAATCAAGGGTGTTTTGCTGATTGGCAAACGTGGCCTGACTTAGAACTCCCTCTTTAAAGTTGGCTTGTGAGTTTTCAATGAAATGGGAGATTAATGGGTTCGGTTTTTCGGCGAGGGCGTAGCCCGCAGAAAGGCATATTAGAATGAAGAGGAAAAATTTTTTCATAATGGACTTCCTTAACTGGTTCTTTTAGAGGCGTTGGAGGATGCTATGTCAGCTTAATTGATCATTAAAAACAGGACAGAAAAAGAGCGCCGGTAACAATCCCTTCACGCAACCGTTTAATTGCAAGCTCTATTATACCCTCTTTTCTAACTTGTGGCGAATTTAAGTCAAATTCCTGACTTGTACTCGCCGCGGATGAATCTCGCGGTCACGTAAAGGCATTTTCTTTATGGAAAAGACAAGAGCATTCACCTTTTTTAGAAATTCCTGTATAATGATTTCTTTAGTTTGGATTTATATATGAGATAAAAAATACAAATAAATCATTAAAGGGAATAAACCTAGAGGTGAAGAAATGAAAAAAAAGCTTATCCAATGTATCTTGGGACTGGGGTTTGTTCTCACTGCGATGCCGACATTGGCGCAACAGACGTCAACTATTGCCGGTAAAGTCAGCAGTGATGATGGAACCGCCCTGCCCGGTGTTGTTGTCAATCTTGAATCAGATCGCCTTCAGGGCACGCGTTCAAGCGTTTCCAGGGAAGATGGCTCTTTCCTGTTCAAATTGCTGCCCCCGGGAACCTATACCCTCACTGCCTCCATGGCAGGTATGAAAACGTTTAAAAAGACAATTAATGTAGGTCTCGGTCAGACCAACAGACCGAGGGTTGTCTTGTCTGCGGAAGAAATTGAAGAGGCCATGGTTGTCACAGCCTCAGCAAAGGAATCCATTACCGATACCACTGAAGTGGGCACCAACGTCGATTTCGAAGAGGTTGATGAACTGCCAGCCGGCCGATCAATCAACTCCGTTGTTTCCCTGTCTCCCGGTGTTACCAATGGCGGGCCCAGTGGCAACATCCAGATTTCCGGTGGCCAGAGTTTTGAGAACCTTTTCATGATTAACGGTGTTGTTGTCAACGAAAACGTTCGCGGTCAGCCTCACCAGGCCTATGTCGAAGATGCCATTCAGGAAGTTTCGGTTCTCACTGGAGCCATTTCCGCTGAATACGGCAACTTCACAGGTGGTGTTGTCAACACCATCACCAAATCCGGCGGCAACGAATTCAGCGGCAGCTTCCGCGCTCACTTCGACAATGATGCCTGGATGGCCAAAAGGCCCAATTCAAATTCTCAACCTGAAAGCAACCTCAATCACGTCGAGTCCTTTACTTTGGGTGGTCCCATTCTCAAGGATAGACTGTGGTTCTTTACTTCAGGAAGAAAGAGAGACGACGAAACAGAAAATTACATTCCAAAGATCCAGCCAATGACCAATCGTCAAGTTCGCTATGTCAACCGTTTGGGCTACGAGCTGGCTGAAGACCAAACGACGCCAGACGAACAGTACTGGCCTCATACCATCGAGAACGAGCGTATTGAAATTAAGTTGACCGGTCTGATCGGCACCGATCACACCATCGTCGGTTCTTACTTATTCGCCAATACAGACGAATACAATAACATGCAAAGAACGGCTCTGCACCCCAGAGCAGTCGATCCTTTTAGATCCATGCCCAATACCCTCATGTCCATCAACTATCGCGGCATTATCACTCCTGAGCTGACCATCGATGCCCTTTACTCCCAAAAGCAATTTACTTTTGAAAAGAGTGGCGGCGATGACTACACACTCAGCGGTGGTACGCCCATCATTTATGCCGGCCTTAACCTGGGTGCACCCATGTTCAGTGAAATTACTGACGAAGAAAGAGATAACGAGACTTTAAGTTTGAAATTCTCCTACTATCTCTCCACCGAAAATTGGGGATCACATGATATCGTAGCCGGTGCCACCCAGTTAACTGAAATTTTAAAAGCCGATAACCACCAGTCCGGTTCCGATTGGACTTCTTACGCCAGTTACGTCTATTTTGACGACAACAACGAGCCCATTCCCCTGTTCCTGGCGGATGGCGGTTCTTATATCTACTATTGGCCCATTCTGAAATCGTCACAGGGCAGTGATTTCAAGTCACAGGCTCTTTTTATCAACGACTCCTGGGTTTTGAACGACAATTGGAGATTTAGCCTGGGTCTGAGATACGATAAAAACAACACCAAAGCTCAAGATGGTACGTTGCTGTCCGACTCAGACATGATCAGCCCCCGCATGGCGGTAACGTATGACTTTTTCGGCGATGGACGCCACAATGTAGCGGCAAGCTTTGGCCGATATGTTGCCAAAATTGCCAATGTTGCCGATGGGCTCAGTGCTGCCGGAACACCCGCCATTATTGGATGGACGTATGCCGGTGAGATTACAGATAACCTGGGAGACCTTTTCAATTGGTTTGAAACAACCTACGGTGTGAATCTGGCAGATGGCCAAGGCGCTCTTTTCCAATCAGGAGCCCTCAAGTATGCAAGACAAGTTACCATTCCCGGTGGCACCACGCTTCTACCTGAAACGCTGGAATCACCTCTTGTGGACGAATACACCATTGGTTACAGTGCCAAGCTGGGCAACCGCGGTGTTCTCAGACTTGATTACGTTCACAGGGAATACGACAAATTCTACGTAGATCGAGTGGTTCAGGGAACAGATCCCGTTGAAATTCCCGGTACCGGCGATTTTGATGACAACGGTCAAATGATTCCCGGCACAGGAGATTTCACCGACATGAGAATTATGGATAACTCGGACGGTGAATACACCCGGGAATACGATTCCGTTCAAACTCAATTCCAGTTTAATTGGGATGATAAGTGGAATGCGGGTATGAACTACACATGGTCTCAACTCACAGGTAATATCGTTGGGGAAACAAGGGGCTCAGGTTCCATCTCTTCCTCTTCCAACACCACCTATGTTGAGATTAAAGACTATGAAAATTATAACCCACCAAGATATCTCAGTGGTGATATGAGGCATAAAGTCGATATGTGGGTAGGCTATGATTTGGGCACCTCTTTTGGTGACTTCAACTTCAGTGCGCTTTACAAATTCCAGTCGGCTCCAGTTAGCGAAGGGTACTATCTCACCTGGTCTATCTCTCGCAATGGTCCCAGCTGGGAAGACTTTGGTCTGGTTGACCCCGCCTCCCTTGGTTATCTCAAACCACCAGATTCCGTTTCTTATTTTGTAAAAGATCGCGATCGTTTTACAGCTAATGACTTTAGCCGAATCGATTTGGCCATCAACTACTCACTGCAAATTAAGCGCGTTGAGTTCTTCATTGAGTTTGAAGTGTTCAATCTTTTCAATCAGAGTGTCTACCTTGGATCACAACCCAATGTTTCCGTCGACACATCGACTGTCAACCCCAACGAATGGTTTAATGTGTATACCGAAGAACCCATTGAAGGTGTTCACTACATCATTTCCAACGATAATGTACAGCGGCCTCCTACCGGCTTCCAAACACCAAGATGGTATCAGTTCGACGTAGGGTTTAAATTCTAATTCAACAAATGACACAAGAAAAAAAGGGGAGCCGTATGGGCTCCCTTTTTTTTGGGATAAAAACTCCGAAAAAGGGGTGTTACAAAGACACGGTGACAACAGCCGCGATTACAAATGCTGTTATATCTGTCAATCGCAAGAAAAGGCTATCGTGAATGAGGTTCAACTGTTGCAGTTGCAACAGGCAGCCTTAAACTTCTATTCCCAAAATCAGCACATCATCATCAGCTTTGCCTAATTTCTCTTCCAGCGAGGCGTTCACTTCAATGATTGCCTCCTGAATGCTCAAGTCAGATGTCTTTTCAATCGCCTCCGGGGCGTGAATTAAATCGTCAGCCCAAACCGTCTGGTTCTTTTCTCTTTCTATGATACCATCGGAATACATGAAGAAGCGGTCTCCTGGCTGAACTTTCAGGACACGTTGTCCAAATGCAACATTTTCAAAACAGCCTAGAACATCTCCATCGTTAGAAATTAATTGTGGCTTTTCACCTTTAGGTACGTAAATAACAGGTGGGTGTGCCATGTTAACGAGCTTTGCTCGATTCAGTTTCCTGTTGAGTTCAAGGTAACTGGCTGTCAGATATTTTCCAGAGGGCATGGTGTCTTTAAGGACGCCATTCACCAACATCATCGCTTGAATAGGAGAATAGACGATTTTACAGTTTTGGCGTAAGAGGGCTTTCAGTGCGGGTGTCACAAAACTGGTGCCAATATCGTGCCCTGAAACATCCCCAACAAAAAAACCGAAAATACCCGAAGCCAACTGAATGACATCGTAGAAATCACCGCCTGCTTCGTTAAGGCTTTCATAAAGTACTCCAAAACCGGCTTCAGGCAATTGTTCAGGCTTTATGAGAATAACATCTTGCGCTTTTTTTAATTGCTCCAAACTCTTGGCTTGATCACTGATGATGATTTTTGTCGCCATTCCCAGCTGAATATGCACACGTGCTCTGGCTCTAATCTCGTAAACATTGAAAGGTTTGGTGATGTAGTCAACGGCTCCTAGCTCGAACCCTTTGAGTTTGGATTGAAGATCTTCCTTGGCAGTTATAAAAATGACGGGAATATTGGCCGTTGATGAGTTTTCTTTTAACTGCTTGATAGTTTGATAGCCGTCCTGACCCGGCATGACAATGTCCAGCAGAATGAGATCAGGCTGTTCTTTTTGAGCCAGCTCGACTCCCGCTGCTCCATTTTGAGCCCAGATGGTTTCATATCCTGCATTTCCAAGACCATGCCGCAGAATAATGATGTTTTGCATCATATCATCGACAATTAGAATTTTATGAGCCGTCATTAGTTACCCTCAATCTCTATATTTTTAACACAAGAGATTATTAAGCCTAAGCTATTCTATTCCACTATCCACCTCAAATTGAAGAAAAAACAAGTCGTTTGCACTTTTTTCTCTCTTTTTTTTGCTCCTAAAGCAGTTCGAATCGACAGTTTTGTTTTTTTATCGAACAAAATCCTTTTTAGTCCGTGTTTCTGTGTGATTTTTTAAGACACTTTACTGTGTCGTTTTGCGTAAGTCCGCACGGTCGCTTCAGATGTTTTTTAGAACTCCCATAAGGCTGGATGCCATTGATTTGGAAAAGAGCCATTCCATCTATCCCGATTTCAGTGTGATCATGAATCTTGATCTGGAACCATTACAAAAAAACCTCAATGATATTAAAAGCAGCTATGAATGAAGGTGGAGCAGGCAAGAGTTGGGCGTAAAAAAACACTTCACTTTATATATCGGCTCAAAAGCCAACTATTTTTGTTGTTGGTCTTGTTCTCCAGAATATTGAACAGGTGCCTGCCTGCTTTGTTACGGGTTGATATGCCGAACGACATTCCAAGTATCATAAAATCATCTCATTACACTTGCAGTGACAGGGGTTGTTTTACTGAAACTTATGCTAAAAGACAATGAAGCTCTGTCGATTGACTTTTTTATGCAATCGTAGGATGATTTGTTCAAGGAGGACTTCATGGAATTGACACTTAGAGCCGCAGATGATCTTCACATACACTTGAGGCGGGACGAGCGAACACCTGTTGTGATGAAGTCTCTTGGTAAAGGCGGTACAGCGAGAGCTTTGGTCATGCCAAACACGCAGCCAGCAATTGCCACAGGTGAAGAAGCCAGGATTTACAGGGACTATTTATATCAATTCAACAGCGATTGCGAACTATTGATGACCATTAAACTCAGTCCAAATACAACACCGCAACATATTCTTGACGCCGTATCTGAAGGGGTTCTTGCCGGGAAACAGTACCCGGATGGTGTGACGACCAATTCGGAAAACGGGGTCCGGAATGTGAAGGATCTCTTTCCCATTTATGAAATCATGCAGGAAACAGATATGGTTCTCTCTCTTCATGGTGAAGTACCCGGTGTTTTTGTGATGGATGCCGAGTCCGCCTTTTTGAACGATCTCAAACTGATTCACGATAATTTTCCCAGGTTGAGAATCGTTCTTGAGCATATAAGCACTAAAGATGCTGTCGATACCGTTAAAAATATGGGGCCAAATGTAGCAGCAACGATTACAGATCATCATCTTGCTATTACACTTCAGGATGTCGTAGGGACCAGATTACAACCCCATCACTTCTGTATGCCCGTGGCCAAACGGCCGGAGGACCGTCAGGCGCTCATCGATATTGTCAAAAGCGGTCATCCTTCCTTTTTTTCAGGTACCGACTCAGCCCCTCATTTAAAAGAGACGAAGGAAAGTGCTTGCGGTTGTGCAGGTGTTTTTACTTCTTCAATTCACATGCCGTTATTGGCGCATCTTTTCAATGCTGAATCGATGTTGGACCGGCTTGAAAATTTTACAGCCTTGTTTGGCGCAGAGTTCTATCGACTCGAGAGGAACAGTCAAGAGATCACATTGATTAAGAAACCCCTTATCGTGGCCCGGGAAGAAGGGGGTATCGTTCCCTTTTGGTTTGGAAGGACACTGGATTTTAGTCTTTATCAGTAAAAATAGAGCGTTTTCCCGTTACAGCGTAAAGAGTTTCTCAAGGATTTTCTGGCATGGGTAAGCTGTATCCTTTACAACAATTGTGTTATAGTAATAAACAGTCTAATTCAGGCCAAGTAATGAGGGGCAAGATGATAAAACTGGACTCTGAAAGATATCTTTTTGAAAAGTAAGGAGTTACTATGAATACTGATCGGTGGCTCATTTATCTGTTCGTTGTACTGGGTTTGCTTTGGAATTGCTCCAAGGAATCTGACCAGCAGTTTCTCAATCATATCCAAAAGGTTATGAACAAAATTAAGGCCGCGGAAGAACAGCTGGCACAAAACGATCCCGGTGCAAGCGGTGATCTAAAAAGGTGGCGCCAAGCCCTGAAAGAAGCGGAAAGGCTTTCCCTGGAAGGTAACGAAGTCGAAGCTCAAGAGCAACTGGGCCAGGTTGAAAATGAAGTTGTCGAACTGGTTGGCAATCGAAAAGAAAACATGCAGTTTGCTTATGTCACGGGCACGGTCACTCAGGGCGGCAAGCCTGTGAAGCAAGGGGAACCTGTGCTTGAGGAAAATACCGTCGAAGTCAAGACCAATTCACTGACTGAACTGAAGCTCTACAACGATTCCATGTTGACGTTGCTGCCCAATTCAACGTTGAAAATCATCCAAATTCGCCCCTGGGGTCGAAGTTTTATCTGTGAATTGGTTAAAGGTGCCGTGGTTTACGAACAGAAAGGCAAGATGACAAAATTCTATTTAAAAGCGGGTTCCCGTGAATTTGACCAAGCTTCGGAAAATGAATTTGAAGTGTGCTTGAGAAAAACGGATGAGGGTTACGTTATCCCAAATAAAACCGATGTAAACCTGGTTTTTGAAGGGCAAAGAGAAAAAGTGCGTTTTGGAGAGGGTTTCATCTGGAGTGGCGATATGACTGAACATGTTCAACCATTACCAGCACCTGAGATTATCCTGCCTTCAATGGAGCAAACTATTTTAGCGGTGAGAAATGAACGTGTAAAAGAGGTCACTTTCGAGTGGGAAAAAATTGAAGATGCGGCTTATTATCTCATGGATATTTTTACTGATGCAGGACTCAAGAAACCATGGAAGACCTCTCATAAAGTAACTCAAAACACAGAGAAAATAAAAGTGCCAGCCGGTGTTTTTTATTGGCGAGTCAAGGCGGTTTCCAAGGATCATTTTCCCGGGTACAGTTCGAAAGTAAGCTGGTTTTCTTTTGTCAATGAAGAACTGGAAAAGCAGAATCAGAAGGATGGTCCAGAATTGAAGAACGTCCAAATAGAGCTGTTAAATGACATGGCAATTGTTTCCGGACAAGTGGATGACAGCGTTTCGGTAAGCGTCAACCACACCAAAGCCGTTCGCACGATGGATGGCGGCTTCAAGGTTGTGTTAAGTCTTCAATTTGGAGAGCAGCAAATAACCATTGTAGCCACCGATAATGAAGGCGCCCAGACAATTAAGAGATATACTGTTAATTCCGATTTTTAACATGAATTGTTGTTTGAACTTAAAACACGAGGAGAGAATGTGTACCGATTAAAGAGATCAGATATAGAGGGATGGAATCTCTCCATCCGAACGACCTTACTACCTAAAGATACCAACTACCATGGAACCATTTTTGGCGGCGTGATTTTATCGCTAATCGATATTGCCGGAGCCATTGAGGCCCGCCGCTATTGTGATCAGCGGGTTGTCACAGTGAGTATGAACGAGGTCGTCTTCAAGGAACCTGTCTTTGTGGGTGACCTCATCAGTTTCTACACCCGCATCATCAGAATAGGACGAACATCCATCACGGTAGATGTTTTTGTCATCGCCACAAGAGAAACTCAGTCCAGAAAGCGACTACCTGTAACGGAAGCCACCGTTACCTATGTTGCCATTGATGAAAACAGAGATCCATCATCTATCGTAGTTTGTCAAAACGAGGATGACCCTCCCGCTCTTGCTCTTGAAAGCGAAAAAAACTAGAGAGCTTTTCCTGCAAGACGACGCTGCAACCGCTTGGTCAGAGGCGTTTGCATTCGCAATGCAGCTGCTTCTATGTTGACGCGGAGCTAAGAGCATAATAGACTGTTGCCATTCTGCAAACGAGGTTCAAATTTGTTTGGTTTATTTGCAAAAAAGGATGTAACAAAAGCGATTGGCAAAATCGAGAAGCTCTTTGAGAAGGGCTATAAAGGCAAGGCCATCGAGAAAGCGGAAGCTCTTGAGAAAGATGCCAATGAGTCTGAGCTCTCGACAATTAGAGGTCTAAAGCGGCAAATAGAGGCTTCTCTCATTGACGAGTACTTATCCAAGGCGGATGCCATGGTGAAGAAAGGCTGTACCGATGAGGCCATTGAATGGATGGACATGGCGCTCGATTACATTTCAGATCCTCATCAAAAAAAGGAAGTGGAAAACCAAATTCAACAGCTCAGTGTCCTGGAAGAGGAGGAAGACCAGCCGGAATCCGAAGTCGCTCCTGAGGAAATGCCAACTGAAGCGCAAGATAGAGACGCTTACTTTGAAACTTTGATCAATATGCTGAAAGACGAATATCTTGAATCCTGCCAGGCATTGCCTGAAGCGTTTCAGCAAGCGTATGTTCTTTCTCATTCCGGTCAGTACAGGAAGGCTTTGGAACTGTTAAACAGCTTGAGTGTGGAAGGCGATCCTGTTCCCATGATTGAATTTGAAAAAGCCCGTTGCCTGATGGCGCTGGAGGCATATGGAGAAGCTCGAACTGTCTGTGAACAGGTGTGGGATGAGTTTGGCAATGAAAGCATCGATCTGGCAGAAGCCGTGTCAATTCCAGTGCTATGGACGGAGTGCTGTCTTCAGCAAAAAGACCCGGTGGCAATTATAGAAAAGGTAGGGGAATTGGCCGCTCCGAGAAAGGGCAATCCCGCTCTAACCCTGTTGGTTTCCTTTGCCTTTGAAATGGACGAACAGTTTGAAGAAGCGGTCGATCTCCTCTCGCGAGCCATCCGGCGTTTCGATGATCCCAACTTCAGTTATCATCTGGCTCGTATTTTAAACGATCAGGGTGAGTGGGAGAATGCGGCACAGGTGCTGGAAAGTGCCATTACGCCCAGTTGTTCCGGATCCTGCTACGGACCTCCCCTGCACTTTCCATCCCTTCATATGTTAATTGGAATCTACTTGACCGATGATCGGGCTCTGGAAGCTGCCGGGAAGCTGTTAAACGAAGGGGACAAAAAGCTCATGGGCCGCAAGTCTAAAGAACACTTGCTCTTGTGGTCCGCTTACCATGAAAAAACAGGGAATACGGAATGGGCTGCAAAAGCCAGAACCATGGCAGAATCCGCAGCCAGCGGCATTGGTTCCGGTGACACACCTCAAATCGAGGCAGGCGATCAGGCGGTTCTTTGACATCGCGGTGCCAATGGAGCCTTCAGACTTGAAGTGAAGCTGTGCTTTTTTTGGAACCAATGTGCTCTTAAAAAATCTCGAACATCATGATGCCAGCAGTTGCTTGGGCACAATGCCTAAGCCCTGCCTGAGAATCTGCCAACTGGTTTTATTCCACTTGATAACGGTCGAGGCACCCAGCATGTGGGTTTCTTCTTCAATAAGACCCACCTGAAAAAACTCGGCCACTTTTCGAGCCTCCTCCAGACAAGTAGCCGGCGCTTGACCTGTTAAATTGAGTGAAGTGGTAATCAGCGGCACTCCTGCAGCTCGCACCAGGTTAATCAGTTTCGGATAATCGGGAATACGACAGCCGAGGTAGAGGTCGTCACTCGCCAAGTGTTTGAGACTCGGTTCCTTGAGCGGCAAAACCAGAGTAAAAGGGCCAGGCAGTATGGTGTGCCAACCCTTGGGAACCTCTACCAGACTTTCAAGATCTTCCGGAGTGGTCACAACCGAAGCAACTGGTTTCCGGCTTTCGCCTTTTAAGGCAAGGGTTTGCATGCTCAAGTCCAGCCAGTCGGCTCGACATCCAAGACCCCAAAGTGTATCTGTGGGGTAGGCGAAAATGCCGCCGCCCTGCATGTAGGAAACAGCATCGACCCAGGTTAGGGAAGTATGGTGTCGGTTTTTCGTTTCTTTCATGGTCTACCCTTGAAAACAATGTCTTTATTTTTTCAATTCTCCTGGGTTATGATACCACACTGCGGAGCGCCTGTAGCTCAGCTGGATAGAGCAATCGCCTCCTAAGCGATAGGTCAGGGGTTCGAATCCCTTCAGGCGCACCAGTTTATAGTGAGTATGAAACCAGGCCAGAAGAAATTCAGGTTATTGGGCCGGTTCGACATATTTTCCCGGAGCTTGGGGCAGAGCATCGAGATGAGGCTTTTTAATTGGCTGTTTAAAACAGAAAAAAACATAACAACGCATGAGATAAAAAAAGAACCAGTTTCAACGTCAAAGAAGAAAAAAAAAGATAAAGACCCACCGCCTCCGCTTGATTGGGCTAAATCTGAGGCCCATATTCACTTACTCACAGAATTTACTTTTGGTAAAAAGCGAAACGAATTCAGGAGTCAAAAGTGTTGGAATAGAGTATTAGGAGAGCCTTTATATCAAGCCGTTGAAAGATTTATCAATGAGAGAGTTATCACACTGATCAGTCTTCCTGACAGACTTGACTACCTATACAGTGTAGTAGATTTAAAACCGCTATTGAGAGAGAGAAACCTAAAGCTCTCTGGAAGAAAAAAAGAACTAATTGAAAGACTTATCGAAGCAGATTTAGGCATGATGGAGAAACTTTCAAGAAAATGTAAAATCTACAAAACAGCAGATGAGTATACAAACCTAATTGAAAAATATTTAAAAAACATAGATGAAAGACGCCAGTCAGCGGAAAGAGCTTGCAAGGAATTAATTAAAGAACAAGATTTTGAAGGGGCGGCAAAAAAGGTAGACGATTTCGAATCATCCCTAGTCAAGAATAAAGTGGATTCTTTTGGCTTCGGCATATCTCGAATATCGCAAAGTAAAATATTATCCAGCATGTGGTCCCTTACACCTAAACTGCTAAGACATATCAATGACGAGAAATTGAAGACCATTAGGATTGCTGCCATCATGATGGAATTATGGGGTGAAAGGCATGTTTTTAAGTGGTTACCCGAGAGTTTTTCTGTTGAATCTCATTTAGAGGTTGATGCAATTGCGCGAATGCTTTTGTTTCACGCAAGACACGTGGATAATTTAAATTCATATAAGAGAGACAATTTTATGAACAAACGTCTTTGGATCGATGTAGTGGGTGATTCGATGACATGTGAAGCGTGTCGAAAACTTGACGGAAAAAGTTACACGCCGGAGAAAATGATTGAGCTGCCTTACGAGAAATGTACTTGCCCAATGGGTTGCAGATGTCACTTCATTAGTTTAGAAGAAGGGGAAAAACTAAGAAGTAATTTAAGTTAAAAAAGCTTCAATGCTGTAACGAATCTTCCGGGAGATTGCGGGTATTGATTCGACTGTCAATTTTGAAACTAAAAAAAACTTACGCCGGGCTTCTTGGTTTTGTTTTAGTGGGCACACCTCAAAACATTTTAACTCAATGACTTAACCATAACCCAAAAGATAGCAGGTTTTTTCGTCATTGCAAGCCAAAACTGTCATTATTAGTAGCTGTGCACCCACTAACAAATACAGGCTAAAACACGAATAAAATATACTAATTAAACATTTTATGTCGTTTTTTTAAGGTGTTTATTCCGGAAGAGTCGTTATATGTGCAACAATTCCCGTCACGCCTCTGACTCAAGCGCACCAGGACAGGGCGGTTTTTTTATGACACATTTCAATAAGCCTGCCTTCTCAATTGATGCTCAAGTTGAGAAATTAAAGAAAAAGGGTTTGTCTGTTGACTAAGCATGACTTACTGCTTATGTTGATAAGCAGGATGTCAATATCCTGATAGAAACTGACTTCTCCGTTCGTGATTGATTAAGAGTGCACAAGATGTACCACGAGCGGAGATAGTCTTTTATGGGGTCATTTTGGGTAAATATGCGCTTTTAATTGATGGAGGTTTCCTGATTCGCAAACTCACAACAAGGAACCGTTTCCCAGAAGCAGACCAGATTGAAGCCTTCGCAAGAAAAGTATGTGATGATTCTAGATTTGCTGTTCACGAACTTTTGTGAATTTATTTTTATCACGCTGAACGATATACTGGGAAAATGAAGAACCCAATATCGCGAAAAGAAATTAATTACGCTGATACTCCAACATATGCAAACCATAAAAGGTTAATTGACAACCTTGAACTAAGGCATAATTTTGCCATTAGATTGGGTGAAATAAATGCTAGGTCATGGAGGCTTGGTTCAAAGGCGGCTAAAGATATTTTCAGTAATCCCAGGGAGGTGGAGGCACAAGACCTTGTGCCTGTGATTGAACAAAAAGGCGTTGATTTAAGAATCGCATTGGATATCTCAAGGTTATCGCTTTACCATCTCGTTGAAAGCATCATCGTGGTAACAGGGGACAGCGATTTTATTCCGGCTTTTAAGTTCGCAAGACGCGAGGGCATTAGAATATACTTAGCAACTCTAAATCATGGGGTAAAAAGAGATTTAAAGGTTCATGTCGACGTTTTGTTAGACAATATCACAGTGGGTGAAGATTAGAACCCTAAAAGTTCTATCAATCCACATCTTGGCGGCAGTTGCCATGTATCTGATCACAACCATCGTACAGGTCGGGTCCGAGATTTTGTTTTTTCTTATACCTAAATCCTGAAAAGTGCTGCATTTAGGTCATAAAAAAAGCGCTCACTCTTTTCTCTCTTAGACCTCGATAGAACGGGATGGTATGATGGAAGACATCAATCAGAGGAGCATCTTGAATGACGAAGCTTTATGAAATCCTAACCTATCTGGATTCTATCATTGGAGGATCAGCCTGGTTTGTCTTTCTCTTGTTGGGAACAGGGCTGTTTTTTACGCTCTATTTGGGTTTTCCCCAAATCAGGTATTTTAAACGCGCCCTTAGAATCGTTACAGGGTTTTATGACAAAGAGGGCGATGAAGGGGATACGTCTCACTTTCAGGCACTGGCAACGGCCTTGTCGGGAACGGTGGGAACGGGAAATATTGGCGGAGTCGCCCTGGCCATTCATTTGGGCGGTCCTGCGGCGCTTTTCTGGATGTTGGTTACGGCTTTCCTGGGCATGACGACGAAATTTGTCGAAGTCACCCTTTCTCACAAGTACAGAGAAAAAGACGAAGACGGTCTGATCGCCGGCGGGCCAATGTACTACATGAAAAACAAATTAAATATGAAGTGGCTTGCGGTTATTTTTTCGATTGCCACGGTTATTTCATCTTTTGGAACCGGCTGTCTTCCCCAGGTGAACAACATAGCGAACTCGGTTTTAACGACATTTGGCATCACTCCCTGGATTACCGGAATTGTCTTATCCGTGGTACTCGCTTTTGTCATCATCGGCGGAATTCACAGAATAGCCAAGGTCACCGAGAAGCTCGTTCCAACCATGGCAATGATTTACATCATTGGCGGCATTGGCGTGATTGTCTACAACTACGAAAACATCATCCCATCCATTATTGCCATATTTGCGGATGTGTTCACGGGCACCTCCGCTACCGGAGGTTTTTTGGGAGCGGGTTTTGCCTATGCCTTCAACAGAGGGGTTAACAGAGGCCTTTTTTCAAACGAAGCCGGACAGGGTTCAGCTCCAATTGCTCACGCGGCCGCCAAGGCGCATGAGCCTGTTTCAGAGGGAATGGTCGCCATTTTAGAACCCTTTATTGACACCATCGTTATCTGTTTCCTCACGGGATTAATTCTACTCTCTTCCGGTGTGTGGAAGGAAAAGTTTGAAAACACCTTTCATCTTGCCGATATGTCCATTGTTCAGGGAACCTATTCTGATAACAACCAAGCAGACAAAGAGCTGCTCAGCAACCACGTTTTAAATCTAGAGCAATTGACACTTTTTTCAGGAAACCTCAACGTGAAAGAGGGAAGCATTGCAACGAAAGACATCACCATCATGCATGCCAGGTCCATTGCAGAGGATGTCCGTGTCAAAAACGGCGAGGATCTTTTCACTGGAAGCATTCAAATTGTGGATGGCAATCCGGTTTTAGATCAAGGCAGGAGCATTCAGTTTATCGGAAAATCGCTCTTGCACAGCGCCCCGTTGACAACGGTGGCCTTTGGCAAGGGTATCTTTGGCGATTACGGCAAATACATTGTTTCCATCGGCCTCTTGCTGTTTGCTTTTTCGACTGCCATATCGTGGTCCTACTATGGCGACAGGGCAATGACCTTTTTATTGGGAACAAAATCGGTCATCTATTTCCGCCTGGTCTACGTTGTGGGGTTCTTTCTTGCTTCGTTTACGGATACAAGCATTATCTGGGTGTTTTCCGGTATTACGGTTGCTTTTATGACCATACCCAACCTGTTTGGCATCCTGATGCTGCACAAAGACATGAAAACCACCCTAACAACATACTGGGAGGAATACGGGGATTCACTGGAGGAGTAAAAGAGACAGGTGCATCCACCTTGTCGTGAGGGGAGTGACCTTTCTTTTTGCCACCTTTTTTTCATAGGCTGACCGGTTTCAATTCACGCTCCCGCGAAGGGAGCGACTGTGCTATGCTTAACTTATTGAAAACAAAAGTTAAACGTGAATAGATTCGTTAACCTTTTTTATACTCGCTATAAATTGCATGGCATTGTCAAAAAGGTGTACACATTTGATGGGTAGTGTTTGAATTTCATCGAAGACAATCACCGAATTGGCAAGATTGTGAAGTCTTCGGGCTCCCCGTGTTCCTCCTCCAAACAGGACTTCCAGAAATTGCACCATCGTAGTGAAAATAACGGGCGCGTTCCAGTTTTCTGTAGGAAGTTTCGATTGCCATGTTTGATGCTCCGGCAAGAGATCAATGAAGATGATGTCGGGGATCAAAATCCATTGCGCGGAACAGCGTATTTAAAGATATAAATCACCCGTAATAAATGGTATTTTATGCGAATGTCTGTGTCTGGGTGGGTTGTCGATGAGTAAAACAGGCCGTAATGAACCGTGTCCGTGCGGCAGCGGCAAAAAGTACAAAAAATGCTGTCTTGGAAAGGTGGTTTCTTTTTCCTCCAAAGGCGATCAAGAAAACGTAGGGGGTGTTGAGCCTTCGCTACAGGGTGATCTTGTTTCGCTGCCTGAATTTAAGGCCTTGCAGAGTTTAGCGGAATCCTTACCTCCGGGAGTGGATTTAGACGAACTTACAGATATGTTGCGGATGTATGAATCTGATATTCCAGACACGCTTTTGAATGATTTCCTTCATGAAAAAGAAGGCTCTTTGGAACACCGTGATTTGAGACATAACATAACAATGAAAGACCCGTTAAGTTGCATCCTGCTGGGAAGGCGCCTGAAGGAAGGCAGCTTACTTCAGCAAATGCTGAATAAAAGCAGAGCTCTTAAACTGGAACACTTTGCGGAACATTCCGAAGATTTGTTTCTAAACAGCCTTCACTTGAAGAGGGGCGAAAAGCAACGTATCAGTCGCAATTTGGCCGCTTTTAAAAAAAAGGTCATTACAATAGGTTCGGCTTGCAATGGGCTCTCAGGGCTTTTCACACTCACTTTTCAAATTGATAAAACAACAGAAATCATTTTTTCCATTGACTTAAAGGGGCACCTGGCGGTCGATGAGAATTCCTCTTCATTTGAAATAGGGTATTATGTCTATCTGGCATTTTTCTTACGGGTTCTGTTTAACAGGGAAAAAGTTCACATGGACGGTCCGGTAGATGAGATTCGCGAGGTTCTGTTGACTCGCTTGCCAGAGCATGTTCTACCCGGAGAAACCAGAGTAAGTATGACCCAATTCCTGGCTTTCTCTTCGGATGTCAATCAATTGCTTTTGCATAACCCCAACTTCAAGGCAAAGAAGAAACTCGACCCGTTTCCGCTGAAACCGTCTACTCGCCATTCAAATATAATTCACTCTATTGTCTATTACAAAAATGAGCTCAACACTTACCTGCACTCAAACAGGTATACTTTTACAGGGCATACGCCCATACAGAAGAAAGTGATTTTTCAGTTCAGTAACGGTAAGAGCCTCTATTTTTCAGAGCTTTTAGATCATCCATATTCCGCTCTTCTTCACGTCGATTTATGGCCGAAGTCCCCAAGTGAAGTTGAAAATGTTCATTCCGTAGTGCTTAAACTGAATAATGAATGGAGTTATAGGGATTCTCCCGAATGGAAGCAGAAACGCTTTCTCAACCGATTGATTGAGCGCAATTTTGAGCTTGCAACACCCTATCCCTTTTTTCTGGTTCCCGAACCCTCTTTAGAGGCCACTGTATTAGGGTATAAATATATTTTTGATATGACACCTCAAAAAATGTATACGGCCCTTCCCGTTAAAGGCCTGGATTTCAGCAAATCTTTTTACTCCCTTAAACTCGATCCCCCTTACCTGGCCCTGATCCAGGACGAAAGGGCAGGTATGCCCAAAGATGTGAAAACCCTGATTCCTATTAACGATTCTCTTTATTACGTTCCTAAAACCAAATTCATCCTTCAAGTGGACACGCGGTCTATTAAAGATCGAGTGGACCTTCTGTCCACAAGTTTTTATGAATGCAAGCATCAAATACCTCGAGCCGTCACCACTTTTGTTGCCGAATTTCATGGCAATCACGTCCTCAACAGAAACGGCCTGACTTGGGATCTTGAGAGGTTATTCAATCTGAACAACAAAAACCATTCCTTGGAAATTGACATTAGTGACAGAATCGGCGAAGGGGAGTATCGCGGTTTGGAAATTTGCTGTGACAGCAACCAATTTGATCAATACCAAGAGGTTACAATAAAGGCCATCGTCAATTTCCCCAAGTTGCAAGCGATTGCCAAACACGATGAGATGGCTGATATGGAAGTCGTTTTTCGCGAGTCTCTTAAAAAGGGTCTTGGTGGTGCCTACTACTCATCCAATTCCAAAATAGCAGTCAGGTCCAATCCCGAAAAGCGCAAAATTGAATTGATGCTCTATCGTCATCAGGGCTTGGCGGCAAGCCTTTTTATGATTGTAAAAGATTTGGAACAAAAGGGCGTTATTTCAGGGAATATGGAAACGGAACAGTTTATCAAATGCGTTCGAAAAGAGCTCGATCCAATTATCTATTTGATCATAACGGGTCTACCGCCTGCCCCTACGGGAAAAGTGAATTTGAAACCCTTTATCTCAAACCAGTTCACTTCGAGATTGAAGCAGTTTCTGGACTCGGTCTACTCGGTCTTGTTTGTTGACAATGCAAGAACATGGTTCTTTCTTTCCCCCACAGATTGGGGTTATGCCTATCTCCAGAAGGCGGTGCGAGAAAAGTTGTATTTCCTGGCGCACATTCTTTTGTTAAATGGAAAACCCGGTCAACCGCCTCAAAGCAAGGCAAAGGGAATTGTCATAGACGATATGTCAGAAGCTTATTTTCGCGCGCCTGACGCTCTTGTGAACACCCTTGCGTATTTTTCAAATACCGGGCACAAAGTTCTGTTGAATGGTAAACCTGTCGAGCGTTTTTCATCCAGTGAGCTCGATGTTCAAATGTTGCTGACTGATTCAGAGGAATCTCAAAACTGGTTCGAGCTCAATCCTGAAATCTTTTTCAATGGGAAAAAACTGAACAGAAACACCGTTATGAACCTGAAATCCAAGCAACCCATTCTCTACAGAGGAACATACTATCTCATCGATCGCAAGACGGTTTCCCCGCTGGACTGGTTGACCTATTTCTGGGAACAGTTACAGACCGGCAATTCAAAATCCACCGCGTCCTCCCGAAAAATTGTCCAAGTACCCCGGTCCCAGTTTCTCGAACTGTTTGCCCTTAAAACACTCGGTGTAAAAATGGTCGGTCCTCCCAGGTGGCAAAGCATTGAAGCCAACTTTGCGAAACTCTCTCAACGGAAAGCGGGTTTTGACAGCCAGGACGTTGCGCTGTTGAAAAAGTTGAACCTCCCGCTTCACTCTTTCCAGGAAACGGGTGTACTCTGGATGCGCAGCCTTTACGATCTCGCTCTCGGCGGCATACTTGCCGACGATATGGGGCTCGGGAAAACAGTTCAATCAATTGGGCTGCTGAAGAGCCTGGAACAGGAACATCGACTGGGTCAGTGCTTGATCGTGGTACCTACCTCGCTTGTCTACAACTGGCAAGCTGAACTGCAAAAGTTCGCGCCCGATCTGGATTACTGTGTGTTTCAGCCAAAAGATAAAAACAAACTTGCAGAAGAAAAGCCACCCATTCTTATTTGTACTTATGGATTGCTGACCAGACACAGCGATTTCTTTGAATCTGTCCAGTGGAATGTGGTCCTCTTTGACGAAGCACAGGCCTTGAAGAACATTAAGGCCAAACGCACTGGAACGATGCGGAAATTAAAGGCAAATTCCAAGTTCTGCCTCACCGGAACGCCTATGGAAAATCACTACGGAGAGTATTTTTCCCTGATCGACCTCGCGGCTCCCGGTGTTCTGGGTGAATACAAGACCTTCATGAAGACCTATTCGTTGAAGTCCAAAAGACCCAGTCATGAAGCGATTACTTTCCTGAGAAGAAAAACCGCACCGCTGGTGCTGAGAAGACATAAAAAAGACATTCTCGACCAACTTCCCGATAAAGTGGAAACTACCGTGTCACTTGACCTGGAAAAGGAACAAGCCAGAATATACAGAGACATCGCTACTGCGTGGAACAAGCGGGTCAGGGACGCCATTGATAAAAAAGGCGAAGCTCAATCCCAATTGGAAATGCTGACAGCTCTGCTGCGGTTGAGGCAGGTTTGCTCTTGCCCTTCCATTATTCCGGATATGGAATACAGGAAAATTCCTCCCAAGTTTGAATTGCTGATTGCGGAATTGCAGACGGTACTGGCAGAGGGTGCCAGTGCGGTTGTTTTCACCAACTTCAAAAAGACCCTGGATCAATTCCAGCATTTACTGGAAAAACACCAGTTGCCGGTTCTTCGTATATCGGGAGAAGTGCCCCGAAAAAAGCGGGTGGAAATTCTGGAGCAATTTGATACCAGTGCTGAACCTATGTTGCTGATGATGACCTTGAAAACAGGTGGAGTCGGGCTTAACCTCACCAAGGCCTCCTATGTCTTTCACCTGGAGCCCTGGTGGAACCCGCAAGTTGAATTTCAGGCCACCGACCGTGTTCACCGCATGGGACAGGACAAGAGTGTCAACGTTTATCGATTCATCATGCGGGAGACCATTGAGGAAAAAATTCAGACCCTGAAAGGGGTGAAAAAACACGCCTTTGATTCCCTCTTCCTCGACCCGGGCAGCCTTGAAGGGGTTTCAGATCTGGGAGTTCAGCAGGGGGAAAGCAAGGCTTTTGCCCACACAGGTCTTACAGCTGTGGACTTCGCGTACTTATTGGGTTGAAACAAAGGGGCTTTTAATGAAAGGTATCGGCAATACGCATGATAGCCAGCCGCGTTCCAACGGATCTTCCGGAAAAAAAGGCATGAAAATGCCATCTAATTATTTGAAATAATATATTTTATCCTTATTTTTCATATATTGAATGTAGCCACTAATTATTTGATTATTTGCTTGCATTAATTGTTTATGTGTGATATAAAGTGGTCACTATGTATGTTGATACCTCTACTGTTCATGGAAAAAAACGATCTTACACGCGACACCTTTTACGCACCTCTTTCAGGGAAAA
>PDWJ01001677.1_pt1 | contig 26361 bp, 24 predicted proteins | sample 1430881 | NCBI WGS metagenome assembly PDWJ01 (sample SAMN01162460, study PRJNA174530) | Oral metagenome, whole genome shotgun sequencing project. | biome: Marine environment; feature: Marine mammal; material: Swab sample of the gingival sulcus; isolation source: swab sample of gingival sulcus...
TTGGAAGTTAGCTCTCAATCGCTTTATGATTGAGTTTGAGGATAGACTTTCTCAGTATGTTTAATTTTAAAACTTACACAGTTTGCTTGACAGTCTCTTAATTATTAAAAACACCTATCTAAATAGAATTATAATAAATGCAAGAAGCGTATATAAGTTGACCCATCTTTTTTTAAAAAAATATCATCCAGTTTAATATTTTACTGTTAAAATATTATATAATTTATTATAATGTTATTAACCTACTATAAATGCTTTGGAGTTACTACTATGTTACGTTTTGATATTCCACCTGTTCATGCTAATGTCATCCGTTGGGAAGCTTTTTTAGTGTTCTGCCTTTGTTTATTAGCATTGTTTGTACATCCTTTGTTTATGATTATTTTGCCTGTACAGGGTTTTATTAAAGGCTTTTTTGGTCACCACAAATGCCCATCACACAACCTTTGGAAGGCTATATTTACCAAACAAGGTTGGGCTGGTAAAAAAGAAAATGTTGGTGCAAAAATGTTTGCTGCTAAATTATTGTTTTTAGCCAGTACCATCTCTTTAATACTTTATTTTTCTGACATAGATTTATGGAAAGTGCCTTGTACAATTTTGGTTATTTTTTCATTTTTAGAGTGGGCATTTTCATTTTGTGTCGCCTGTAGTGCTTATAACGCTTGGTATAAGTTTTTTCCACCAAAAAATCTGTAACGATTTAGCGTAAACTACCTAAACAGCTTTTACAAAAATAAAGCCCATCTTTTTTATTTTGAGATGGGCTTTATCTTTACAACTAATTTCACAATCATTTACTGCATCACAAGATAGTCAAATGCACTCAAAGCGGCTTTACTGCCCTCACCCATGGCAATGTTGATTTGCTTAAATGGCACAGTCGTTACATCTCCTGCTGCAAAAATACCTTGACGACTGGTTTGACATTTTGCATCAATTTCAATCTCGCCAAATTTGTTGGTATCTACAAAATTTTTGATAAAATCAGAATTTGGAACAAGACCAATCTGCACAAACACTGCTGACAATTTGACTTCTTTATCCTCACCTGTATTACGGTCAGTATATATCAATGAAGATACTTTACCATCAGTTGCTTTAATCTCTTTGGTTGTGGCACTGGTGATAATCTCGATATTATCTTTTGCCATCGCCTTATCAATCAGTACTTGATCAGCTTTTAAAGTATCGGCAAATTCAAACACGGTTACATGATTAACGATACCTGCCAAATCAAGAGCTGCTTCGATGCCCGAATTGCCACCGCCGATAACCGAAGTATCTTTACCTTTAAAGAAAGGACCATCACAATGTGGACAATAAGCCACACCATTGCCAATGTTTTCATCTTCACCAGGTACCCCCAATTTACGCCATTTTGCACCAGTGGCAATAATGATACTACGAGAGTCGAACTGTTCGCCCGTATTTAGCTCAATCGTATATAGTGGCTTGTCAGATGCTTGCTCAGCAGTGGCTAATTTTTCATTAACCTGTTTAACGCTGACATGCTCTTTTACGCTAATATCATATTCTGCAATATGCTTAACAAAGTTTGCTGACAGCTCATTACCATTGGTTAATGGGATAGAAATTAGATTTTCAATATCTTGCGTGTCTTTAACTTGTCCACCAATTCGGTCAGCAACGATGGTAGTTGCAAACCCTTTACGAGCACAATAAATGGCAGCTGCTACACCCGCAGGTCCCCCACCAATAATGGTAACATCTTGCTGAGGTAATTGTTCTGTAAAGCCAGCGCCAGCAAAGATATCTGGATATTGTTCTTGTAGCTTTTCTAAAAGCATTGCTATTTCGACTTTACCATTTGCAAACGGTTTGCCATTTAAAAATACCGCTGGTACCCCTTGGATATTATTTGCCTCAACTTGTTCTGAAAACAAAGCACCATCAATCATCTCACTACTGATATCATCATTTAACAAGGCAAACTGATTTAATGCCTGCACCACATCTGGGCAGCTATGGCAGCTTAGTGCAATATACGTTTGAAAATGTAATGGCTCACTTAGGTTAGCATTTTTAATCATGCTTTGGATACGCTCATCCAACTTCATGATGTGACCGCCAGCATGCAAAATTGCCAAAATCAACGACGTAAACTCGTGCCCACCTGGGATACCACTAAATACAATACCCGTATCCACATTAGTACCATCATTATTCACAACCACTTTAAAACTGACTGAACTTAGCAAGTCATCTGCCGTCACTGCTACATCAAAACCGATTTTATCTGTTGTGCTGGCAATTTGGGTTAAAAACTCAACCAACTCAGCACGTTTGTTTTCTAAATCATTGGCTAACGATTCATCACCAAGTATTAATTGGATGGGACGCGTCATATTTTTGCTGTAAGTTTTTATCGTATTTAATAAGTTTTTATCTAACATAGGATTGCCTCTTTTTTTGTTCGGTTAGCTTACCAATTGCACTTAAAGATGAAATAGCAAGATAATCATTTGTTTTTTAACATTGTTATTATGATATTTATAACCATATCTATCAATCACAGAATCCCAAACATTATGTTTTAAAAAACAAATTAAAAACTATTATATAACAATTATAACCAATCAAAAAATGCTGTAAAAAACCATGGTTTTTTGGCTTTTTTTACGCTATGATTAGGACATGGAAAATTGATAAATCATTCAATTAACTATTTTGTTATTTACCGATTTTTAAAGGTTAATAATTTCTTAACTCACTCACAATAAGGATAAAATCATGTTCCACGAATATCGTGATTTGATGGCAGAGCTAAAAAATTCAGACGCACATTTTGCTAAATTATTTAATGAGCATAACGAACTTGATGAAAAAATCACCAACATGGAAAAAGACCCTGTTGCGTCTCATCGCCATAATGACATTGAAGAGCTTAAAAAAAGAAAGCTACATTTGAAAGATGAAATCGGCAAAATTTTAGAAAGTAAAAAATAATATAATGTAAAAAACACCTCATATTAATATGAGGTGTTTTTTTATATTTAAAGCTTAAAAGATACACCTTCATTTATCTTCATAAGTACACAAGTATGCCGTTTCTACCGCAACTTTTACATTAAATTTTTTGTTTGCCTCAACCGTAAAAGTCTCGCCTGCTACAAAATTTTGCCAGTCTTCGCTATCTGGTAATTTTACAGTTAATTCACCGCTGACAACCGTCATGGTTTCAAACTGGCTAGTACCAAACTCATATTCACCAATTTGCATTACCCCAACCGTTGCAGGTAAAGTTGCAGATTTAAATCCAATAGAGGCAACCGCACCATCAAAATATTCATTCACCTTTAACATCATTTATCCTTATTAAATCTAATAAAAGAGTGATTATCATAACCTATAAGAGCAAAAACGATAACTTATATTTTACAAACAATAATAGATATGCGTACCCGTTTGAGTTAAGATAATTCCATCATTTTGATACTTAAGAGAATATCATGAAACAAGCAAGCAACAACATAAATAACGACTTTGATTATCTAATTTTTATTGGACGTTTTCAGCCATTTCATTTAGGGCACAAATCAGTGATTGATGCTGCCCTTAAACAAGCTAAAAATGTCATCATGCTGATTGGATCAGCAAACTTACCACGCAGCTTACGAAACCCTTTTACTGTAGAAGAACGCACTGCCATGATTAAAGGCAGCTATGATGAGCAAACTGGCAAACGTATCCACTGTGTGGGCTTAGATGATGCCTTATATAACGACACAAAATGGCTACAATATGTACAAGCGTGTGTAAAATCTGTAACTGGCGACATCAGCAACACCCAAGTAAAAATTGGTTTAATCGGTCACTCAAAAGACAGTTCATCTTATTATTTATCACTCTTCCCAAACTGGCAATCTGTTTCTGTACCAAGTTATCATAACCTTTCTGCTACCCCAATCCGTGATGGTTATTTAATCGGTGCCACGCCAACTAACAACCGTATCACTGCTGCTTCACAAAAAATACTAGATGACTTTAAAAAAACCAATGCTTACAACCAATTGCATAAAGAAGCTTGGTTTATCGATAAATACAAAAAACAGTGGGAGGACTCGCCATACCCCCCTACTTTTATGACCGCAGATGCGTTAGTCATACAATCTGGGCATATTTTGTTGGTAGAACGCCGTAGCATGCCAGGTAAAGGACTTTGGGCATTACCAGGAGGCTTCCTCAATCCAAAAGAAACTTTATTTGATGCCTGCATTAGGGAGCTCAGAGAAGAAACTCGGCTAAAAGTACCAGAACCTGTATTACGTGGCTCTCGCCATAGTCAACATACCTTTGATGACCCTTACCGTTCGGCACGTGGGCGTACCATCACCCAAGTTTTTTATTTTCAACTAAAAAATGATGCCAATGGTTTACCAAAGGTCAAAGGCGGAGATGATGCAGCTAAAGCGTTTTGGTTGCCTCTTGCCGAGCTAGATAGCAAAAAAATGTTTGAAGACCATTATGCAATTATTACCAAAATGGTTGGATTATAAATTTCTTTACCATTACCTATCTTGTAATGATGCCATTCTGATATAAGGAAAATCATGTTAGAACTTAGACCTAATTGTGAGTGTTGTGATGTTGACTTACCACCATCGGCAAATAACGCTTATATATGCACATTTGAATGTACTTTTTGTCATGACTGCGTCACCAATATACTCAATAACATTTGCCCTAATTGCAGCGGAAACCTTGTTAGCCGCCCTATCCGCCCCGCTAAGCTTTTATCACAATATCCCCCTAGTAGTAAACGCATACTGAAAGAAATGGGCTGTTAATAGCACAAAATATATGCCTGTTATTAAGGTCAAAAAATAAAATTAAAAGATAAAGTCAAAAAACCAATTTCACAACAGAAAAATTTAATATATAGACAGAGGACTTCTGATATGTTCACAAACAACCTAGCAAACCTAATTTTAAATGCCGACAGCTATAAAGCGTCGCACTGGGTACAATACCCACCAAATACAGAATATATGTCTAGCTATATTGAGGCACGCCGTGGTGATTACCCTGTTGTTTTTTTTGGTCTGCAAGCTTTTATTAAAGAATATTTAAGCAAACCAATCACTTTACAAGACATTGATGAAGCCGACACCATGATTCAGGCACACGGTTTACCCTTTAATCGAAAGGGATGGGAAACCATTGTTAATAAACATGGTGGACACTTGCCAATCCGTATCCAAGCCGTGCCAGAAGGCAGCATCGTGCCTGTTAGCAATGTCGTCTGCCAAGTGGTGAATACCGATCCAGAATTTTACTGGTTACCAAGCTATCTTGAAACTGCCATACTGCGTGGTATATGGTATCCATCAACCGTGGCTAGCTTATCAAAGCATTGTAAAAACATCATCGGTAAGGCACTGGATAAATCAGCCGACACCCTAACAGGACTCCCTTTTAAACTACATGACTTTGGTGCAAGGGGTGCTTCCAGTATGGAAACGGTTGCCTTAGGTAGTCTGGCTCATTTAGTTAACTTTGCTGGTACAGACGGTATGAGTGCTTTAGTCGGTGCAAGCCGCTGGTATGGTATGAGTGATGAGATGCCTGCCTTTTCTATCCCTGCTGCCGAGCATAGTACCATGACCTCATGGGGGCGTGACAATGAAGCCAAAGCCTATGCCAATATGATTAAGCAATTTGGTGGCGAAGGCAAGCTGGTCGCCGTGGTATCAGACAGCTATGATTTATGGAATGCCATTGATAACATTTGGGGCGATGAACTCAAAGAGCAAGTCGAGAAAATGGGCGGTACACTGGTTATTCGTCCTGATAGTGGTGACCCTGCCAAAGTCGTCCGTGAAGCATTAGAACGCTTAGCAAACAAGTTTGGGACAACTATCAACAGTAAAGGCTACAAAATCCTGCCCAACTGTGTACGCATTATTCAAGGTGATGGCATCAATGCTCAAAGTTTAAAAAGAATCCTCAACACCATTATGGAAGCAGGCTACAGTGCCGATAATCTTACCTTTGGGATGGGTGGCGGATTATTGCAACAGGTCAATCGCGATACCATGAGCTGGGCGATGAAAGCCAGTGCTATATACAAAGACGGTGCAGAAGGCAAAAAATGGTATGATGTGTTTAAAGACCCAATTACCAGCCGTTCTAAACGCTCTAAAAAAGGTCGCTTAGCTTTGGTAGAAGTTGAGGGTAACCTAAAAACCATCCGAGAAACCGAGTTAGCAGCTGGGCAAGTCAACTTATTAAAAGACATGTTTATTGATGGCAATTTATTGATTGATGAAAAACTAACCAACATCCGTGAGCGTGCTGGTTGGTAATTAGTTAATAAGCTAGGCAAACCAAGCAAACGATAAATCCAAAAAATCATTAACAGTATCAATGGTGCAAAACAAGGTAAACTCATGATAACCAAACCAAAACATTTGTTATTCGCCCCTTTGTTATGGCAACAAGGCAAACGTGTTAAAAAAGATACGCCTAGCCTACCAGAACCTACAGGTGACAGGCATGGTATTGTTGCGTTATCAAACTCAAATGATAAAACAGATAAGCACAAGGTTTACCGTTTAATGGTAGTTGGTGACTCATCAGCTGCTGGTGTGGGCGTAGACACACAAGATGAGGCCTTAACCCAACAGCTTGTTGCAAACTTAACACAACAAACAGACTTTTGCCAAAACTACACCCATATCGATTGGCAACTGCATGCCACCACAGGGCACACCAGTTTTGACGTGTTAAGACGGCTATATGTACTTACCCCATCGCCTAAACCAATTGATTTAATGGTTATTATAGTTGGTATAAACGATACGACTTCTATGCTTTCTTTAAAAAACTGGAAAACCAATATTCAAGAAATTATTACGGTAGCTCAGCTAAAACACCGCCCAAAAAGCATTATTTTTTCGGCATTGCCACCCATTAGGTACTTCCCTGCCTTACCAGTACCATTAAACCGATTAATTGGCGATAAAGCTGAGCAACTTGACTCTGCTTTGGCAGAAATTTGCACCGATTTTAACAATGTTCACTACACCAGCTTTAACCTACCTTTTGATTTAACAAAACGGCAATTTACATTTAGAGCTAACAAACAGCCTGATACCAATATTGCTAAGTATTTTGCGATTGATGGATTTCACCCAAGTGGCTTAACTTACCAATATTGGGCAAAACAACTGGCAGAAGCAATTGTTAGATTTTGAATCTAAGCGAATCATCTTATTCTTTTAAAAAAGAATGTGATTTTTGCAACTATAGTGAGCAAAATGAGGAAGTGAGACAAGGAAAATAAGCGGAGATGTATAAGTAATACTTCGAGCAAGTTTGACCTGACCACCGATACTGTAGGTGATCAGGTTTGACAACGTACCACAAATTAATCTCGTTTACTTATAAACACAAAAAACCACCAAATCTTACGACTTGGTGGTCTATCAATTGACGATAATTTCAATCAAACCTAATAACTTACTCGCTATCAGCTGCCTTTTTACCACGACGACCAAACGCACCAAAACGCTTGTTAAAGCTAGCAACACGACCTTCGTTAGCAGCTTTACGCTGAGCACCTGTATAAAATGGGTGTGATGCACTAGAAATATCTAACGCAACATATGGGTACTCTTGACCTTCGTATTCACGAGTGGTTTTGCTGTTGATAGTTGAACGAGTTAAAAAATAAACATCGGCATTTGTATCATGAAACAATACTTCACGGTATTCTGGGTGGATATCTTGACGCATAGTAAATCTCTTTTCCAATTAACTAAGGCACTAAGGGCATAACAAGGTTAGCAGTTAAATCACTGGCTTATTCCAGCATTTAGTACCAACACTAAACTCACTTAGCCTTCCCTAGTGGGATTAAGTTTAAGGTTGTATGATACATGACATACAAAAATAAACGCATATTCTACAACTATTTATTGCCAGCCGCAAGAGTTAAATTTTATCCACACTAAAATCATCTTTGATAAAGACCGAATTTTGCAACGCCTCAATGGCTTCTTCTACATTGTCACACACCAGTAGTCTCTCTACATCTTTATCACGAATAAAGCCCTCATCAACACTAAACCGCAAATGCTCAATCAACCGATTATAATAACCATTAATATTTAAAATTATCATAGGTTTCTGATGCTGAAAAAGTTGTCGCCATGTCGCAACCTCCATAATCTCTTCTAATGTACCTAGCCCACCTGGTAATGTTATAAAGGCATCAGCATATTCTGCCATAATTGCTTTTCGGGTGTGCATCGTATCGGTTAAATGCAACTTTGTTAAGTTTTTATGTGCAACTTCTCTTTGCAACATAAATGATGGGATAACCCCTACCGCTTGTGCCCCTGCTTGCACTGCTGAGTCGGCAACTGCCCCCATAAGTCCAATACTTGCACCACCATAAACCAAACCCAGTCCATTTTGTGCCAAAGCTTGCCCTAAATTTTTAGCAGTTACTTCATAAACTGGATTTACACCCATACGAGAACCACAATAAACAGCAACCAAAGGCATGGTTATATTTTTTTTATCAACCACTTGGTGGATATCTTGTATGTGCTGTGAGGTGATTAATTCAGGATGAATAATTTCTTGTTGTATTGAGTTTGTCATATACTTACCTTTTTACCTATATGTTTACCTATTTATAGTTATTTCTAATGGTTATTGCTATTTCTATATCGTTATCACTTAACTATCTTACTTTATTTTCATGACAAAAATAACAAAAATTATCTTTTTAATGGTGCAAAAAATACCAATAAGAGCAATGCCTGAAACCACTTTATTTATCACAAATAATAAAACAGTGACACCAGCTATTTTAATTGCCTGGGCAACTGCGATAAAACGTAGCAGATGATTACATTGTAAACAATACAAACGTCCTAAATAGTCTAAGGGTTTTCCCTAATATTAATGCAACAACCAAAACACTCATCTCAAGTGATTATGGTTTAAATGAAATTAAACACATGAATTTTTTTAACCGTTAATCAGATGTGTTATGGAATATAACAATTGATTGGATAAATGAGCATGCTTAATGATTCCATCGTATCATAAAAAACAAAAACCTCATCAGCAACAACCAATGAGGTTTTTTTAATTTACTCAGTCAGTATAAGTTAAGTTAGTGTCTTTACGGTTAAATGAGTATCACCCACTATTGCAAGCATACACTCACAAAACTTACCCGTGCGAGCAGATTAACTTAGATTTTACCAACAAGATCTAAACTTGGTGTTAAAGTCTCTTGACCTTTTTCCCATGCTGCTGGACAAACTTCGCCATCGTTTTCACGCACGTACTGAGCCGCTTTTACTTTACGTACCATGTCTTTTGCAGAACGACCGATACCTAAATCATGAATTTCAGCAACTTTGATAACACCATCTGGGTCAGCAAGGAATGTACCACGCAATGCCAAACCATCTTCTTCAATCATAACATTAAAACCACGGCTAATACGACCAGTCGGATCACCAAGCATTGGGTAGTTTACTTTGCCAATTGCTTCTGAGCTATCATGCCATGCTTTATGGGTAAAGTGAGTGTCAGTTGATACTGCATACACTTCTACACCCAAATCTTTTAATTCTGCGTAATGAGCAGCCATGTCTTCTAGTTCTGTTGGGCAAACAAAAGTAAAGTCTGCTGGGTAGAATAAAAAGATTGACCACTTGCCTTTTACATCTTCACTAGAGATGGTTTTAAATTCGCCATTCACAAATGCTTCGGCTGTAAATTCTGGGATTTCTTGATTGATAATTGACGCCATGATTAGCTCCTAAGTCTATTATTATTGATAAAATTGTGTGTTTCATATATGTGTGTTTCATATAGATGAAACAAAGTAATGTTCTGCACATCACCCTACCTACTGGTATAAGTCTAATATACTTTATTTTTATCATTAATACATTTTAAAGAATTGAATATACTGTTTTATTTTTTAAAACTTGATAGAATGGTAATATTGATTTTCTTTCATAAAAATTCGCTATTTTGAGGGTTTTATCATGATTACTTTACGCCAATTAGAATTTGCCCTTGCTGTTGCCAAACACCAGCATTTTAAACGTGCGGCAGAAGAATGCAGTATCTCCCAGTCTGCATTGAGTTTGGGTATTGCAGAGTTAGAAAAACAGCTAGACACACAAATATTTGAACGCAATAATAAACAAGTGTTAATCACCCCCATTGGCGAAGATATTTTGTTGCGGGCTCAACGTATTTTTAGTGAAGTTAATGATTTAACAACCCGTGCACACAGCCACCAAACCCCACTGGCGTATCCTATGGATATTGGCATCATCCCCACCATTGCACCCTATTTATTACCTAAAGCACTTCCTTTTTTAAAAGAAAAATATCCTAACTTTAGAATTAGGGTGGTCGAAAAACAAACTGAGCGATTGCTTGAACAAGTACGTTTTGGGCATATTGATACTGCGATTATTGCCTTACCTTATGATCTTGATGGTCTATTGGCTTTTGAGTTTTGGCAAGAAAATTTTTATGCTGTTTTTGCAAAAGATAATCAGCACGCTAATTTAAAATCTATTGGTGCCAAAGAGCTCACCAAAGCAAACTTAATGTTACTTGGCGAAGGGCATTGCCTAACCGATCAAGCATTATCAGTGTGCCATTTTGATAAAAATACGATGAAATCTTGCTTTGCTGATGCCAGCTTAAACACGCTCATCCAAATGGCTGCCTCAAATATGGGAACAACGCTCGTACCAGAAATGGCACTTGATCAACTAGACAACCAAGGACAAAAAATAACAACCATACCATTGTCAGAAGCGGGTCCTCATCGCCGTATTGCGTTTGTTACTCGCCTTAATTATGCACGAGTAGATGAGGTAAACTTGCTAGGACAGATTTTTAGTAAAGTACTCAAAAAGAAAACTTAAGTGTAAATCTCAATTTAAGTAACGTTAAGCTTTATTGACAGCTGATTTTTTAGAGACAAATTCCACAAACAGCTCATTACCCTGACGTTTGGGATGTGAATTATGACATGGTGCCATAATGTTAGTGATAAATTTGTCTGCAAATAGTGTTTCATACTCTGCTCGGCTGCCACCAAAAGGTGGTTCATTACGCCCAAAGTCTTTATCCCATAACAAACCGACTAATTTGCCTGCTGGCTTAAGTAGCTCATACATTTTTTTTACATATTCTGCTCGGCGAGCAATATCAATGGCACAAAAAAACGTCTGCTCTATCGAATAGTCAAACTGATATTCTTCGCTATCTATTTTAAAAAAATCTGACTGCAATAAATGCCCCTTAGGGAAATCAGGAAATTTTTTTGCCAAATTTTCTAATGGTGCTTGTGCAAAATCAACCACAATCACATTCACAAACCCCTGTTCATGCAAATATTCTGCTTCATAAGCATTGCCAGCCCCAGCAATTAAAATTTTTGCCGTTTTATCAACATCTTTCATTGCGGTGTCAATGTATGCTTTTATAGGCGGAGAAACTCGCCCCATATCCCAGCCTATTTTGCCTGCTTCATAACGTTGTTGCCAATAATCGGCTTTATTAACATCCGTTGTGTTCACATCTACTGTGTTTATCATCTTCTGTATTTTCCATTTAAAAAAAGGCGGTTTAAAATGCTACCTAAACCACATCACCCTATATGCAATTTATTCAATCATTCAATTTTTTTGCACTAATCAGTTTTCTAACCGTTAAAATTTGTTCACTGCGACCAAAAACGCCATGCACATCATGCAAAATGCTACTGGTTAAACCAATACCATCGGTGCCAATTTGTTGCACGGTTTCTAAGCCTAACCATTGTCCTTGTGGCATACGATGCATATGGATTTGCAAGTCCAGATTGGGATATATCCATTGTCCATTCTTAGGCTCAATACAAGGAGAAATTCCATTTGCTGTATCAACCAACCCCATCAAACGCACAAAATCACTGGTTAGATTACCCTCAACCATCTCTGTTTCTGTCGATACCCAAGCCAAACCATGCCCCAACCGATTATCAGATGCCCTCCGCGTCCGCAAGCTATACATAAAGCCACCGCCCCATTTAGACATAATATCAATTTCATCACAAGCGGATAATGGTTTAGCAGGCATATCTTGAAGGGACTTTATTTCTGTAGTATCACTCATCTGCATACGCCATGCACGAGCTATCACATAAGTTCTGTCATTAGCCGATACCACCGATTCTATTAACTCTATCGTACGACCAGAGCGAATAGTATGTGTTTTTATTTGAATTTCACCAAAGGGAATGACCCCTAATATATCAAAACTCAAACGACCAATACGCATATCATCACGTGGTAAATAGTTCATCATATCTCGGCAAATAACCCCAGTTGTTGGACCTATATGTTGCTCATGCTCGTTCCATGCCCCTTGGGCATGAATGGTACTTTTGTATTTGGTGATGGTTACATCATCCTCTGTTTTGCTCTCAAGCAATTGATAATAAGCTGTCATTTAAAATCCTTTTCTTAATTACCGCACTTTTTAGGCAATATTGTTAATTTAGAGTATGAAATATGGCATCAGCTGATTGTAGTGTAGTATAGTCAAAAAGCAAAATCTAATCTATTTTGTTTAATCAACCATGCCACTATTACTACTGTTACTCATATTCACAACTCTTACTTACAAATTTACCTGCTAACATGTCATGCCAATGCTTATAATCTGGCATCGCTTTTGCCACCTCACCCCAAAATTTTGGACTGTGGTTGGCTTGGTGCAAATGGCATAACTCATGGACAATCACATATTCTGTGCATTCAATAGGGTGCTCTGGTAAGTATACTGACAACCAAACTCGTTTGGCTTTGGTATTACAACTCCCCCAACGCGTTTTCATTTTTTTAATACGCTGTTCATGGGTTGTTTTACCAACTATCGGTTGCCATTTAACAAATAGCTTTGGCATAACGTTAGCAAGCTCTTGCCGATAAATTTTTAATCGTTGAATTTCATTAAGTTGGATATCATGATGTACCTTGCCCCAAAGCCTTAATGGAGAAATTTGATCAGGTTTGGGATAATAGTTAAGGTTATCTTTTTGTTTATTGAGTAGTTTTTGATGCACAGTAATTGCCCAGTCAAGGCGTTGATGTAAGGCATAAGCAACTTCGACATCACTGGCATACCAAGGAGCGGATACATTAAGCTGATATGGTTTAATACGAAAATTAATGTTTTTTACTTTTTTACGCGTAATGGTTACTTCAATATTATACTCACGCAAAGTTTTTAAGGTCGCTTTAAAAGCAGGGTTCATAAAGCACACCTTTATGATTCAACAACTTGCATGTGGTTGTCAAATGCCATTGGCAACATCACTCTGTCTATTTCAAGTTTGCCCTCAACCACCTTTAACCAAGTTAAACCGCCCTTGCCATCACTTACTATAAATCCATCATCAGCAACGGCAATACCCGCACAATCAGCAATCTTAACTGTATCTATCATTTTTTGCGTAACCATATCAAATACAGACACACAGCCACCAATTGGGCTAGTAGCACATATTAAATTAGATTTAGAGTTGACCATCACACTGGCAATATAATGGTGAAATTGCCGCCAGCTAACATCTCCATTATTAGTTGAATATTCAATAAATGCGGTATCGCCAAATTTATGGGTAAGCACCAATGGCATATTCAGGTGTTTTTCTCCCTGAAACTGGATACCAATTGCCACTGTACCTTTTAAATTGCCTTCTGTGATTGATGAAATATGCCGCACACTCATTTGGTTATGTTTTGGCTTTATTTGTTGCAATACCTTGCCTTCTTCACCATTGGTTAATGACAAATAAACCAGTGAAGGTTGCATCGTTGCAAGATTTAACTCTTCTCTCGAGGCACGCTCGGTTTTAATGCCGCCGTTAGCAATAACCAGTTTATCACCATCCGGATGAAGAATAAGCTCATGCGGACCTATGCCATGCGTTGCAAACTCAGCAATTTTTTGATATCCATTGTGAACATCATATACACCAATGATACCTGCAAATGTTTTTGTATCATTTTCTGCCACATACAATAAGTTGCCATCTAAACTGTAGCAAGCATGACCATAAAAATGACGATTATTCTCTTTATTTAAATCCTTAGCTTTAATGGTGTACACAAGCTTACCAGATGTACAATCCATCACCCAAAAATATTCACTGGGACGACGCCCCATCACAGCTATGTGTTGTGCTGGCGTTTGCAACAAACCATCAGTTACTCGAATCGTTGGGGCACTGTTCATACCAAGCTTTTTACCATTCTCATATTTGCTCAGGGCAACTAAAACGGGCTGCACCACAATGTCATGCACACGCTCAGGGACACTCGTCTGCCAAATTATTTGGCGGTTTTCGGCGATACCAACCACAGAAAAATCATCAAATTCAGCGGCAATGGTTTTATTGGCTACCCCGCTCACCCATTTAACTTTTTGTTTTTTATTAGATTGGCTAGGTTGTTGGTTATTAACCGCTGTTTGATGACTATCTACCAAACCTTCTTTAGCATCATTAAATCCTTGATAGCTCTTTAACCAACTTTTATTGGCTTGTTCAATACGTTTTAATTGGTCAGTAACACCTTCAAGGTAATCAGAAAGTTGAGCATTAGGGTTATTACGCTTTCTCCAAAAATGATGGGCAGTAACCGCAGCAGTGGTCGTAAGCATAGATAAACCTAACGCACCATAAATGGCGGCAAAGTTATTATTAGATTTATTTTTGCTATTTAAGTTAGACATAATGTAACAGAATCATTAAAAATGGTTATTGCCTTTTAATTTTACTATAAATAAAATACACCCTCTAACATTATTTGTGCCTCACCTTTTAAAATGACCGTACTTTTCTCGTTCAATGCTATTTGTAGCAAGCCACCACGAGCCGAACATTGTAAAGCATTCAACTCTGTTTTATTCAGCTTTTCACCCCAATAAGTCGCTAAAAAGGTGTGCATTGCACCAGTGACTGGATCTTCATTTGTGCCTACCCACGGCCAAAAATAACGTGACTCAAAATCATATTCGAATTTGTCAGAAATCGCAGTGACTGCCACCCCATCAATATTAGTTACCGATTGTACTAGTTTTTCAAAATCTGGGGTTAAGCTTGCTAATTTTTCGCAGCTGTCAATTTCAATAACAAAGCTATTAATCTCTTTATTAAAGCCCGTGTTAACCACCTCGCTGATACCCAATGCTTGCAACATAGCGGTTGGAATCTCTGATACTGCCATTGGTTTAACTTGATACGCAGGAAACTCCATGAGTAATTTACTGCTGGTTTTGTCTTGCTTAACCATTAAATCCACATGATTGGTATTTTTAAAATGGATTATTCCAGCTGCTAACTTTTTATGGAACAAAATTTTTGCGGTTGCTAAAGTAGCATGTCCACATAAGTCGATTTCTTGCGAGGGTGAGAAAAATCGGATTTTATAAACCTCTCCCACTTTATGCGTAAATGCTGTTTCAGAAAACCCCAACTCATTGGCAATATTCAGCATTTGTGTATCAGTCAATGGTTTATCGAGCAAACAAACACCGGCAGGATTGCCTTTAAATTTTTGAGGAGCAAATGAATCGACAATATAAGTTTGTATCACTTGAGATTGCATAGGATTTCCTTATCATTCAAAGATAGACTTTAACTTAACATAAACAATGATTATAACCAGTAGTATTTTAAATTTACCGATACAATCAACAATTAAAAAATTAAATGACAGTCTTTAATATATTATTTTATATAATGTATTATTATATAACAACTTAATATACTTTTTAGGATGAGATCATGAATAAAAAACCTTTTTCTCCGTTAATATTTTTATCTTCGTTAGGTGCTGGTGGTATATCCATCATGCCGTTTGCTTTTATGCAATACACCACCGAGCATGGTTCTGGTCTGATACAGCGTGCTGATATTAATCATAACGCTTTGAGTGGATTATCTCTATTGTCTCAATATGGGTTAGAAACCATCATGCTGGTTTTTGTTACTTTACATTTACTATTAACTATCGCTCATGTTGATGGTTTATGGCAGTTCTTGCGTTCAGATAAACTGGTTAAAGTCATACAAGACCCACTGGCGAGCCCTGCATTAATGGCACCTTTTATCTCTATCGTCATGACCATGAATGTGGTGATTGGTCCTGTACGTTACTTTACCCCATGGCTCGCTAATAACTTACAAACAGTGATGTTGCCTGCGTTGCTATTTTGGAGTCTGATTTATGTTGCTTTATTAACTACTGTGATGTATCTGCTACAGCAAGCATTTATACAAAAATTTGATGTTAGCAAAATTTCATTCTCTTGGTTACTCCACCCATTTGCCATAGGTATGCTAACCGTGACTGGTATGGGCTTTGCAGCATTAGCAAAATCACCCATTATTGCTAACACAGCAGCTTTTATGTCATTGGTATCTGGTAGTATGGGCGTCTTCTTGTTAGTAATTGCAACCATTATTGTATTTCAAAACTTTTTTGCTGGCACAGGTTTAGGGGACAAAAAAGCTCTACCAAGCGTATTAATTGTCATCCCAAATATTACTTTGTATGCCATTTCTGCATTCCGTTTTGGGCATTATCTAGAGCATCAGCATGGGGCACATTTAGATAGTTATTTTGCCATTGTAACTGCGATATCATTTGCGATTGAAACTTGGTATTTGCTGTTTGGTTTATTGTTGTTAAAGAATTACTTTAAAAAAGACTATTTTCATCAAGAATACTATGTAACTCAATGGGGATTAATATGCCCAATTGTTGCTTATTCCGTGCTTGCTAGTTTCACTTATAAAGCCTTTATGCCATCATTTATATTTTATGGATTAGCGATTACATTTATGCTGGTTGCAATTGTATTTTTCTTTGATTTAATCAGCCGTTATCTACGGTGCCGTGGTGTCATACCACAATCTAAAAAAATGGTATGTCAATGATGAATAGATAAGCTAAAATAACCCTAGCATATAGTATTTAACAATGTTTAAGCCTCTTTCTATTTCTCTGCTTACAAGAAACTCCGTAAAAAGGGTCTCTTGTAAGCAAAAGAGTTGCTTGACCGTGCATGGCTAATAAGCTTTACTATAAATCGCCCCACAAATCGCTGCACAAATCTGCTTAATATCCTGCTGATTAAAATTGAAATGTGGCATGGTATAAACCAGCTTACCAAAGGGGCGAATCCACAAGCCTTGGTTAATAAAATACCCTTGAATTTTTTGCATGTCGACAGGCTCAACCATCTCTACCACCCCAATCGCCCCAAGCACTCTTACATCCGCTACTTGCGGCAAATCACGACAAGGAGCAAGACCCTCTATTAACCATGTTTCGATATTTTGCACTTGTGTTTGCCAGTCAGAATGTTGCAAAGTATCAAGGGCAGTTTTTGCCACCGCACATGCCAGCGGATTACCCATATAGGTTGGTCCATGCATAAATGGATTACGCCGTCCGTGCTTGTCTTGTTGCGAGATTCCTTTGGCAATTTTGCGACTTGCCACCGTACAGGCAAAACTCATAAAGCCACCTGTCAACGCCTTGCCAAGGCAAATAATATCAGGTGTTACATTTACACCCACACGCTTACTGACAAAGGTACTAGCAAACATCTCTCCTGTACGTCCAAAACCAGTCGCAATTTCATCAAATATCAGCACCATATCATACTCATCGCAAATTTGTCGCAAGTGTCGTAAATATTCAGGGTGATAAAATCGCATACCACCAGCACCCTGTACAACTGGCTCAATAATAATACCGGCAATCTCATCTTTATGCTCGGCAAGTGCTTGATAGAGTGGCTCTAAACAAACAGGATCAAAAGGTTCATTTTTGGATAAAGCATCATAACGACAATCAGGACGAGGGATAAAAACTTGCTCGGCAAGCATACCTTTAAATAACCCATGCATGCCATTAACAGGATCACACACACTCATTGCACCAAAAGTATCTCCATGGTAACCCCCCATTGGAGTTAGAATTTTGCGTTTGGCAGGATTTTGGACTTGTTGATATTGCAACGCCATCTTAATCGCCACTTCTACACTCACCGAACCAGAATCTGTATAAAAAACATGTTCCAATTTTTTATCAGAGTTACCATCAGGCAACATGTCAATCAAAGTTTTACCAAGCTCTACCGCAGGGTCATGGGTTAACCCTCCAAACATCACATGTGAAAACTGGTTAATTTGGCGGATTGCCGCACGATTTAAATTTTCACGGTTATAACCTAAATTTACTGCCCACCATGAGCTCATGGCATCTAATAGCTTATGATTTTCCCCTTGTTCATTGTCAATATAAATATGCTTGCCTTCGGCATAATTCACATGATATGCCTTTAATGGCTCAATCATACTGGTATAGGGGTGCCAAAGGTGGTTTTTATCAAAGTTTAATTTTTCTGCTAACTCTGTAGCCCAGCTGTTATCATTTTTACGTGCCTCGCTAGGCAAAATACTCAGGTCACTCGTTGACAAAATAGACTCAAAAGCACGTTCAAACGCCTCGAAGTCAACGTCCTTATCCAATTGCACAATTGGCACATCTGTTTGACTTTGTAAAAAAGCAATGTTTTCTAATGCAAGCTCGCTATTTGGGTCAGTTTGGTTCATCACCACACACGCAATGTCAATACCATGAAAATCACAAAGCTGGATATTGACCAAAGCCTGATTAATTGCCCCCAATTGATTGTTAATAACAAGAATAATTGGACAGTTTAAACGCTTAATAAGGTGGGTAAAGTTATGACTTTTTTGTTGTTTAGCTTCATTGAATGGAACAAGTAACCCCCCAGCACCCTCAATCAAAGTAATTTCTGCTTGTTCGATATGCGCATGACAATAGCTTTCTAACACATCAATATCCACATAACTACCCGCTAAGCGAGCAGAGTAATGCGGTGAGGCAGGCACATCAAAATAGTAAGCAGGAGCAAATACATTGGTAGGGTTAACCAAACTATATGCGTGCACATCTGACCCTGTTGGCACACCTAAAGTGTCAGTATGGCTATAATCAAAGCCAGTTTCAATCGGCTTAATGGCTCGAGCATTGATATTATGTTTTAATAATAATCTAAGCAGATTGGCAGTGACATGTGTTTTACCAACACCTGTGTCAGATGCTGTGATGAATAAAGTTTGGTTCATAATTAATGCAATTTTTTGGTTTCATAGTTGTGCTATTCGACTATAGCATATCTATGACTAAACCACTATACACCAACCATCGTTTAGCAAGCTTGTTAAATTACGGTACAAAAAAACGCCAGTAAATACTGACGCTTTTATACAAAATCTATATTTAAATTAAACAAACAAGCTTTGCTTGCCTAAATCAACTACAATTAGATAGCTTAATACCGCACGGTATTTACGTGGGTTTGACGAGCCCATTTTTTCGACCGCCGCGTCAAATGCTGCATCAACTTGTGCTTGGTTGGTTACACCCAGTTTACCTTTAATAAAATTTTCTTTTAAGGTAGTTACTTCATCTTTCTCGCCGGCAGCGACAATTTCAGCATCCGCGTTATAAATAGATGGACCCATTGCTTTTGTAACCGCTTTCAATAAATCAGCATCTGGTGTGACACCACATTTTTCTACTAATGACTTTGTATATAGTTCAATCTTTTGATCTAATTGACTCATGATTTTTCCTTATTCACTCGTGCGTTAATTATTAATATCACCGTCTACAAAATACAGACGATAATATGATAATAAAGTTAAGTATAAAAAATGGCAACCTTAATAACCATAATTCAACATAATAATACACCTTGTTGATTAAGTGTTTGTTATACAACTGGCTTAAAAAATATCTCGCTCAAATGTTGATGAAATTTTGTGTAATGATAAATCTGCCCCATCAAATTCTTGCTCTTCACTCAAACGTAGACCAATGGTTTTTTTAATCACCCCATAAACAATAAAACCACAAATCAATGCAAACGCCACGCCAAATAGGCTACCAATCAGCTGTGACATTATACTCACACCACCTTGCCCCCAAAATAATTTTTGACCAAAGACACCACAGGCAATACCACCCCACAAGCCACAGACACCATGCATTGCCCAAACCCCTAACACATCATCAGTTTTTAGCTTTTTGTGAGCAAAGGTAAACATAAATACAAAAATAGCACCCGCTACGCCACCAACAAATAGAGAGCCTAATGGGTGCATTACATCAGATCCAGCACACACCGCAACCAGCCCAGCCAACGGACCATTGTGCATAAAACCTGGATCATTTTTACTCATAGCCATGGCGGTAAGTGTGCCGCCAACCATTGCCATTAATGAGTTAATCGCCACCAGTCCAGATACATCTGCCACACGCTGTGCACTAATCACATTAAACCCAAACCAGCCAACAATCAATATCCACGACCCCAATGCAAGAAATGGAATTGACGATGGTGGATGAATACTACTGAATCCATGCTTAAAGCGGTTACGACGCACACCCAATAAATAAACTGCAGCAAATGCAATCCAACCACCAAATCCATGCACCACAATAGAGCCAGCAAAATCATGAAAGCTGGCTCCAAATGTCGCTTCTAACCAGCTTTGAAAACCAAAGTTACCATTCCATATAATGCCTTCTATCATAGGATAACAAAACGCCACAATGGCAAATGTTGCCACAAATAATGGAATCAGTCTTGCTCGCTCTGCCACGCCACCTGATACAATAGCAGGAATAGCCGCCGCAAAGGTCAACAAAAAGAAAAACTTCATCAGCTCATAACCGCTGTTTTCCATCAGTACATCGGTACTATCAAAAAAATTAATGCCATAAGCAAACTGATAACCAATAAAGTAGTAAGCAATGGCAGAGATACAAAAATCACCAAGAATCTTACTCAATGCATTAACTTGGTTTTTGGTACGCACGGTACCCAACTCAAGAAATGCAAAGCCTGCATGCATCGCAAGCACCATAACCGCCCCAACTAATAAGAATAAAACATCTACACTTGCACCCATCACTTGTTACCTCGTTATTGTAATCAATCTATGTTCGTATGCTAATGGTTGCAAGTTTCTTACCAGGCTATAAATTATGGGATAGTAAGAAAAAACAGGATAAAACTAAAGCAACAATTTATTAAAGATGTATTAGATATGCTCAAATTGTGCTATTTTGGTGCAAAAAGCCCACCGATAACTCGATGAGCGTAGCGACGTTAATGTGATGATTTTGTCTGTTGTTTGATTATTAGGTTGTTATTGTTTTTTAATTGTAAGGTGCTTTGTTTTTACCCTGCAATACTAGCCTCTTCCAATTCACCATCAATATGACCACTGACAATGATAATATGTCCCCAGAATATATCATCATCTTCAAAAACAACTGTAAAGCTACCGTCATTATAAAAGCTAATCTCTTACAACTGAATTCTATTATAAAATTCATCAGCAGTAAGGGTATGTCCTTTCTCTGCTTGCCAATGTTTCGCATTTTCAATTAGTTGCTCTGTTGCAAATTTGCGTAACTTTTGATTCCATGCTTTTGAGGTTTCCTCACTTTGAAAAAAGGTTTTTAAATGATGAATGGCTCTATCCGCTTTTGGTTGGTTATCATCAGAATCTACATCATCATTGACCGAAAAATCAATTTGTTTATCAAGGAAATTAACTTTTCCTTTAAGCTCACCTAAATTTCTGTCGTAGGTCATTTCACCAAGTTGCTTATCATAAATAATAATGGGCTTTTTATATTCCACTAGAGCTTGTTGAAATATCTCACTGTCAGTTTGTTTAACCACATCAATTAGCATAAACTTACTGCTTAAATCGGGAGTTTCCCAACCATTTGCAATAAAATCTTTGTTAATGTTGTCTAACTTTGAAGCTATAAATCCCTTCCTTCAGGCTTAGAAAAATTTGATTCAATTGAGCTAGGTTTATATTTTTCTACCAACCAATGTAAACTACCTTTGCTATTAATAATAGTTACCATTCTTATCACCAATAACAACCATAATTTCAAGTTCTTGAGGTTGATAACTTTGCTCAAATTGCTAAATTTCTTCAATATATTAGGTGTGGTGTGCTATTGTTTTAATCATTTTTTAGCCTCCAACACTCCCCTCAAAAACCGCCCTGTATGCGATACTTCAATCTCTGCCACTTGCTCTGGTGTGCCTTGGGCAACAATCATACCACCGCCTTTGCCACCCTCTGGACCCAAATCAACAATCCAATCTGCCGTTTTAATCACATCTAAATTATGCTCAATTACCACAATGGTATTGCCCTTATCACGTAACGTATGCAAAATATTTAACAACTTTGAAATGTCATGAAAATGCAAGCCTGTGGTTGGTTCATCAAGAATATATAAAGTTTGCCCTGTGTCACGTTTGGCAAGCTCACGAGCCAGCTTCACACGCTGTGCCTCGCCACCTGATAAGGTTGGCGCAGATTGCCCAAGACGGATATAACCCAAACCCACATCCACCAGTGCCTGTAAACGGCGATAAATAGCAGGGATGGCTTCAAAGAATACGGCTCCATCCTCTACTGTCATATCCAACACATCGCTGATATTTTTACCCTTGTACAGGATTTCGAGGGTTTCTCGGTTATAACGTTTACCATGACAACTATCACAAGGCACATACATATCTGGCAAAAAGTGCATTTCCACTTTAATCAAGCCATCGCCTTGGCAGGTTTCACAACGACCACCCTTTACATTAAAGCTAAATCGCCCTGCCTTATAACCCCTTGCCCTCGCCTCTGGCACTTGTGCAAATAAATCACGCACTGGAGTAAACACCCCTGTATAGGTAGCAGGGTTGGAGCGTGGCGTGCGTCCAATCGGGCTTTGGTCAATATCGACCATCTTATCTAAATACTCAAGTCCAGCAATACTATCAAACTTATCAGCCACCAGCGTTGAAGCATTATTTAATTGCGTGGCAGCTAATGGCATGAGCGTACGGTTAATTAAGGTAGATTTGCCAGAACCAGAGACACCCGTCACACAAGTCATCACCCCAATCGGTAGCTTTAAGTCAACATTTTTTAGGTTATTACCTGTTGTGCCTTTTAACTCTATGTAAAGTGGCTGGGACTTCGCTTTTGATTTCTTTGTTGTTTTGGCTTCTGGTTTAATCTTTGCTCTAACCCCTACCTTACCTTCAACGTCTTGCAAATTTTTGGGTTTATGACGGATTTTTGGTACTGCGATGGATTTTTCGCCCGACAGATATTGTCCTGTTAATGAGTTGGGCGTTTTGGCAATTTCTTCTGCTGTGCCTTCGGCAACGATACAACCTCCATGCACACCTGCACCCACACCAATATCAATCACATGGTCGGCTTGGCGGATAGCATCTTCATCATGCTCCACCACAAGCACGGTATTGCCAAGGTCACGCAGTCGCACTAATGTTTGCAATAGACGGTCATTATCACGCTGGTGCAAACCAATGGACGGCTCATCCAGCACATACATCACACCCATCAAGCCAGCACCAATTTGACTGGCTAAGCGGATACGCTGTGCTTCACCCCCTGATAAAGTTTCAGCAGAACGGGCAAGACTCAAATAATCTAAGCCAACGCTAACCAAAAAACCCAAACGTTCGTTAATTTCTTTAAATATCTTCTCGGCAATTTCGCCTTTATAACCATCTAATTTTAAGCTGGCATAATACTCGCAAGCATCGCCAATAGACAGTTGTACAATATCAGCAATGGTCTTATTATCAACATTCACATTGCGAGCAATTTCATTTAGCCTTGCCCCATCACACACATTACAGGTAGTGTCTGCTAAATATTTAGCCAATTCATCTCGCACTAAGTTACTTTGAGTTTTAGCATAACGACGTTCTAAATAGGGCAAAATACCTTCAAATGGGGTGACTTTGTCCGTTCTCCGACCACGCTCATCAGTAAATTTAAACGAGATTTTCTCTTTACCTGAGCCATTTAAAATAATAGTCTGCCATTTATTATCCAGTTCTTGCCATGGCAAATCCATATCAATACCAAAATGGTCACACACCGTTCCCAGTAAGCCAAAATAATAAGCATGGCGTTTGTCCCAGCCGTTGATTGCCCCTTGATTGAGTGATTTTTCTGGATCAGTAATCAGTTTTTTGGCACTAAAATATTGGCGTTTGCCTAACCCATCACAACTTGGGCATGCCCCATAAGGATTGTTGAAACTAAACAGACGCGGTTCTAGTTCAGATACCGCACGGTCGCACACTGGGCAAGAATGCTTGGCTGAAAGCAATCTGTCGTTGCTGCTTTCTTCATTTGTTTCATTTGGGTTGCCCTCCATAAAATGCACAATCGCCAAGTCATTTGCCAAACGCAGGGCAGTTTCTAAGCTTTCTGCAACACGGTTACCCAAGTCATCACGCACCTTAAATCTGTCTACCACCACGTCAATATTGTGTTTTTTATTTTTTTCTAACTCTGGCAATTCATCCATAGAATAAACCACCCCATCGATACGCACACGCACAAAGCCTTGTCCCATCAACTGCTCGAGTAAAACGACATGCTCACCTTTGCGGTCACGCACCACAGGGGCAAGTATCATCAGCTTAGTACCCTCAGGCAATGCCATAATATCATCAACCATTTCAGTTACCGTTTGGGCAACCATTGGTTTGCCATGTTCTGGGCAATAAGGCGTACCTACTCGTGCGTACAATAACCGTAAATAATCGTATATCTCGGTAATGGTGCCAACGGTGGAACGTGGATTGTGGTTGGTTGATTTTTGTTCAATCGCAATGGCAGGAGACAACCCTTCAATGCTATCAATTTCTGGCTTTTCCATTTGTGAAAGGAATTGGCGAGCATAGGCAGATAAGCTTTCTACATAACGGCGTTGTCCCTCTGCATATAGAGTATCAAAAGCAAGCGACGACTTGCCTGATCCTGATAAACCGGTAATTACCACGAACTTATCACGAGGGATGTCAATGTCAACGTTTTTTAGGTTGTGAGTTCTTGCTCCACGGATTTTGATATGTTCGTGTGCCATTGGATTTGCCTTAAACTTGCCTTTTTGATTTTTAGATAAACCACTGCATTGGTCGATTTAGATGATACATTGGCGACTCTTTTGATGCAGAGTCTGAATGTTTCAATTGATAACCCGCTATTATAAAGTATATTTCATATCAATGGGTGCAAAATTGAGTGATTTAACAGTTAAAATAATCATTGCAAAAATAACCACCTTTTGGAGAATAACCTTAAGATGATAATAGGTATCATTCATGTTTACAGTATAAAAAATATACTGTAGACTAACACCGTACATTCACTCAGTAAATGAAAAATGAATGTCAGTACCAGAAAAATCAAGCAATAAGTCAATCTTTACCATGAGTCATAATATCTCTATAAGATTGACTAAGTACCATTTTTCAAAAGTAACATATCGAGGCAAACAAGCGAAAATGTACATCAATGAAAATGTACACATTAGTACCTTGAGCGAGTTTCACAAAAATAGGTTATTTTTAAGGATTGGTATCATCCACATCTAGACAATACTTGATAGTACGTATAGAATCACTCTGGTAATAAACCTAAGTTTTTTAATTCACCTAATAATAAACCTAATAGAGGCATCACAATGAGTAATCAAGAGCAAACATTCTCAGAAAAACTAAAATCACACTCACGTAAAACGCATGATAGTGTTGATGAGTTGGTTATGTCTATGCAGCCATTTGCAAATACAGAAAACTATGGCAAGTTTTTACAAGCTCAACATGAGTTTCATGAAACACTACGTCCAATATATTTAGATGACAAAATTAATCAAAGAATGAATAACATTGCTGAGCTTGGACGTGCCGATCGTGTACTACAAGACATGAAAGCTCTTAACGTTGAACCTGCTAAGATAGATGTCGCACGTCAAAACCCACAAGGGGCCAAACGCTTTGGTTGGTTGTACTGTGCAGAAGGGTCTAATGTTGGGGCAGCAATTTTATACAAACATGCGGGTAAAATTGAATTAACAGATGAGCATGGTGCGGTTCACCTTGCCGCCCATCCAGATGGTCGTATGAGACACTGGCGTGATTTTAAAGGAAAATTAGATAACCTAAATCTTACCGAAGAAGAAAAACAAGAAGCATTAGAAGGGGCAGATGACGCCTTTGCGTATTTTAAAAGAGACTATAAAATAAACTGTGTAAATCCACCAACCCAAAAAAAGGAAAACACAGCATGACCAACCAAACCCTAAACGCTCAAATCGAAGCCCTACT
>PDWJ01001680.1_pt1 | contig 26334 bp, 43 predicted proteins | sample 1430881 | NCBI WGS metagenome assembly PDWJ01 (sample SAMN01162460, study PRJNA174530) | Oral metagenome, whole genome shotgun sequencing project. | biome: Marine environment; feature: Marine mammal; material: Swab sample of the gingival sulcus; isolation source: swab sample of gingival sulcus...
AAAGGAGAGGTAGCGAAGTCCGGTCGTACCGCGCTCGACTCGAAATCGAGTTATGGGTTTAGAGCCCATACGTGGGTTCAAATCCCACCCTCTCCGCCAAAAACAAAAACCATGAAGTCCCGTAATGTCTCAAAAGACTATACGGGACTTCTGTTTTTGGACGAAAACTGTTTCTTTTGGTCTCATAAAGTTTCTTGACATCTCATGCACGTTTGGGGCAAAAATAGGGTCAAAAGTTGATTTGACCCTGCAAGGACAAAATTATGCCCCAACTCACAGAAATAAAAATCCGAAACATCAAGCCTGACGGCACTATCAAGCGTTATCACGATGCTGGCGGTTTGTATTTGGAGACGTCAAAGGTTGGCAGTAAATACTGGCGCTGGAAATTCAGGTTTCAGGGGAAGGAAAGCCGTATCAGCCTTGGCCGTTGGCCTGACGTGTCGTTAAAGCAAGCCAGAGAGAAAAGAGACGAGTACCGAAAAACCCTTGCAGATGGAATTGACCCCAGACGGGGGAGAAAGACAGGAGGCGGGCTTGTTACTTTTGGAGAAGTGGCCTGCGAGTATGTCAACAACCAGAAAAACGTATGGACGGACAATTCCTTTGAGACTGCGAACAGTCGACTGAAAAACAATGTACTGCCTTATATCGGCGACATGCCGATAGGAGAAATCACTCCAATCATAATGCTGGACATTGCCAGGAAGATGGAAGCAAGGCAGGCGTTTGAACTGACGCGCCGTGTTCTTGGCCTTTGCTCCAGAATTTTTAGATACGGCGTTGCAACGGGTGCCGTTGGATCTGATCCTTGCAGAGACCTACGGGGGGCTTTAGTTCCGTTCAAAAAGGGCCGTTTTTCGGCCATTACCAAGCCGGAAGACGCTGGCGCACTCATGCGGGTGATTGATGGGTACAAGGGAACTCCCGTAGTTCGGGCGGCTCTGGTGTTTTCAGCCTTGACGTTTTGCAGGCCGATAGAAATAAGACGGGCTGAATGGGCAGAAATTGATTTTGAAAATGCCCTATGGACGATACCCGCTGAAAAAATGAAGATGCGGGTTGAACACCGTGTCCCCCTTGCTAGGCAAGCCATTGAGGTCCTGAAAGGCTTGCTGCCGTTGACGGGAACAGGAAAGTATGTTTTTCCGCACCCCCGAAAAAAAGAAAAACCCATGTCTGAAAACGGCGTTTTATCCGCACTCAGGACAATGGGTTACACAAAGGAAGAAATGACGGCGCATGGTTTCCGGGCCATGGCCTCTACTTTACTTAATGAGTTGGGGCACAGGCCGGACGTGATAGAAGCCCAGCTCGCCCACAAGGGAGCGGACAAAATCAGGGCTATCTACAACAGGGCTGAATATATGAAAGAGCGGCGGGGACTCATGCAGGCATGGGCTGATTATCTGGACGACTTGAAAGGACGCTGACTGGTGCGTCTTGCAGTTCAATATTTTGCAGGTCAGACAGCTTCCAGACCGGAGTATTGCCCAGGTATTTTTGCCTGGGGATAATCCCCCGTTTGATGTTTCGGTAAAAAGTGGCCTTTGACATATCGCCAAGAAATTTTCTGGCTTCTTTTGTGTTCAGATACCTATCTTCTGTTGTCATTATCCAATCTCCTTTTTTACCTTGTCCGCAAGACGGCAGCCCCAATACTGTGCGTCTCTGTCCTCAAGTTCTGGATCTGTGAGTTCTGCGAGGTCAAACAGCGCTCTGCGTAGCCATTTCCAGGCATGTTTACGCCCCGGGTTGTTTGTCGGCATGGCAAAATACGCATCATCTACAACGGCAAGCATCGCCGTACATATTGCAGGTGGGTAAGCGATTTCTTCACCCGGGTACCACTCTTCATGGACGTAATTTTTCAAATTATTAAATATTTTCGCTGCCTTCTTTTGTACTGACCAGTCTTGTTCCCTTCGCCCGCCAGGGATAAATTCCCAGCAATCAGAGACCCACCTGTCAATCCGTTTCCTGATCACTTTCAGCCGCGTCCCCGCGCAATGTGCATCTATTGCCTCGGCAAAGACCTCCACAAAGCGCAGAGGGATTGCCTGCTTATGCCAGGCGCTCATTTTTGCGACTCCCTTTTCATCCACGCCCTGACTTTTGCGCACTGCCAGCAGGGATTGGCGGGATTGCGGTCTGCGATGGCGGCAAAATACAGGTCTATACAATCGTCCATGTCAACCCAGTTTTTTACCCTGCGGCACAAGACTTTTGCTCCACAGGACAAAGCCAAAAGCTGCTCCCTTGCCGCACGGTCAATTTTTTCCGCGTTGATATTTATAGCGACCCCCGCATTTTTTACGGCGCGTTCGTGCCGTGTTCTTTGAGCTTCGTTCATGTTGCAACCCCTTAAAACGGCATATCATCTTGCGGACTATTGTCCGGCATCGGCGGCTCTTGCGGTTGCTGAGACTGTCCTCCCTGCTTGTCTTTTTTCGGCGTCAGGGACTGCACCCGTTGAGCCACAATCTCCGTTGTGTAGCGGTCTTGCCCCTGATTATCCTGCCATTTTCTGGTCTGGATTTTGCCCTCGATACAAACAAGGTCTCCCTTGCCTACATAATTTCCGCAAAATTCCGCCGACTTGCCCCAGACGGTGACCCTGTGCCATTCGGCCTTTTCGACCTTTTGGCCGCTCTGGTCTTTGTAGCTTTCGTCTGTTGCAACAGACATGGACGCTACAGCCTGCCCCGATTGTGTGTATCTTATCTCCGGGTCTTTACCGACCCGGCCGATGATTATTGCTTTGTTCATTATACCCCTCAATTTAAAGGCTTAAATTCAACAAATCCGTGCCGATAAAGACAGGAAGGGGTGCCTACCGACTTATGCCCAATTGCGAGCCATCGGCTCCCGTCTTCCAATTCGATCACAGCCTCCCCGCTGTACTGACGGACTCTGCCCGTCAACGTGTCGTAGGAACAATCTTCTACCCCGGCCTCCCAGGCCAGCTCTATAGAAGGTTCTGACCTCATCAAATCTTTCCGCCGCCTTTCCAGCTTTGGGATAAGCTCGGCAAGTTCATCCGAACTAAAAGAAAGCAGTATTTCTGGTATTTTTATTTTCATGTTACTCCCCTCAGTAGACAATTTTTAATGCTTTGACGTAGCCGTTCAAAATCGCGTCTATCGCGATCCTGGCCGCGTCTAGTTCAAGACCGCATTGCACTAAATTAAGGACAATCTGATCATGGACGATTTGCCTATGCTGTGCGTTCTGCTTCTTTCTTTCGGCCTCTTCTATTTTTCTGCGTTCTTCGGCCTCTGCTCTCTCTCGTTCCGCCTGTATTCTGGCTCGTTCGGCTTCAATAGCCGCCTGTTTCTCGGCTTCCGCTCTTTCCAGGGCTTCTCTCTTTTCCCGTTCGGCCTTTTCTGCTGCATACCTGGCTTCAAGCTCTTTTCTTTCGAGCTCTTTCCGCTCCCGTTCCGCTTTCAATTCTGCTTCTTTGCGGGCTTTTTCTTCTGCTTCCCGCCGGAGACGCTCTTCTCTTTCTTTGGCTTCAAGCTCAGCGGCTTCAGCTCTTAACCTCTCAAGTTCGGCCTCTTTTTCTTCGTCTTTCAGGACGCGCTGATATGCTGCCCGCAGGTCGGCAAGGACTGAATCTCTTGCAACAGCGGCCTCGTTTGCGAACTCCTGAAACCACTCTGAAATCTCCACTCCTTCGACCTCTTCTATCCGAGAAGCGATTTCTGCAGAAGTTCCTTCAAGACTTGTAGAGCGGATAGCTTCAATGGCGTTTTTTCTGGCATCGACTCTTGCCTTTTCCTTCTCTTCCCACTCAGTGAGAGGTTGCCTGACCTCATCTCTCAAAGCGTCAAGCCTCTCCCGCAAGACTTTACGGTGCGCATCAATCTTCTTGGGAATTTCCTTGTATTTTGCCACAAGTTCTTTGCCGAAGTTGTCAATATACGTTTTGGATCTTGCCACTTTGTACGCCTGACTTGCAATTTCGTTACGGCCTTTTGCCGTTGTCACATCCGGCGTAAATTCTTTTGCTTTGGTTTCAATTTCTGCCAGCAGGACATCAAGCCCCTCTCCATCAGCAAAAAGACTCAATGCGTTATTTTGCTGTATTGTGACCAAGCTATTTTCAACTACGCTTCCCACGTTACACCCCCTTTACGGACAAGAATCTTTTCCTGACCTTTTCAATATCGGCCTTGCCCCAATCCTTGATGAATTTATTGATGCCGTTCTCAGCGTCCACAACATCAACCCCTGCGGCGGTGAGCTCTGCGCGGACTTCTTGCCGTGCGGTATTGAGTTCTTCTGCTGTCATGCGGGTTTTCTTTGGCTGTCCCGGCTCTGGCGCGGATTCGGTCTTTTCTGTTTCCTGTTCTGGCTGTTTTTCCGGTTCGGCGGATGCGGGTGGCGTTGTCTGCGCATCAATAATATCGTTTAAATCCGTGCTTGTTTCGCCCTTTGCGGACTCGACAGTGTACACGCCGTCAGAAGACGGTGCAGCATCGTAAGTGTCCCTGATTTCATCCGTGGTGTTCAGCCCCATGGCGATTTCAGGAGCATGGGTGCGAATAAACCAGGACGCGGCGCGGTACATAAGCATTTGCTGCGGCATGGTCTGCCATTTACTGCCCTGCTTGCCGTACCAGCCCTCTTTTTTGGCAAGGCCGATTGTGATGTGTGTACCGGATAAGACTTCTCCTGTTGCCAATTCCGTGGCCTTGGCGGTGCAGCCGTAATCATCACTGCCCGGGTTGCCGGAAAACTCATACCGGATTGAGGAAAAGCGACCGCTCTTGTTAAATGTCGCAATCAAAAATTGAGCTGACCAGGCCGGAGTACCGTGGACAACGTACAAGTTTTGCATCGTCATCATAGGGTCTGCCCCCATGCGGTTAGCCATGTTCAGAGCAATCAGGCAGTTTGGCAGATTACCTTGGTACGCCTTAGGGACAAGCGTACTGCGTGAAAAGACGTTTGCTATCCGTTGTGCAAGCTCAAAGCCCTTGCTGTCCGCAAATCCAACGGCGACATCTGCGTTTTGCGCGGTCTGCGCTGGTAGATTAGTAGTATTCATTGCTGTCATTTTCCATTGCCTCCCGTACTGCCCAATCGGGCAGGGATAAAGTTTCGATTTTTGTTGAGTATGCAGGCCAGTTATTATCGACCATGCACACGGCCATTTTCAATAATTCGGATTTGTAGAGCATCCGCCCCGCTTCCACGGCCTGATTATCAAGCTGGTAAACCGCCACCGCATACGGTGGTTTCTTCTCCACGGCCACAAAGACAAAGCCCTTGACCGGAAGTTCGGCGGTCATCAGGCCATCAGAATAAAACGCGGCCTGGACGTGGTATCTGTATTTTGCGATAGAACGCATAAAAGCCCGTGGACTCGCGTCCTCTGTGGTTTTCAGGTCAACCACAATGCCATCCGCCCTGTAAAAATCGGGGCGACACTTACACAAGACGCCTGTATCAGCATCTTGCCAGAACAGGCTGTTTTCGGCCTTGCCCTTGTTTGCGAACAACGCGCTGGCGGATCTGTGGTCATTTATGGCACTTGCCATGCCTGACAACATCTCCCATTCGTCCGCAGACACGACTTCCGCATCCTCATTTATCGCACAAAACTCCGCATATTCGGCCTTTCCGGCCTTTGTGCGCCTGTCACAAGCCGGAGCCTGGACAATCGTTGTTGTCTCCGGCTCCAGAATCAGAGAGTGAAACAAGCTGCCGATACGCATTGCCTGGGTCTCAGCCCTCGGTATCTGCAATGCCGCTATGTAATGCGCCGGGCTTTTTGCGAAACGGTCAAGCCCCGATTTGCTCACACCACACATGGCGTGATAGTCTTGATTGCTGATACTGGGGATTAACCCCGCACCGACAAGGGCGGCTACTTCTTGCATTGTTTTTCCTCCTGCTTGGTCTCCCATTTTGCCAGCCTGTCGCCGTAAACTGCCCTTTTTGCCCGTAGCGCAAGGATCAACTTGCGGTTATCAATCATCTTTTCTTTTTTCTTCCTCAGTCTCAGTAGCATGTTTCACCTCTGGTCCAGAATAGTTACCCTGCGTTCAGAAAAGCGACCATTTTTTCAGCCTCCTCTTGAGAGCCGCAAATATAACACGTCCTAAACTCCCCGTTACTGAGGAGGAAATGCCCCACTTCGTAGCAGTCAGATGCTTGTTTTCTATATATCCAGCGCATACCCCCCCCTACGCCAAGACCGGCACGTTCGGGATATTTTCAAGGAGCCACGCCTTGATTTGGGCGATTGTTTCAATCCGCCAACGCTTGCTTTGGGTATTAAAAAGTGCGCCCTCACATCCGTCTTCACCTTTCGTCCTCAGGCGGAAAATAAAGTCTTCCGGCACAGGATCAATTTCGGGGAAAGAGCGATAAGGCAGAAGGGTTATCGGGTTTTTGATCTCAACCTCTCCAGCCCTTGCGATTCCTGTTCTGGCAACAATGCGCTGCCCGACACCGTCATCCAACATTTTGACTTCCTTGGTTCGGGCCAGACCTCCAAGATAGGAAAGTACTTCCTTCTTGCCCTCTGACTCCGCAAAACTCGACATTACTTCAATTACCATCTGCTCATGGCCGCGATAACCGTTGAACGGGAAACGAAACTCTGTTGCAGAAGCAACTGCAAAGAATTTTCTTTGCTCAAAAGCCCCAAGGGGCTGGGAAACCAGAGAGACATTGCCGATATCCTCAATGTACAGGGCAAAATCATTCGTCCCTGTCTGTGCAAAAAAGTCAGGATTTTCCACGCACTCTTTAAGCCCTGTGAGTGTTGACAGCCTAAGGGTTGGGGGGAATTGAAGTTTTACCGGGAAAATCTCTCTGTCGGTATATTGCGCCCCGTCGATTTCAAGTTTCTGTACCCCGGACATGTGCAAAAAATATTGCATCGCCGCTTTAATCATCTCATTGCCTCCTTATTAAATCCCAGCGGGAGCGGCAGTTCACCTGTTCCCTGCTGCATTTCAAATCCCACATATTCACCCTGCACCCGATCCAGTAAGACCGTTGTAGCCACCATTTTGGACGGGGCGAGTTTCGGTACTGCTTGAAATGATACTTCGGCAATGCCCCTCTCCTGATTCGGCTTGATTTTGATTTTCAGGGTTACTTCCCGCTGCAGGGTTGCTTCTGTGTTTGGGTCTTGGATATTCGCGAAGACATTTGCAAGCTCATAATTCACGGCCTCAAGGGCCGCACCCTCATACAGATTTTGGAGTGTTACTGGTTCTTGCTCACGCATAAAAACTCCTTTTTTTATTAAATAGTTGCTAAAAACTCTCTCGCCTCTTGCCACTCAATGTACCTGTCAATTTCCGCCTCTTCGAGGCCAGCGCGGTACTCTTCCCCGTCTATTTCGTCTTCCTCGAAACAGTGCGGGACGCCGCGCCAATCTCTTAGGCGCCTTGGGCGGCCGGTACATTCGCCGTGCCAATTTTCGTAAGGGCAGTTTGAACAGCACATTTTTACAAATTCCTTTTTATTTTTAAGTGATTACTTAATTGATCGTTAATTGATTACCTCGCCAACATTTGCCTCTTGCCAATCATTACGCTAATATCGGAGCGTGAACCGCTAACAATCAGGGCTGTCCAGTGCACCCAGGGCGTTTGATGGCGTCTGCGCATCCGGTAGCCCCCGTCCGTTGATTAAGAGATTATTCTAATTAGAATCAACAGTCAACAATTTTTTATTCCTTTTAGAATTAAAGATAAGGTGCAACATGCTAAAAAGAACTCTCTTGTTGGTTTTTGCGTGGCTTTTTGGTTTTGCGGTTACGGCCTTTGCCTACCCCGCGAAGTGCGTGAAAGTAACGGATGGCGACACAATCCACGTATTAACGGCAGATAAAAAGCAGGTAAAAATAAGGCTTTACGGCATAGACGCGCCGGAGAAAGGGTAAACGCACGGCAAGACCGCCAGGCTTTATCTGGCGGCGCATGTTGCAGAAAAGAATGTTGAAATTGAGCCCGTAACAAAAGACCGTTATGGAAGGTCTGTGGCTATTGTTAAGGCAGGAAAGTCAAATATTTGCAAGGTGATGGTATGGGGCGGCTATGCCTGGGTTTACAAAAAATACTGCAAAAAGCCGTTTTGTGAACAATGGGAGAAGGCGGAAGCAGAAGCCAGAGCTAAAAAGCGCGGCCAGTGGCAAGACAAAAAGCCCGTGCCGCCGTGGGAGTGGAGAAAAAGGAAGAGGCGCGCGGAGAGCAAAAAAAGCTATCTTTTTGCAGGTACAGGAAGCCCGCTAAGGTCACTCAAGACAGACATCTCTTCTAATGTATAATCTTCTTTAATATATTCTTCTTTTGTCTTGGATTGCAAATAACGAACTTTCAGCCTGGCCCTGCAAAGGCTATTAATCCTTACATTAGAAGCTGTCTTAAACGCATTCGTTCCGATACGGCCTCTATACATTTTCTTATCTTCATCAATAATGACAAATTCTTTTTTACTCAAAAAAATACCGTCAATTCTCCCCGTTATCTCTATCTCTGTCTCCCATTTTTTACTTTCATTTAATTTCCGATAAAGAGAGTTGATATTTTCGGCGGATAATCTAGGGGTTGATATTTTCCCCTTCTTTGGAGATGCGTATTCAAAATAAAAACCTGACTCCATGGAAGTGAGGCTCTCAACAAAGGATGTGAGGCGAATAGAAGAGACGTGATCAAGTGAAAGTGCTTCGTCAAAACAATTCTTTTCAGCAGAAGACAAGACAGAAGAAAGCTTTAGGCAACTAGCCTCAAACAAGGTGTGTTCTGCACTATCCACCTTATATGTCCCTTCAAAACTCATCCCAAAAGATCCGGGGAATGTCCCTGTAAACCTCAACCGCATCTGATTGATAATGTGTGGCGGAATTTTTTTTTGAAGAGGAAAGCCACTCGCTTCTTGCCCCAAGGCATTAAGTAGAGATTGCAAGTTTTGCAATATTTTTCCGGCGCGGTTCGCAAGAATCCCCCCAACATCGGGAGTATCAACAACAAGATTTGCAGCCCCCTTTTCTGTTTGATTCGCAAGGACGAGAGAATCCTTATTCCAAGGAACAATTACGCCTTCTTCAGCGGCAGGCCTTATGCCTGCCTTGGGCAAAAGATCGTCAGTCAGGTTTCGACAGGCAAGAACAGAAGGAAGAATTTCTCCATTCCCTTCGTCTCTTATAAAAAACACACGACTATCTTTAGATGCTAAAAAAGCTTGCCTGTAATCAATCTTTCCACGCCTGAAATCTGCCTCTGTTTGTGGCGTGAGACTTGAACATATCCACTCCAGACAGTCATCTTCTTCTTTGACGCAAAGAGCCAAAAAGACCTCACTTTCTGTATTCCCGCAGGCAAAAAGGCGGGGAAAATCATAAAAAAGATAAGTTTTTAAATGATGTAGTTGGCCTAAAAACGACCATTGAGAGAGAAAAGGAAAGTCGCTCATTCTTTTACTTCTTTAAAGTTTTCCCAAGGCGAGGTTTCTAACGGAATCCACCATGTATAATGAGGATTACCGCTATCAAGCGGAGTGTGGGCTATTTTCCCGACCGGATGTTCCAGCACCCCATGTAATATTATTTTCTTCCTCAAGGAAGGAGCCAATTCCCTGGCAGCCTTACAATCCCCCAGAGTCCTGGAAACAGAAACCCCACAAGCTTGGCATTCTTTCCCTTTTACCACACGTTTCGGAAACAAGATGAAATGCCCTTGAAAACATTTTTCCAGGTCTCCTTTGTCTTTTGAGTTTACCAGCCTAAAAAGCTCACCTGTCGCATCCTCTGCGTCTTCAGGCGGGCAGTCTTTTGGGAAAAAGTCTGGCCAGACAGGAACCTGAATTTCTATTTTTTCTTCACTCATTTTAGCCGAGAGCCTCTTTTTTGTAAACTATATTATATCTCCATGAAGGATGAAACGAATATCGACAGTCCCGAATCAACCAATGTTTTGCCTGGTTATAGCGTCCTGCCAGTCCTGTTATTTTTTCGTCATGTCCGACCATGACCAGACAACCAATCCAACAATCGCCCGTGACCAGTCGTTTCCGTAATCTTTTTTTAGGCTGTAAACTTCTGGCGGGAACTCAGCGGCATTGTCGCTATAAAAGGTCAACTGGAAATCTCTTTCTTTTGGCAAGTCTCTAACTGTAACTCTCTTCACCATTCCCCCGTCTTCTGGATCTTTCACAAGATAAATTCTCCCCGTCCGTACGGCTTTGTCATCCATGTCTACAAGTACAATGTCTCCAGGAGAAAGAGTCGGGAGCATGGAGGTTGCAGTGTTAAGTATTCTGGCTGCAAGGAGGTTATGCCTCCCCCTTATCGACTCCCCATAACGATAGACTAAAAACCAAGACTTTAAAATTCCATCAGGAACCGCAGCATGCCCTGCGCCCACATCATCAACCAAGGGGACTGCAAAATAGTCATCGGCCTCTGGAGGAACACAATCAAGTCCAGACTCCACAATTTCCGACTTGACAAAGCACACATCCCGCAAAGATTTTTTTTCTTGTGGGGCTACAAGCTTAACGCCCAAAGCATCTATAATTGGGCAAAGAGAGTCCATGCGTATTTTTGCTCCATTTAAAAGCTTGGAGATTGTAGATTGTGGTACCCCGATCTCTTCTGCTAGTTTATGCTGAGAACCACACGCTTTTAATGCCTCTCTAACAAGACTGACTATTTTTTCTGATGACTTTTCCATTATTCATTTCCTTACCCAATTTTCCCTTAACATGTCCAATCCTGAAAAGAATTTTTTTCTTGCATTATGATTCTAATAAGAATAAAATGTACCCCATGAACATTTTAACAGAAAATATCGTTAGAGAGCGCATCCTTGCTCTACAAGAAAAAGGTAACTCTTTGACGGCGTTAGCTAAAAAAAGTGGAGTGCCGCAGAGTTCTCTTTGGAAATTTATGTCTGGTGGGTCAATTTACCTGACCACTCTCGAAAAGCTCTGGCCGTTTATCTATGGCAATGAGTCTGAAAACCACTCTACCACACAAGACGAAACCACCCACGATAAAGAAGGTCGTAATCATGGGAAGTAGTGCGATACGAAAGATAACAAAGGGCTTCCAGGACATGGTTCAGGGGCGCAGGTCGGTAACGATTGGAGACGTGGCGGAATGGCTGGATAAGGCGCCCAGCACGATCTACGGCATGTTAAATCCGTACCCACAGGAAGGACGGCACGACAAGCTCGGAATTGAAGAGGCGTTTGTTATTGCCGATCGGATGAACGACTACACGCCGATAATCGAAGCCATGAAAGAACGCGGCTTTGCTCTCATCACAAAAGAAAAAGACTGCCCGCCCCTCTGCGAGGCCACAATCTACGCGGGGCTTGCCGAAATAATGACACAAACCGGCAGGCTTGCCAAAACAATCAAGGAAGCGATGGAAGACAGCAGGCTCTCTGTTGATGAATTACGGGTGATTATCAGCGAAGCCATGAATATTGAGAACGAACTCCGCGACATTATCGCCGGAGCGCATAAAGCAGTGGGGGAAAGGTGATGAACACTGACTTCCGCGTTTCAGTTGATTTTTCTTCAAATTTCAAAATCAAAAAGCTGAAAAAAAAGCTGGGGGCTGACGGGGTGCTGTCTCTCTTTGTCCTTTGGTCTTACGCCGCAAAGCATAGACCAGAGGGCGTTTTTTATGGGATGGGCACGGACGACATTGAGCTTGTCGCGGAATGGGACGGTCAAGAAGGTGTTTTCGTTGAAGCTCTCCTTGAACTCAAATTGCTGAAAAATGACGAAAATGACGTTCGTTACTTACATGGTTGGAACGAACGTAACCCGTGGGTGACGACCGTTAACGACCGTCAAGACAGGGCCAGATTTTCCCGTTTAGCTGCTGTTAATCGACAAGCGTACGATGATTTAAGAGCAAGGGGGATCGAATCTATTTCAAAATCAGAGTACGAGTCTTTAACAAGCACAAAAAATAAAGCCAATAATACTGAGTTGTTGGCGCCGTCAAACGACCGTCAAACGACCGTCAACGGGTCGTCAAACGACCGTCCGACTCCTTCTCCTTCTCCTACTCCAAACGTAAATAAGAATATTCCCCCCCATAAGCCCCCCCAGGGGGGCGGTTGTGTTGGGGGTGAAAAAAACGTTCCTGGGTTTGAACCGGACGAAGAGGAATCAGCCCCGAAAGCTGATGTCTCTGACCAGCAGCCAAAGGCGAAACCAAAACCGCCACCAAAGGCAAGCAAGACTGCCAAGGCCGTGAAGCCAAACACTCAGGCCGCACTCAAAGCAGAAATTGCCGGATACGCACGTTCTCCTGACCTGCAAAACGCGCTGAAAGACTTTTGCGAAATGCGGGAGAAAATACGCAAGCCGCTCACGGTTAGAGCTTTGCAACTCATTTTCGAGAAGCTGGACGAACTCTCCGCCGGTGACAACCTGCTCAAGGTGCAAATTCTGGAGCAGTCCGTGATGAGCTCTTGGCAGGGGGTGTTCCCACTCAAAAGCCGAAGTCCGGGCGCTCAGCCGCAACATGCGGGGACTTTGGCACAACGAAACCTGGCAACAGCGCGAAGGGTGCTCATGAAACTTGAACGCGAAAAAGAACAAGAAAACGGAGACAGTTATGCAGAAAACCAATGAAAGAAAATCGCTGGCAATCACCGCCCTTGCTGAAAATTTTGGGAAAGAATTTTCGGACACGTTGTTGGAGCTTTGGCTGAAATCGCTTGAGAAATACACGGCGCAAGAAGTTGAAATAGCGGTTGCTAAGGTTATCGACAGCTACGAGTACAAAACGCTCCCGCCGCTGGCGGTAATCAAGAAATTCCTAACGCCGGACAAGGAAAAACCGGAAGCCCTTGAAGCGCAGGCCCTAGCCGAATGGACGGCCCTGCTCCACGCACTGGAGACAAACGGCCACTACTCACCGCCCAAACTCCACCCGACAACCGAGATTGTTTTGCGGCAAATGGGCGGATGGCAGGCTGCTTGTCAGTGGGAACGCAAGCACTGCGACTTCAAGCGGCGCGACTTTATCGAGCTTTGGCAGGGCGTGAACGGTAACGAGCCGCAGATGATCGAGGGTGCGGACGCCATGCTCGCAAAAATCGAAGCAGGAAGGCGCGACACAACTTCTCCGGCAGCATTGCCGGAATGGAGACAATAAGCCATGTGGCACTACAAAGACGGCAAAAAACCGCCAAAAGACCGTGTGTTTCTGGCTGACGTGCAGGGGTATCCGTGGGCTGTTATGTGTGCATGGCATCCGGTGCTTAAATGCTACCTCTTCGAGACGCTGCAAGAAGGCATGGTGGACGGCGAACCAGACCCGTATTTTGAAACAGAGACGGCACAGGAAAGCGAAGTTATTGCCTGGGCGGAACTACCCGAAACACCCACCGCGAAAAAATGGGGAACTGAAAAGTTTGGAAGGTTCGCGAAATGACCGCCACAATCTCTGCACGAGAAATTCGGGACGCTGGTGGACTGGCTAAGTGGACGCGAAAAGCAAGCGTAAGACTGCCACGAAATAACGCCGTAGGCTACGCAGCCGAGCGCATGAATAAGCTTGAATCAAGATACGCCGCACACCTTGAAAGCCAGAAAAAGGCCGGAACGATTGTGCTTTGGCGGTACGAAGAGGTAAAATTCAGGTTGGCTGACCGTACCTGGTACACGCCGGATTTTTACATCATTACCGCCACCGGAGAAGTTGAAATACACGAAACTAAAGGCTTTATGCAGGAAGACGCAAACGTGAAAATCAAATCCGTTGCTGAAAAATTCCCGGAACTGACATTCGTGCTGGTGCGGGAGAAAAAAGGGCAATGGGAGTTTCACAAATACGGGAGACCCAAAAGTTGAAGTACGAAAAACTGTCCGCAGGGGTCAAAAGAATCTACGGGGAAGACCTCAAAGTAAGAAACCTTGAAACATTCCCAAAGGCTGCGATTATTCGTTTTCTGAGGGAAGATTATTTAAGAGTGCCCTACGCAGTATCCCGTATTGAAGAATATGAGCGAGAAATGAGAGCGGCTGAAAAAAGGAGAGTGAAAAAGTGACACAGGAAGAAAAAAACAGGGTGTTTAAGGCCGCTCTGGGAAAATACGGGGCAGCGTACAGGCTTGACCTGCTTGTTGAAGAGCTAGCCGAGCTCATTGTTGAGATAAGACATTACCAGCGCGGACGGGGCGACTGGGACTCACTGGCAGAAGAAACCGCAGATGTACAAATCATGCTTGAGCAAATGCCGTTGATTCTCGCGTCACCAACGCCGGAACCAGATAATTTTACCCCCGCAGTTAAATATTTTTACGACAAAAAATTGGCGAGGCTGGAAAGACAGGTGTTTGATGACGAATAGCAACACAATCACCGCTCCGCTCGATGCGATTTTTGAAGCCTGTAAAGCGCAGATTGCAACCGGCAAGGGGGCGCAACGACACGGCAGTAGCCAGCCCATTACCGAACAGCCGATCTACAAAGGCGCGGAAATTTTCGGGCCAGAAGCACTGCTGTTCCAGGCGTGGAAAAAGACCGCTGAAACCGTGCGCCTGCAGGCAATGGAGAACGGGACAGAAAGGGCTTTGAATGAAATTTACGGGGCAATAAATTATTTGGCTGTGGCCGCTCTTGTGATTCAAGGGCGCAGTACCGACACCACACCGCAACGGCCTGCAGCCACAGGATTAGCGGGAGTGCCTGCGGGGTTTTGTTGAGTATTTTTCCCCTCAAAAACCACCGCCGCTGACGCTGTGTACACCCTTTGCAGGAGACCTCCTGGACAGTGAGTCAGCCGTCAGCCCCACGTTACGGGGCGCCAAAAAAGAACAGAGGAAACAGCATGGAAGTAAAATTTATCGAACCATCAGTAATGCTTGAGCGAGGCCCAATATACAAACAAGCATTGAATACCATCGAAAAGGCCGCCCGCACTTGTTATAAAAGCGAAGACAGGGCTAACCCGGAAGGGACAAAGCAGTTTTTGCGGCGTTTGTTGAAGTCGAAACACGAGTCGGTCTTTGAACATGCGTCTCTGTCCGTGCGGATAATTTGTGATCGCGGGGTGTCGCATGAACTGGTACGCCACCGCCTTTGTGCCTTTAGCCAGGAATCAACGCGCTACGTGGGATACAAAGACAAAATAGAATTTATTAAGCCGCATTGGGTCGATAAGGAAAGCTTTGAGTCGCCAGCAGAAGAGAGGCGACACCTGCAGAGATTATGCTTGTTAGAAAAGACCTGCAAAGATGCCGCAAAAGTCTACAGAAATTTTCTGGATTGGGGTGTGTCAAAGCAAGATGCCCGCGCCGTCCTGCCAAACGCATTGAAAACCGAATTGGTGATGACCGCCAACATCAGAGAATGGCGGTACATACTTAAATTGCGCACGGGAGCGGGGGCACATCCCGACATGAAAATTGTGGCTGGGAAAATTAAAGATCTGTTTTTGAATGAGTATCCGGTATTTTTTGAAGATGTGTGAACTATTCGGAAAAACCGAAGAGTTGAAATGCCAAAATACCCGCCCCGCCCCTGCCTGATCTGCGACAAGAAATTCACACCCCGCCAGCATAATCAGGTACTATGCGGCGGTTTTGAATGCCGGATGGAATACATCAGATTTTTGGCAAACGGATACAGCAGAAAAGACCTGGAGAAGATGAGGGAACAACACAAATAATGGCAAAAAGAACATCCTACAAGTGCATGCAGTGTAACAGCCACGAAACAGTAAAAACATCCGGCAGGAAATGGGTCTGCGCGAAAGCCTACGAACAGCGGTACTTATGCCGGAACTGCGGGGCAAAATTCCTCGTTTGGTGGGAGGGACACCCGCTCAGAGTTTACGAAAAAGGCAAAAGTGCAGAAACCGCTTAATCTGCACTCTGGGTGGTTGCTTTTTGTGAAAAGCGGTGCTCTCCTGAACAGAATTGACAACCTAAAAGGAGGGTTAAGACATGAGGAGAGTGAAAGGTTTTGGAGGAGTTCGTAAGGGGATGACGCTTGGGGCTCTTATGCACTACGGGGCGTGGAAAAAAACCAAGCAGCCGAGTTAATATCCCCCGGCAAGAGCGTTGAGTTTTTTGTCCGGTGTGCAAAAAGGCCGGTAGTAATAGCTCGTTGCGGGGAGCTTGATTTTGTAAAGCGGAGCAATATCCTCTGCCCAGCAATGCCCCTGCTCTGAGTAACGCCAACCGGCCTTTTTTAAGAACTTTTCGGCCTGCGAACCGGCGAATTTTACTGGTTTCGGGCAGGCTGCAAGCAGGGCCTCAAATTCTTTTTTGCTGTCCTGCTCAATGTCATCGGAATACTCAATACTATCCATGCAACATGGCGGTAAAACAGGCTTTTCCATTATCGGGAAGGCGGGGAAACCCTTAATTTGCAGCTTTGCTGCCACGTAGCGACCATCAAGGTATTTAACGCCGTGTCCCAACAGTTTAAGCTCTCTAAAAAAATGCTCGCGCTGGTCGAAATCCTCGAAAACAATTTGGAATCTGGAGGCATCTGGGAAGTGAATAGAAGCCCAAAAATTAGGGTTAATCATATTTTGCATCTTATGCCTGACTTTGTTGCGCTCCGCCTTAACATCAGAGTATTTATCCTCTTTTTGATCTTGCCGGGGGGTGGTGCGCGCCAAGGAAAAACTGAATTTAGAAGTTGCTTTTTTATTGCCGCCAGCAACAACTACATCGCGCGGCAGTTTATCAACGCCGCCGTACTTTTTGAGCGCCTGCTCATAGCGAAAAATCTCAAGCTCTACAAGCGGGTAAAAATCCAAAACTTTTTGATAATCCCTTGGGTGATGCTCTTTAAGAGCCAATGCGTACATCAAAAAAACGCCGTCGAACGTCCGGCCGTAAAGCGGATACTCAAGCGACAAACGCACGTTATTTTTTTTCAGCGCGCCAACAACATCATCCTTTTTCCAGTCCCAAACGGGGAAAAAGGTACGCCGTTTATCGTTAATCACGCCATGTCTTTTCATGGCAGAAGACCTCGCTATACTATCCGCAGCTCTTGCGCCTATTGCACACCACATATTTTCCGGCAACCCCGCATCCTGCTCAGCAACACGCGCAATACTGTCTTTTGTGAGATTTTCTGGCAAATCCGCGGTATATATTGTTTTTATACGTTCTGGCGGCTGATACTCAAGCCGCTTGAGGTTTTCGTAGGTCTCAGGGTGTGGGTATCTGTATATTTTTTGCCCTGTCTTGCGCTCGCAATAATCGAGGTACTCATCAACAAGCTCAAGTCCTGGTACAATATAGTAAGAGAAAAGAGTTGTCTCAAAGTGCTCTCGCAGCGCGAACCAACAACACCAAGCGTCCTTACCGCCGGAGAAGGATATTAAACATTTGCCCGGTGCCGGGTTTTTAGCCTCAACATACTGTATTATTTCTTTTAATGTTTGCATGTCCAGAATAATAGCAAAAAGGAAATAAAATGTCAACTACAAAAAAAAGAACAAAGTATTCAGAGAAAAAAGTAATCGCTGCTATAGAAGGGACTGGCGGGATTATGACAGAGATAGTAAGACGTTTAGGGTGTAGCAGAAACACTCTTAAAAAATATCTTAATGAAAATGAAAAAATAAAAGAGGCATATGATAACGAATATGAGTCTGTTAGTGACTTAGCAAGAAGTCAGCTTATAATGGCAATAGAGACAGGCAGCCCGTGGGCTATAATGTTTTTTCTTGATAGAAAAGACCCTGAATTCAAGAGACAGGGTAAAACAGAAATAGTTGGAGAGCTAAAAACTACAAGTGGTGTTATAGTACTTCCGTCTGATATGGAGGAAGAAGACTGGGAGAAGATAGCTATAGAACAGCAGTCAGGACTTACAAATCAAAAGTGATCTTTTTACATCATGGGTATAGATACAGTATGGAAAGCTCAATCTGGCAGCCAAACACTTTTTTTGTCTTGCCCTGTTTTTGAATGCTTATACGAAGGCACCAGGGGGCCAGGCAAGACAGATGCTCTATTGATGTCTTTTGCCAAGTTTGTAGGGCGAGGATTCGGCCCTGCCTGGAAGGGTGTTTTATTCCGGCGGGAATATAAGGAGTTGCAAGATGTGGTCTCCAAGTCTAAGCGGTGGTTTACTCAGGCTTTTCCGAAGGCGAGATTTTTAGAAAGCCTCTCTGACTATAAATGGCGTTTTGAGACAGGAGAAGAGCTCCTTTTTAGAACCGCAAAAACTCCAAACGATTACTGGAGTTACCATGGACATGAATATCCTTGGATCGGCTGGGAAGAATTAACAAACTGGCCGGATTCCCGTCTTTACGAAGACATGATGAGCGTGTGCCGGTGTTCAGTGCCCGGACTTCCCCGGATGTATAGAGCAACGGCAAACCCTTATGGGGCGGGGCATTCGTGGGTTAAGAGTCGTTTTATAGACCCTGCACCACGAGGTTCTGTTGTTAAAGACGATCGTGGTCGCCAGAGGGTCGCCATTCATGGCAGCCTTTTTGAAAACAAGATATTGCTGAAAAACGACCCCGAATATCTCAAGAACCTTGAATCAATAACAGATCCAAACAAAAGAAAAGCCTGGCTCCTTGGCGATTGGGATATTGTGGCTGGTGGGGCTCTTGACGATGTATGGGATAGAAACAGGCACGTCATACAGCCTTTTGAAATACCAAAGACATGGAGGATTGACAGGTCTTTTGACTGGGGTAGCTCCAGGCCATTTTCTGTCGGATGGTGGGCAGAGGCTGACGGATCAACAATAGAAGATAGAGCTGGCAGCCAAAAAACGTATCCGAAGGGAACTCTGTTTAGAATTGCCGAATATTACGGATGGAACGGAAGACCAAACGAGGGCTGTCGGATGCTGGCTGTTAATGTTGCCAGGGAGATTTTGAAAATTGAAAAACAGATATTTCCCGGTCGGATTGTAAAGGCTGGCCCTGCCGATCCTGCAATATACGCCGCAGAGAATGGCGTCTCAATCGCTGATGATATGGCGAGAGTCGGTGTATCTTGGATTTTGGCTGACAACCGACCAGGGTCAAGAGCGACTGGCCTTGAGGCCATGCGAAAAAGACTCGCCGCTGGAATTGAAAATCAAATGGAAGAGCCAGGTCTATTTGTTTTTGAAGGCTGCCAGCATTTCATACGCACGGTGCCGGTTTTGCCGCGAGACAGCAAGAAAATGGATGACGTTGATACAAACGCTGAAGACCACGTGTACGATGAATCAAGATACAGGTGTTTGCAAGTCGTTAAAAAATCTACCTCTTTGTCCATCTCCATGCGCTAAATGTGCAGAAACAAGGGAATCTGCACTTTTGGTGCTTGGGTAAGGCGCGGTTTGTGTTGTAAGCATGGCCGAAAAAAGGACTGTACGCATGGAAGAAGCTATTTATAGATTTTTAGAGGGCACTCCGCAAACGGCATTGCTGGTCGGCGTTATCTGGTACGTGTTTAAGAGCCTTGGAGATGACATCAAATCATTAAAAACCAGGCTGGATGATATGGAAAAAGCTACACACTCTTGCCAGGTTGACCTCGTGAAGCACTATGTAATGAAAAAAGAATTTTACAAAGAGATCGACAGGCTTGACGACCACGAACAGCGGATAATCCGCCTGGAGGCGATGAAATGAAAAAGCAGCTTTCGGTAATCGCAAAAACAAGCCCGGAGTGGAAAGTGCATCGTGAGTTTTTGGCCTTGCCCGACACTCTGCTTGGCGGAACAAGGGCAATGCGCAAAGCTGGAACTCAATTTTTGCCGAAGGGGTCAGCGGAGTCGGAAGACGATTACGACTATCGCATAGAACATACAACACTGATTGACACGTATACGCGCACAATCAATTTTCTGACCGGCCAGGTTTTTTCAAAAGATCTTCAGCTTGAGGATGTAAGCAGCAGGCTTGAGGAGCTGCAAGAAGATATTGACCAGAAAGGCAACTCTTTGTCAGTGCTGGGGCGGCAGATATTCCGCGAGGGCTTGCACGCCGGGGTCTCATTTGTTTTTGTTGACTCAACAGCAGTACAAACCCGCCCCTCGGTGCGGGGGACAGAGTATTTTGACGAAGAGGAAGAGGCCTGGAAGCCTTACACGCTTGAGGCTGCGAAAAAGAAAGGCTGGCGGCCATATTGGGTACTGATTAAGGCGTCTCAGGTTATTGACGCATGGGCCGAATACAGAAACGGACACATGCAGCTTGCTCATTTTCGCTATTGGGAAGACCACACAACAGAAGACGAAGGCGGGTACTCCCGAACCACAGAAAAGAAAATACGGGTGCTAAAGCCCGGCGCATGGGAGCTTTGGCGACAAAAAGACGATAATGGCGAAGAATGGGAAATTGAAAAATGCGGCTCTACCGGCTTATCAGAAATCCCGATTGCTGTTTTTATGCCCGGTGAAACACTGACGGAATTTACCGCGCAGCCAGCGTTACAAGGGCTGGCCGACCTGTGCCTGACGCACTGGCAGGCAACATCTGGACATAGGCATTTGATGGATTGGGTGCGGCGACCGCCGTTTTTTGGAAGATGCCTGCGATTTGAAGGTGAAAACGTTGCGTTTGGCCCCAACCGGTTAATCAGAAGTGACGATCCAAATGCTGACCTGAAAAGCGTTGGTGTTGATGTGAGCAGCGTTGCAGCGTCAAGGGAAGACCTGCAGCAGTTGGAACAGGCAATGGGGGCTTATGGCTTACGGCTGATGATGCCTCACTCAGGGGCGATTACGGCCTCACAAGTGCTGATTGAATCAAACGAAAGAGACTCTGCCCTGAAAGCCTGGGCGTTGATGTTCAAGGATGCCCTGGAACAAGCCCTTGTCTATACGGCCATGTGGCTGGGTGAAGACATTGCGGCTGGCGTTAAAGTCAACACAGATTTTACAGGTGCGGCAAAAATGGAGACGTATAACATGCTTGACGCTGCTGTTAGTGCTGGTGTCGTGCCAAAGCAGTTGGCATATGAAACATTGCAGGCACTGGGAGCAATACGCGATGACATCACATGGGAAGACGCGCAAGACATGATAGAAGAAGAACTCAGGGCGAATCCGAAGCCTTCTTTCCCGCCTCTTCCGTCTCTTGCGGGGTTTGTCGGTGGCCGGGAATCGGAAAATCCAAAACCTTAGGCAACATTGCCAGTGTGAGTCTTTTGCCGTCCTCTATCATCTCCCGCACGTGCGGGTCATTGCGGTCAATCAGCGGCCAATCTAGTTCGGGATCGTATTTCATACCTACGGACATAACAGTATGACAAAAGGCCCGCAAGACATTCTTGACCTGCATTTTTTGATACAAAACATCATCTGGCGGTACAAGCTGGATGAGTTTGAAGCAGCGGCTATTAAGCAAATGCTGGGCGTTGTGCGCCACACTCTCAATGAAATTAAAAGAGACCTGCTGCGAACCCCTACAAAAGACCAAAAAGCCCGACTCGAAAACATCGCCCAGGAATTGCGGATGCTCTCTGTTGGGCTCCGGCACGAACTCGGCGAATACGTTGAACGTATGACAGAGGAAGTATTTACAGCAACCTCAAGAAGACAAGCCGAAATCCTGAGCCTTGGCGGGCTTGTCGCCGGGGTGCAGTTCGCGCGCCCTACCCCCAACCAGATTAAAGCCCTGACATTCGCAGAGACAGCACGGGGAGTGAGTGTTGAAAAGGCATGGGGCTGGGCGTTCCCGGAAGGCTTGAAAAAGACTATGGCCGCAGGCATGGCGAAAGGCGAAAGCTACGCCACAATAGTCAAAAACATGATGAAGACCGGCCAGGTCAAGTTTGAGCGGGAAGCTATCACTGTTGCCCGGACGTATGTGCAGTCCGCAAACGTGGCCGCAACAATGGAGACGTACAAAGAAAACGATGACGTTGTTGAAGGCTGGATATGGTCAAGCGCACTAGAGAACGGAACCTGTATGCGCTGCGCCGCCCTTGACGGCCAGGTATTTAAGCTCGGCGAAGGGCCGGAAATCCCCTTGCATCCACGTTGCCGCTGCGCCCCTCTTCCAAAAATCAGCACGTGGCGCAAGTTGGGTCTTGACGAAAAGGTTTTTGAAAAAAGGGTGCGTCCGTGGACGATACGCGAAGCCAAGAATATCGACACCGGCGGCAAGCGTAAAATCCTTGATTACGGAATGCACGATGGCGACTTTGCTTCCTGGTTCAAGAAAAGACCTGCTGCATTTAAGAAGGGTTTTGTCGGGCCAAAGCGTTATCAGTTGTTGAAAGACGGGAAGATCAGCTTCCGCGACTTAATTGACAAGGATGGTAATTTACGAACGCTTAAAGACCTGGATAATCTCATCAAGGGACGAAAATAACACCCCTAAAAGTGCAGAAACCAGCAAATCTGCACTCTCCAGCCTTGCATTTTGAATCCCACATAAGAAAATAAATCCATATTTTTACAATCGCGGCAGGCTCGCCGCACGTAACAGCGGTCGAACCGCTACAAACTGCTGGCAGGCTAGCCAGGAAGTGAGGATTGAATATGCCTTGGAAGAAAGATGACAACGGAAACTTTGTTGAAAAAGACGGCAACCCCGTATTTGTGTACGCAGACGGCAAGGAATCAGGGCTTGATGCGGAACACGTTACACAGAAAATCAAAGAGCTGTCAGAGGAAGCCAAAAACCGCCGCCTGGAGCTGCGGGAAGCTCAAGACAAGTTGAAAAACTATGAAAACATTGACCCTGAGCAGGCCAGAAAAGCTCTTGAAACGGTTGCCAATCTTGACGCCAAAAAAATGATTGATGCCGGGGAAGCGGAAAAAGTGAAAGCGGAAGCAATTAAGGCCATGCAGACCAAAATTGACGAACGCGAAACAAAAATCAAGGAGCAAGAAGCTCTGTTGCACTCTGAAATGATTGGCGGGCGTTTCTCTCGCTCAAAATACATCTCGGATAAAATGTCACAACATCCTGACGTTGTGCAGTCTATTTTTGGCGGCGCGTTCAAGATCGAAGACGGGGCCGTTGTCGCTTATTACCCCAACGGGAACAAGGTTTTCAGCCTTGAACGCCCCGGCGAAAATGCAAATTTTGACGAGGCTCTTGAAGCTCTTGTCTCGGCGTATCCTCACAAAGACTCCCTTTTAAAGGGGCCGGGTAGTGGAACAGGTGCAAACGCTGGCGGAACCGGCGGCGGAGCACTGAAAAAAGCAAACTTAACATCCGTACAAAAAATTGCGGCTGGCCTGAAAGCCAAAGGCTTTGGGGGCTAATGCTGCATAAGGAGTTGAAACAATGGCAAGTCAGACCTTAGCTGAGGCTAAAAAACTGATAAACGATGAAATTGTTGTTGGAATTGTAGAAGACATTATCTCAATCAATCCCTTTTATGATGTATTGCCTTTTGTCGGCTATGCGGGGCAGGGGCTGGTTGTAAACCGCGAAAATGCCCTTGGTGATGCTGGTTTTTACGGCGTGGATGCGGAAATCACACACAAGAATCCTGCCACGTTTGAAAACGTGACCTTTACGGCGACAAAAATTATTGGCGACGCTGAAATGGACGGCCTTGTGCAGGCTCAATCCGCAAGCGCAGGAGTTGACCAGTCTGCCATTGAAATCAGCTCCAAGGCAAAGAGCATTGCAAGACTGTTTCAGCAGGGGATAGCGACAGGGACGGGCCTCAGCCCTGAAATGAACTCGCTCCATACTCTTTGCGACTCAGAGCAGTACACAACAGCCACCGGGGGCGGCCAGGAAATCTCTTTTGCCTTGCTCGATGAGCTGCTTGATCTCGTTAAGTCCAAAGATGGCCAGGTTGACTGGATTATGATGCACCCGCGTACCATTCGCAGCTACAAGGCGTTGCTGCGTGCGCTCGGCGGAACTCCTGCTGAATGGGTGGTTGAGCTGCCGGGTGGACGGAAGACCGTTGGATATGAAGGCATTCCGATTTTCAGGAATGATTACCTGTCTGTCTCCGAGCAGATAAATGGAGCCAATCTTACAGGCGGTAACCTGACATCTGTATATGCAGGCGTTTTTGACGATGGATCAGAACGTGTTGGTGTTGCTGGCATCCATCCAAAAGGCGTCCCCGCTGGTATTGACGTTGAGTTTATCGGCGCACAGGAAAACAAAGACTCCCGGACATGGCGTATCAAGCAGTATGCCAACTTTGCCAACTTCAACCGGCGCGGCCTTGCCCGCTTAACCAGCATCAGCAACTAAGCGGAGAAGGAGATACAGAATGATTAAAGTAGAATTTCCCCACCCCGCAAAAGTGGGCGAAGGCGAAGTTGAAATCCACTACGGATACGAATTTGCTGCCGACAAAGACGGGAAACTGGTTGCGGAGCTGCCGAAAGAGGTTGCAAAAATTGAAATCAAGGCGGGCAGGCTCAACAAGGCTGAAGACAAAGGCAAGGAGAAATAAGCCTTGCTTGCCATTGAAACAGGCACAGCGCAGGAAGCAGGCGCGAACTCGTATGTGAGCCTTGAAGACTGCGCTGCCTATCACTCAGCCCTGGGCAATGATGCCTGGACGAATGCTGACGAAGCCGCCAAAGAGCCCGCTATTTTGCGGGCCATGGCGTGGTTTGAGACGCTGGACTGGAAGGGCAAAAAAGCCGCTTACAGCAATCCGCTGGCCTGGCCGCGCAAAGGCGTTATAGATAAGGACGGGTATAATATCCCCGCAACGTCTGTGCCTGCGGGGGTGGTCAGGGCGCTTTGTGAAGCCGCATTGATTGAGCTTGAGACACCGGGCGGGTTGCGTCCGGTACTCAAACGTGGCGGGAGAATCGTCTCTCAGAGCATTGAAGGTGTTGGCTCCTGGACATACGCCCCTGACGCTCCAGAAAAAACTGTTTATCAGTCAGTTATGGGGCTTTTATCCGGTCTGCTCAAGGAAGAAAAGGACAAGGACGACAAATCTACGTCCGTTATGACGCTGCAAAGGGGATAAATCGCATGGCTGACTGGCAAGACGACATTGTTGATGACGTTGACGATGCTCTGGGCGAATGGGGCAGCCAGGACGCAACTGTGATTTATACGCAGGCAAGCCAGGGCGCATTTAACCCGGTAACCGGCACCTATGAGGGCGGAGAAACGCCGGAAAGTGTGCGGGTGAAAGCCATTTTCGCTCCCGTAAATCAACATTTTGTTGACGGTCAAAACACACTGGCTTCGGACTGCTTGGTCAGAATGTCTCCTAAAGGGCTAAGCGTGTTGCCCTCAGTTGGTGATACAATACGGCACAAAGAGAAGACTTATAAAATTATTTTCCACCGACACGCACAGCCTGCGGACAAGCCGCTGGTTTTGGTTTATCAGGTGAGGGCGGTTTAATGCCAAGCGAATTTGCACAACAAGTAAAAAAGTACCGGGAAAAAGCGGAAAACCGAATGGCCGCACTCCCAAGGGCAGTGGCTTTTGAGTTTTTGGCCTGTGCCGTGCCAAGAAGCCCCGTTGATACCGGACGTTTTAAGGCGAATCACCAGGTAACGATTAACATGCGCCCCCCGGCGTCTTTGCTGGCGTATGATAAAGATGGCAGCAAGACACTCGCGGAAGGCAGGAGGGTTTTGGCTGGCTACAAGGCAGGAGACACAATCTTTATCAGCAACAATCTGGTGTATGCCATGCCCCTGGAATATGGGCATTCACAAAAACAGGCCCCACTCGGTGTCTATCGAGTGTCAGCAGAAGAAGTGGCGGCGAAATTGCCCGGTATAGTGAGATATATCAAGCGGGATGTTAAATGAGCCAGGAAATAATGGCCGCTTTTTGCGCGAAACTGAATGAATTTGCTCAGGCTGAGGGGGTAGATGTTGCATGGGAGAATGTACAATTTGAGCCGAAAGAAGACGAACCGTATCTGCGGCCTTTTTTACTCCCAGCAACACCGCAGGCCGCAGCGTTAGGGCAAGACGCAGAAAACCTGCATGTCGGTATTTACCAAATTGACGTACTTTTCCCCGCTGGAACGGGTTGGGGAGATTGCGCAAATCTGGCCGGTAAAATCCAGCGACATTTTAAGCGCGGAACAAGGATAGAAGACTGTATATTGATAAAACATGCGTCTTTTGGCCCTGCGATGAAGGAAGGGACAGCGGCACAGACGAAAAGGGGCCGCTACAAAATCCCCGTATCTATCGGATACAGGGCTTGGTTGCCGAATGAATAACAAACAAAGCAAGAAACAATATACCCCTGCTGAACTCCTGGAAATACTGCGCAAGGTATGGCCAGAGGCATACGGGCATATTGTATGGATGATCAGGGCCTGTCTGGAATTGAGGTCAGACCTGCCCAAAAAGAAACATGGAGGTTGCTCAGGCGCTTGGACGTCACCGCTACCCGCAAAAGAATAACGAGGTAGCACTATGACAACTTTTGCTTCTGG
>PDWJ01002268.1_pt1 | contig 26276 bp, 19 predicted proteins | sample 1430881 | NCBI WGS metagenome assembly PDWJ01 (sample SAMN01162460, study PRJNA174530) | Oral metagenome, whole genome shotgun sequencing project. | biome: Marine environment; feature: Marine mammal; material: Swab sample of the gingival sulcus; isolation source: swab sample of gingival sulcus...
TTTTAAAGAACTGCCCAATGTACAGAGCCTTGAGCAAATGGAAGCATTATTGCCTTGGCATGTGAAGCTTGACTAGGGTGGGGTTGGATGGGCGCTAACACCCAAACAGCCTGTCGCCCTGCTGATCAATCATCTGCTTTGCTTTGCGTACCATTTCATCGGCACAAGCCTGCCTTGTAGGCAGGACATCAGCACGGATAAAGGTATGACTGTTATCCCCTTTGACAATTGTGCCATTTACTCGAAACCCCATTTCTTCAGAAACAGGTGCAGGTGTTATTGTAAAACCCACATACTCAACAGAGTCCATAGTTTCAGGTTCTAAGCTTTTAGGTTCTGATTTAAAAATAGAACCTAGAGACTGCAAAAAGGACATAAACCGTTCCTAGTGATGAAAATAAAGATGAAGACAAAAGAAAAACTTCACTTCAGGCCTGAGCATAACTGCAAAGCCTTCCTTTAATGTGAACTTTACCGGAACCCGCGTATCGACAGGGCTTATTCACACTTTTTTAAAAGGATAACCTGATTTAAACCGACATTCATCCGTTACACTGCTTTTCATTAATCCGGGTGCAACCTATCGGCCAGGGGGCTGGCCTCGCTACAAGGTCAGTACCAATGTTGGAGCTCAGCCCTCTGAGCGATTTGGCCTGTGCAAATATTTCAATCCCATCGGCCACGGGGTGGCCTCGCTACAGGGTGAGTCCCAATGTTGGAGCTCACCCCGTGAGCGATTGGGCCTGTGTAGATATTCCAACCCCATCGGCCAGGGGGCTGGACTCGCTACAAGGTCAGTACCAATGTTGGAGCTCAGCCCCCTGAGCGATTTGGCCTGTGTAAAGATGCCAAACCCATCGGCCACGGGGTGGCCTCGCTACAGGGTGAGTGCCAATGTAGGAGCTCACCCCGTGAGCGATTGGGCCTGTGCAAATATTCCAACCCCATCGGCCAGGGGGCTGGCCTCGCTACAAGGTCAGTACCAATGTTGGAGCTCACCCCGTGAGCGATTGGGCCTGTGTAGATATTCCAAACCCATCGGCCACGGGGTGGCCTCGCTACAGGCTGTAGTGCCAATGTAGGAGCTCAGCCTGTGAGCTATTACAACATTCGGGTTAACAATTTCGATGCTGTTTTCAGCGTTCTTTTTCGCGTATATTAGGGAACATACTGATTAACAGTCTACAGCCTGTTTGCATTCTATATTTACAAAAGCTGTAGCGAAAAAAAGCGAACAACAGGAGCTGAACATGCAGTTTAAAGGTACCGACAATTATGTAGCAACGGATGATCTTAGAATGGCCGTCAATGCGGCGATCACACTGGAGCGTCCTCTACTGATTAAAGGCGAGCCGGGTACCGGTAAAACCATGCTGGCAGAGGAAGTGGCTGCGGGTCTGGGCAAGAAACTGTTGTGTTGGCATATCAAATCAACCACTAAAGCCCAGCAAGGCCTGTACGAGTATGATGCAGTATCCCGCCTACGTGATTCCCAGTTGGGCGAAGAAAGCGTTCACGACATTGCCAACTACATCAAGAAAGGGATGCTTTGGCAGGCATTTGAAGCCGAGGAGCAAGTGGTTTTACTGATCGATGAAATCGATAAAGCCGATATCGAATTCCCGAACGACCTTTTGGTTGAGCTGGATAAGATGGAGTTCAGCGTATACGAAACCGGCGAACAGGTTAAAGCAAAACACCGCCCGATTATTATTATTACTTCAAATAACGAAAAGGAGCTGCCGGATGCATTCTTGCGCCGCTGTTTCTTCCACTATATCCAGTTCCCAGATCGCAACACCATGGAAGAGATTGTCAAAGTTCATTACCCGGATCTGCAACAATCGCTGATTAAAGAAGCACTGGAAATATTTTTCGATGTTCGCACAGTCAATGGCCTTAAAAAGAAACCCTCTACCTCTGAGTTGATCGATTGGCTGAAGCTGCTTATGGCAGACAATATTCCGGCTGAAGTATTGCGTGACAGCGATAGTAACAATGCGGTTCCACTACTACACGGTGCATTGCTGAAAAATGAACAGGATATCCACATGCTGGAGCGCCTGGCATTTATGACCCGTCGTACACAGCGTTAATGGCTGATAGATCATGCTGATCGATTTTTTTAATACCCTGCGTAAGGCAGAAGTGCCCGTCACCATTAAAGAGCTGCTGACATTGTTGGAAGCTCTGCAGAAACGTGTTGCATTTGCCAGCCTGGATGATTTTTATCTCATCGCTCGCCTCTGCCTGGTAAAGGACGAAAAGTTCTTTGACCGTTTTGACCGCGCCTTTGGTCACTATTTCAAGGGCCTGGAAGATATCAAACTGTTCCCGGATGACCAGATCCCTGAAGATTGGTTGAGGGCTGAGTTTCTCAAGAATCTCACTGAGGAGGAGAAAGCCCAGATCGAGGCCATGGGGGGGCTGGATAAGCTGCTGGAAACGCTGAATGATCGCCTTAAAGAACAGCATGACCGTCATGCGGGCGGCAACAAGTGGATTGGTACCGGCGGCACATCACCTTTTGGTCACAGCGGATACAACCCGGAAGGGATTCGTATTGGTGGCAAAAGCAGACATAAGCGTGCGGTAAAGGTCTGGGAAAAGCGGCAATTTAAAAACCTGGATGATCAGGTTGAGCTGGGCACCCGTAATATGAAAGTTGCGTTGCGCAAGCTGCGTAAGTTCGCCCGCACCGGTGCCGCTGAAGAGCTGGACTTAAACGACACAATACGCTCCACTGCCGATAATGCCGGTTTACTGGATATTAAAATGGTGCCGGAGCGCCATAACGCTGCAAAAGTACTGCTATTTCTCGACATTGGCGGCTCGATGGATCCTTACATTCATATGTGCGAACAACTGTTCTCTGCCGCTAAAACCGAGTTCAAGCATCTGGAATATTACTACTTCCATAACTGCATATATGAGAGGTTATGGAAAGATAACAGTCGCCGTTGGGATGAAACTGTATCCACCCTGGATGTATTGAACACCTATGGTAGTGATTACCGGGTTATTTTTGTCGGTGATGCCGCCATGTCCCCTTACGAATTATTCAGTCGCTATGGCAGCGTTGAACATATGAATGAGGAAACCGGACAGGTTTGGCTACAGCGGGTATTGGACACTTGGGGTAAAGCGATCTGGCTGAATCCGAGCCACCAGCGTTCCTGGAAATATACCCAGACCACAGAAGCGATTAAAGAGCAGCTTGAGGGGCATATGTACCCACTTACCCTGGAAGGGTTGGAAGAAGGGATAAAGTACCTGTCCAAGTAGCTTTCCACCCCACACAACGGGGTGGCCTCGCTACAGGGTGAGTGCCAATATAGGCGCTCAGCCCTCTGGGCGATTTGGCCTGTGCAAAACTACCAAACCCATCGGCCACGGGGTGGCCTCGCTACAAGCTGAGTGCCAATATAGGCGCTCAGCCCTCTGGGCAGTATGGCCTTCTACATCTACCAAGCCCAGCGGGCTTCTGCACAAGACAGAAAATGCGGTATTACTCAATAAACGTATGCTGCTTTAAGGATTGAAGCTCATCCCGGTATTTCGCCGCCAGTTCAAACTCAAGGTTTTTAGCGGCCTCATACATTTTGTCTTCGATTCGCGTAATGGCTTTTGCCAACTCTTTAGCTGACATCTGGGCCGGATCGACCTGATAATCACCGGCTTGTTCCGCTACTTTTTTAGCGGTTCGGGATGCCTTACGACCGGGCACTGTGTTGGCACCTTCCATGATATCCGCAACAGTTTTTTCAATCCCTTTAGGCACAATGCCGTGCTCTTCATTAAAGGCGATCTGTTTAGTCCGACGACGCTCGGTTTCAGCTATTGAGCGCTGCATGGAGCCGGTGATACGGTCAGCATAAAGAATCGCCCGGCCGTTCACATTACGTGCCGCACGGCCAATGGTTTGAATAAGAGCGGTATCAGAACGTAGAAAGCCCTCTTTATCCGCATCAAGAATGGCGACCAGCGATACCTCTGGCATATCGATGCCTTCACGTAACAGGTTGATCCCTACCAGTACATCAAACTCACCTATACGCAGGTCCCGAATAATCTCGACACGCTCAACCGTATCAATATCAGAATGCAGATAACGCACCCGGACACCATGCTCATCCAGATATTCGGTCAAATCTTCTGCCATTCGTTTGGTCAGCACCGTAACCACCACCCTCTCCTGCTGAGCGGTCACTTTTCTGATTTCCGATAACAGATCATCAACCTGGGTTGTCGCAGGGCGCACCTCTACCACCGGATCAATTAATCCGGTAGGACGAACCACCTGTTCCACCACTTGCTGTTGATTGGCTGCCTCATATTTACTCGGTGTCGCAGAGACAAAAATCATCTGTGGCGACTCCCGCTCCCACTCTTCAAACTTCATCGGGCGGTTATCAAGCGCCGATGGTAAACGGAACCCATACTCCACCAGAGTTTCTTTACGGGAGCGGTCCCCACGGTACATGGCACCAATTTGCGGCACGGTTACGTGGGATTCATCAAGCACTAACAAGGCATTTTCGGGTAGGTAATCAAACAGCGTAGGGGGTGCAGCGCCAGGTTCACGTCCGGAAAGGTAGCGGGAATAGTTTTCAATCCCGGAGCAATACCCCAGCTCCATAATCATTTCCATATCGTAGAGTGTACGCTGTTCCAATCGCTGTGCTTCAACCAGCTTGTTATTCTCACGCAGTTGTTCCAGGCGTTCGCGCAGCTCATCCTTAATTTCATCCACGGCCTGAAGTAAGGTTTCACGCGGTGTGACATAGTGCGTTTTCGGGTAGATCGTGACCCGCGGCACTTTTCTCAATACCTCGCCGGTGAGGGGGTCAAAGTAACTGAGCGCCTCAACTTCCTCATCGAACAGCTCAATACGAACAGCCTCTTTCTCCGATTCGGCCGGAAAAATATCGATCACATCCCCACGAACACGATAGGTGCCGCGATGCAGTTCTACATCATTGCGGGTGTACTGTAGCTCGGCCAGGCGACGTAAAACAGCACGCTGATCGATCATATCGCCGCGATCAACATGTAACATCATGCTCAGGTAAGCGTTAGGGTCGCCCAAACCGTAAATGGCAGAAACCGTTGCCACAATAATCGCATCATCACGTTCCAACAGAGCCTTGGTGGCAGAAAGTCGCATCTGCTCAATATACTCGTTGATCGAAGCATCCTTCTCAATAAAGGTATCGGATGAGGGCACATAGGCTTCAGGCTGATAGTAATCGTAATAAGAGACAAAGTACTCCACCGCATTATTGGGAAAGAACTCTTTAAATTCACCGTATAACTGAGCTGCCAGTGTTTTGTTATGCGCCATGATGATGGTCGGACGCTGTACTTGCGCAATCACATTGGCGATGGTGAAGGTTTTACCGGAACCTGTGACCCCCAGTAATGTCTGAGCAGCAAGCCCCGATTCAATGCCATCAACCAGTTCAGAAATGGCCTGGGGTTGATCTCCGGCAGGGGTAAATTTCGAGTGGACTTTAAAACGCTCTTTCATATTGATTCCAACCTAAAGCAAGACCCCGTATTATACCTTACTTACTATGATTATTTCGCAACGGGCAATAGCAAATAATCAGCCTCAGACCCACAATTATCAGGCAACCCTGAAACAGCGTTTATGTCTTGGGCAAACACATTGAATTGGAGAATTGACATGCTGGATAAACTAACCTGTTTAAGCCGCTCAAGTTGGTATTGGCTTGGCCTGATCCTTCTGGGCGTAGGCATGGAAGCAGTTGCACTGTTCTATCAGTACGGGTTGGAATACTCCCCTTGTGTTCTCTGTATCCAAGTCAGAATATGGGTATTGGCACTCATTCTGGTAGGTTTTTTTGGCCTGATCATCCGCAAAAGTCCCGGCCTTGGCAAGTTCAGTCATCTACTGACACTCGGTGTCAGCATCGGTTTTGCAGAACGCTCTTGGCGAACGCTGGCGGTTGAGCGTGGCTGGATAATCGACACCTGCTCTCTGGATAGCGGCTTACCTGACTGGTTTGCGCTGGATAAGTGGTTCCCTGTTGTCTTTAAGCCCTGGGAGCCATGCGGCTATACACCGGAACTTCTCTTTGGTATTACCATGGCCGAAGGCCTGATGTTTTTCTCCGTTATTTTCTGCTGCTGCTCAGCCCTGTTTTTTCTATTACAGCTGCGTCATCGATAAAGAAAAATTGACAACAGTTGCCCCAGCCCTGAGGAAAAAACCAAGCACAATGCTGTAAGAAACAGAGCTTATAACTGAAAAGCCAAAAGCCCACCGGACACACTTGTGGGCTTCAGCGAGGCCAGGAAGGGCTAGATGGGTTCAGCATATTTGCACAGGCTGAATCGCTCATAGGCTGAGCTCCCACATTGGCAAGTGCCCTGTAGCGAGGCCACCCCGTGGCCGATAGGTTTGGTAGTTTTGCACAGGCCAAATCGCTCAGGGGGCTGAGCGCCAACATTGGCAAACGCCCTGTAGCGAGGCCACCCCGTGGCCGATGGGTTTGGAATATTTTACTGACCAAATCGTTCAGAGGGCTGAACTCCAACATTGGCAAGTGCCCTGTAGCGAGGCCACCCCGTGGCCGATGGGTTTGGAATATTTTACTGACCAAATCGCTCAGGGGGCGGAGCTCCAACATTGGCAAGTGCCCTGTAGCGAGGCTACCCCGTGGCCTTTAGCACAACTCTTCCCAATCACAAATTGTACCTACCACAAAAACAAAAACCCCGGCTAACTTGCCGGGGTTTATAAAACATCATGCGCTAAAACTTAAACCTGTTTAGCGATAATATCTTTCCATTTGGCTGGGCCAGTCGTATGCACGGACTCACCTGAAGTATCAACAGCAACTGTTACCGGCATATCCTTGACTTCAAACTCGTAGATCGCCTCCATCCCCAATTCAGGGAAGGCCAGCACTTCAGCGCCAACAATCGCTTTTGACACCAGATAAGCAGCACCACCGACAGCCATCAGATAAACCGCTTCGTTATCCTTGATCGCGTCAATTGCCACAGGGCCACGCTCAGACTTACCGATCATACCCAGCAGGCCTGTACTTTCAATAACCTGGCGTGTGAACTTATCCATACGCGTAGAAGTCGTTGGACCTGCAGGGCCGACAACCTCGTCACGCACAGGATCTACAGGCCCTACGTAGTAGATGAAGCGGCCTTTCAGGTCAACTGGCAGCTCTTCACCGTTATTCAGCATTTCAACCATTTTCTTATGCGCGGCATCACGACCTGTCAGCATCTTGCCGTTCAACAAAACAGTTTCGCCAACCTTCCACTCTTTCACGTCTTCTGGCGTGATTTCGTCCAGATTTACACGGCGTGTATTAGCGCCAACCTCGAACGTCACTTCCGGCCAATCATCCAGGCTTGGAGGTGTCAGTACAGCCGGACCGCTGCCATTCAGGGTAAAGTGCGTGTGACGAGTCGCTGCGCAGTTAGGGATCATGCAGATAGGGAGGGAGGCAGCATGCGTTGGACAATCCATAATCTTAACGTCCAGCACAGTCGTCAGACCACCCAGACCTTGTGCCCCAATGCCCAACTCGTTGACTGCATCCATAATTTCCAAACGCAACTCTTCTACACGGTTCTGGGGGCCACGCTCACGTAGCTCATGGATATCGATTGGGTCCATCAGGGACTCTTTTGCCATCACAGCCGCTTTCTCAGCCGTACCACCGATACCCAAACCCAGCATACCTGGCGGACACCAGCCTGCGCCCATTGTCGGTACAGTTTTCTTCACCCATTCAACAATGCTGTCAGATGGGTTCAACATCACCATTTTGGATTTATTTTCCGAACCACCACCCTTAGCTGCCACGTGAACTTCGACTTCATCACCTTCAACAATTTCATAGTGAATTACAGCCGGTGTATTATCTTTAGTGTTCTGACGTTTGCCCGCAGGGTCGGCCAGAATTGAAGCACGCAGCACATTATCCGGGTGGTTGTAAGCCTGACGAACACCTTCGTTCACCATATCGGTAACGCTCATTTTAGCGTCCCATTGCACATTCATACCCACTTTAAGAAACACAGTGACGATACCTGTGTCCTGACAGATAGGCCGGTGCCCCTCAGCACACATACGGGAGTTAATCAGAATCTGTGCCATAGCATCTTTCGCCGCCGGGTTTTCTTCCCGCAAATAGGCTTCATGGACAGCTTGGACAAAATCAATCGGGTGGTAGTAAGAGATAAACTGCAACGCATCAGCAACGCTGCTGATGAAATCATCTTGACGGATTACGCTCATTAGGAGACTCCAGTAAAGCTTCTTGTCAAAGGGCTGAATTAAAAGGGCTTATTTCAGAATTGGGCAGCGAAAGCAATTTCGGCCATTTCTGACACCCGTCTACTCTCTTCTATAGGAGAGGTTTATCAAAAAATTATACACCAAAAATTACCGCCTTCGGTGTCAGGCATTGGTATTATTCGGCGTTATTTTGACTTGGCTCGGATGCTGCGCCAGTACATTTCGTTTCTTTAACTTTGCTCTAAACGACAAGGGCTCCGCAATACAGCACCCCAAACAGCATAAACAATTTACCTGTTGCCGGTGTCAGCTTAAGCCGTTTCTCCTGTGAGTGGGATAAATACAGCAAGGGCAGAATGGTCAAAGGCACGCTCAGCAACGTCCATAGTGCCTGAGGCAAAATATCCATCACACTTAACCAGATACATAGCAGGTAGACACATACAAGACCCAGTACATAAAGGACAACCGCAGGCTTGAAACCGATGCGCACTGTTAATGTGCGAATCCCGTTTTCACGATCGTCCTCGTAATCTCTGATCTCGTTACTTAGCAACAATAGTGAGGTAAATAAACTCACCGGCAAAGAGAGATAAAACACCCGAAGTGTCAGCTCAGTGGTCAGCACGTAATAAGAGCCGCATACCATAAGGACACCCATAAACCAGAACACCAGTATCACAGCCAGGCCGCGACGTTTATAGTTGATAGGTTCAAAGGTATAGCCCAGTGCCCCGACAACCCCAAGTGCAGATATCCATAACAGCAGCGGGCCTGAAACAAGGGTCAGATACAACCCGATACTGGCGGAAAGCAGAAAACACAGGTTGCCATAGATAAAATTGCGTTGAATCCGCTTGCGAGCAGGCGCTTCGTGCACGAAAGCAAGATCAGCATAATCATTAATCAGGTTAACACCGGCCTGCAACGCAAGCCCCGCAATCAATAGCAGAGAGGCTAACAGCGGATCACAGTGCCCTTCTTGACAGGCCGCCAGAATACCGGTGCTACACACAACCAGTGCTACACTAAATGAAAAGGGCCGTAAGGCCCTTAGCAAATAGTATTTATCCCGTTGCACCCTTAGCTTTCCCGGCTATAGGCTGGCGCATTCGGAAGGTCACGCATAATCAGCGCATATTCCAAATCAGCATCAATATTCATCGGTATGCGCATCACATGCCCGGAACCGGGTGCAACATCGGCTGGCTTCCCCTTCTTATCAATCATTTCATCCAGTTTGAATTTATGATTTCCCTGCGGGGTCATCAACTCAAGCGTGTCGCCCTTGAGGAAACGGTTGCGCACATCAACTTCCAACATGCCGTCCTGATAGCTCATCACTTCACCGACAAATTGCTGATGCACACCGACGGAGTTACCCGTCTCATAGTTTTGATACTCATCATGCACATGACGGCGATAAAAGCCTTCCGTATAACCGCGACTTGCCAGATTTTCCAGTTCGTCCATCAGGCTCATATCAAACGGCTTACCCGCTACCGCGTCATCAATCGCTTTACGGTAGGCCTGTGCCGTACGTGCAACGTAATAGTGCGATTTAGTACGGCCCTCAATTTTCAGGGAATCCACACCCATTTCCGCCAAACGATGTACATGCTGGATGGCACGCAAATCTTTGGAGTTCATGATATAGGTACCATGCTCATCTTCAAACGCAGGCATATATTCACCGGGTCGCGTTTCTTCCTGAAGCAGGAATATCTGGTCGGTCGGTTTACCGACACCCAGATCCGGCTGCACCTCTTCATCAGGCTGGGCCTTGGGATCAAACTGTTCCACTGGCACCACATCACCTGAATCATCCACTTTGGCTTCATGGGCATCGTATTTCCAGCGGCAAGTATTCGTACAGGTGCCCTGGTTGGGATCACGTTTGTTAATATAACCAGACAATAAACAACGGCCTGAGTAAGCTATACACAAGGCACCGTGAACAAAGACTTCAATTTCCATTTCCGGGCAGCGCTGCCTGATTTCTTCCACTTCATCCAGTGAGAGCTCACGCGAGAGGATTACGCGCTCCACACCCATCGAGTGCCAAAACTTGACTGAAGCCCAGTTCATCGTATTCGCCTGTACAGACAAATGGATGGGTATATGCGGGAAGTGTTCTTTAACCAGATAGATCAGGCCCGGATCAGACATAATCAAGGCATCCGGCCCCATCTCAATCACAGGGCGCAGATCATCAATATAGGTTTTCAGCTTGCTATTGTGCGGAAGAATATTACTTGCCAGAAAGAACTTCTTACCCAACTGGTGAGCAAGGTCAATCCCTTCATGGAGGTTATTCATATTAAAATCATTATTTCGGACACGTAAGCTGTAACGTGGCTGTCCGGCATATACAGCGTCGGCACCATAGGCAAACGCATACTTCATATTCTTCAGTGTCCCTGCAGGGGACAAAAGTTCTGGGTTCAGCATAATTCTGAGAAGGCTTCTATAAGAGTCTAAGTGTGCTATTTGCTGATTACAGATCAGGCCAGATCCTTAAGCGGGACCTCAAATAGCGGCGTATAGATTGATCCGTGCTCACCGGGTTTGCTTTGAAATAAAACCACCGAATCCGCCAGACTGAATATATCGAGCGCTGGCCATATATCCGGAGACTTAAAGTTATTTTCACCTGGCAGACGCCCCAAAGTCACATGGGGTTTAAAACCGTTTTCTTCATAACTGACGCCGGCATCCCGGGCCACAGCAACCATGATATCGTGCAAAATTTCGAGTTCGTCATTAACATCCGGCAGTGCAGCGACCAATGCTAACTTATTACTCACCTGGTAATATTCCGCAGCATTGATGTGTACCTGAAACGAAGAGACATTTGTCAGTTTCTCCCGGGCACAACACTCCAGATCATCAACCTGACTAAGGCCGATATCACCCAAAAAACATAATGTTAAATGGTAGCGATCAGAATCAACCCAATTAACCTCTGTCTTACGGTCAAACTCACACAGCGTATCAGCGTGGTCGGCTAACCAACGTACAACAGAGTCAGGTAATGCCAGTGCAAAAAAAGCACGGATCGTCATAAAGTTTCAATTCGTCCCTGTTTTTGAAGAATCAGCTATTTTGCCTATATGGTAAGCAGATGGCAAACCCCAAAGGCATTTAACCGTATATTCTTCGCCCGGAGGTTAACCATGACACCACGGGACCGTTTTGTTATGACAGAGCAAGCCCAATATGGGAGCTCAGCCTCGTAAGCGATTAGGCCGGTGCAAATATTCCAAATCCATCGGCCACGGGGTGGCCTCGCTACAGGGTGAGTACCAATGTTGGAGCTCAGCCCTCTGAGCGATTAGGCCTATGCAAAACTACCAAACCCATCGGCCACGAGGCGGCCTCGCTACAAGCTGAGTGCCAATATTGGAGCTCAGCCCCCTAAGCGATTAAACCGGTGCAAATACTCCAAATCCATCGGCCACGGGGTGGCCTCGCTACAGGGTCGGTGCCAATGTGGGAACTCAGTCCCCTGAGCGATTAGGCCTGCGCAAAGGTACCAAACCCATCGGCCAGAGGGCTGGCCTCGCTACAAGGTGAGTGCCAATGTTGGAGCTCAGCCCCCTGAGCGATTAGGCCGGTGCAAACACACCAAAACCATCGGCCAGGGGACCGGAGCCGTTGACTACTTTTGCTCGATTCGTAATTGCAGATTATTCAATTTCTGCTTAACCCGTAACAAGTCCTGATTTAGCTGCAGACGTGTTCCATCGAAAGCCCTGACCGCCTGTTCATTCAGTTTAACTCGTCGTACCAGGTCCGCAGTACTTTTCCCTTCAAGCTTCACCATACGATCCGCCAGTGTGCGCTGGGTTTTTAACAGATCATCGGCCTGCTCCTGAGCCAGCTCGCTGCTAGTACGTATTTCAGCCTCAAGCCGGGCCACCAGCTTTTTAATTTTCGCAACATCAGCAGATAACTGTTTCTTCAACTTAGCGACACTATCACTAGCGGCGGCAGCTTTTTTCAATGCCGCATCCTGCTTGTCTAACTGGGATTTCATTGCCTTAATGCTTTTAACTTGCGCAGCAACTGTATTCTTCAGCGCCGCCAGCTCTTTGCCCTGCTTCTCAATGTTCGGTCGATTTTTTTGCTGTGCAATCGCCCATAGCTTGGCTATTTCGGAATCCAGTTGTTTATCTTTTTGTTTTAAGACTGATTCAAGAGAAGTCACGTCACCTTTAATTGCTTCGCCCGATTGGGCAGCCCCCTGCTCCGCTTGTTTCAGCAGCTTTTCCAACTGCTCAATTTGACCCTGGGCCTGAGAAAAAGTGGCCTCCCTCTCTTGCATGGACTGTTTCATCTCGAAGCCGTAGTAGCCTAAAGCCGATACCGCAACAACCAACACAATCATTACCAGATACAAGATAGGGCCGACGCCTGAGGAGACTTTCGCCCCTGGCGCAGGGGGAGGTGTCGCCTTTTTTACTGTCGGTGCAGTGCGGGTTTCTGAAGCAGGCTCGGCAGGGCCAAGGTTAGGGACATGAATATCATCATCACGGTTCATATTGATCTCAATACATCAATTAAATCAAAAAACTGCGCCCATTCTACGCAGAAACCAAAGCCCTCGCAAAATGCACAGTTCTCTATGTAAAAGTAGTGCTATAAAGCCTTCCATAAGCTACAGCCAACGACGCACCCGACTTTTGTAGTCATCATATTTCGCACCAAAAGCCTTAGACAGGTAGGCCTCTTCAGGCAGTATTTGAAACCGGGTCATATACGCTATAAATGCTATAACACCCAACAGTAGAACCGGGGAACGAAAATATAAAACGATTGCCACCAGCAGCAGCGCAATACCCACATACATTGGATTACGCGATAACCTGTAAATACCGGTATCGACCAGTTCAGAAGCATTTCCCGGATATCTGGGATCGACTGTTGTTTGCCGCTTGCGAAATTCAACAATACCGGCAATACCAAAATACGCGCCTAGTAACAGCAGCAAAGCTATCGACACCCATTGCAGCACAGGATTAATTGCAACTTGAGGAAGGTACTTCGCGGTAATTACCATCAAAACTGCGGTAATTATAGCTTGAGCCACAGGAGGGACTTTTAGTTCAAGGAAATTCATTGCATATTTTCTTTAGTATTGAGCCTTGGCTTTATCTATTTGATTCACATCATAAAATTCGCTTAGCGGGCTGTCCAGCGCTTACTCAGACTCACTTCTTACGCACTCAGATTTTGCCTGTTTATTCCGCAATGATAAACAATATAAAAAGCCACACCCGAACCGGATGTGGCTTTTCAACTCAGAACACGTATCGTGCCCTGTTATGACTTGCTACTAACTTACAAACCAAGACTCTTCAGAGTTTCGTAGGTTAAACCTCCGGTAGCGAGTCCTTTGGCTTGCTGATACGACTCTACAGCAGCAGCAGTACTGCGACCGTACACACCATCGATCTTGCCAGGGCTAAAGTTAGCTCTCTCCAGAGCGGACTGAAGCTTTCTCACAACATCTGGAGTGGTATTGGTTTCACACAGAACCTGGCGCCACTGCAACTGACCCGGTGAAACTTTTCTCTGGTAAGAAACCTGTTGATACTCAGCCGGAATTTTAACTTTGCGTTCCTGAGCTGCACTCTCAACAACTTTAACTTTAACCGTTTTATACACCGCTGGAATTTCAGTCACGACCGTTTTGGCCGGAGTGACCACAACCTTTTTGCTAACCTTGCGGTACTGGGCTGGTTTCTCCACTAGGCAGATACGGTTACCGGTACGACTGTTTTTTGACATGCTCTTATCGTGCACTTCATGCCATACCAAGTGTCCTTTCTCAGCCAGTTGTTGCTGACCCACTTTTTTATACTTGGCAGGAATAAGGACTTTCTTCTCGGAAGCCGGTGCGACCATCTTTCTAACTTTAACCGTTTTATAAACAGCCGGAATAACCTGTTTTTCCACACGTGCTGGCTGGTCAACAACCTGTTTTTTAACAATCTTGTACTCGGCAGGTACTTCTACACGGCACATGATTTCGCCAGTTGTGTTATCGATCTTCTCGATCAGCCCGCGACCTTTTTTCCAATCAACATAGGCTTCTCTCACTAGAACTTTTTCTTCTGCCCACTTATACGTCGCAGGAACGCTGACCAAACGGGTAGTTTCCTCGGCAACCAGAACCCGTTCTTCAACCATTTCATAACGGGCTGGAACCAGTTCAATACGATAACTTTCTTCAGAGACCAGTTCATCTTTGTAAACCGTCTCGAAGGTAGCCGGGGTATAGTGCTCGTGGAAACACTGGCCTGGCTTGGCATCTTTCAGGTTAATGCCATACTTCTGTGCAGTATTCAGCAAAGCCTGGCTCGCTTCAGGAGCACCCGGTTTCAGGGAAGTACGCCATACCAGAGAGCGATCACTCACCATAACTGTTTCGGTTTCGGTCTTGTATTTGGCAGGCACAACCGTTACTTTGCGATCAGCTTCTTTCACCAGAACACGCTGCTCTTTGGTGCCATAAACCGCAGGAACAACCTCAATGCGTTCAGATGCCGCTTTTTTCAAAACGGTTTCCGTTTCAGTTTTGTAAACCGGGGGCACAAACACACGAGCGTAACACTCTCCTGCCTTCGCCATCGGCGGCAGCAAAGTAGCGCTGTCAGAACCGGCACTGGCAGATAACTGCTTCAACTGGGCTTCACGGGCATTAACCGCATCTTCCCGCTGCTGCAGTGACTCGCGCTCTTTCACAAGTTGAGCACGCTCTTGTTCAAGATTGTTTGATAGCGGGGCACAGCCGCTCACCAAGACGCCGCAAGACAGCATTGCGGCCGTTAAATATGGCTGATGAATTCGCAACATAACGCATTCCTTTAGTTAAAATTTTAATTATTATACAGCAATGGCTTGACAAATTGCAGCGCTCATCAATACATATACCTTACTTGAGCACAATGCGATAACAATATCGTATATATAATTAACATAGTGTGAATTTCATAATAGTACGACTAAATAGTAACGACTAAGAAGCACACACTGGCTCCATATCTGAATAACAGATATTTATCGCTAACCAAAAGATCGTACCATAGTGAGTTGTCGATAACTCCAAGCACCCAACGCAGTGCCTGCTCTAAGGAAAATGCAAACAAGTCCTTTCCTAACTTTGCGCAACGGCCTTCCTAAAGCGCATTAACGCAAACAGGAAAAATACCGTCCCAATCAGCAACAGGGCAAGAAAGTACGGCCAGACCACATCCCACCCGGCTCCACGGTACAGTATTGCTTGTGCAAACTTTACAAAGTGCGTTGTTGGGGCAGCCAGCATTATGTCCTGCACAATATCCGGCATACTTTCCCGAGGCGTAATACCGCCAGATAGCACCTGCAACGGTAACAGAATCAAGATAATTAATAGGCCCAGCTGTGGCATGGTACGGGCCTGGGTGCCTAATAAAATACCCAAAGATGTCGTAGCGAACAGATGCGTTGCCGCACCGAATAAAAACAAGGCAGCCGAGCCATGAATGGGGACATGTAAAAATCCTTTAATGACCACAAACAACGAAAAGGCAGTGGCCAGCAATATCACCAAACCATTCGCCCAAATTTTGGCCACTACAATTTCAAATGGAGTAAGTGGCATCACCAGCAAATGTTCCAATGTTCCGTGTTCACGCTCTCTAATGACTGCCGCTCCGGTCAGAATAATGGATATCATGGTAATAACATTCATCAACTCCATTACACTGCCAAACCAGACACTGGTCAGATTTGGATTAAACCTGATTCGCTGCGTCAGTTGTACCGGTAGTACATAGGCTTCTCGGTACCCTTTTACAAACTCGGCAATTTCATAGCCAATGATATTTTTAATATATCCATCGCCAATAAATGCTTGTGTCATTCGCGTAGCATCGATATTGACTTGCAGATCCGGCTGCTTCCCTGCCAGCACATCTCGCTCAAAGTACGGCGGTATATTGATGACAAACGTATAGCGGCCCTTGTCCATTGCAGGATCAACATCCGCTAGCGAAATAATATCCGGCACCTTAAAGTACGGCCCGTAAAACGCATTGCTAATTCGCTTGGACAACGGTGATTGATCTTCATCAACAATCGCTATGGGAGCGTTATTCAGCTCTTGAGATGTAGCAGAGGACACCACATAAATTAACCCGGTGAACGCAAAAGCCACAAACAGCAATAATGTCTTATCGCGCCATAAGCTACGAAGCTCTTTTATCCCCAGCTGAAAAATATTACCGGAACTTGTCATATCACTTATCCTGACTCCGTAACGAGACCACACTGACAATTGAAAGCACAGGAATAAACGCCATTAAGAAAATAAAGTATTGGGATAAATCAGTAAAACCCAGTGCCTTGCTAAACGCCCCGCGGCTAGCCTCCAGAAAGTAGGTCGTCGGGAACAAGGTACCCACCACGGCTCCTGCACCGTCAAGTGAGGCCACTGGCTCAATCAGGCCACAGAAATTCAATGCGATCATAATAATAATCACGGCCGTTCCCGCCAGCGCTGAAATCTGGGTGTTGGTAAATGTTGAAACCAATAAGCCAATACCTGTCGTCGCTGTCACATACAGCAACGCAAGCAGGCTAAGCGCTATAAGGCTGCCTTTTAAAGGAACACCAAAGACATAGATTGCCAAAGCGACAAGGCCAAAAAAACTCACCATGCTTACAGCAATATAAGGCAGTTGCTTCCCTAGCAAAAACTCTAACCGGGTCACCGGGGTAACATAGAGGTTAGTAATAGAGCCTAGCTCTTTCTCCCGGACAACCCCCAGAGCCATCAGGATAGCAGGAATAAACACCAGTAGGAGTGGGATTACAGCAGGCACCATGGCCTCTAAACTTTTAAAGTCCTGGTTATAGCGATAGCGGGGTTCTATATCAGCCGGAATAACTCTGGGCACTGCACCATAGGTTCGCAGTGAGAGATCCTTCAGGTAGGTGATATGGTTACCAGTGAGATAGGCTTGGATGGTCTCTGCGCGAAACGGCATTGAGCCATCTACCCTGATAGCAACTTCAGGGGCGCGATTACGTTTTATATCACGCCCAAAACCCGGTGGAATCTCAACAGTAAAGCTGAGTTCCCCGCTACGCATGCGTTTATCAAGCTCATCAGCGCTGGATATATCCGGTTTCTGTATGAAGTAACGCGAACCCGCTATATTTTCAATATAGTTCCGACTTTCGGGTGTCTTATCCTGATCCAATACGGCGAAGCTGAGGTCCTCCACATCCAGCGTAATACCATAACCCAGGATAAACATCAGAATCACAGAACCCAGCAAAGCAAAGGTCAAACGAATGGGATCGCGCCACAGTTCCAGCGATTCGCGATAGGCATAACCAAACAAGCGTAACAAACTGAATTTCTTCGGAGGGTTAACCTTGCTGGTATCCTGATGTGAAGTTTTTAATTCAGGTGCCTGTGCTATGGCAACGTCATCCGCTTCTGCTGCCGCTGCTGATGATGTATCAGCCGCATCTTCCAAATAACCAATAAAGGCTGCTTCCAGCGTATCTGCCTGCCTGGACTCACGCAGTGCAGCAGGTGAGTCGCTGGCCAATACTTTACCGGCATGCATCAGTGATATCCTATCGCACCGTGCGGCTTCGTCCATAAAGTGGGTGGAAATAAATATCGTAACGCCTTGCTGACGGGAGAGCTCTATTAATAGCTCCCAAAAATTATCACGGGCCACCGGATCAACCCCTGATGTCGGTTCATCAAGAATTAAAATATCAGGGCTATGCACCACCGCAACCGCTAAAGAGAGTCGCTGCCGAATGCCCAAAGGCAATTCTGAGGGATAATCATCACTGTATTCACCAAGATTAAAGCGCTCGGTTAGCTGCTCTACTCTTGGCTTGATTTCAGCGGCAGGCAAATGAAACAGTTTTGCATGTAACGTAAGGTTTTGTTGAACAGTCAGCTCACTGTAAAGTGAAAAAGATTGCGACATATATCCAACCCGTTTTCGGGTTTCTATATTGTCAGCATCTATTTTTTTACCGAATAATAACGCTTCCCCACTACTCACCGGCTGCAAACCCGTCAGCATTTTCATTGTGGTTGTTTTACCGCAGCCATTCGAGCCTAAAAAGCCAAATATTTCACCGCGCTCTATATTAAGACTAACGTGGTTAACGGCAGTAAAATCACCAAACTGTTTGGTTAAATTCGTGGCTGTAATGGCATATTCTGTATTTTCTTGAGTGGCTTCCCGAGGCGGAACAATTAATTGCTTATGATCATGCCGTTTGGCTTCCGGCAATAAAGAGATAAAAGCAGCATCCAGTGTACTCTGATGCGTAGCGTGTTTTAATGCCTCTGGCGAGCCCGTACCGATGACTTTACCTGCATCCATCGCTACTAAAAAATCGAAATCGTTTGCTTCTTCCATATAGGCCGTTGCAACCAGTACACTCATATCTGTTTGCCGACGGCGAATCCGATCAATCAACTGCCAAAACTGCCTGCGGGAAAGGGGATCAACACCTGTCGTTGGCTCATCCAGTATCAAAAGTTGCGGGTCGTGAATCAGCGCACAACACAAACCCAACTTTTGCTTCATTCCCCCGGATAACTTATTCGCAGGACGATCTGCAAACGCTTCCAGGCCTGTGCTTTTTAACAAGTCATGAATGCGCTGATGACGTTCTTTTTTACCTTGGCCAAATAAGCGTCCAAAGAAATCTACGTTTTCAAAAACAGACAAGGTGGGATAGAGGTTTTTACCCAACCCCTGTGGCATATATGCAATACGCGGTGATACAGAAGAGCGAAACCGGCCACTCTGCATATCACCACCGAGAACCGTCACATGGCCCGTTTGTATCGTCCGGGCACCTGCAATCAATGCCAACAGGGTGGATTTGCCCACACCATCCGGGCCGATCAACCCAACCATACAACCTGCGGGAAGGCTTAGGTTAATATCCTCTAACGCATAATCATCCGCATAACAATGCGTTACTTTTTCCAGCGTTACTATAGTCTTAACGTCAGCAGCATCCTGACTTTCAGGTGTTTTTGCTGCATTCATTCAGGCAGCCTCAGCGCTAACTTTTCTGTCCAGGTTTTTTCAGGCGCCAATGAAATATAAGCCACACCTGGCACCCCGGTTTTTACTTGATTGATATGTTTCTTAAGCAATTGAGAATCAATTTTAACTTTAACACGGAACATCAGCTTATCCCGTTCGGAACGGGTTTCCACCGACCTGGGAGTAAACTGCGCTTCTGCGGCAACAAAGGTGACTTTAGCAGGGATAGTATATTGCGGAATCGCATCAATAATAATACGTGCCTCTGACCCTATAGCGACCTTACCCGCTTCTTTCGTTGGGAGAAAAATACTCATATACACGTCGGTCAAATCCAAAACGGTCATGACTTTACCGCCACCACCCAGGACTTCCCCTGGCTCAGCAAGCCGGTATAAAACACGCCCAGCGACAGGTGCTTTTAATGTACTGTCAGCAATATTGGCTTTTAATCTTTTAATACGCGCCGCCACTCCTTCGATGCGGGCTTCCGATTGCAAGACTTTGATATGGGCAGCCTTCAACGCGGCATTGGCTGATTTGAAAGCCGTACGCTGGCGATCAACAGTTTGTTGCGATACGTGTTTTTGTTTAGATAATTCCAGAAAGCGATGTAATTCCGCCTCGGCATAAGCCAGTTCGCTTTTGTACTGTTCAACGATTGCAGTTGCGTATTTATTCGCTTCAATTGCTTCGCGATAACCGGCATTGGCCTCCAGTAACCGCGCATCAAGATCATCGGTATCCATCACAGCAAGCACTTGACCTGCGGCAACGGTATCACCTTCTTTAACAAGTACTGTAGACAACCGCCCGGCCATTTTTGTCGCAATATCGTATTCTGTTGCTTCGATACGACCATTTCCGAAGGCAATGTACTCAGGTATATCTTCTGTTGTCGTAATATGGCTCTTAACTTCACTGATTACTTTCGAGTACACACCTGATGCGTCAGAAGCAGAGTCTTTTTTAGCTGCCTGCCCAAAATACCAACCGCCTCCACCTACCAAGATCAGGACGACAACAGCACTGATTTTTTTAAATGTAGATTCATTACGCATAGGATAGTGTTCCAACTAGAAATTAATATAAAACAGAATTCCGGGAGCAGGTCTTGCAGTGAGCACGGTTTACTTGTCACCGACAGGCGGTTGGGTGCGCCCCCCAAGGTCACGCCCCCCCTCTCCCAAATACACAGGACGCAAATGCAATATACTCCATATCACGTACAACTAAAATGGCTTTATTTGTAGGTGCTTAGTCCCCTGGACGATTCAATCTTCGCAAAAAAGCCAAACCATCGGCCAGGGAATGGCCTCGCTACAGAGTGAGTGCCAATGTAGGCGCTCAGCCCCCTGAGCGATTCAACCTGCGCAAAAAAGCCAAACCATCGGCCACGGGGTGGCCTCGCTACAGGAAAGTGCCAATGTTGGAGCTCAGCCCTCTGAGCGATTAAGCCTGCGCAAAAACACCGAACCCATCGGCCACAGGGTGGCCTCGCTACAGGAAAGTGACAATGTTGGAGCTCAGACCCCTGAGCGATTAAGCCTGCGCAAAAACGCCAAACCCATCGGCCACGGGGTGGCCTCGCTACAGGAAAGTGACAATGTTGGAAAAAGCCAAACCATCGGCCACGGAGTAGCCTCGTTACAGGGTAAAGATCAATGTAGAAACAGACACAGATAGAAGAGCAAAAAGTGAGGTGAAAAATTTTTAACGATCAGACCAGTATCCGGGTATTACTTTTAATCTCACGCAAAGCAAAGTTGGACTGGACCTGGGAAATGCCTTCGAGAATAAAAATTTTCTCATTCAAAAAGCGATCATAGGCCTTGATATCCTTGACCCGAATTTTCAGTATAAAGTCGGTAATACCAGTTACAGCAAAGCACTGCTGCACTTCAGGGCATTCTGACATCGCTTTTTCAAAGCTGTTGGAGTGATCAACCGAGTGACGCAACAAGGTCACCAGCGCGATAATGCACAGATTGGCATCCACGGCGTCGGGGTTCAGAATGGCGGTGTATTTCTCGATAGTGCCTTGCTGCTCCAACGCCTTAACACGTCGCCAACATGCGGCCGGTGACAAGCCTACTTTATCGGCCAAATCCTGATTACTGATGCGTCCATCGTTTTGCAGCTCATTCAAAATGCTTTTGTCATATCTGTCCATTATCCGGCCTTTTCACTGTTCAATTTAAACGATACAACGCGTTATTAAAAAACACCCCAAACCAGCCTATTTTATGCAGTTTTATACTTCGATGCTAATCAGACTATTTTTAGCCCGGATGTTGTACCAGCGTATTCCACAATCATAAATGGGGGGGCGTACTGTTACGGTTTGCACTTGGCACAGCATAAAACCGCCCAGGGAATCAATCCGATGGGCGGCTAACGATATTGTAGCAATATCAATAAGAAACGAAGTCTACCAGCGCAACGTGCAGGTTATGTTTTAACACCACCCCAGTTTTCAATGCACTCAACGAAGGAAGAAAGCCAAAGATTGGTCTGGTGTGCATCCACTGCCCGGTGGTCAATGCTGAGTGAAACATAACATTTCGGACGGATTCGCATTTCATCTATGCCATTAACCGTGACAACCTCAACCCGCTTTTCCATCTTACCTATACCCAAAATCGCCACCTGTGGCTGATTGATGATGATAGGCGCGGCGAACAAACTGCCACTAACACCATGATTGGAAATGGTAAAAGTACCACCTTTCATATCTGCATTGGTCAGTTTACCGGCTCGGGCGCGCTGTGTTTGTGAGTGCAAGGCTTTGGCGATAGCAAACAGATCCAGTTTATCAACATCTTTTACCACAGGGACAACCAGGCCCTTATCGCCCAACGCTGTACCTACACCAATACTTACAGAGGAGAAAATTTCCAGCGCATCTTCATGGAACTGGGCATTCATCTCAGGTACAACCGACATGGCTTTGGTACAGGCCGCCATAAAGTAGGCAGTAAAGGTCAGGTTGACACCTTTATCGGCAAATTCTTCCTTATGCCACTTCCGGTGTTCGATGATATTGGTCATATCCATCTCGAACACAGAGGTGACATGCGGCGCTTTTTCTAACAGGCTTTCAACCATATGTTGTGCTATGGCTTTGCGCATACTGTTATGCGGCACCATGCGGCTATGACTTGAATCACTGCTACCTGGGCGCTGTTCCTCAGGTAACGCTATATACGCAAGTACATCTTCACGCGTAATCCGGCCACCTCGGCCAGAGCCTGGTATACGCTCAACATCAAGATCGTGCTTGGCTAGCAAACGACGTACAGCCGGGCCGAGCAGATGGCGGCGCGAGCGCTCACCTTCTACTGGTGCCCGTTGCACCTCAGCGGACTTTTCCTGATCGGGCTGTTGTAAATCGGCAGTAGTCTTATTAACACTGGCTGCGTCAACCACAGAACCCTGCCCGCCAGCCGCGCTGCCAGTTGACGAGACAATACGCGCCATTAGCCCATTCGGTTCAACCTTTTCACCCTCTTGGACGACGCACTCTTGCAAAATCCCATCACAAGGCGCAACAACTTCGATATTAACCTTGTCTGTTTCAAGGTCAGCAATGGGCTCACCTTCCTTAACCTTATCGCCAACTTTGAACAACCAGGCACTCAATGTAGCTTCTGTACCTTCGATTAGCTCCTCAGGCAAAATCAGTGGTATGTGCTCACCTTCAGCGGGCTGCGCCGCAGCTGGCTGTTGTGGATCTGCATCGGCCTGATCGACACTGGCTTCCTCAACTTCAGCGCTTTGCTCACCCGCCGCGCTGTCACTTGAAGATGCAATAAGCGCCATCAGTCCATTCGGTTCAACCTTATCGCCCGCTTTGACCACGCACTCTTGCAAAACCCCATCACAGGGCGCAACAACTTCGATATTAACCTTGTCTGTTTCAAGGTCGGCAACCGGCTCACCTTCTTTAACCTTATCGCCAACATTAAACAACCAGGAGCTCAGTGTGGCTTCTGTGCCTTCAATCAGCTCCTCAGGCAAAATCAGATTTACTACAGTACCCATGATTACACCTCCAGCAGATCTTTGATTTCAGCGGTAATTGCCTCGACAGTTGGCACAGCCGCGTTCAGCAAGTGAAGGTTATGCGGATTCGGAATATCTGGCATCGTCAGGCGGCGAACCGGCGCATCCAAATCGAAGAAGCATTCATCAACAATGGTTGCCGCAATTTCAGCGCCAAAGCCAGCGGTTTTATTATCTTCGTGCACAATCAGGCAACGCGCCGTTTTCCGCACCGAAGACAGCACCTGATCTTTATCCCACGGCTGTATGCTACGCAGGTCAATAACCTCAATCAGTTTACCTTCCGGATCAATATGTTCAGCGGCCAGTTCACAGCGCTCAACCATCGCACCCCAGGTAATCACAGAAATGTGTTCGCCTTTACGCAAGCACTTCGCACTGCCGAATGGAATAGCAAAGTCGTCTCCCGGGTATGGGCGACGCGCCCAAGCATTATCGATTAACGCCCGGTGTTCAAAAAAGACCGTCGGGTTATTACTGCGCAACGCAGTACGCAATAACCCGACCGCATCTTCGGCGTTAGATGGCATCGCCAATTGCCAGCCCACTTTATGCGCCCACTCCACTTCATCACACATGGAGTGCCAAGGATCACCGCGGCGGGCATAACCACCGGGAACACGCACGACCATAGGGGCCGCAAACTGATTGTATGTTCTCCAGCGCATAATCCCCGTATCGGTCAGCTGCTCTGCGGCGGGTTCAGCATATTTACGGAACTGTATTTCAGGCACCGGCATCAAACCGGATAACGCCATACCCACCGAACGGCCAATAATACCTTCTTCTGACAAGCTGGTATCAAAGACACGATTTTGTCCGAATTTGTCGTGCAGGCCCAGCGTCGCACCATGCACACCACCTTTTGGCCCCACATCTTCACCAAAGACCAATACTTTAGGGTTGCTTTCCATCTCAACTTCAAGTGTCTGACGGATAGCTGCCAGCATATTAAGACGTCGACCTTCCGGCTTGGGTTCTGTACTCGTGGCCGGGAATTGATGACCCGAGGGCGCAAGGCCACCGCGTTTCTGCCTCAAGATATTACCGGCATCATCTTCTTCGCTATAAACATAGCGTGTGACTTCTTCCGGTTTCGGTTCAGGACGTTCCAGCGCCGCATCAATTGCGGCCCGGACTGCCGCAGTGGCACGCTCTTCCAGCTCAGCCCAACCTGCTTCAGTAATCAACCCTTCCGCCAGCATAAAGGCTTTCAATTTTGGCAGCGGGTCTTTTTCCTTTTCCGCCTCGATCATTTCAGCCGGCTTATAGGTTTGTGTGTCCTGGAAAGTATGGCCACACAAGCGCGGCACTTTCAAACGCAACAAACACGCCCCTTCGCCCGAGCGCACATAATCAATGGCTTCTTTGACTTTGGTTGCCGCTTCCAGCGGATCAGTGCCATCACCATCGACTATTTTCAACTGCTTGTAAGCCGCCAGGTTAGCAACCTGATCACCGCCCGGCGTTTGCACTTCCTGAGGCACAGAGATGCCATAGCCGTTGTCTTCAATGTAGAACAGATGCGGTAAATTATTTGTCGTAGAAATATTCAAAGCGGCCCAGAAACCACTGGTCGACATGGATGAATCGCCGCCCATGGAAACACCCAAAGCGCCACGGTAGCTCTCATCTTGCAACTCATCACGGTGATAAACCACAGACTGCGCCCAACCACTGATCGGTGAATATTGAGAGCCAACACCGCCACACATCGGAAACAAAGTGGCACCCTTAGATTGGCCATTTTCTATATTGGGATAGTTACAAACCACGCCAATATCACGGCCATCACTGTAACCGCCCGAACGTGCTAATGGCCCAGCAACGGCCTCTTCAAACGGCAAACCAAGCGACAAAACAAAAGGACGCGAGCGATAATACCCTGTTGCACCATCGTGCTGATGGGTCAGCAGGCTACCAATCAATACTTGGGCCAAGTCGTGACCACGTGCTGAAAACTGGTTAAAGACCATTTTCTTGGGTACCAGCTCCTGCTCCTCAATGTCATCCATTGCGCGGGAAGCCAATACCAAGTGAGCGATACGAGGCCAATCAAAGGCCGAAATGATGTGTGCAGACATGGGCAGACTCTTATCCTTGTTATAAAAATAATATCCATACTTTAACGAGTGATACAGGAAATGTGTTTTCGTTTCACCACCTTTTATTTAAATATTTAAAATATTCTTTCTATATTTTTACTAAAGAGAAAGGAAAAACCACTCCTGACCTTCCGATGTAAAAACAAGTCTACAGGATTTCAAGTAGATATCTCGTAGACATACCTTTGGGCGAAGCATGATAATACGCACCGAAAGACTCGACCCTGGGTAGCACTCTTGTAATTCCTGAAAATTAATTATCCCCAAAAAATAGAATTTTCTCGTAATCTAAACACAGGAAATTCTGCATAAAAAATCACGTTATGCCGACAGCCAGATCATAACGATCCTAAAACCTGCTAAAGCAGGCACATCTGTGCCTGAAGAGCTCAGTAACGTTCTACAAATGGCGCGTTAGGTACAATGGTATGGATGCCTCATTAATGGCTCGAATGAAGGAATTAGCAGAAAAGAACCGCCACCTAAAGAATGTATGCTGAAGAGCGGCTCAAGGCTGAGATTGCTCAAGAGGCTTTACAAAAAAGAGGGGAAGCCACCTCAGCACAAAAGGGTGGCACAGCAGGCTATTATCACACGAAAAAGCACCACCAGACTGGTATGTATAGCGTAAGCGCCCATCCAACCCCACCCTAGTCAAGCTTCACATTCCAAGGCAATAATGCTTCCATTTGCTCAAGGCTCTGTACATTGGGCAGTTCTTTAAAA
>PDWJ01010914.1_pt1 | contig 26276 bp, 24 predicted proteins | sample 1430881 | NCBI WGS metagenome assembly PDWJ01 (sample SAMN01162460, study PRJNA174530) | Oral metagenome, whole genome shotgun sequencing project. | biome: Marine environment; feature: Marine mammal; material: Swab sample of the gingival sulcus; isolation source: swab sample of gingival sulcus...
AGCAACGAGAATTACCGACGACAAGCTGCGAGACCACGACCCGATGTGGTCGCCCGACGGACGACGGTTGGCATGGCTCACTCAGCTAAAGACCGGAATGCCCGGAGTATGGGATGTACATATTGGCAAAGCTGATGGCACCGGTGCCAAGCGCTTGTTTGCTGATGCCGGTGTCACCAGCCGGCCCGAATTTGCCCGCGACGGCAGCATCTTTGTGCACCGCATACCGCCGCAGGGTAAGCGCTTTGGCATCTACCGCATCGATAAGGACGGCACCCCGGTCGAGATTACCGCAGGCCAGCCGGGCAATAACGAGTACCCTGCCCCTTAAAAGATGTAAAAACTGCGTTTGCCTTGTCGCCCACGCCTTACCCCTTGAATATCGACAAATATAGCCTGTACCTTATTTGACTTAATGCCTAAGGAGGCGTTAGCAGGAACCATCCGTAACAGTGCCAAGGCTTTGGGAATAAGTAATAAAGGACAAATCGGTGTTGGAATGGATGCCGATTTACGGGCGTGGGACATTGAATATCCTGCTGATTTAAGTTATCTGGTTGGACTCAATTCATTGATAAAATTAATGATAAACGACCGATGGATGAGCTGTTTGAAGCTTTTTATCGTATCTTATCATTTACTTTACGAAAGATTGTTTTACTATCATCACCGATAATGCTGCAATCATGAATGTAAAAGCGTTTAGCTTTGGACAGTTTTGCTACAGATGGAAAGTTAAATGCCGGTTTTGCCCCTTCACCCAGCAATAGCGGCGCGGTATAAAGCACCAGTTCATCAACCAACCCCTGACTTAACAACGCTCCGGCAAAACGCCCACCCGCCTCGACTAAAATATTGTTGCATTGTTGACTGGTACCCAGATCTTTTAGGACAGCGCTTAAATCGGCATGATGGTTATTTTCGGGTACGAAGATATGAACCCTCCTCCCATTGGGAGGAGGGTTCATATGATTACAAGTATAAACCAACACCCCACCACCCAAAGTAAAAATCTTTGCGGTTGGAGAAACCGATAAATGACTATCGACAATCACCCGTTTGGGCTGCCGCACCACGTTATCCAATCGCACATTAAGACTGGGATTATCGGCAATCACGGTGGCCGAGCTGGTCATCACGGCACAGGATTTTGCCCGTAATGTTTGTACATCAGCACGTGCTTTTTCACCGGTAATCCATTGGCTTTCGCCACCGGCAGTAGCAATTTTAGCATCCAGCGTCATGCCCAATTTCACCGTTACCCACGGCATACCGGTAGTCATACGTTTGAAAAAACCAAGGTTTAATTCATCGCACTGCCCGCGCAGCACGCCCTCCGTAACAACAATACCGGCTTGGCGGAGTTTGGCAACGCCTTGTCCTGAAACCTGCGGATTGGGGTCATGTGAACAAGGCTCCAATGTCACATAAACCGTTGCCCCACGCACAGAATAGCCGTTCTGTTTGGCGTTGTTAAGTGCCTTGATTTCAGCATGTTCTTGTCCTGCTTTTTCATGAAACCCTTCACCAATAATCTGTCCGTCTTTAACAATCACACAACCGACGTTGGGATTCGGGGGGGTGGTATGTTGCCCGTATTGTGCCAGTTCGATAGCTCGCTGCATCAGGGTGGCATGAGTGGCTTTTTCAGACAATGTCTGCAACTGATTTTGCATAATTAAGCGCCCCAAATAATTCGTAATGCCAGTAATAACAGTACTACTCCTGTCAATCGGTCTATCCATCGGGCTTTGGAACGCAGCGCAGGTAAAATTCTCGGGTGTGATAGCATCAGTGCTACCAGGGTATACCATAAGCCATCAACACACATCGGGGTTAACATGGTGATAATTTTCCCCCATAGACCGACCTCAGGGTGGATAAACTGACTAAATAGCGCCAGAAAAAACAGTCCGATTTTGGGATTTAGTAAGGAAATCATCAGCCCGTTACGCATGGATTCACCGTAACCGGTGGCTTTGCCTGTGTCCAGCTTGGCAGCTATTCCACCCCGGCTGCGTAAGGCACTAATGCCTAGCCACGCCAGGTAGAGTGCACCTGCATAGGTAATTAATTGAAACAGCGCGGGGTTTTCTTTCAGTACCAGCATCAAACCAAACAGTGTTAAACAAGCATAAACACCAATACCCAAGGCGTGTGCCCATGCCGTTAGAATACCGTTGAGTTTATTACCGCCTAAGGTGCTTTTCGCCACCACAGCCAAGCTAGGCCCGGGAGAAACAGCACCCAGCAAAGAAATTGCCAATAAAGCTAACCACGCTGTTAACGTCATCAATGAAACTATCCATACACTATCAAGTTAAGAGTATTATAGTAAAATAGTTTAATTATAGGAACCTTATAATACCAGGTACCTGGTATGAATCACCGACAGAATAATCGTTAGCTGGTACAATACAGTTGCGCCAATAATTTTCTGGTACAAGGCGCATTAGCGAAGACAGTAAAAAATGAACGATGCCTATACCGAGCTGGGGAGCTAATAATGATGCAATTATCCATTCACTTCCCTGAACGACTGGATGGTATAATAACCTTGTGAAAAATTCACTGACACGGAATTTTGAACGGTCTCAAATAAAACCATGATCATATTCAAACAACCGTTATTTCAATTAATTACCTCATCCATTCTATTGGGTGTCGGAGCAGTATTTGTTGTTTTTATTGACTTGTCACCGACAATTATTGCTTTTTACCGCCTTGCTATCGGCGCAGTATTGTTTTTCATTATTTTATTAGTACAACAACAACGTATTGCAAGCACTTTACCGGCAATTGGGTTTGCTTTATTATCCGGTGCGTTTTTAGGTGCGGATTTATCCCTATGGAATACCAGTATTTTATTGATAGGGCCAGGTATTGCTACTATCTTAAACAGTTTACAGGTCTTTTTTATGGCCGGTTTTGGCATTCTTTTTTTGCATGATAAACCCACGGGTAAACTGTGGCTAAGTCTTATCATTACTTTTATCGGCATTGTGCTGCTGTGCAGCAATGAGTTAGATAACAATCAGTATGGTATCTGGGGTAGCAGTGTCGGGGTATTATCCGGTTTAATGTTTGCTGCGTCAATGCTGTGCCTGCGAGAGGCCGTTAACTATCAAACTCACAGTATCGTCAATACCATGTTTTATGCTTCCATCGGCGGAGTCTTGGCAACGGGGATTTATGGTGTAGCGGCAGGACTGTCTTTTGTGACTCACGAATTACAATCATGGGTGATGGTGGCTATTTATGGCTCGGTAGTTCACGTTTTTGCCTGGTTTTTAATGGCCAAAGCCCTACCGCAACTTGCTCTTGCCATCACTGGTTTGGTAATGTGCCTGGAGCCGGTTACGGTATTTTTTATTGACTTAAGTTTATTAGAAAAACCGTTTGTTATATGGCAATATTTAGGGGCAGCATTGACCATCACCGCCATTTATTTAGGTTCACAGTCTAAAACCAAGAAGAAATCATGAAGTTATCACAAAAAAACATCAGAAAACAAAAACGTATAGAAAGAAAAAACCTGTCTGTTGATGACAAAAGAAAGAAAAGCCGGCAAATCAGCGAACAAGTCATACACAGCAGCGTTTATCAACAAGCACAATATATTGGTACTTATCTAAGCATGCCGGAAGAAGTCAATGTCAAAGCCATTATCGAGGCTGCTTGGGAAGACGGTAAACATATTTACTTGCCGGTAGTAACCGGTTGGGATAAACCGCTACTATTCGCCCCCTATACGCCGGCAAGCATTTTGATTAAAGATGCGCTGGATATTGAAATTCCTGATATTGATAAAACACACTATCTGCCGGCAGAACAACTGGACTTAGTGATTACCCCATTGGTTGCTTTTGATGAAAAATGTAATCGGGTAGGCATGGGTGGTGGATTCTATGATCGTACTTTTGCTTTTAAAGCAGATAGGTCAGGAAAACCGGTTTTACTAGGCGTTGCTTTTGAAATACAACGTGTTGATGATGCTATCGAGGCAAATCAGTGGGATATTTGCCCCGATAATATTATCAGTGAAATAAGGACTTATTAAGTGCTGCAAGCAAGATTTTTCGGATTCATTCATTGTTGTAAGTAATGTTTTGTGGAACCACCCAGTCCATTTAAGGTGGCAGTCAATGAACCGCAGCTATTAATTTTTAATTCCAATTTACCCCAGTAGCGTGTACCGCTGTTAAACATACTTTTTAAAAGCAAAGCCGATGGCTTGACCGATGGTTAATGATTTGTTTATTCAGTATGTTCTTCATCCATTGGCTCGGGTTCGGGCTGCCATTTGCTTAAATTGTAACGGACGGTGACATACGATTCGCCACAATGTTCTCGCAAAGTTTGATAACAATCGGTATCCATCGCTAAGCGTTGCGTTGTAGGCAGGCGTATTTTTCCTTCAACATGCTTACCGTTGACATGAAAATAAACATCAGCACCGTGCATAGCTTTTGGCAAAGAAATTCACCTCGGTGCGGGCGCTGCGGTCATCAATGGTAACAAACGCCATCTTGCCATTGCCGCTTTTCAGTGACCGTACACGGATATCCATGACCAGGCCGGCCACCCAAACGCGTTTGCCACGGCGGGAAAATTTATTTGCCTGATTATTAGTGCCGCTATTTTCACTTACGCGCTGCAAAGTTTCTGCCAGGGTTTCCCCGCCGAGGATGTCCATCAGCTCAGCTTTATAGCTGTCAATCGGATGCCCTGTTAAATACAACCCCAAGGCATTTTTTTCCAACTGCAACTGCTCTTGCGCTGTCCATGTTTTGTTTTTATCACCAAAACTCGGCAGTGCTGCCGGTATATTGACACTTCCCATGCCGAATAGGTCGCCTTGTCCGCTTTGTTGATTTTTTGTGGTTTGTTCGGCAAGTTTTAAAAAGTTCGGCAAATTATCCAATAAATAACGCCGATTGCCTTCTATATCGTCAAAAACACCGGCAGTAATCAGGGCTTCCAGCACCCGTTTATTAAGTTTGGAAAAATCTGCCGTCAGGAAAAAATCTTCAATCGTTTCAACACGTCCATGTTTTTCGCGATAAGCAATCAGCGTTTCCAGTGCTGCCTCACCGGCTCCTTTAATGGCTCCCAGGCCATAGACAATTTCGTTATTGTCATTAACGGTAAATTGATAAGCCGACTCGTTAATCGACGGATTTTTAATCGTCAGTCCCATGCTGCGGCACTCTTCTATCAGGGTAACGACTTTGGCCGTATTATCCATATCAGCAGACAACACTGCCGCCATAAAGGCCTCCGGATAATGGGCTTTTAACCACGCCGTTTGATAAGCCAGCAATGCATACGCTGCCGAGTGCGACTTATTAAAGCCATAACCGGCAAATTTTTCCATTAATTCAAAAATATATTTGGCTTTATCGGCATCGTGCCCGTTTTTTACCGCCCCTTCTCTAAACATTTCCCCCTGTTTGGCCATTTCTTCGGGTTTTTTCTTACCCATGGCACGGCGCAGCATATCGGCTTGCCCCAGGGTATAGCTTGCCAGTACCTGAGCGATTTGCATCACCTGCTCCTGATATAAAATAACGCCGTAAGTTGATTGTAAAATCGGCTGCAAATCAGGTAAGGGATAATTTGCCTCTGTACGTCCGTGTTTGACATTGATAAAATCATCAACCATCCCTGAACCCAAGGGCCCGGGACGGAATAACGCCACCAAGGCGATAATATCGTCAAAACAATCAGGCTGTAAGCGTTTAATTAAATCTTTCATGCCCGATGACTCTAGCTGAAACACCGCCGTCGTTTGACAGGTTTTTAAAATATCATACGAGGCAGGGTCATCCAATGGAATAGCCATCATATCTACCGGTGGTTCACCACTGGTGCTGCGTTGTCGGTTAATGGTTTTTAACGCCCAGTCAATAATCGTCAGTGTGCGCAGCCCCAGAAAGTCAAATTTTACCAAACCGACGGCTTCAATATCGTCCTTATCGTATTGGACAATCACACCTTTGCCGTCTTCCTCACAATAAAGGGCAGAGAAATCCGTTAGTTTGGACGGCGCAATCACCACGCCGCCGGCATGTTTACCGACGTTTCTTGCCATGCCCTCCAATGACAAGGCCAAATCCAACAGCGTTTTAACTTCCTCTTCGGTATCGTAGCGTTTTTTTAGCTCGGGCTCAGCTTCCAGAGCTTTCGTTAGTGTCATGCCAACTGCAAACGGAATGAGTTTGGCAATACTATCGACAAAACCATAGCCGTTGCCAAGTACACGCCCGACATCACGCACAACAGCTTTTGCCGCCATCGTACCGTGGGTGGCAATTTGCGAGACTTTCTCACGACCGTATTTGCGTGCCACATAATCAATAACCAAGTCGCGTTTTTCCATACAGAAATCAACATCAAAGTCAGGCATGGATACCCGTTCCGGATTTAAAAAACGCTCAAACAGCAAATCGTAAGCCAGCGGGTCAAGATCGGTAATGCCCAACGCATAAGCGACCAAAGAGCCCGCCCCTGAACCACGCCCCGGCCCCACCGGAATATCGTTGTCCCTTGACCATTGAATAAAGTCGGCAACAATCAGGAAATACCCCGGGAATTTCATTTGGTTAATGGTATTAATTTCAAAATCAAGACGGTCATCATATATTTTACGCGCCTCGGCAATTTTTTCAGGGGTGGTAAATAACTGCAGTAAACGTTTCTCTAAACCTTCTTTAGCCATTTTGACCAAAAAATCACTTTCCGATAACCCCAGGTCATTTTCAAAGACGGGTAAATAATTATGCCCTAAATCCAGTGTTACATTACACTTTTGTGCGATACGGTAAGCATTGGTCAGCAGCTGCGGATAATCAGCGAAAACAGCCTGCATTTCTGCCGGGGTTTTTAGGTATTGCTGGTCGACATAGTCACGCGGGCGATTTTCGTCGGCAAGTAAATCGCCGTGGTTGATACAAACACGCGCTTCATGAGCATAAAAGTCATCAGCCGTCGGGAAACAAACATGATTGGTGGCAACGGCAGGAGTTTGGGTATCACTTGCCAGTTGCAGAGCACGGTCAAAATAGACAGCTTCACCTGCTTTGCCCAGCTGCTGTACCTCAAGATAAAATTGCTTATGAAACAGGGTTTGATAAGTGGCCAGTGTTTGTCGAGCGGCATCCAGCTGGCCGTTAATCAGCTGTTCACCGATTAAACCTTCCTGTGCTGCTGATAAGGCAATTAATCCCTCGGTGCGCCCGTGCAAATCAGCAAAATTGACCGCTGTTTTATGTTCATGCTGTCCGTGTAAAAATGCCTCGCTGATAATTTCACACAGATGGGTGTAACCTTGGTTGTTTTGGCAGAGTAAAACCAGTTTATGCAGTCCGGCTTCACTGCGTACCCATATCTCAGCACCCAGAATAGGTTTTAGTCCTGTGGCTTTGGCACTTTTATAGAACTTAACCAGCCCGTAAATATTATTAATATCGGTTAAAGCCACACTGTCGTAACCGGCATTTTTTACTAATTTGGCCAGTTGCTTAATGCGGATTGTACCATCTACCAAAGAGAACTCGGAATGTAAACGCAGATGGGTGAAGGTTTGCTGGTTAAGGGGGGAATGAATATCGCCGATTTCCGTCATAACAAGTTAGTTGTCTGTGAAAAATACAATAACGGTATTTTATCCCATGCCATGCACAGGATAAAGTAAAATACCCAACTATCAAGTTATTAATTGATTTTATAGCATAAATTAACCAGTCTTAAAACAATAAGCCTAAAATCACCAACGTACCTACGGCGGCAACACCGTAAATAACCAGTTTCACCCACAACGGCGGATGAAATTTAAAGTCGTGGGTGGCGTGATAAATACGGTGGCAAGCGTGCCATAGATTAAATGCCAATAAGGCAAAAATAATCAGCTTACCAATAATATTGCCGTAAAAAGCGTGCAGATTATCGTATAAATTGGCCGGATCATAAATGCCCAACGGCAGCAAAATGCCAAATAGCAGCACCACCACAGGGAAGATCAGTGCGGCAATCGTACCGCCGTTACCAAATAATGCCCATAGAAACGGTTCAATATGGAATTTTCCCGTTGTTTTATTGTTCATTTTATCCTCCCTAAATACCTGCCAAAACCAAGACAATAATTGCCAGCACAATCGCTGCCCCCCAATGTCCCAGGATAATTTGCCTGGCCGGGACTTTTTTATCCCCGATTTGCAGCGGCATCACCTTCGGTGTGGCGTCAAACCACGTGTAACAGTGGTAGCCCACCATGAGAAACGAAACGATAGCGAAAATTATCATGAACGGATGAGATTGTGTAGACGCCCACGCCAAGAAATGGGCTTTATCGGTTGCCAATGCCCGTAAACCCAACAGCAAATTAATGCTATATAACAAGGTAAAAATGGCCGTTGCTTCACGCAGCATATACCAACGGTAAAAAGGAATTTCCGTCCACCAGGTGCGTTTCATATCGCGACGGTAGGTGCCACTGCGCTGTTTGCCACTGTTAACTTTTTCAATGCTGCTCATTTCAAATACCTTTCAGTCCCATCGCAATGGTCCCTTCCAGTTTAGCCTGCTGAATGGCACCGGCCGGGTCAACCGACTTCGGACAAACCTGCGAACAATAACCGACAAAAGTACACGGCCAAATACCGTCTTTTTCATTCATCACGGCTATGCGCTCGGCCTTGCCGCTGTCACGCGTGTCTTTATTATAACGCTGTGCCATCGACAGAGCGGCCGGCCCCAAGAATTTGGGGTTCAGTCCCATTTGCGGGCAGGCGGCATAACACAACAAGCAGTTAATACACATCGTATATTGCTTGAATTTCACCAACTGGGCCGGGGTTTGTGTAGTCGATTTATGCTCGGCATCGGCATTGGCTTTGATTGCCTCTTTCTTGCCTGTCATGGCGTTAATCACATACGGCTTGATAGAGACAAACTTTTCCATAAACGGCTCGATATCAACCACCAAATCGCGTTCAATATCAAAGTTTTTTAACGCTTCGATACGGACTTTGCCGGGATAATAATCCCGCAAAAAGGTTTCACAGGCCAGTTTTGGCGTATCGTTGACCATCATACCGCACGAACCGCACACCGCCATCCTGCATGACCAGCGGTAACTTAAACTGCTATCCAAATTGTCCTTGATATAATTTAAAGTCTCTAAAATCGATAAATCGTCTTTGTAAGGGACTTCATAACTTTGCCAGACGGGGTGTTCATCTTGCTCACGACGGTAGCGCAATACTTCTACAATAATTATTTCGCTCATTATTTCGCCTCCGTTTGTTGTTCTGCTTGCATCGCTTTGTGCTGAGCTTCCAATTCCGCCCCGTAAACACGTTTACGCGGCTGTGAACGGGTAATCTTGACCGGTTCATACTCCAACCGTACTTCGCCATGATCAAAATATGCCAGGCTGTGTTTTAAGAAATTGTCATCGTCACGCTCATTATAAGCCTCTTCCAGGCGCTGGTGGGCTCCGCGTGATTCGGTACGATTGAGCGCTGACACCAACATTGCCTTGGCAACATCAAGCAGCATACCCAATTCATACGCCATCAATAATTCGGTATTGAAATTTATCGATTTATCTTTAATTTCAATATGCTGATAACGCTCAATCAATTGATTGACTTTATCCAGGCCTGTTTGTAATAAACCTTGTTCACGGTAAATACCACAATGGTCTTCCATCGTCAGCGTTAACGCCTTGCGAATATCGGCAATACTTTCATTACCCTGTTGCTGGCGTAACTTATTAATGTTATCAATTGCCGCCTGGGCTTGGGCTTTCAAACCGTCCGAAACAGTCAATTCGCCTTGTTCGATACTAAATTTGGCGGCGTTTTCACCGGCCACTTTACCAAACACACAGAATTCCGCCAACGAGTTGGAGCCCAAACGGTTAGCACCGTGCAAGCCGCTGCTGGCACATTCACCCACCGCATACAATCCCGGCAAACTGGTAGCCGTGTGAATATCAGTGCGGATGCCGCCCATCGTATAATGCACCGCAGGACGCACGGGGACAGGATCTGTCACCGGATTAACGCCTTCAAAACTCTCGGCCAAGTGACAAATCAACGGCAAACGCTCCATCAAATAAGCTTCACCCAAATGCCGCATATCCAAGTAAACCACATCACCATATTCGGTTTGCACAGTGCGGCCTTTTTGACGTTCATGCCAAAAAGCCTGCGACAAACGGTCACGAGGGCCGAGTTCCATTTGTTTTTTAACCAGTTTATCGGTTGCAGGCCCAAGTCCATAATCTTGCAAATAGCGATAACCGTCTTTATTGACCAGTAAACCGCCTTCACCACGGCAACCCTCAGTCATTAAAATTCCGCTGCTGGGTAGTCCCGTCGGGTGATACTGAACAAATTCCATATCACGCAGGGCAACCCCCTTACGGTAGGCCATTGACATCCCGTCCCCGGTGACAATGCCACCGTTGGTATTAAATTGGTAGACGCGACCGGCACCCCCTGTCGCCAGAATAACAGCATTGGCAACAAAGGTTTTGGCTTCACCGGTTTTAATATCAATACACACTACCCCTTTGCATTGCCCGTCTTCAACCAACAGTTCGGTGGAGAAATACTCATCAAAACGGTTGATACTCGGAAATTGCAGCGAAGTTTGAAATAACGTATGCAGAATATGAAAACCGGTTTTATCAGCGGCAAACCAGGTGCGTTCAATTTTCATACCACCGAAAGCCCGCACATTGGGTGTACCGTCCTCGCGACGCGACCACGGGCAACCCCAATTTTCCAGCCTGATCATTTCATCAGTGGAATGGCTGACAAAATAATCAACGACTTCCTGGTCGCATAACCAGTCACCGCCGGAGACAGTATCGTCAAAATGATTTTCCAGCGTATCGTGAGCTTGTGCCACTGCCGCCGCACCACCCTCAGCCGCCACCGTATGGCTACGCATCGGATAGACTTTTGAGATCAAAGAAATAGTAAGTTCGGGGTACTTTTCGGCAATGGCAATAGCTGAACGCAGCCCGCCACCACCTGCCCCGACGATAATCACATCGGATTGTATGATTTGCATTTGTGCTCCTTTATTATTAACAAAAAACCAAGCTGATAAAAGAGGTTTTATCAAGTTGGTTTTGTGCTTGTATTTGTGTCCTACTAAAAACAACCTTTCAGTACGTGGGAAGAATTATTACACAAATGAGCAATATAAAAAAGCAAGTATTTTTGTCGGAATTTAACTACAGGTTAAATATTCATTGGCATAACGATATAACGTGCATTTTTTTTATCAGCATCATAAATCAAACAACTGCTATGTGAATCTTGCAAAGAAAATGTCAGATTTTCATTATCAATGACATCAATAATATTCAACAAATAGTTGATATTAAAAGCCGTCTTAATATTGTTACCTTCATAGTTAATATCCAGGCTTTCTTCAGTACTTTCATTATCCATATTTTTCGTAGATAAGTTTAATTGCCATGAAGAAAACATTAATGATACTCCCATACCATATTCACTGGTGAGGATTTTTGCACGATTTAATGCCTGCTTTAAGGGTTCTTTGGGGATTATCATTAAGGTTTCCGTTACTTCAGGAATCACGGTTTCATAAGCCGGATAGTCAGCATTAATCAAGGTAGAAGTCATCTCAACTGCGCCATGTACAAACTGAATATGCGTAGCTGACAAGTTGATGGTAACCGCACCGTCCTTGTCATCCAGCCATAAACTGACTTCTTGTACCGTTTTACGTGGCAGAATCACTTTTTTATCCACTATGTCAGAGGGGTTATACGCTTCTGCAATTGATAAACGATGTCCGTCGGTTGATACGGCGATAAGGTTTTCTTCAGTAAAATGCAGCAACAGACCATTTAAATAATGACGAACATCATTTACTGCCATGGAAAATTTAACTCGATAAAATAACGCTACCAACATAGGGGCAGGTATCTGCAATTGCTCATCAAAATGATAAGCATCCGGTAACGGATATTCATCAACGGCAATAGTTGCCAGATGGAATTGACTGTGATCGCTGACGATATTCAGAATATTGGCATCCAGAGTAAAAATAATATCAGCCTCATTGTCGAGCAAACGAATGACATCAAATAACTTGTGTGAAGTGACGGTCGTTGACCCACTGACTTCAACATTCGCTTCAACCGTTGCTGATATTTTCATTTCATGATCAAAACCAACTAATTCCAGCTGCCCTTGCGTAGCATTAATCAAGATATGCGTACGAATTTTTTGCGTACTTTTTTTCTCAATTATATTATTAACACGTGTCAACAATGGTAACAGCTGTGCTTTTTTGACCGTAAATTTCATGTCTGACTTTCCTTTTTTTAAATCTTTAAATAATGCGTAGTTTATCCTAAAACAACAATAGAATAAAATGCTGCAATCAAATTATACCAATTTCGAAAAATAAGCTATCAAGGAAAACGTGCAAAAACAGGTTATGCAAAACTTTTTATTATACCATTTGCACGAGCTTATTAGACTCAAAAACAGACAAAATCGTAAATCAACCAGCAACTCCCGATTTGAAATTATTTCAGCTGACTAACTGGTAAGTGTCATGATGATATTTGTCATGTCTTCTCTGACACGTGGATCGGCTTGTTTTAGCTCATCCACTTTTTTAATCGCGTGCATAACCGTAGTATGATCGCGTTCGAAAGCTTCGCCAATATCCGGCAAGGATAAATTGGTTAATTGTTTGGTAATCGCCATGGCAACCTGGCGGGCACGAACCAAACCGGCCTTACGAGATTTTACTTTTAAATCAGTTGTTTTAATACGATAGTAATTAGCAACGGTTTTTTGAATATTTTCAACACTAATTTGACGCAACTGTGAACTAAGCATGTCACGCAGTGCCACTTTTGCCATTTCAATACTGGTAGGTTGATTGTTAAATTGCGACATTGCATAGGAGCGTACTTTTTCGGCAATAAAGCGCGTAGTTTTTTCATCCAAAGCAAAATCCAATAATGCTGCTTTTTTCTTTAAGATAGCTTCACGTGTTTCCAAATCAGGGGGTTCAACGGCTACCGGCAGCCCGGCACCAAAACGGGATTTAAGACGTTCTTCTAAGTTTTCAACATCTTTCGGATATTTATCACAAGTTAGTACGACTTGTCCATTAGCGTCCACTAAAGTATTGAACAGATGAAAAAACTCCTCCTGAGTTTTGCCCTTGCCGGCAATAAACTGCACATCATCAATTAACAAAACATCAACACCACGATAGAATTTTTTAAATTGATCAATGCTGTTATTACCAATTGCCGTGACCATTTCATTCATGAATTTTTCAGCTGTCTGATAAACGACTTTCTTTTTGTGGTCATTGGCTTTGATATAATTGCCGATTGCGTGCATTAAATGTGATTTTCCCAGTCCGGTAGAACCGTAAATCATTAATGGATTGAAACGCCCATCCGGTTGTTTCGCGACACCCATTGCCGAACCGGCAGCAATCTGATTGGATGAACCGGTAACAAAATTAGCAAAAGTAAATTCCCTATTTAACTTGCCTGCATAGTTAATATTTTCTTTACCTGAAATGTTCTCGGTTGTATTGGCTGAAAATAAATCACGTCGACTTTCTTTGAGCACAATATTAAAATCCGGCTCGAACTTTCTGACAATATGTTCTAAGGTTGCCAAATAGTTTTTTTTCACCTCATCAATAATATATTTATTAGGTGCATACAGCGTCAATCCATTATCTTCCGCTACGGCATCTAGCGGACGTATCCATAAATCAATTTTTTCCTCAGACAAAACTAACTCCAAATTTTCAAGACAATACGCCCATAATGTGTTTGACATAAGATTTTGTATTAGTTATATATTAGTTAAAAATTGCGAGACAAATCTCAAGAATAACGTGCGTAAAGATGACTGATTTATTATAGTTTTTTCCTCGTAAGGAAGGGTGATATTATACGGAAATTAGCGAAATACACCACGGCAAATCGTCTATAATTTAACAAACAATTGGTCTATTTCAAAAAATAGTTAATCCAAACAAATTTTCCGCAGATAGTTTAAATTTCTGCTAAAATGCGCTCTTTATAACTATTAATCAGAGAGCCTCCATGCGCCCCAGTCAGCGACAACATGCCGAATTAAGAAAAATAACCTTTACCCGAAATTTCACTAAGTACGCCGAGGGTAGTATCTTGGTGGAATGCGGTGATACCAAAGTTATCTGTACCGCCAGTGTTGAGGAGCGGGTACCACCGTTTCTAAAGGGCAAAAAACAAGGTTGGGTAACAGCAGAATACGGAATGCTACCACGTGCAACCGGCAGCCGTAATATTCGTGAAGCCGCCAAAGGTAAACAAAGCGGACGCACTATGGAAATCCAGCGTCTTATCGCCCGCTCGCTACGTGCTGTGGTGGATTTAAAAGCCTTGGGTGAACGTTCCATTACTATTGATTGTGATGTTATTCAAGCTGACGGCGGTACCCGAACCGCTGCCATTAATGGTGGGTTTGTAGCTTTAGTGGATTGTATTAAATATCTGCTGGCAACCCAGAAAATTGAGAAAAATCCCATTACAGGACAAATCGCCGCGATTTCTGTCGGCATAGTTAATGGCCAAGCAGTACTTGATTTGGATTATGCCGAAGATTCCACCGCCGAAACGGATATGAATGTTGTTATGAACGAACACCACAAGTTTGTCGAAATACAAGGCACTGCCGAAGATAAAGACTATTCACGTGAACAACTTAACCAAATGTTAACAATAGCAGAAAATGGTATCGCTGATATCCTGGTTGAACAACGGCGTGTGTTAGGACTGGCGGATTAGCCCGCAATTTTTTTAGTCCTTAATCAGCCAACCTATGCACTTTCAGTACATAGGTTGGTCAATGTTTTTATTATTGTATTCCCAAACTCTTTAGGGTTGCTAAGGTTAATTGACCACTGGGCAGTTTGTTATCTCTTTGGTATTTGATAACGGCATTTAAGGTCTCACGACCCAGTCTACCATCGACCTTACCGGCGTTGTACCCTCTGGCATTGAGTGCCTGCTGCAACTTACTAATTAAATTAGGTGTTGTGTTGGTTTCACATAAAATCTCACGCCATTCCAATACCGGCTGAGAGACGATTACACGCTTTTCAATCGTTTTATATTGTGCCGGAACCGATGTTTTGAGCGTTTTTGCCGGCGTAACTAATTTACGCACTTTAACCGTTTTATATTGTGCCGGAACAGTAATTTTTTTGGTGGTTGCCGGTGTTGCAACAACACGTTTGGTCACCGTTTTATACTTTGCCGGAAGCATTTTTTTAACTGTCGTCGGCGGAGAAGCAACAATTTGTTTTTTAATGGTTTTATATTCAGCAGGCACTTCAACCAGACACATAATCTCACCGGTTGTTTTATCGTATTTGGAAACAACATCACCATTTTTCTTAACGGTAGAGTAAGGAGTACCTGAGCCGGTAATTGGATTAGTACCGCGCTTCCAGGTCGTATAGGCCGGTTTGACCAATACTTTTTCACTGACCATTTCATATTTGGCAGGAATAACCTCAAGGTTCTCATTTTGACTGAAAAAGGGAGTAAACTTATAGGAATTTATAGATTACCCTTTTTAGGTGCATAGATGAGTGCCTTAGAAATAACACCCAATCTCTTCTTCGTTGACTTAATTTATTGAAAAACCAGCTGGTTACACTAAGCAGGACTGTGAAATAGGATTGTGAAATTAACACGGCAAAACGCTGGTTAATACCATGGCCACCTACTTATTCTGCTTTGAGTATGACGGTCCTGGGTGATGCTTTGCATTGTTAAGCACTTGACATAAAAGCATGATATAACAGATAGTTATCGGTTTACGGGAAACATTTCATTACGTGATAGTAGATAGTGCTTTACAAGTTAATTGCTGTGGTTATGAATGTTGTCTTGCAAATATTATATATAATAAATATAATAAAAATAAAAACTGGAGAATAGATTATGGCATTACCCTCATTTACCTTAGGAATTGAAGAAGAATATCTGTTAGTTGATTTACAAACCCGTGAATTAATCACACAAACACCAAAAGGTTTTCTTGCCGCTTGTCAAGCACAACTGGGAGAGCAGGTTACACCGGAGTTTTTACAATGTCAGATTGAGATAGGCACGCGTGTTTGTCACGATGCGGCAGCAGCGCGTGAGGAATTAAAATATCTGCGTAGTGTGATTATTGAGCAGGCCGCCAAGTTTGATATAGGCGTGATTGCCGCTTCCACTCATCCCTTTTCCCTCTCTGATATCACGCGTCATACCCCAAAGGCACGTTATAATCAACTTGCCGATGATTTACAGGCAGTGGTACGCCGCCTACAAATTTGTGGTATGCATATTCATTGTGGATTGGACGATGATGACTTACGTATTGATTTAATGGGGCAGATTAGCTATATATTGCCGCATTTATTGGCCCTGACTACGTCATCACCTTTTTGGCACGGCGAAAATACCGGACTAAAATCCTATCGTTTGGCAGTTTGGGATGAAATGCCACGTACCGGCCTGCCTGAACATTTCGAAAGTTATAGCGAATATATACGTCATGTCAATGTACTGGTCAAAACCGGCGTGATTGAAGATGCTACTAAAATCTGGTGGGATATTCGTCCAAGTGCTCGTTACCAAACGCTGGAAATGCGTATTAGTGATGTTTGCACACGACTTGATGATGCTGTTTGCATTGCCGCCGTGTATCAGTGTTGGCTGCATCGATTGTGGCGACTAAAAAAAGATAATATGAAATGGCGGCGTTATGCCAATATGTTGATTAACGAAAATCGTTGGCGTGCTCAGCGTTATGGTATTGATAACGGTTTAATTGATTTTGGTGATAATTGCATTGAGTCATTTCCCGATTTAATCGAAGAAATGCTTTCACTAACTGCTGAAGACGCTGAAGAACTTAATTGTGTTAAAGAAGTTCAACACGCACGCAGCATCCTCCAGAATGGAACTTCTGCACACCGCCAGGTAGCTAATTACAAAAAAGCTTTAACAACACAGGATAACCACCAAGCGCTAATCAGCGTAGTTGATGAACTGATAAAAGACACACAAACAGGATTGTGAAATAATCAAATAACAGCTTAAAAGGTATAAAAACTGTATAGATACAGTTGCGCCAATAATTTTCTGGTACAAGGCGCGTCAGCAAAGACAGTACAACGAATACGGCGAGATGGCGTAACCATGACCACTACTAAATGGTCAGGTGAACACGGTACCGGAGAATGAATGGCATGACTGTACCTGTCCCTCACATGAGGGTTATGACTCTGTCTGTTATTTGGGCATTTGAAAGCGAACAGGAACAGTTAAGGTAGAAGGCACATTGGCTGGGGGAGGTTTATATTTACCTAGCCTTTTTAATACTTTAACGGCTGTTTTATCCAATATGCGGTGACCGCTACCGCTGATAACGATTATACCGCTGATACGTCCATCTCTTGCCAAATTAAAACGCACCCGTACGGTACCCTGTTTACGCATACGCTGTGCCGAGCGCGGGTAAAGACGCTTGGCAACACGCTCAATGGCCGCACGTAATGAGGCTGTATAAGCATTGCTATTAGCAGCACCACGCTTGGACGAACCTTTACCACCTTTTGCATTGTTTTGTTTACTCTGACTTTTGACTTGATTAGCCGTTTTTTTACCCACACCGACAGTTGCCACAGTTGAGGTCGGCAACGGTGTTACCTCACCTGTTTTTGTCGTTACTTTAGTCTTCTTCGGCCTTATATTATTGGCTTTCGGTTTAGGCTTGGCCTTTTGCTTAACTTTTTTCTTTTTAGGCTTAATTTTTTTTGGGGGTTTCTTTTTAGGCTTCTTTTTCGATTTTACTTTTTTCTTTATTTTAGGTTTTACGACAGGCTTAGGCACAACAACGGGTTCCGGTTCGACAGCGGGTTCCGGTTCGGCAATGGGTTCCGGCTCGGCAACGGGCTCAGGTTCGCATTATTGCTTATCTTGAGATACTTCGCTGCTGTCTGCAGTTCCCGGCGTGGTAATAACGGTAACTTTTTTCAAACTGTATTTGGTCAATAAATCCGTGATTCGTACAAACTGTTGAAAATCGGTTTGGGCATCAATTTTGATGGTAATTTTACGTTCCGCTGTCATCTTGCCAAGTGTTTCATCTAATGCCACCAGCGTAATCATTTTATCCTGATAAAAAAATGTACCGTCCTTAGTAATCGTAATCAGCTCGGCGAGATCATCCTGTTGAACTTTGACTTTGGTTTGTGATTGCGGTACGTTGACCTCAATTTTTCCCTGGCTGATAAAACTGGCGGTTGCCAAAACAATCGCCAGCAAAACCAGCATGATATCAATAAAAGGGATAACGTTAATGGTATCGAATTTTTTCATGGTAATAACGTGCAGCAGCGGGCTTTGTTAATCACTATTGTTAATCACTATCAATGACTGTTATAGGCTTGCCAGGCCAGTTTTTTGGCTTCAACCTTGGCAGTCAAAGCGTTATAAAACATCACTGACGGGATGGCGACTAAAATACCTGCCGCCGTGGCTTTTAATGCCAACGCCAAACCAAGCATAATATTGCCGGCATCAATCTCGCCGCCGGCTTGCCCCATATCATAAAAGGTAATCAAAATACCCACCACCGTGCCCAGCAACCCGACATACGGCGCAGTCGCCCCTGCCGTGTAGATTGGTGTAAGCCCTTTGCTTAAATCCAGCTCCAGTGCATGAATATTATCGTAATTTTCAGGATTGACCCGCCAATAAAAAAAACTGCGCTCCAACACTTTATACAGCATAATGATGCTCATTAATGCCAAAATACCAAAAATAACATAGTCGGTGTATTGTTTTAATAGTTCCATTAGTTGCATGGTTATTCTCTACGGGTGCGTTAATAAAAAATATCCGGGCCAATATTTTTTATACAATTTTTCATATAGATTTGCCTTGTGTCAATTTAATACAAAAGCCTGCTTAGCATGACTGTATTATCATTATTCAACTATACTGCCCAAGAAAATATATTGTAACAATTATTAATAATATTACAAATAAAAACAATAGTGATTCTGAAAAATAAACTGTCAGGAAAAACAAGTGAAAACGAGGCAAAAGTGGCAGGCAAAAGATGCGTTTGCTAACTAAATTTGTTAGGATAGCCATTTAAATATTAATTTAACCGATTTAATGTAGATTCGAACAATCTATGACAAAAACCACCGCTAAGCATACACCGATGATGCAGCAGTATTTTAAGATTAAGGCGGAATTTCCCGATACCTTGGTCTTTTATCGTATGGGCGATTTTTACGAAATGTTTTATGATGATGCCATACGCGGACATGAACTGCTTGGCATTACCTTGACTTATCGCGGGAAAAGCGGCGGTGAGCCGATTCCTATGGCGGGGGTGCCTTTTCATTCGGTAGAGCAATACCTTGCCAAACTGGTGGAGCGAGGCGAATCCGTGGCTATTTGTGAACAAATCGGTGATCCCGCTACCAGCAAAGGTCCGGTTGAACGTAAAGTCACCCGCATTATCACACCCGGCACCGTAATTGATGAAAATTTGCTACATGCCGACCAGGACAATGTACTGATGTGTGTATTTGGCCTGCACCAACCGGTGATTGCTTATGCCGAATTAGGCAGCGCCGTGTGCAGTGTATTTACCTTAGGCGATATTGCCGAGCTGGATAGCGAACTGGCTCGCCTGAATCCGGCTGAGATTATCTACTGCGAAGACAGCGAAGCTGAAATATTTGCACATTATAATGCCACCAGACAACCCGAATGGCATTTTAATTTGGAAACCGCTACCGCTGCCATTACGCAGTTTTATGATATCAAAACCATTGAACAATTAGAACTCAGTGACAATGAAGCCATTGCTGTCGGTGCGCTGCTGTCTTATCTACAAAATACCAACCGTGAAGCCAAGCCGGAATTGGCTCTGCCCAAAAAAGCCAACAAGCATGATTTTGTTGTTTTGGATGCTGTCAGCCGTAAAAATTTAGAACTTACGCATAACGGCTATGGCGAGCGCAGTCACTCATTACTTGGCGTACTGGATAAGTGTGCTACGGCAATGGGCAGCCGGTTGCTTTATCGCTGGGTGGCACAGCCGTCACTGGATAATGATTTGCTCAATGCCCGCTATGATGCTATCGAGGCATTGCAACACGAGGATACAACCGTGATGCAGGCAATGCTTAAAGGTATCGCCGATATTGAACGCATTGCCGCCCGTATTGCACTGGGTTCGGCACGCCCTAAAGATTTAGCTTCTTTGCGCGACAGCTTATCGCTGCTGCCAGACATTGCCGAGTTGTTAACGCCGTTAGATGCCGAACTAATCAAACAATCCGCCCGGCATCTATTACGCTTTGACGGTTTGGCAGACAAATTAAGGGCAGCTATTTTACCGGAGCCTGCCCTGCATACCCGTGAGGGCGGTGTTATCAATCACGGCTTTGACGGCGAACTGGACGAATTGCGCGCATTATCTAAAAACGCCCATGATTTTTTACTTGATTATGAACAAAAGGAAAAACAGCGCACGGGTAATGCCAATCTCAAAGTCGGCTATAACCGTGTACACGGTTATTATATTGAAATCAGTAAAGCCAGTGCCGGCGACATTCCCCCTGAATACACCCGACGGCAAACGCTGAAAAATGCCGAGCGCTATATTACCGAAGCATTAAAAGTTTTTGAAGACAAAGTGTTATCAGCCAGCGACAAAGCCATTGCTCGTGAAAAATTCCTGTATGAACAATTGATTGGAGAATTACAGCAAAGCACGCATGATTTGCGTATATTGGCAAACGCCATCTCAAGCATTGATGTTTTAGTCAATTTAAGCCGCCGTTCAATTACCCTGAACTACAGCCGTCCGATATTACACGATGACATAGGCATTGATATTAAATCAGGCCGCCATCCGGTGGTGGAAGCTTACAGCACCACGCCTTTTATTGCTAATGACAGTTATTTAAACAGCGAGCAGCGCCTGGCAATTATTACCGGCCCGAATATGGGCGGTAAATCAACGTATATGCGCCAAACCGCTTTGATTTGTTTACTGGCGCGGGCGGGTAGTTTTGTACCGGCGGAAACAGCCCGTATTGGCCAGATTGACCGTATCTTTACCCGCATCGGGGCGAGTGATGATTTATCAGGCGGCAAATCTACTTTTATGGTGGAAATGACCGAAACCGCTACAATTTTGAATTATGCCGGTAAAAACTCACTGGTATTAATGGACGAAGTCGGCCGCGGCACCTCAACCTATGACGGTTTATCAATTGCCATGGCGGCGGCAAAATACTTGGCACTACACAGCCAGGCAATGACCTTGTTCGCTACGCACTATTTTGAAATGACTGATTTAGCCAATGACTATTCAGCCATTATTAACCTGCATCTGGATGCTTTGCAAAGCGGTGATGAAGTGACCTTTTTACACAGTGTGAAATCCGGTGCTGCCAGTCAATCTTATGGTTTATACGTTGCTAATATCGCCGGCATTGCCAAACCGGTTATCAAAGATGCCGAACATATTTTACGAGAATTAAATGAAGGCCAACAAAAAGCATTACTGGCTAAAACCATCCCTATGCAGCAAATGGAGCTATTTGCACCGGCAGCACCAAAACATGAGGTTATTGAACAATTAGAAAACCTGTCGATTGAAGACCTCACCCCTATGCAGGCGCTACAGTTATTATGGGAATTTAAACAGCAGTTGTAGACATGCCGGCTATATCCACTGCTGTAACAAATAAAAAATCGGTATACCAGCCAACAAACCGTCAATGCGGTCCAAAATTCCCCCGTGACCGGGTAATATTTGACTGGCATCTTTGATATTGTTTTGGCGTTTAATAATGCTGATAAATAAATCCCCGATAACCGAAAAAACAGCGGTAATTAATGAAATAAATAATAGTTTGGGAAAAGACAGATACCATTGTTCAACCATAAAATCAAAAAAGTAGCTTACTAAGACTACGGATAATAAACCGCCGATAAGGCCTTCAACAGTTTTTTTAGGGCTGACACGCGGACTGAGTTTATTTTTACCCAAAAAGCGGCCGACAAAATAAGCACCACTGTCAGCGGCTGCAATCACCATAATAATAAAAGTTAGGGTCATCGCATCACCACTGGTAAAACTATCATCCACTTGATTAAAAATATACATTAGTGTTGTTGCCAAAGTTGATAGCAGCACCGGGCCGGCAAAAGTTAAATAATTATGGTGAATACGAAAATTATGAATATGTTCAAATTCCCAAATCAACCGAATGGCATATAAATAATGCAGACAAGAAAGCACTAACAATAAGCTAAAGAAACTACTATACACCATTGCCAGCACCCAAAGAATAAGCGTTGCAACAGCAAACCAGTAACGCTGCGTCCGCCGGATTTGGCTGATGCGACACCATTCCCAAATGGCAGTCCCAAGAATAACGGCAATTAAAGGGGAAAACAATATTGGCACAAAAAAAACAATACTGACTAAAATAATAATCATAATCAGCGCGGTAATGATACGTTCTTGCATAGCATGCTCCAAAGATAGTTTATGCTAAAAATAGTTTATGCTATTGTATAGGGAAAATAAAGGAATAGAAATGCTTTTTGTTTATTGTTGCACTACTATTGCTCATAAAACTAATCGGTGGATTTTAATTTGAAATTTCACCCATCAATACACATCCCGCACATAACGTTTGGCTTTTTTCATTGCCTCGACATAAGCTGCCGCCCCGGATTCGTCCAATCCGCCATGTTCGGCGATGATGGTATGCAACATCTTATCCACGTCTTTTGCCATATGGCTGGCATCACCGCAGACGTAAAAATAGGCCCCGCGCTGCAGCCATTCAAATAAGGCTTTGCCGTGTTCGGCCATGCGGGTTTGTACATAAATTTTCTCGGCCTGGTCGCGGGAAAAGGCTAAATCCAATCGTGTCAATAGTCCCGACTGTTGCCAGGCCATGAGCTCATCGCGGTAAATAAAATCGTTTTTCTCTTCTCTATCACCAAAGAATAACCAATTATCACCGCTTGCCCCGCGGACTTCCCGCTCCTCTAAAAAAGCCCTAAACGGGGCAATGCCGGTTCCCGGACCAACCATAATCATCGGACAATTATCATCTTGCGGCACGGTAAAATGCTTATTCGGAGAAAAGTAACACGGCACCTTATCCCCCACCGCCACGCTGTCAGCCAGCCACGTCGAACAAACGCCCAAATACTGCCGGTCACTAAGGATTTTTTTATTTTGCAGGGTATAACGCACGCTGCCGACGGTTAAATGTACCTGTTTATCGTGCATGTTAAGGCTGGATGAAATCGAATAAGCCCGCGGGGAAAGCGGTTTTAGCAACGGCAATAAACGCTCTGCATCAAATGCTGCTGTAGGGTAACGGTTGAGCAGATAAACAATATCCTTACCGTAAATAAAGTCATCCAACTGCTCGCGCTGGTCAAGCAATACCAATAATTTGGTGTTGTCGCTGCGTTCGGCGATAGCTTGCACCAGCTCAATAGACGGATTACGAATTTCCAGTTTATCCCTAAACAGCTCACCCAAGGTGATATCGCGCTCCCGCCAGGTGACGCTGTCCTCGGCTTTGGCTTTGAGCACGGTCAGTAATTCTTCTACCAACTGACTATGATTTCGTGGCAGTACATTGAGCATACCGCCAACCTGATAGCGTTCGCCGCTATCACCCAAATCCAATTCATAATGGATAATTTCCTTGCCGGATTGTTCGCCGGTCAAGGTTTTCTTGGCGATTAAAGTCGCTAATAATGGATTTTTGCGCGTGTATTGGCTTTGGGCTTTAGCCGCTTGTTTTTGCGGTGCTTCGGCCAATTTCTGACTGCCTTTCTGACTGATAATCGGCAAAACGTTGGCTGACCACGCCTCGGCGTCGTCTTCAAAATCGACATCACAATCCAGGCGTTCGGCAATACGTTTTGCCCCTAATTCAGCCAGGCGATTATCCCATAATTTACCGGCTTCACAAAAGCCATCATAGGCCGTATCACCCAAGGCTAGAACCGAGAAAAACGTTTGTGGCAGCTGCGGGGCATCGTCTTCTGAAACGGCTTGCCACAGGGTCTCGGCGTTATCGGGCATTTCCCCCTCACCGTAAGTGCTGGTAATAATCAACAAGCGCTCAATCGCCGGCAAATCAGCCGCCCGCATATCCTCCATATCAATGACTTGAGCGGTTAAACCGTGGCTTTTTGCCATTTCTGCGCAGCTATACGCCACTGATTCCGCGTTCCCCGTTTGCGAGCCGTATAAAATCGCCAACGGCAAACCGATTTGCACATCCTCGGCAAAATCTTTGCGAATCACCGCCTGTTGGGAAAATCCCGACAGCAGCCCGTCCAACCAGACGCGTTGGCCGTCCGACAGCGGTAAATCTTTGCCGGAAAAAGGTAGTTTTAGTTTTTTCATCTTATTTCTGTTGTTATATTATTTTTTCGTTCAAAAAATGCCAGTTTACTGCTCGTATTCCATTGTAATACAATAATCTTTAAAGCCGATAGCTCTCCAAAAATTTATGGCATTGTGATTATCTGACAATACCTCCATCCTAAGCGGCAGGGCTTTATTCCATACAGTATTTTTAACCATAATAGCGCATTTTTCGCAAAGCCTTGCCGTCTAAAGTCAGCGCTAATAAAAAGCTGACGGATATAAGTGTATTCGCGATATTCTCGCCACAAACAATAACCGATAACAGAATCATCGTTTAAAATTAAATGGGCTTGGTAATTACTTTTTAACCAAACTTTCATGCGTTCTTTTAATTGCCCTATGTCCATTGAATTGCGATGGCCTTCATCAACTATAAGGGCCAAATTCATTTCTGCCAAGAGGGGTAAATCTTGTTGAATGTCAGCTTTACGCAAGTTTATATTTGCCGGGCAATCAGTATTCATATACATCAATGGGTTTCTTAAATTTTATAACACTGAATCACTAAGGTTTACCTACCCAATAACGGCAACTGTTTAATCCGATGATAACGCAGCGCCAGGGAAATACAAACGCTGAGCTCTTCAACAGGTATGGGAGCGGAAAGCGGAATCACGATTTCTCTGTTTCCCACGCATGTTAAGCTATCCTTGTATAATTCTCTAAACGTATCAACCAGTGTTGTTTGACAGTGAAAATAAAGGCCCATTTTAGTGCCTCCGTAATCGTGCCCACCTTTTCTTTTTTCCCGACGGCAAAAATCAAAGCCCTGATCTCCATTAAGCATTGCTTTACGGCTTCGGGATAGCTGGCAAATTTGTCTTTAATTATTTTTTCCATCACTGTATTGACCGTTTTGGTTTGATTGATAATTGCCAATAATGCACAGCTCCCTACGAACTTTTTGTCGGTTTCGCCTGGCTGCCGGCCAATATCCCGCCATCAATGGTCAACTCAATGCCCGTCACATATTTGCTTTCATCACTGGCCAAATACAAAGCCCCGTAAGCCACATCCAATGCTTCGCCAAAGTGTCCCATTGGAATACCGGCTTCAACATCGGCAATCATTTTCTTGCGAGTCTCACCCTCACCTAGCATAGCATCCCACATCGGGGTCATAATCGCCGCAGGGTGAATACTGTTACAGCGAATGGCATAACCTTGCTCGGCACAATACAACGCAACACTTTTGCTATGATTGCGCGATGAGGCTTTACTGGATGCATAAGCAACCGCAGCGGGGATACCAACCACCCCGCTTCGAGAGGAAATATTGACAATACTTCCACCGTTATGTTTCATTAGTTGAATGGCATACTTACAGCCAAGCATCACACCGGTTGCATTCACTCTGTGAACTTCCTGCCAAGATGCCAAATCACAATGTTCGGCGTCCCACGGACCCGTTGATTCCAGAAAGCCGGTAATCCCCGCGTTATTGACGACAATATCCAGCGAAGTATGCCTTGCCATTATTTGCTTGGCAGCTGTTTGCCAATCACCCTCATCGCCCACATCCAAATGCAAATATTGACATCTTTCTCCCAACTTTTGTGCCAGCTGAGAACCGGCTACATCATTAATATCAGAAATAATAACATGTGCCCCTTCACGATGAAATAATTCTGCAATAGACTGACCTATGCCGCGAGCAGCACCGGTGATTAAGGCTGTTTTATTCTGTAATCTC
>PDWJ01004002.1_pt1 | contig 26266 bp, 17 predicted proteins | sample 1430881 | NCBI WGS metagenome assembly PDWJ01 (sample SAMN01162460, study PRJNA174530) | Oral metagenome, whole genome shotgun sequencing project. | biome: Marine environment; feature: Marine mammal; material: Swab sample of the gingival sulcus; isolation source: swab sample of gingival sulcus...
CACCTTCTTGAGTTGAAATTAAACTCAGAAAATAAGATTTACCTATCTAAGAGTACAGAAAGCAAGAAAATCTGTTAGTGATGAATAATCTGGGTTAATGGTTGTAGCGACCAAAGAGATGTTGGTTAATTTGTTTTTTCATACTCTCTCTTCTGCATCAAGCGGCGTTTCCTGACACACTATTTTTTGTTGCTCAACAAAAAAAGAAAAGCTGTCCTTACAAATTTTCGGACAGCCTTTTTTAGTTTTTTAACTATGGAAATATTCTCTCATTCTTTCGAAGAAACCCTTATCTCTGGTTGAGGGTTTGGGTTTAAAATTCTCTGCACCTTGCAGTTTTTCCAGCATTTCTTTTTCGTGCTTATCAAGGTGTCTTGGAGTCCAAACGTTGACATTTACCAAAAGGTCTCCTGTTCCGTAACCATTAACATCGGGAATACCTTTACCTTTCAGTCGGAGCACTTTCCCCGATTGTGTTCCCGGAGCGATTTTCACTCGTGCTTTTGCATCAACAGTTGGTATTTCGATGCTTGTACCAAGTGCAGCATCAGGGAAAGAAATGTAGTGCTCGTAAAGCAAATCGTTTCCTTCTCTTCGCAACAGGTCGTGCTTCACTTCTTCAATAAGCACTATCAGGTCGCCCGGTATTCCACCTCTTACTGCGGCATTTCCTTTACCACTCACCGTAAGCTGCATACCCTCGGCAACTCCGGCAGGGATTTTAAGATCGATAATTTCTTCACCTCTCACAACACCATTTCCACTACACGACTCACATTTTTCTTTGATGATCTGACCTTCACCATTACATGTAGGACACGTGGTGGTTGATTGCATTTGACCGATAAATGTATTGGTTATTTGAGTTACTTGCCCCGAACCATTACAAGTGTTACAGGTAGTTTTTCCTGAGCTTGCTTTAGCTCCCGAACCCGAACAGCTTTTACATTCCGTATGTTTGTTTACTTTAATTTTTTTCTCAACACCTTTTGCAATTTCTTCAAGAGTCAAACGAACGCGTACTCGAAGGTTGGAGCCTTTATTGACCCTTCGGCGAGTACGTCCGCCCCCACTGAATCCGCCAAAACCACCACCAAAGGCAGAACCAAAGATGTCGCCAAACTGGCTAAATATGTCATCCATATTCATGCCTCCGCCAAAGCCACCTCCGGCAGCACCGCCAACTCCGGCATGACCAAATCTGTCGTATTTTGCTCGCTTCTCAGGATTGCTTAATACTTCATAAGCCTCAGCTGCTTCTTTGAATTTTTCTTCGGCTTCTTTGTTGTCAGGGTTTTTATCCGGATGGTACTTAATCGCCAACTTGCGGTAAGCTTTTTTCATTTCCGCTTCGCCGGCATCTTTAGACACTCCTAAAACCTCGTAATAATCTCTTTTTGACATCTGAATTGAATTTAATCATTAACTACCCACAACAACCTGCGCAAAACGAATTACCTTTTCGTTAAGCTTATATCCTTTTTGCGTTGTTTCAATTACTTTTCCTTTCATATCCTCACTCGGAGCAGGAATACGAGTGATCGCCTCGTGCTCATCAGTATTGAACTTTTGGTTGGTGGACTCAATAGCCTTTAATCCCGCATTTTCCAGGATTCCAATGAACTTTGAAGAAATGAGGTTCATTCCATCTTTAAAAACTTCTAAATCCTGATTAGATTCAAAATGTTTTTGTGCTCTTTCAAAGTCATCATAAACAGGCAATAAAGAAGTGATAATTTTCTCCGAAGCTGTTTTGCTCAACGCCTCTTTCTCCTTTAATGTTCTTTTGCGAAAATTATCAAATTCAGAATAAAGGCGTAGATGCTTATCATTCAACTCTTTGATTGTATTTTCTAACTCTTCAATTTTTTTAGCAGCTTCGTTTTCTGTATTTTCTTCTTTAGCTTGCTCGTCTTTATATGCTGTTTCTGTATTTTGTTCTTCAGTTTGAGTTTCGGTTACAACTTTTTCTTGTACTTCTTTTTCTTCTGACTTTGCCTTTTTTTTAGCCATTGTATATTTATGTTTTACGTTTTTACATCATCTGTCAGCATGACACACAAAGTGTCAATATTTGTCATTGTTTGCGCGACAAATAGCTCAACTTGACGTATGCAAATGTTTTGCCAACACGGCAAAAAAGACAAAATGTCATTGAAGGATTCAACGTTGCTCCTAGATTCTTTTTATTTGCGCACCAATATTTCTAAGTCTTTCATCTATGTTTTGATACCCCCTATCAATTTGTTCAATGTTGTGAATCACACTTTTGCCCTCGGCAGAGAGTGCGGCTATCAGCAAGGCAACACCTGCACGAATATCGGGCGAAGTCATTTGAATACCCCTTAATTTTTGTTGCTGTTGCAAACCGATGATTGTTGCTCGATGCGGATCACAAAGTATAATCTGCGCACCCATATCAATCAACTTGTCCACAAAGAAAAGTCGACTTTCAAACATTTTTTGATGGATGAGCACACTTCCTTTCGCCTGCGTTGCCACTACCAAAGCAATACTGATGAGATCCGGCGTAAATCCCGGCCATGGAGCATCTGCAATGGTAAGAATAGATCCGTCAATATATTTATCAACTTCATAGAAACTTTGCTCTGGAATGAACAAATCATCGTCATTTCGTATGATCTGTATACCCAATTTTCTAAAAACATCAGGTATAATTCCCAATGCTTTATAATTAACATCTTTTATTGTAATCTCCGATTGTGTCATGGCTGCCAATCCGATAAAACTACCGATTTCGATCATATCGGGCAGCATGGTATGTTCACAACCGTTGAGGTGTTTTACACCTTCAATGTTTAGCAGGTTTGACCCCACTCCGGATATTTGAGCACCCATGCGATTTAACATTTGGACAAGTTGCACAAGATAAGGTTCACATGCAGCATTAAAGATGGTTGTTTTACCTTCGGCAAGAACAGCAGCCATCAGTATGTTGGCTGTACCTGTAACGGAAGCTTCATCAAGAAGCATGTACGATCCTTTGAGTTTTTTTGCTTGCATGCGATACAGGAAGTGTTCTCCATCAAAATGAAATGTAGCACCAAGCTTTTGAAGTCCATCAAAATGTGTGTCCATTCGTCGTCGTCCGATTTTATCACCTCCGGGGGAAGGAATACAGCTCTTCCCAAAACGAGCCAATAAAGGTCCCAAAATCATTACAGAGCCTCTTAATGTTCCTGCTTTTTTTCTAAAGTCGTGTGTTTCCATGTAATCAATGTCAATATCATCGGCTTGGAAAGTAGCAGTATTGGCATTAATTTTTTCTATTTTCACACCAAACCCGACCAGCAATTCGATCAGCTTGTTTACATCCCTAATGTTTGGAATGTTTGAAATTGTTACCTTTTCAGAAGTGAGCAATACTGCTGAGAGAACTTGTAATGCCTCATTTTTAGCTCCTTGTGGTGTAATTTCACCATGCAGCTTTTTATTACCTATTATTTCGAATGAACTCATCTTGCGAAAATAGGAAATATAAATTGAAACAAACCATGTCTGAGATAAATAGTCAGACACGCGACATGATGATTAAAGTTTTAGCTCCCGGTTTTGGTCTGATGAGAAAATTTTAAACAGATGAAATAACTATTCCGGAACGAATAATGGAAATATTGGGTAAAATGGTCGAGGAATGAAAAAGTATAAGCGAGGCTTTCCGCATGGATAACCTCGCCATGAATTTTAATAATTACTTCGAGGTCTACTTGTTCTGGTTCGAGAATAACGATCATTTCGATCATCCCCTCGCGGATTTACTTTTTTCTTTCGCTGACGAGCAAGAATTTCATTGGTGTGATTCAATTGAATTGACTCATCAATAGATATTTTGCCATCAGAAAGCACTTCCATATGTTTATAAATCAGTTCATCGTTTACGGAATCACGATTCCAGTTAAGGTACGATTTTTTCATGTGGTTTGCCAACGCACGAATAAGCGCATCTTTTTCTTTTCCTTCTTCTTTTTCGATGGCAGTTTGAATCATTGCTTTCAGGTTTTTACCATAATGCCTGTATTCGATCTGACCACTTTTATAGCCAATTGGCTGAGGTTTTTTATTAAGTTGCTCCATATCAGGCAGCTCGTAAGGAGAATCAACATCAAGAGAGAAATCACTAATAATGTGAAGGTGATCCCATAATTTGTGGCGTAAATCTCCTCCGGTCTCTCTGCTCTCGGGATTGATGTTGCTCATAATGCGAATGATCATCTGAGCAAATCTTGTACGCTCTTCCTTATCTTCAACACTCTTTGCAAATTCTATTAATTTTTGAACATTTCTGCCATACTCCGGAATTACCAGTTTTTCACGGGTGGTATTGTATTCCATATTTTATTGATTTTTTCTGCTTAATTTAAATAATTAGACGATACTTTTGTTAGTCAAAATAAAAATGTGCTTCCTGCTTTAAATGAGTAATAACTTTTATCTACTAACTAAAGCGCAAAGGTACAATTATTTTTTTAAATCTGAAAAATAGATTTATTTCTTCCTCACAGCCCCATGATCATCTGGAAAGTAAAAAGCTGCCCAAATTTGGACAGCTTTTTAAAAATATATGATGTAAGAATAAGAAATTATTCCACAACAATCTTCTGAACAGTGCGAGTATGTCCGGTTTCGATAACCATGAAGTACACGCCCTGAGCAAGGTCGGAAAGATCCATCTTTGCAGTATTTCTACCGTTAAGAACAACACCTTCCTGAACCATAGCAGCAACACCAAGAGCATTTACAATACGAATATCTACAGTTTCCGTACTTTCAGTGTCCAAAGTAATAAATATCTCACCCTTAGTTGGGTTTGGATATACAGAAGCAGATAAGCTATTGTTTTCATCAAAACCAACTGTTGAATAAACTCTAACGCCATACTCAGCAGAAACTTCGCCACAATCATTCATAGCAGTTGCCTTTACAACAGCATTACCTTCAAAAGTTTCAGACCAAGTAACTGTAGCTTCAAGTTCATCCACCTCAATTGTACCTGCTTCTTCCGGAGAAAGCATCCAATCGTAAGAAGTAGCATTAAGAGCTGTAGTAATTGTATATGCACTTTGTTGAACATTCATATAATCAACAACAGTATCGCCCATTAGGAACTCAAACACTTCCGGTGCTGAGTTAATCGTAAGAACTACTTCCGACATTGCTTCTTCACAAATTTCGTGAGATGTAGCAACTACAGAAAGAGTAACTTCACCGGCAGCAATATCATCAGCTGAAGGTGTATAAACAGGGTTAAGAGCTGTAGCATCATCAAAAGTACCTGTTCCGGAAGTTGTCCAGTTAAGAGCTAAGTAATCCGTAGCAGTAGCTTCAGCAGTAAACAAGTCACCCTGACACAATGTAACAGATTCTCCGGCATTGATTTCAGGAGCTTGATAAAGTGTAATAACCACATTATCTTCTACAACCTCACCGCCTTCACCAAGAACTGACAAAGTAATTGTTACTTGACCTGCTGCTAGATCTTCAGGAGCCGGAACATAAGTTGGAGTTAATCCACTTTGATTTTCGAAATAACCATGACCTGAAGTAATTACCCAAGTATAAGATTCATAGTTCATTGCATAACCTTCAAGCGTTACAGGATCAAGCGTACATGTTGAAACATCCTGTCCTGCATTCGCAAGTGGTGTATGATCAACCATTGGAGGAAGAACGATATAGTCAACCCAAGCACAATCACTACCTGAAGCACCATAAGCATCTTTATTATATTTCCAAGTAAATGTATGTTCACCCGGTTCAACTTCTGTTTCAAACAATGCCCAATCGTTTTCACCTGACCAACTTTGAACCTGAACACCATCAATAGAGAATGATAAAAAGTCATAATTCTGCTCAGAAGAAGTTTTGTAGTAGAAAGAAAGAGTACCGGCTTCTGAAACCTCATAATTAAGGGTAAGTAATGTTTCTTGATTATCATTAATTACACCCGATTGAAGTGCATTTACACCTTCATAAGTAGTACCTTCCTGAATAAACCAATCAGAATTACCGGAAAGCGTCCATTCAAAACCTGACAAATCACCAGTTTCCCAGTCTTCAACAATAAGACCTACAGCTATTCCAAACTGCTTCATTGCATTGTAAGCACCTGACTCCATACCAAAATCAAATGTCACAGAAGTACCAACAGGGGTTGTAGCAGAAGCGTTAACAGTGAAAACAGCTTCAGCTGATGCACCAACAGCAAGTTCAGAAATTGTATATTCAGCGTTTTCAATCGTTACAAAATTAGAACTGCTAACAAGCGATGTAAGAATATCAGCAATTGAAGAATGACCAACGTTTGAAACAGAGATTTTAAGTTCAGCACTTTCACCCGGATCAAAACGACCGTTCATATTACCTGTTAACTCAACCAATTGCATATCATTAACAGCAAATTGTGGAGCATTCACAGGAAGTGAAAATTGACTTTCCCAAGTATTATCCTCAGCTTCGATTGTAAGTTGGAATACAAGTACTTCTTGATCAGGTACATTATCAGCAACAGTAACAGCAAATCCATCACTCAACACAGTTGACTCTCCGGCAGAAAGTGAAGCAAGTGTTTCAGTATTATCTGTAATAGTAACATAAGAACTTGTAGTACTTAGTGTAATCGTAACATCAGAAGCAGCGTCTACACCCACATTTTCAAGTTCTACACTAAGATTAGCAGTTTCATTATAATCAAGTACGGCATTGTTATTTCCTGAAGCATCATTTACTTCAACAGCACGATACACTAGATACGGACCTTCCGGAACAATAACACTAATGTCCTCGATATAAGGAATGCCATTAAAACCTGTAACAACAAGTTTAGCTTCTCCTACCTCTTCAAGACCATCGAAAGAAAGAGTTGTTGATCCGCCACTAATAACGCCTGTACTTAATAAATTACCATTCATTGTCAACGCAGCTACAGCACCTTCAAAATCTGCAACATTAACAAGAAGTTCAGTAGCACCAATAAACAATGTAGGGTCGTGTGAAGCTTCAATCTGCTGAGGCGCAGCTGTACGAACAATAGCTGAAGGGTCACCAAATAATGTCCAAGTATCAGTCATCTCGTCTCCTTGAGAACCATAGGTATCATTCATTCTCAACATTCCATTAAAAGAGATCCCTCCAAAAGTTCTATTAAGAACACCTTCTTCAAGTTCACAAAGGATGTGATTGAACGCATCTTGACCTTCCATTGGCGGAGCCCAAGACTGGTTAATTGTAGACATCATCGCTCCGATACAACCTGCCGGATTACCATTTACATCAGTTGCACGAGTCCATGCTTCACCAAAACAAGTACCCGGAACAAAGTTTCCATTAACACAAGCTACAGACCATATAAATGGATATTTACCTGTATTTTGCAAATTATTTACATTACTTATATTAAATCCGGAAGTAACCCAGCTTTCATCAGAACCGTGACCGGTATAGTTAACAACAGATACACCTTGATCGAAATCATCATCACCAGGACCTTGAGAAGAGCCAATACTCATAGCTTCGCCATACCAACCTGTTTCTTCCACATAAGGAGTTTTTTCATAATCCAAAGTACGCGCTACCATAGTTTCGACATGCGCTACACTTTCAGCAGAAAAACGACCTGAAATAAAATCAGGATAGTGGTCATTACCTACCACATAAGTATAGTTATTGTCAGAATCACCACTCGAATAACTTGAAGGAACTTGTGCAGCATCACCCACCAACAACAAGAAAGTAAGACCATTTTCATTAAAATAATTTTCAACATAAGTAGCAATAGCGCTAGAAGAACTACCTACTTCAGCCACACTAACCATTTCAACGTTGAAACCTTTTTGAGTTTTCCATTCCACGTAAGGATTCATTGCGTCCATAAAATCAGGGTATGCAATGATCAACATATTACCTAATTCGCCTAGAGGATCATATCTATCCTGAAGAACATTTGCATTAAGGAATTGATATTCAAAAATATTCTGGAATGTTTGGTTAATTTTTCTACTTTGAGATTGCTCAAGAACGTTCTCACCAACAGTTCCCGCAGAAGAAACTCTAACCGTAATATTATGATATACTCGCAAAGTTTTAGTTACAGGATTGTACTGAAAAGGATTTACAAGTACTGTTTGACCACGAACACTATTAATAATGTACGGAGTACGTGAATCTGTTAAATTTCCCGGATAGAAAGCATCAGTTTCGTAAGCAGCACCAAATTCGTAAGGAAGTGTATTTGGATCAACATTACGATAAAGATTTCCTTTTGAAGGAGCTATCACAATGTCAGAATAATCGCTATACTCAGAATTAACAACTTCAATTTGCATTGCATCCATATCAGGAATTGCAAATGATGCAGCTACTTTTGGCAAATCAGGAGCTCCGGCTTCCAAAATACGCGTTGCGCCTTCAACTTCTACAATGTACTGAACTTCACCATTTACTCGGACTTCTTTAAGGTTGTAACCTTCAAGGCTAAGATTAAACTCACTAGAGTTAATATCGGAGGACAAAAGTTTTACTTGCACCTCTTTAGGGCTTTGTGCGCCGATCTGCACCCATTTATCAGCAATTGCAAAACCGCTAATAACAAGAGCAAAACACAGTATTAATAATTTTCTCATAATTGTTATAAAAATCTATTAGACAAAAGAAAAGCACCGAAGTCTATGTCCGGTGCTTCAAAAAATTTATTTCTTATTTAATAATCAACTTCTCTGTTAATCTAAATTCATCAGATTGAAGAATGATAACATAAATTCCTGCTGTAAGCTCTTCAACAGAGATATTTTGCTGATGTTGACCTGCAACCTTATCACCACCGGTTACTGTTTTCACCAATTCACCTACAGTATTATAAATGTTAATCGACACCTTAGAATTTGAAACTAAGTAATACTCAACTGAAAGCATATTTTCAGCAGGGTTAGGGAAGATATTCATTGTAGTAACTACATTATTAGTAATACCAATAAAGTCTACAAGAATAGTAGCTGAAGTTTGTTCACAACCTGCATTATTGGCAACCACACAATAATAATTACCATTTTGTTCAGGAGTAAAAGTATTTTCGACAGCACCACTTATTTCACCATTATCATCAAACCATTGGTATGTTACACCTTCAGATGCATAAGCTACAAGTACTTCTTCTTCTATTTCTACTTCTACTGTTGGAGCTTCAACTACATCCAAACTAATACTTGCATTTGCAGATTCAGAAGTTTCATTATCAGTGATCGTACAAGTAAACTCTGTTGCAGCGGTTGCTGTAATCAGCGGATTAGAAATTGAAGCATCATCCACTGCATTTGCAGGAGTCCAGCTATAACTAAAGTTTCCTGAACCACCGGCAGCCATAGCAAATAATTGAGTTTCGCCACCCAAACAAATTCCACTGGCAGATGCACTAACGCTTGCTGAAAGTGGTTGAGCAGGAAGAGCCATTGGAGGGAATATAATATTATCAAGCCATGCTTTATCAGCACCATCTGACTGAGAACCATCCTTAGCATACACCCACTTGAACGTGTGCTCTCCAACTTCAACATCATATTCAGTCATCGTCCAAGCAACTTCACCGGACCAGCTACCTTTTTCAACACCGTCAATATAGAATTTCAAAAAGTCATAACTGCTTTCAGAAGAAACTTTACAGTAAAAAGAAATAACGTCATCATTCAATACATCAGCAGTAATTTCAAGAACAGACTCTTGGTTATCATCTATTTCACCGGAAGCAACAGCATAATCACCTTCGTACATAACATCACTTTGCACTGCCCATTCTGCATTACCGGAAGTTTCCCAATCATAAGCTGACAAGTCTCCGGATTCAAAGTTTTCAATAATAAGACCTACAGTAATTGAATAGGTAGTTGAAGTTGTAAAAGAACCCGAAACAGCTTCAAAATCAAGGTTAACAACTGTACCCAACGGAACACCGTTATTTACTTGAATAGTAAACTCTGCAGTTTGGCTACTACCTGCTTCAACAGCACCTAAAGCATCCTGACCTTCTGTTATAACTACATCTTCGGATGTTGTTGTTAATGTTGCATTTGTACCTTCAGCAGCACATCCACCATTGTTTAATGCATCAATAGAAACAATAATTTTTTCACCGGCATCAATCATTCCATTTCCATTACCAAACGAAGCATCGTCGATTGTAACAGCACTAGCACATTCAAGAATCGGAGCATAAGCCTTCATTCTTAAATTTGAAGTCCATGTTTCGTTACCATCAGTGATTTCCAACACAAACATTGCTTGATAGTCATTAGGAACATTTTCAGCAACAGTAAATTCAAATGCGTCATTAACAGTTACAGAAGCATCATTAGCAACATTACCAAAATCAACCGAACCGGAAGTATTACAAGTGAAGTATTCATCAGAACCTGTTACAGTTGCAGAAATACCAATTCCGGAATCTGCACCAACATTTTTAAGTGTTACATCAATAGTGAAAGTTTCACCAAAATCAACCTGACCATTATTATTGCTAGAAGCATCATTAACAGCATAAGCATCCATCACAACATAAGGACCTTCCAAAGCTGCGGCAGGAACAGTCACTACATAAGGAATTTTCTGTGGAGCAGTAACAACAATATCTACATCACCACCGGAAGTAACAGGCTCAAGAGGAATTTCTACAGTACCTGACTCATCAACGTAAGCAGCACCATGAAGAACACCGTCTTTGGAGATACCCACATAAGAACCCGGATCAGCACTAACTTCGTAGAAACTAACACCAATCGGCATGATTTCCATGTGTGAAACAGTGTTTTCAGTACCTTGCGTATGATAAGGAAGCAGTGACGGGTCACCTCCCAACATGTATGCCTGCCAGTAATAAATAGGGCTGGAATGTTGAGGATATCCTTGAACATCAACCTCTGTAACAGCAAGGTTACCAACAAATATTGTTGCGTCCGCACAGTTATAAGCTGTTAGGTCGTGCATTGCATCAAAAACACCCAGTGTTGTTTCTTCTACCGTTGGAACATAACCATCATTCGTTCCCTGAACCGGGAACGCTCCAACAGCCCAATAAAAATCTTCAAACCAATAAGTAGACGGAGCAGATCCGATATAAATAACAGAACCGCCATCAGGTTTACGCATCCATGTTTCACCAATACATTCAGGAATACCAATTTTGTGTGATTGGCAACAGTTACCTACTGCTATTGTGTATAAATGCTCATTTGTAAACGCATTTACATCAGACATAGTCAATGCAGGATCTGACCAAGTAGCATCACTACAGTGAGCAGTATAGTTGATATAACCAACCCCTTCATTAACAGTTTCATAACAACCATCATAAGTTGTATAATAATCATTTACAGTCGTGTAACCATGAGCTGCATTAAAATAATTATCCACACCATAACTTACAGTTGGCTGACCTACTTTTGGATTCCAGTTACCATCAGCACCTGCAATAAGCGTTACTCTATCAAGATATTCAGGATTCTCAAATTGATATTTTTCATAATACAATGTTTTGTTAAGTATCGCCTGAAGCTGAGAAACATTTTGTGCTGACATACGACCATAATACATTTCAGGGAAAATATCACCATCAACAGAACCATAATAAAGGTCAGTATATTCATCAGAATCAGAACCCATTTCCATAGGAACTTGCTCGCGGTCACCAACAAGCAATAAGAATGTTGGAGCAGGATCTTCAGGTGTACCTGAATTGTATTGATCATGAACCCAAGTCTGTACTTGGTTGTAAGAACTACCAATTTCATCAGTATAAGCAACAATCATTTCAAAACCGGTCTTAGTCTTCCAGTCGATGAAAGGAGCTAATGTTTCTTCAAACATACGGTCAGCAACAACCAGCATTTTTGTTGGATATTTCATCAAATCAGGGTGATCAGGATAATCATCCACAGCCGATCTGTTTAATATAACATTGTATACTGTATTAAAATATGGAGACCATGTTGCAGATTTGATATAATCAGACTGAGATTTATCTGCATTTGAGAAATTAACCTCCACTTCAACATTATTGTAAACCTCTATTTCACCGCTTACAGGGTTGTATTTTACAGGAGCAACAACAAGACGTGCAATACGTATACCTCTCATTGTTCCCAACACTTCAACAGTAGCCAGTTCTGAACCTTCAAAAGACTTTGCAGCATAAGCTTCCGCATTGTACTCGAAAGGAACTTCCTCAACAACCTGATCTTTTGACAATGAAGGTTGCATCGGCATTAGCGGATTTTCAATACCATAAGCTTTAAGATTGTACTTAGTTACCTTGTAATTTGTAACTTTAACACTTACCTCTGCTCCAAATGGAATTTCAATAAGGTCTTTTGCTGCAGGTAATTTCGGAGTACCGAGTGCACCTACACTGTTTGCTCCGGGAATGGCAATCTCATTAAAATTACCCTTCTCCGTTTTCACTACAAAGGTTCTTATTCCATTAAAACTGTAATTTACCTTAACCTTTTCCATGGAATTTTCAACGACATCAGTATTCGATTTAATACCGAAATCAATTGCAAGTTCTTGCGCCATCAATGTGCCGACAAACAACAATGCAACGAACATTAAATAAATTTTCCTCATAATTAATTATTTAATCGTTATTTTTTGTTTATAAATCTATTTATTTTTTGATTTCTCAACTACCATTATCGTTCACTAAAGCCCCGACCAGCTATGCTATCGGGCAAGACAACTATCTTTGTATACAGTTAGACGCAATATAAAATCAAGAAGTTGCCAAATGAACTTTTATTTGCGCCAAATGTAACACTAATGAAATAAATAATCAACTGAAAGACGTTCTAAAAAAGAAGATTCGAGTAAAAAAAATACAATCGGCAAAAAACAACACCAATCAATTACTAAACAACGACTTAATACGACCTACCGACACCCAAGTAGCTATCAAGCCTATACCAAAGACAACAATTCCCGTATACAAGAAATCCAAACCATTCACTACAACCGGATAAGCATCAATAATAAAACTGTTACCGCCCTGCAACTTCACCAAGCCAAATCTCTTCAAAATCCAAATATCTTTCTGCTTTTCGATAATCAACACTGTTAATGATCCGACAATATTAAAACTCGCTATCAGAATTATAAAACTGAGAATCATAAAAATAACCCATTTTTCCGATTTCATAATTCCATACAATAAAGCTTCCTGCTCATAACGGTCTTCAATGCTGTAATCGTTTTCGGAAAAATGCGACTTCAAGCGCTCTTTTAAAGCCGGAAGCTCTTCAGAATTTTCACAATATATTTCTAAGGCACTAATTTCTTTATCAAAATTCAGGAGGCGACGAACAAATGACAAAGGAGCTAAAGCATACTTATTATCTATCTCCTGCTGAATCGAGTATATCCCCGAAACGGGTAATGACTTTCGTCGAAAGGCATTTTGAAGCAAGCTTGTTTTACTTTTTCGGGGAACAAAAACTTCCAATTTTTTTGTAAAATCACTCGGGTTGATGCTCAAATAATAAGCAAGCCCCATGCCTGCACTTGCATATTCCTGCGTTCCCGACTTCAACAAAAATTGTCCGGTATACATCATGGTATCTAAAGAACCATATTCCTGAAAGCCATCACTATACCCTTTTATCACTCCAATATGCTGATGATCACCGTATTTAAACAATACCGTTTCTTCCAAAACCTCATCCCAATGAGCAACAGCCTTTTCCTTAAACATAAAAACACTGTCTTCCGCACTCAAAACAAAAGTCTTCCCATAATTCGCACGAATCTTAATATCCGGGTTAAAACTATTGAACAGATTGGTAACCAAATCTTCAAAACCGTTGAACACAGACAGGATAACGATCAACGCAGCAGTACCGACAAGCATGCCCCCCGTGGAGACGACAGATATAATATTGATAATATTTCTTGATTTACGCGAAATCAAATATCGCTTAGCTACAAAAAAAGGAAATGAATCAAACATTGCATCTGACTGTTGCCGATTAATACTTTATACCATCCTATCAGGCTTTTTCAGCCTTCACAATTAGCCCTGTTCCCGTTGAATGCTTTCGATTTACATCCATACAATTCAAAACCAAAGAAAATGGAAAAGTGAGCATGTAATAGAATGGAAGAAGAATAAAAAACAACTTGGAGCTATTCAACATCAACAACGGATATTTCATAGAAAGTTTCCAAGAAATCTTCCCCGGACGACCGTAAGAATATGCCACGTGAATATTTGTAAATCCGGCTGTCTCTAACTTTTCCCTTATCTCATCAATATTATAACCATCACGAACATGCTCGTCAATGAAAGAACTTTCGCCATGATCGTGATCGTGATCATGATGCACATCAGAGCCACCCTGATCCGAAGGGGTTGAAATCAAAAGCACTCCTTTAGGATTCAGGTATTTATAGAAATTCTTAAAAACTTGAACATCTTCTTCAATGTGCTCCATAACGTCTACAGACAAAACGAGGTCGTAAGTACGGTCGGATTCAAATTTCACCAAATCGGCAAAAGAAAAATGGCAATGATCAAAGCCTATTTTTGAAAAAAATTGATTACAGTCTTCTATCTGTTCGGTTTTCACATCCACGCCGTGAATATTCCAATCGCGATGCTTGCGAGCCATATAGTAAACGTATTGACCAAAACCAGAACCCGCATCCAAAACGGACTTATTCCGACCTTTGACTCCGCGGAGCGCCTTCTTGATATGCCACGTTCGTAACAGAAGCAAGTCAAGCATTCGATAAAACACCTTTCTTAAAAATAAACTTTGATTGAAGACTTTACCAAGGCTTCGTTTTATAGGATCGTATTGCATAATTTTTAGTTTAATCTATAGATACTTACGAAAAACAGATTACTCCGAAAGCAGCGTCTCAATCTTTTCAAAATAATCTAATGAATCATCTTCCAAAAAGACCAACTCAGGGATAACTCGTATTTGCTTTCCGGCTTTTCTACCAAGCATAAAACGTGCTTGATCGGCATTTGATTGTATCTTCTTCAAGGTATCTTTCTTTGACGGTACGGCAAAAATGCTTACATACACTTTTGCTTGCCGCAAATCGGGAGTTACGTACACTTTCGTAACAGTAATCATACCTCCTCCGGCAAGCGTTACTGCTTCTTTTCTGAAAAGCTCTCCAAGATCTCTCTGGATCAGTCGTGATACTTTTAGCTGTCGTTGTGATTCCATGCTGCAAAGATATTATAAAAAAACAACCGCCATTTACGAAAAACATTATCTTTCTTCGGGAAAACCAAAAACGCGCTCCCTAAAACTTTTATGCACACACAAGCGAGTGGCTGTGCCGCACGAAAATTTGCCCTGCGACACAATTCGGCGGAAAAGAATGTTCTGTTAAAAATAATTATATTTGCTCGCTATTTTATCTCGTAACAATGTTTAGACTTGTAAAAATTTTAAAATATGCCAAGCCCTATTGGGCTTATGGACTGGGGAATATTATCAGCAATATTCTTTCCATTTTATTTTCATTGGTCAGTTTTGCGCTCTTTGTCCCGGTATTAAATATTTTGTTTAAACTTAATGAAGCACCCGAAACCGCCCCTGAATGGGATTGGAATCACCTTCACCTTTCCATTAAAGAACTTTTGTATTACCAGATAGGTGTGCTTGTTGATACTCACGGACAGCTTCAATCGCTGTTTTACATCGGTATGATTATGCTGGGCGCTTTCTTTTTTAAAAACTTGACACGTTATGCCGGATTGTATTTTATGGCACCGCTACGAACAGGAGTTGTTAAAGATTTAAGAGCTGCCATTTACTACAAGGTTTTGATTTTACCACTTTCATATTTCACGGGAAAACGCAAAGGTGATGTTATTGCTCGAATGTCGTTTGATGTACAAGAGGTTGAATTTTCGGTAATGAGCAGCGTTGAACTATTAATTAAAGAACCTTTAACCATCATCATTTTTATCAGCTTCCTGTTTAGCATGAATGCTGAATTAACCCTTTACACCCTCCTACTGCTACCTGTCAGTGGTATAATCATTGGTCGCATCTCGAAATCGCTGCGAAAAAATTCGGCAAAAGGACAAAAAAAAATGGGAGAAATCCTCTCAGTAATGGAGGAAACAATAGGCGGACTGCGAATTATCAAAGCTTTTACAGCTATTGACACCACATTTGAAGGTTTTACGAAATTCAACAACCAACATCGTCGAATTATGCAACGCCTGTATCGTAAGGCAGACTTAGCCTCTCCACTAAGCGAATTTTTGAGTGTTGGTGTAGTCGTTGTAATTCTACTCATCGGCGGGCGCATTGTCCTTTCGGGAGACTCAATAATGGATGCCTCACAATTTATTCTTTACATCATCATGGTATCGCAAATACTAACACCTGCAAAAGCCATTTCCAAAGCTACCTTTAACATTCAAAAAGGTTTGGCTTCCCTCGATCGTATCGAACAAGTATTGAATGCCGAAGAGAAAATTATCGAAAAAGATAACGCTCTTAGTAAACATGACTTCCTCGAAAAAATTGAATACCGAAATGTGAGTTTTAAATATGAAGATCAATATGTACTTCGCAATATTAACCTGACCATTCAAAAAGGAAAAACAATTGCCTTGGTTGGGGCTTCCGGTTCGGGAAAAACCACCATGATGAATTTACTACCACGTTTTTATGATGCTGTGGATGGGAACATTTTTATAGACAACACCAACTCAAAAGAGTTAATAATTAATGACTTAAGGTCATTAATGGGTATTGTTACTCAGGAATCTATCCTATTTAACAGTTCGGTGAAAGACAACATTTCTTTTGGGAAACGCGATGCAACGATGGAAGAAATTATTGCCGCCGCAAAAGTAGCAAATGCTCACGACTTTATTTCAAAGCTTCCCGAGGGCTACGATACAAACACCGGAGATCAAGGCACCAAGCTGAGTGGAGGACAAAAACAAAGAATCTCCATTGCTCGGGCAGTATTGGCAAATCCGCCAATCATGCTGTTAGACGAAGCAACCTCAGCTCTTGATACCGAATCTGAAAAATTGGTTCAGGAAGCTCTGGATAAACTTATGAAAAACAGAACAAGCTTGATTATCGCTCACCGCCTGTCAACAATCCAACATGCTGATAAAATTATTGTAATGGAAGATGGTAAAATTGTTGAACGAGGAACTCATAACAACTTGCTCAAGCTCAACGGAACGTACAGAAAACTTTGCGACCTGCAATCCTTCGCATAAATAGCAAAATTTACTTACTAAGCCCTGTTTCTGCGACTATTTCGTCGACAGGTTCACCGCATTTAATCATCTTCTCCGTAAGTTAGACAAAGAACAACGACAACTAACTATAAACAAACGTATATAGCGAAATCATAGATTTAATAAAACAAGGAAATTAATTTCCCACTTCAGAGATATATTGAATCCTAACAAGTCGAACTTCTTCTTCAGAAAACTCTTCTTCACCCAGCTCTTCCAATGCTACTTCAATAGAGTCTGTTTCAGCTTCGCTAAAGTAATCGTATATTTCTTCATAGTGATAATCGTCAATGTGTTCTTCCACGTAATATGAAAGGTTGATGCGTGTACCGGAAGAAACGATACGTTCAATTTCGGTTAGAAGCTCGCTAACCGTTAAACTTTTCGCTTTAGCAATATCTTCGATAGACATTTTTTTATCAATACTTCGTATGATGTACACTTTCAAGCCTGATTTATTCACAACGGACTTAACCACCAGATCATGAGGTCTTACAATATCATTTTCTTCAACATACTGCTTAATCAATTTCAAAAATGGTTCACCATATTTCTTCGCCTTACCGATTCCAACACCTGTAATTTTCGTAAGTTCTTCTTGTGAAGTCGGGTATTGAATCGACATATCCTCAAGCGATGGATCTTGGAAGATCACAAATGGCGGAAGATTTTCTTTCTTAGAAATATCCTTTCTAAGTTCTTTCAACATTTTAAACAAATTCTGATCAGCTGCCGCAGTGCGCGAACCGGACGCACTAACAATTCCGTCATCATCACCCGAGATAGCTTCATAATCATGATCTTTCGTCAGCATGAACGATTTTGGATTTTTCAAAAAATCATAACCTGACTCACTAATTTTTAAGAGTCCGTAGTTTTCAATATCCTTAAATATCAACCCATTCACCAAACTTTGTCGAATGACGGCATTCCAAAACTTATTGTCCTTATCCGATCCTTTACCAAACACTTCCAATTTTTGGTGTTTCATTGCTTTAATATCAGCATTATCAACACCACAAAGTACTTTCACAATATGTTCGCCCTTAAACAATTGCTTTGACTCCAAAATGGCTTGAAGCAAAAGAACAACCTCATCTTTACCTTCAAATTTTTCTTTTGGATTATTACAATTATCACAGGAGCAACAATTCGATTTTGTATATTTTTCACCAAAATAATATAACAACTGACGACGACGACAAACTGACGATTCGGCAAAAGAAACTGTTTCAAGAAGCAATTGCTGAGCAATTTCTTGTTCTGCAACCGGCTTTCCTTGCATAAATTTTTCTAATTTTTGTATGTCTTCATAAGAATAGAACGTGATGCAATTACCTTCACCGCCATCGCGTCCTGCCCGTCCGGTTTCCTGATAATAACCTTCCAAGGATTTCGGAATATCGTGATGAATCACAAAACGCACGTCCGGTTTGTCAATACCCATCCCAAAGGCAATAGTGGCAACCACCACATCAACCGTTTCCATCAAGAACATATCTTGATTATTTTTTCGTGTAGAAGCATCCAGCCCTGCATGATAAGGCACTGCTTTAATACCATTCACAACCAGAGTTTCGGCAAGTTCCTCCACTTTTTTACGACTCAAACAATATATAATCCCCGACTTTCCGGGATGTTGCTTTACATATTTAATTATTTCTTTATTTACATTCTTCGTTTTTGGTCTAACTTCGTAATAAAGATTTTCCCTATTGAACGATGATTTAAAAACGGTAGCATTTTGCATGTTCAGATTCTTCAAAATATCTTGCTGAACCTTAGGAGTAGCCGTAGCTGTAAGAGCTATAAGAGGCACTCTTTTCCCAATAGCCTCAATAATTGGTCGCAATCTACGATATTCAGGTCTGAAATCATGCCCCCATTCCGAGATACAATGCGCCTCATCAATCGCATAAAAAGAAATATCTATCGTTTGAAGAAATTCAACATTTTCCTCCTTCGTCAGCGATTCCGGAGCTACATATAACAGTTTGGTTTTCCCACTTCTGAGGTCTTCCCGAACCTTGGTTAGCTCACCTTTCGTTAACGAAGAATTCATAAAATGCGCAATACCACTTTCCGCACCAAAACTTCTAATGGAATCAACTTGATTTTTCATTAAAGCAATAAGTGGTGAGATAACAATTGCTGTTCCTTTATTTATCAATGCCGGAAGTTGATAACAAAGAGATTTCCCTCCGCCGGTAGGCATTATAACAAATGTATCATTTCCTTTCAGTAAACTTTCGATGATCGATTCTTGTGTACCTTTAAACTTATCGAAACCGAAAAACTTATTCAACTGCTCTTTAAGAGCAAAATTATGTATTTCCGCCATATCTCCTTACCTTAAAATATAAAAGGTGTAACTTACATTGATTAAAATCAATTATTATTTCAATGCTAATTCTAAAATAGATAACTATACCCAATAAAACTCTTAATGCCCTATTGTTGACAGATTTCTACCAGGCATTAAGTCTTTCATAAAAATAATCATTTTTACTTAATTACAAACCATAATTTGAATAATTTTAGTTAACAAATCCTAAAGACCTCTTCGATCAAGAAAATTGATTTTGAACTTAGCATTTAATATTCTTCATAAACAAATTCAACAAAAACAACATAACAAACTGAATATCAACATTAAAAATGAATACAACAATTTGAATCTTAATAGGTCTTTGTTCGTATATTTGCAGCGCTGATGTTAAAAAAATATTTCATTGAAATCAAAAGAAGATATTAAAAAAGTTGCTCAGGAAACGCTTAATGTAGAATTAGAAGCCGTAAAAAGCTTATACAACAGCATTAATGACGATTTTCTTTCAACAGTAGACACGATTTACAACAGTAAAGGGCGTGTTATTATCACCGGAATTGGTAAGAGTGCAAACATTGCGAACAAGATTGTTTCGACACTAAACTCCACGGGTACGCCTGCCATATTTATGCACGCCGCAGATGCTATTCATGGAGATTTGGGTATTGTGTGCAAAGACGATGTGGTTATTTGCATATCGAAAAGTGGAAATACTCCCGAGATCAAAGTGCTTATTCCTCTTTTAAAGCGAGGTCACAATCCTCTTATCGCAATTACCGGAAACACCAATTCTTTCTTAGCTACTTCTGCCGACCTTGTGCTTAACACAAGCGTTTCGAGAGAAGCATGCCCGAACAATCTAGCTCCAACAGCGTCCACCACAGCTCAACTGGTAATGGGCGACATGTTAGCGGTTTGTTTATTGGAAAAACGCGGCTTTTCCAGTCAGGACTTTGCCAAATACCACCCCGGAGGATCACTGGGCAAACGTTTGTACCTCACCGTAAAAGAAATGGCTATGGAAAATGAACGCCCCGAAGTCACTGCCAACACGAGCATTCCTGAATTGATTATTGAAATCAGTTCCAAACGATTGGGTGTTGCCGTTGTTACAGAAAACAACAAAATCATAGGCGTTATCACTGACGGAGATTTGCGGAGAATGCTTGAAAACAACAGGGATTTCTCCAACTTGAAAGCATCGGATATTATGACTCGCAATCCACGAAGCATTTCCTGCGATATTCTGGCGGTTGAAGCTCTCGAAATAATGAAGAAAAATAACATTACGCAACTAATTGTTATTGATTCAGATCAATACTTAGGCGTTGTTCACATGCACGATATACTTAAAGAAGGAATAATATAAATGATTCTTAGGACAGACAAAATAGTAAAAAAATACAGAAAACGAACTGTAGTTAATCAAGTTTCCATTCATGTTGAACAAGGAGAAATCGTTGGCTTGTTAGGTCCGAATGGTGCCGGCAAAACAACTTCTTTTTACATGATCGTCGGACTAATCAAACCTCTCACCGGAAATGTATATCTTGACGATAAAGTTATCACCTCCGAGCCGATGTACAAACGGGCACAATTAGGAATTGGCTACCTTGCTCAGGAAGCATCCGTATTTAGAAATATGAGCGTTGAGGACAACATCATGTCAGTAATGGAATTTAAGAAGAAGTTTACGAAGGCTGAAAGGAAGCACAAACTGGAGTCCTTGTTGGATGAGTTTGGCTTAAATCACGTTCGCAAAAGTCCCGGGGTGACCCTGTCGGGCGGCGAACGAAGAAGAACAGAAATTGCACGCGCATTGGCTGTTGACCCTCACTTTATTCTTTTGGACGAACCCTTTGCCGGTGTCGACCCCATTGCTGTGGAAGATATTCAGAGCATCGTAAAAAGCCTTGTGAAAAAAAATATCGGCGTACTGATTACCGACCACAACGTTCACGAAACACTACGAATTACCAACCGCTCTTATTTATTGTTCGAGGGATCTGTCCTAAAAGCAGGGTCAGCAGAAGAACTTGCTGAAGACGAACATGTTCGAAAAGTATATCTAGGCAAAAACTTTAAACTACGGTAATATTCTATATGATATTCGACTTGGCAGATGAAGGCTTTCGATGTATAAAACTTTCATACAAACTCAGCACTTGATTGGATAAAAGCGGCTTATCGATAGAACTGAGATAGTCTGCCACTTCTAACAATTTCAACAAATTAACAGAATATTTTGCATTGGCTGACTTTTGCTTTGCAAAATGATCCAAAGCCTTTGAATTTCCTTTCTGAATGGCAAGTGTAACAACATCCTGCGTATAGGTTTCGTCAATAGGGTCTTTCAACAGTTTCTCAATCTTCCGAATCAAACCATTGTTATTCTTATAATTCGTATTATTCAAAACAATGATGGTGTTTCCATCTTCGATGTAACGCATCAGGTTGGTTCTTGCACCTTCCCAAAGTCCGGTATGATACACGACTTTCTTACCATCAACATTTTTCAGACGGAAACCAAAACCGTAAGGGTACGACCAACGATTACGAACTTTCACCTTTTCAAATGCTTCTTTCAAAGTTTCTTGTTTCAACAATTTTTCCCCGTACAAAGCTTGATCCCATTTGAACAAATCTTCAGTTGTTGAATACACTCCCTTGTCGCCATACACTCCATCGTGCACAGTTTCCTTTATAGGATAGTATCTTCGATAACGACGGTAGTACCCCGAAGTTTTCTCCGGATAGGTTTTGTCCGAAGCACTCGAATAGACAAAAGAGTTTTTCATACCGAGGGGCTTAAAAATAAACTTATCAACAAAATCAGGAAAAGAAGTACTTGTAATGCGCTCAACAACGCTGGCAAGAACAGCATAGCCCGTGTTTGAATAATCATATTTTCTTCCCGGAGTAAAATAAAGTCTTGTTTTGTGTTTTGCAAGTAAGGCAATAACATCCTCATTGGTAGGTGCTCCGTTTTTTTTCATATCCCACTTATGCTCCAAAAGCCACATATAATTGGGCAAACCCGAAGTATGAGTCAACAGCTGCCGAATGGTTATTCTCGGATAAGGAAACTCCGGAATAAACTTAACGACTTTATCATCATACTTCAAAAAACCGGACTCCATCAGCATCATAATACTTACAGAGGTAAACTGCTTACTGACAGATGCCAACTGAAAAATAGAATTTGGCTGTAACTCTTCTTTTGTCTCATAATCAGCCAGTCCGAAAGAATTGTTATACACCTTCACCCCTTTACATCCTACAAGTACACAGCCCTTGAAACCTATACGCTTGTGTTCGCGCTCAACAAGAGAGTCTATTTTGTGTGGCAGGTTTCCCGTAAAAAGTGCATTGTAATGTTTTAACTGATCGGGCGAAAGGATCTCATTTATATCGACTTCTTCCTGATAAATTGAACTCGTTGTGGCATCCGAAGTACGATAATGGGTACAAGAAATGGATAAACTGACAAACAAAATAAATGTTACCAGCAATTTGAAGAAATAACCTTCTTTAAACCTATATCCTGCTCGACTGAACTTCACGACCTATTACTTATTTACTCTACCCAACACGAACGACAAAATAACATAAAAAAGTATAATAAATGGAAATGCCATGTAGGATATTATCAACAATAAAGCAACTGAAATTCCCAACAACAGAAATCTATACCAATTCTCCGCCAACGAAAGGTTCTCAAACTTTAAAGAAAACATTGAATGCTCAGAAATCAACAAATAAGACGATGCAAGCACCAAGCCTGTAAGCACATACAAAGAGCTAAAAACATCCTGCAAAACTCTCAGCAATTCCGAATCACCTCTCACATTGATAATCAAAAATATTGATGCAAATAAGATCGCGTTTGCAGGTGTTGGCAAGCCTATAAAGTTTTTTGTTTGACGGGTGTCAATATTAAATTTTGCCAGTCGATAAGCAGAAAATGCAGGGATTAACAAGCCTGTATATATCAAAAAGCCATCCGTCTGACCAAGAAAGATTTTATAAACCATAATTCCGGGAAGAAATCCAAAGGAAATCAGGTCGGCAAGTGAATCTAATTGCTTACCTATCTCAGAATAGGCTTTGAGCAAACGCGCACTCATGCCATCAAGAAAATCAAAAACTGCCGCCGCCGCCATAAGCAACACAGCGTATATCGGCTCACCATTGAAAACCATGATTACCCCCAATGCCCCACTAAGAAGGTTTAAAGTGGTTATCACATTCGGTATTTGATTTATTATTCTCTTCATTGCTCAACTACTTATTTCTTACAAAAAAACAAACACAAACATAAGCCTTTAAACCGAAAAAATCCCGAAATATGATTTCGGGATTTCAAAAAAAATCTTAAATGTTATATCTGATACTATAGAAGTTTCACATTAATCGCATTTAATCCTTTTCTACCTTCTTGCAATTCGAAGGTTACTTTGTCATTTTCATTTACTTCATCAATAAGACCTGTCACATGAACAAAATATTCACTACCCGTCTCTTCATCAATAATAAAACCATAACCCTTGGTCTCATTAAAAAACTTAACTGTTCCTTTTTTCATTTTAATAATGTAATATTTAATACCCCAAAAGTAACCCAATAAGTAATAGGATTAACGTAAAATGTAATATAATTAAATATTTGCACTTCTTTCATATAAAAAAAACAGCTCAAAATCGACAAAAACAGCTCTAAAAAAACACATTAATCACTGATATATTGACCTTTACCCATCACCCCCTTAACAGTTTTCAGGTAGTCTTTTTTCTTATCATCAAGAGCAATTTGAAACATTTTTAAATTAAATAATTCTTGAACATATTCTACTATTCCATCTTTTTCTTTAATCTGAAGAAGAAACTCAGGCACTAAAGTCTTAACTTTTTGTCGAAAATATATGAAATTGATTGTCGATCTATCAATCAGAGAACAATTCCAATTCGCATTTTTCACCACAGCAATTTCCGCATCCAAGCATTCTAAAAACTCGGCAAAGAGCGCGTAATTCGCCTTATACCTCAGCGGAACTTTCATCGCATATTTGTAAAAATCAAGATCATAAAACGGAGCTTGCTGATTTAAAAAATAACGATTTCTATCTTCACCTTCAAACAGCCACTTTCGCCCGCGCTCCTTAATCAAGAAACGTTGGTATTTTGCCGCATACGTCTTCTCGGGATAAGAATCAAAAACCTGAAGTATATTTTTTAGAATCACCCCTCGATCAACACCGGTAAGTTTCTCAACCTCAGACAAACTAAATACCTTATTCATCCGAAAAACATAGCTTAAAAAATCTTTTTCAGAAAAAATCTTTCGCAAAGGAGTCAAGTCAGGAAGCACCTTATCGCCCCCGTCTCCGGTATAAAAATTTGTTCCGAAAGGAACTAACTTCTCAAAATATTCCAAAATAAAACCCATGCCCGAATAATTCATACCCCGCTTTAGCGCAATCAACTTTTCTTGATTGCTCCGGTCATCTTCTGACAGTTCCAAAACAACAGGTTTCCCTTTCACAAAGCGATGCAGCTCTTTCACAACTTCCAAATCGGCATCGGCACTGCCTTTTTTGTCCACATACGTTACACTTGTATAATCGACACCTAAACGATTCAACGCCGCCAACACAGCTCTGGAGTCGAGCCCGCCACTCAACGACAAAATATTTCCCTTCAGCTCTCTTCTTCGATCAACAGCTTCAATAAATTTTTGCGCTAAATTCTTGCCTATGGCTTTCAGATCAGTTAGTGATTGGTCAACATCTTCAAAGTTTTCGCAAACCAACTGCTCAACACGCATCCGCCCCTGCCGAAAACAAATCATGGATGCCGATTGCAAACTGCGAATATTGGAATAAAGCGTCCGATCATCAAGATTGTACCCAAACAATAAATATTCTGCAACATGTTCCGGCGATACTTTTTCCTCTTTCAGCAAACAGAGTGAAGAAATCTCCCTACTCATGCCGCCGCCCTCCGTGCGATAATAAAAAGGCAAACGCCCCAGATAATCATTAAAAATGATAAAATCCTCCGTCTTCTTGTTGAGTATTAGAATAAGGTACTCACCATTACAACTTGCAATAAAATCTGACACTCCGGAAAAATCAGCCGCCTCAAAATCAGCTGCCACAGTCTTAATTCTATCACGATACACTGTCTCAGCTTCATAAATTCGTCCTTCAACAATAATCAGAAATTTATCATCTTCAATAACTTGCACAGGATAAGAAGGATGCGCAAGTGACTCGATTACAACATTTTTACTAAAAAGTACCGTTTTTTTATAATTGGGAAACAACTCCAAAACACAATGCTTTGGATGCTGAAATGTATGAGTAAAGTAGATATTCAAACCGGGCATTGCTTCTTTTTTTTACAAAGATGCAAAATAATTAGAGCCTGTCCATAAAATTGAAAATTTTGAAGCCTTTATTTAGAGTGTCACATTTGGGGATCGTGAAGACCGGGGCAAACGCATCTAAATAAGCAAGTTAGCAACCACAGGGTATGTACCTGTGTTGCAGCCTGTTATTTTTTATTAATCGTCCTTAATGCTCTTTTTATTATTTTTTCAGTTTCCCGTGTTGGTGATTCGTTCTTCCACTTTTCACATAATTCAAT
>PDWJ01006009.1_pt1 | contig 26257 bp, 22 predicted proteins | sample 1430881 | NCBI WGS metagenome assembly PDWJ01 (sample SAMN01162460, study PRJNA174530) | Oral metagenome, whole genome shotgun sequencing project. | biome: Marine environment; feature: Marine mammal; material: Swab sample of the gingival sulcus; isolation source: swab sample of gingival sulcus...
GAGGAGGGCGCCTGCTGGTAGCAAGCAACCGACGAGCAACAACCGCTGTGATTTCGAAGACCAGCGCGGCGACGGGAGGTAAGTTGGTCAGCGCTCTAGCATGCTGGGGGGAGCCTCTGGCACCTCCGCGCGATGGTCAACGCAGCTGGGGCAGCAGCGGTCGAACCCTCGGATCCGATCGGGCAGCGGGGGTGCGACTCAGCAGCCGCTCGAGGCGCTCTCTCGCCGGGGCGCGCTTGCCCTGCCGCAGCTCCAGCTCGACGAGCGCGAGCTGGGTGCGGAGATCGCCCGGGCGCAGCTCCTCGGCTCGCCTCAGCGCTCGCGCGGCGCGCGAGAGCTTGCCCGCGGCCAGCGCCACTCGCCCAAGGGCGAAGTGGTTGTGAGCCTTGAGGCGGCGCACCTTCACGGCGCTCTCGGCGTAGCGCAGGGCCTCGGCGTGCCGTTCTTGACGGGAGAGCAGCAGCGCGAGGTTCGCCCGGGCTCGATCGGCGCGTGGTTGGCTCGCGGCGCGTCGAAAGGCCCGGATCGCGTCGGCCCTGTCGCCGCGGCGCAAGGCGGCGAAGGCCCGCCGCACCAGCACCGCCTCGCTCTTCGGGGCGATCGTCGTCGCTCGCGCGAGCCAGCGCTTGGCCTCGAGCGGCTGGCCTCGCTGGGAGGCCAGCCGGCTCAGCGCCAGCATGCTCGGTACATGCCGCGGATGCGCGGTGAGGGCTTGCCGATAGAGCGCCTCGTCACTCGACCAGCTGCGCGTCTGGAGCAGCGAGAGCAGCGCCGCGCTGATGACGAGGGCGCCGATCAGCGCCCAGCGTAGACGGATGCGCTCGATCCGCCAGAGCAGCGCCCCGGCCGCGACACAGACGCCGAGGCTGGGCAGCAAGAGGTAGCGATCGGCCATCGCGTTTTGTAGCGGTAAGAGCAGCTGGCTGACGGGCAGCAGCATGCCGAGCCAGAGCCCGGCGGCGAGCCCGAGCAGCGCCTGGGTGGGCGGCCCCGTCTTCTGGTCGATGACCTCTCGGGGGCACCGATAGCGCCAGAGCCCGCTCATGGCGAGCGCCGAGAGGGCGAGCATCGCGGCGAGCCCGAGGGCGAAGAGCGTCGGGTGCGTTAGCCCCGCTGGGGTGTCATAGACCGGCCCGAGGGGACCTCCGAGCAGCGCGCGCCAGAGGTAGCGGGCGTGGATCTGCAGCATCATCGCTGCCGCCGCGCCGACACCGCCCCCATGCTGCTCCCCCACCATCGCCAGCCGGCTGCCGGCGATCCAGATCGGCACGAACGCCGCCGCCGCGACAGGGATAAGCGCCGCGAGCCCCAGCCACGAGCGACGCCGCGGTGCGCCAGGGACAGGCAGGATCCAGGCGAAGAGCCCCAGCACGCCGATGAACGCCAGCGCCAAACCCTTGCTCCAGAGCGCCGCGAGGAGCGTCAGCGCGACGAGCAGCCAGCGTCCGACCCCGCCTCGCTCGCAGAAGCGTTGAAAGGCCGCGAGGCACGTGAAGGCGAAGAGCGCCGCGAGCAGCCCCTTGCGCTCGGAGAGCCAGGTCGCGCTCTCGACGTGGAGCGGGTGCACGGCCCAGAGCGTGGCGATCGCCAGCGCCAGCGCGCGGTCGCGGAGCCACCGCCCCAGCGCCAGCGCCAGGATCGCGCAGGCCAGCGCGTAGAGCAGCACATTCATCGCGTGGTGCGCACCCCAGCGCATGCCGAAGAGCGAAAAGTCGAGCATCACGCTGAGATCGCGCAGGGGCAGATACTCAGCGCCGAGGCGGTAGCGCGTCGCCGCCGAGAGGTCGAAAAACACCGCCTGCACACTGGCCCAGGCGGGCTGCTGCAAGAGCCCATTGTCGCGCAGCAGCCAGGGATCGTCTCGCCCAACGATCCCAAACCCGACGGTCTGCGCGTAGAGCAGCACCAGCGCCAGAGCCAGCCCCAGGTAGAGCAGCGCGGGGTGTCGTTCGAGTAGACCCTTCATCGACGAGGAGCGATCAAGGGTAGTTGGTAGAGGAGACGCTTCATCGATGCTTTCAAAGCCCCCACACATGCCTTCCGTCGCCGGGCATAGCCCTGCCGCCCGCTTTCGAGGCCTCAGAGAGTTCGCCGTACCAACCCGTATGGCTCATATCTTCGGCTACGAGATCGGCTCGGCAGCTCAGCACCCGGCTCGGTCCCGAACGTCTGGGGGTGCTCTTCGTGGCGGTTCGCAGTTCTGTCGGCGCGCCGGCCGAGCGCGCGTCTATATTGCTAGGACAATACGCCCAGTATATTCTCCCGTCGCAGCTCGAATTCGACATCATCCTAGTACGTCGTGGCCCAAGTCTCGACGCTATGTAAACGCAAGCGGTGGGCAGAGACGTGTCCGAGGTTCGTAAGGGGGGCTCTTTGTCACGTCTGCCGACCCGCATCAGCCGGAGGAGCCCGTGCAGCAGGTCCTGAAGTATCTAGCCGCCAACAAGAAGCGCTTCATCGAGGAGATGAGCGAGCTTCTGTCCATCCCCAGCATCAGCACCAAGGCCGAGCACGCCCAAGACATGGCGAAGGCTGCGAAGTGGGTCGCCACCCACCTGCGCGGCGCCGGCCTCGTCGACGTGAAGGTCCACGAGACCGCCGGCAACCCGGTGGTCGTGGGGCACGGCAAGCCCGTGCCGGGAGCTCCAACGGTGCTGATCTACGGCCACTACGACGTCCAGCCCGCCGAGCCGCTCGAGCTGTGGAAGACGCTGCCCTTCGAGCCGACGGTTAAGGGCAGCAAGATCTTCTGCCGCGGCTCCGCCGATGACAAGGGACAGCTCTTCATCTACCTCAAGGTGATCGAGGCCTTCGAGAAGGCTGGCGGTGGTCTGCCGCTCAACGTCAAGGTCCTGATCGAGGGCGAAGAGGAGATCGGCAGCCCGTCCCTCGTGCCCTTCTTGCGGAAGCATAAAAAGGAGCTCGCCGCTGACGCGATCCTGATCAGCGACACGCATATGCACGCCTACAACACGCCGAGCATCACCACCGGCTTGCGTGGGCTGACCTGCGCCGAGGTGCGGGTGGTGACGGCCAAGGGCGATCAGCATAGCGGCACCTACGGCGGCACCATCGCCAACCCCTGCCAGGTGCTCGCTGAGCTGCTCGTGGCTTGTAAGGACCCCAAGAGCGGCAAGATCAAGATCCCGGGCTTCTACGAGGGCGTGCGCAAGCTGACGGCCAAGCAGAAGCGCAGCCTCGCCGAGACCCCCCACGACGACGTCAAGTACGTCAAGGGGCTGGGCTCGCCGCAGGTCTTCGGAGAGCGTGGCTACTCGACGCTGGAGCGCGCGGGCGCGCGGCCGACCTTCGAGGTCAATGGCATCTGGGGCGGCTATATCGGTGAGGGGGTCAAGACCGTGCTGCCCTGCGAGGCCTCGGCGAAGATCTCGATGCGGCTGGTGGCGGACCAGAACCCAGCGGCGGTGTTCAAGGCGCTGAAGGCCCACCTGCAGGCCGTGGCGCCACCGCATTGCAAGGTCACCGTCAAGAAGATGGACAACGACGGTCAGCCGGTGATGGTCGACCCCGCGTTCCCTGGGATGACGATCGCCTGCGACGCCGTCGAGAAGGTCTTTGGCAAGCCACCGATCATGGCCCTCGAGGGCGGATCGATCCCGATCGTTGCCGATTTCCAGTCGGTGCTGAAGGCGCCGCCGCTGCTGCTCGGCTTTGGGTTGCCAGACGACAACCTCCACGCCCCGAACGAAAAATTCGACCTGCGGATGTTCGACCGCGGGATGAAGACCATCGCATATTTCTTCGCCGACTACGCCGCGGCAGGCACGTAGCGCCATCAGCGTCATCGATAACGGAGGCAGCTTCGGGTTGATGATCGTTGGCGATCATGGGGGGGCAAGGGGAAGCTCATCACCGCTAGGGTTTGATACAGGGAGGGTGCTGGCGATCTCGGCGACGATCGCTCTCGCAGTAGCGACGCGGTCCTCGGCGTCGCGGATTGGGCGCCCGACGACGAGCGCCGTGGCGCCGGCGGCGATGGCCGTGGCGGGCGTCACCACGCGGGCTTGGTCACCAGTGTCGGCACCGGCGGGGCGTACGCCGGGGGTGATGCGCTCGAGCTCGCGACCGCCCTGACGAGCTGTCTCGCGTACGTGTGCGACCTCCTGGCCAGAGCAGACCAGTCCGGCGCAGCCGCAGCGCGCGGCGAGGTGGGCGCGTGTGAGCACGAGCTCACGTACATCGTCGGCGATGCCCGCGCTCTGCAGGTCGGCGTCAGCGACGCTGGTGAGCACGGTGATGGCGAGGATCCGCGTGCGCTCGGCCGCGGCAGCGGCGGCGGCGAGGGCGCGTCCGCCGAGGTCGGCGTGGACCGTGAGGTAGCGGACGCCGAGCTCGTCGGCGACGCGGGTCGCCCGCTCGACGGTCTTGGGGATGTCGTGGAGCTTGAGGTCGAGAAACACCGGCGCGCGGGCGCCGACGCGGCGCACGAGCTCAGGGCCGGCGGCGATGAAGAGCTCGAGGCCGATCTTGAAGCAGCCAACCTCGGTGTGAAGCTCGTCGACGAGGGCCTCGGCCTCGCGGGCGGTGGGCACATCGAGGGCGAAGATCAGGCGGTCTTTGGGGGGGAGCTGGGGATCCATCGGTGCGCCTCCTGGGGCGAGACGGTAGTATCGACCTCTGAGCGACGCCATCGAGACTTGCCCGCTGGGCTTCTCTCAAAAAGAGGAGACGTACGAGCACCCCTAGAGACTCCTCCCGTCGCCGGGCAACGCGCCGCCGGCTGCTATCTAGGCATCAGAACGTTCGCCCCACCTTAGCGTTGCGGTCGACGACCTCGCTCTGCGATGATGATGGCATCACCGGAATGGGAGTATCGAGCATGACGCGTAACCTCTTGGCCTCATCTCTGGCCCTCGCCTTCGCCTTCGCGGCCGGCTGCTCCGACAGCAGCACCCCCGTCTCGATCCAAGAGATCTGTGACAACCAGATAGACGACGACGGCGACAAGGTGATCGACTGCGCCGATAGCGACTGCGTCGGCTCCGCTGCGTGTGCCAGCGGAGGTGACGGCGGCGGGACCCCGGACACCTTCGTTCCCAAAGACGGTGCCATCCCTACGCCGGACGGTGGGGTGTTGCCCGACAGCATCACCCTGCCCGACGCCGGTTCAGCCACGGCCCTGCAGGCCGTGATGAACAAGCTGCTGGTGCCCAAGAGCGGTGGCGAGTACGCCTGGACCTTCGGTGGCACCGCGCCGAAGAACAAGCTCGGCGGGATCATCGGCGCCGTGCTGCTCGCCGCTCCGAACGTCGACCTCCAGTCGCAGGTCGATGGCCAGATCGACAACGGCTCGCTGATCATGCTCTTCGACCTGCTCGCCGACTCACTGCAGAACGCCTCAGCCATGAACATCGTGATGGCCCAGGGCACCGATCTTGACAACAACCCGGCTGATAACTTCTCCGGCAGTGAGGAGTTCTCGGTCGCCGGGGCGGGCTCCAGCACCATCAAGGTCGCTGGTGCGATCACCAACGGTCACCTCGTCGCCGATGGGGACGTCACGGTGGCGATCCCGGTCGGCAGCACCCCCATGGTGCTGACCCTCAAGAGCGGCCACGTCGAGGCCGACGTCAGCTCGTCGGGGATGGTCAACGGTCAGATCAATGGGGCGATCCCGATGAACCAGGTCAACAGCACGCTGCTCCCCGCGATCGCGACGCTGATGAACGATCCGACGCTGGATCCGACCGTGAAGACCCTCTTTGACGCCAACAAGGACGGCACGATCACCGCTCAGGAGCTCCAGAGCAACATCCTGATCGCGTTCCTGCTGACGCCGGATGTCGACACCGACGGCCAGAACGGCCCCGACGCGCTGTCGATCGGCCTCGGCTTCACCGCTGTTCCCTGCAAGATCCAGCCCTACTAAAGGTCCAGCCCTATTCGACCCGCTCGTTGGTGGCGCGGTCTCAGGACCGCGCTGCGCGGATCCGATCCGCGAGCTCGCCCACGTCGTTGACGACGAGATCGGGTCTCGCCGGCCACGCCGCGAGCTTGTCCTCGTCGGTCTCGCCTGAGAGCACGAGCACGCCCAGCAGCCCATGTCGCGCGGCCATCGTCATGTCTGTGTCGAGCTGATCACCGACCATCGCCAGGGTCTCGATGGGCTGGCCCAGCCGCGCGGCGGCGGCCTGCACCATCGGCCGCTCGGGCTTACCGAGGATCTCGGGCTCTCGTCCGGTGACGGCGGCGAGGCCAGCGATGTAGGCGGCGATGTCGGGCAGCAGGCCGCGGTCGGAGATGCAGGTGAGATCTGGATGCGTAGCGAAATAGGGCTTGCCGGCGAAGAGCAGCCGCGTGGCCACAGAGAGCTTGTGGTAGTCGATCTCGGTGTCGTAGCCGAGGAGCAGACAGTCGGGGTCCTCCTCGTCGAGGGCGATCCCGTGGTCGGCGGCCTCGGCCCGCAAGGCCTCGGTGCCGACGACGAAGGCCGAGCGGTGGGGGGTGGCCTCCAGCACATGGAAGATCATCGCCTCGCCGGAGGTCATCACCTCTTGCGGTGAGACCTCGATCTCCATTCGCCGCAGCTTGGCCACGTAGTCCGAGGATCGTTGGGAGGAGTTATTGGTCAAGCAGACGAAGGGCAGGTCATAGTCGCGTAGGGCGGCGAAGAGCTCGGACGTACGTTCGAGCTTCTCGCCGCTGACATAGAGGGTGCCGTCGAGATCGAGCAGCAGGCCGCGCAGCTTCCTCAGCCGCGCTGTGGAGGTGGCGTCGTTCATCACCGGTCTTTGGGCTTGGTGGTCTTGGCGCCGGATGTCGGGGCCTTGGCAGAGAGCGCGCTGGTCTTGGCCGGCTTGGCCGCCTTGGCCGGCTGGGCCGCCTTGGCTGGCTTGGCCGCCTTGGCCGGCTGGGCCGCCTTGGCTGGCTTGGCCGGCTTGGCCGGCTTGGCCGGCTTGGCCGGCTTGGCCGGCTTGGCCAGCTTGGCCGCCTTGAGGGCTGGTCGGGGCTTGGCGGGCTCATCGGTCTTGGTGGCCGCCGAGGCCTTACCACCCGCCTTGAACGCCTTGGGGCTCTTCTGGTTGCTCGCCAGAGGGGTCTTTTCGGGGCGGGGCGCCATCCCCGGCACGTAAACCTGCGGGATGAAGCCGCGGAACATCTCGAGCAGGTCGCGGACCTCTTTTCCCGAGAGCTTCAAACGCGCTCGGACGCGGGCGCCGCGCCGCTTTAGCTCGATCCGGTCGACGTAGCTGCCGAGGCCGAGCAGTCGCAGCATCAGCGAGCGTTTGGCCACCTCGATCCGCTGCTTGATCGACGTGTAGAAGCGCCGCGAGTCGCGTCGAGAGCCGAAGGTGATCACGCCGCGGAGCAGCGCCGGCGCGCGAGCGGGGATCGTGACCTGCACGTTCAGCGGGGGCGGGATATCCGGCGGAAGCCGAACCAGCCGTGAGAGGTTGACCGCCTGCAGCATCAGCCCGGGGCCGTCCTTGCGGTTACCGCCCGCGCTGTCCATCGCCTGCAGCCGCTCGAGCAGGCTCGCGTCTTGGCCTGCTTTGGCCTTAGCCGCCTGGCCTTTCGGCTCTTCGCCCTTCGACGTTTTGCCTCGCGCCGTCAGGAGGCTGGCCTGGGTGCGCGGGTCGAGGAGCATCATCAGCCCCTTTTGCAGCACCACCGAGCGGGGGTCGTGGCGCAGCCGCGGCGGGCTCGGGACGCGGCCCAGCGTGCCGATCGAGGTCGAGCGCCAGGCGACGCGCTTGGCGCCATGGCGGCCAGCCTGCGTCACGGCCCGCTTGACCTGCGTCGTGGGGAGCTTGTGTCGCGCGGCAAGAAAGGTGCGCGTGACGCGATAGGGGTTGGGCGTGGCGATCAGCAGCGCCTCGAAGTCCCGCACGGGGTCGATGCCGCTCCGCCAGAGAAAGGTCTTGTGGTCGTAGAAGACCTCGAGCAGCCGCCGCACCGTGCGCTCGTAGGGTGATCCCCGGACGCGGTCGGTGCGGACGAGGAGCATCAGCGCGGCGTCGCCCGGAGCGAGCCCACGGAGCGCGACCTTGCTGGTAGCGAAGCGCTTCTGGTCTAGCTTGGGCTTGGGCTTGGGCTTGGGCTTGGGCTTGGGCTTGGGCTTCGGCTTGGGCTTGGTCACCTTTGGGGCCGGCTTCGGCGCTGGCCTTGGCTTTGGTTGGGGCTTCGGGTGCTTGGCTCTGGGCTTCGGCTTGGGTTGCTTGGGTGTCGGGGCGCCGAGGCGGTTGTCGAGATCGAGCCAGACGACCTTCACCTCTGGCCGCCACTGTGCAGCGCTGGCGAAGGCGAGGGCGCTGACGATCCCCAGATGCGCCGCGAGGGAGACCGCGCCAAAGCTGAGGGCGCGGCGGCCGGTCGGCGCCACGCGTCTGCTCCTCGGGCTGTGTTCCGTGGCGCTCATCGCCGCTGGGGTTTTGTCATTCAAAACGTGGGTCCAAACCTTGGGTCCGCCGTAGGTTATGCTCCGGAAGGGCGAAGGGGCAACCTCACCCAGCGACGGCTCGGCGAGGAGCCTCTGTCGCCGAGCATACGATGCGTCATGGAGCACGCCCGCAGCCGAGCTGGCGGGCATTGATGTGATACGTGAGAGCTCTGGTTTATTCAGCGACAACGATCGCGATGCTAGCCGCCGTCTGCGCCTTACCCCAACCCGGTTGGGCGGCCAAGTCCGCAGAAATCATCGTCTCCTTGCGTTCTCATGCCCTGCAGTTGCGCCACCCGAGCGGTCGCGTCGAGACCTTCCCGGCGGCCGTGGGGCGGCTCCGTCGTGGTCGCCGCCTGGGGCCGAGGGGGCGCTGGTACACCGGTCCCGACGCGAGCGACCACACCTTCTATCTGCCCCAGCGGCGCTTGCCGGCCTTTCATCGAGGGCTGCCCTTTCTCCGCCTCTCGCCCGTACGCTTGAGCCCCCGCCGCTCGGATCCAGCCTACAAGCGCGCCGCCTCGCAGGAGTATGGACTGCATGGCCCGGTGACCCCATCTCTGATCTGGGGTGCGATCACCGCCGGCTGCGTCCGTCTTCGCGCCGCGGATCTGAAGCGCGTCTTCGCCTTCGCCAAGCGCTACCCTGGGATCGCCGTACGCTACACTCGCGCGCCGGTGACGGTGTCGTTGGGGCGTGGAGGGTGTCCCGAGGCCCAACGCGGCGTGGCGCGGATGACGCTCGCTCCCTTGAATCGCCAACTCCACGGCCGAGTCTGCGGCGGCGTCGATCGGTGGTTCGCCGTCGAGCTGCAAGGAGGTGACGTACTCGACGTTCAGCTCCTACAGCGCGCGGGTGGCTTGCGTGTCGAGCTCTACGGGATCCGGGCGATCAGCACGGTCACCCGCGGTGGCGTCGCCGGGTTGCGCTATCGTGTGCCTCTCGCCCGGCGGAGCAGAGGCTGGCGCTATCTCCGCCTCGTCGCGCCCGAGACGGGCACCGTCGGCTTCTCTCTGCGAGTGCAGAGGCTGAGGTAAGGCGCGTCTGACCTTTAAGAGCACCCCTACAGACTCCTCCCGTCGCCGGGCACCGCACTGCCGGTCGCTTTTTCGGCCTCAGAGAGCTCGCCATACCACCTGTATGGCTCATGTCTTCGGCGACGAAATCGGCGCGGCAGCTCAGCACCCGGCTCGGTCCCGAATGTGTGGGGAAGCTCTTAAGAGCACCCCCACACCTACACCCCAGCGTTCGGAGTGCGAATCAGATGCCGAGCCGCTTGGTCACCTTCTCGCGCAGCCGCTCGGCGGTCTTGCTCGCCGGCTGGAGCTTCAGCGCCCGTCGCGCATAGACCAGCGCCGAAGGGTAGCGCCGGCGACGATAGGCGCGCTTGGCCTTTCGTAGCCATTGACGCAGAGCACGGCGCTGCTTGCGGCTAAGCTTGCGCGCCTTGGGCCGAGCGGTCTTCGAGGCGGCGGGTTGCGCCCCGCTGAGGCTCTGATGAGCGTCGCTCTTATGAGCGGGCTTCGCGTCGTCTTTCTTCTTCGCGTCGTCTTTCTTCTTCGCGTCGTCTTTCTTCTTCGCGTCGCCTTTCTTCTTCGCGTCGCCTTTCGTGCCGTCAGTCGCTGCTTTGAGCGCGACGTCCTCACAGGTCTTGCAGACCGGGCAGGGCTTGGCGGGAGGCGGTGTCGCCGCTGGCTGACCCTTCTTGGCCTGAGGTGGATCGCCGGCGCCGAGAAGCAGGCCGATCAGCACCCCGAGCACCAGGCCGGCCCCAACGCCGATCAACGCCGTATGCCGTTTGGTCAGCTTGGCCAGCAGGGCCAGCTCCGGCTGCTCTCGATCATCGACGGACACCAAGGTCGGGGCGGCAGGACTCGCTGGAGCGCCGAAGGCGCTCGGCAGCTGGGGAGCGCTTGCGGCAGGATCTCTTGGATCTGTTGGAGCTGCGACGGGCGCCGTGGGTGCTCCAACCAGGGCGCCGGGTGGCGTGACAGCAGGCACCTCGGGGATCGTCTCTGCTGCGAGATCGGAGCCTGCCTCCGTCGAGGTTGCGAGAGCTGCAGGTTGGGTCACGATGGCCGGCGTCACGGCTTCCGGGACGGCTGCCATTGTCTGGGCCATCGGCGCTGGGGCGATGGTCGGGGCAATCACCGACGGAACTGGCGCAGGTGGCAGGGCGGGGGGAGCGTCTGGCACTCCGATCTCACCGCTCTGCGCCACGGGCTTGGGTGGCTGCGAGGGAGGGGAGATGTCCAGCGCGAACTTGCGGTACTCTTCGTCCGAGAGGTTGGCGGCCTTGCGCACGAGCTCCGCGTGGTCGGTCTCCTGGGGGGCCCCCTCGTCGCCCTCGTCGACGGCCTCCTGCTCGATCTGTGTTCCCTGGGCAAACCAGGCGGCCTCGATCTGCTTGGTCCGCACACGAGCGCGCGGGACGGGCAGCTGCTCGACGATCTCCTCGACGCTGAGCAGCTCGAGGGGTTGTGATGCGTCCTTGCTGCCTGCGCCGCCTGTCAGCGCTTCGGGGCTTGTCAGCGCCGCGGCGCCTGTCAGCGCTGTCGGCGCCGCTTCGCCTGTCAGCGCTGTCGGCGCCGCTTCGCCTGTCAGCGCTGTCGGCGCCGCTTCGCCTGTCAGCGCTGTCGTTCGCCTGTCAGCGCTGTCGGCGCCGCTTCGCCTGTCAGCGCTGTCGGCTGGGCGCCTGTCGGCTGAGCGCCTGTCGGCTGAGCACCTGTCGGCTGAGCACCTGTCGGCTGAGCACCTGTCGGCTGAGCACCTGTCGCGGCTGTCGGCGCTGCGCCTGCTGATGTGACGGGCGAGGGTGAACCAAACGCCGCGATCGCCGGCGGTCGAATACCCGGCGGGCCCAGCCGCGTGCTGCTCGGCGCCTCGATCCCAGCTGGGCCAGAGGCGGAAAGGACGGGGGGCGTGGTGGATGGCCCAGCATGGGGGGTCAGCGCACGAAGGCGAGGCTTGGTGATCCGGCGCACGATCGGCTGAGCGCTGCCGTCGTCGGTGACGAGCTCGAAGCTCGGCTCCTCCGCTTCGGTCTCCGACGTTGGGACGCGAAGGTGGACGCGCGTCAGCGTGTTCATGTCGTAGACGAGGAAGCGGATGTGGTCCTCGTCAAGGCCAGCCTCCTCGAGCACCACATAGCGCTTGGCCAGGATCTTGCCGACCAAGAAACCTCCTGATCCGCGCGCTGCCGCTTCTGCCACCAAACCCATGCGGTGGTCTGAAGCAATGCGCGTACCACTTTGATAGGGCCATGCTAAGGCAGAACTCCGAATGATCGCAAGCACATGGAGATAGAAACCCTCATCTTTGAGGTTGAAGTCTGGGGAGCGCGGCCCCGGGGCTTGTCGCCAAGTCGCCACAACAGCCTCCCAGAGCCTGCGCAGCCTGATGTCTCGGTGGTGTCTCCGCGCTTCCGATGTCTTGGTGTTGTCTCTGAGGTGTCGCTGAGGCGCTGCAACGAACCTTTGAAGCGCCGACCAGCTGCCTCCCCTGACTCAACGCGATCAGGGCTTGACGTCGTAAAAGAAGGCGGCGCTTTGATAGTCTGCGGGGAAGAAGCCGAAGGGGCCGTGCTCTGTCTCTGCGAGGATCTCCCGGCGATAGGGGATGGGATCGGCAAAATGCCAACGATAAGCGCCTGTTCGATGTGCGCGACCGTCATCGGCGAAGAGCGATGCCCCGGCGAGAGGTCCCTCGAAGGGGCCGTCTAGGCGATCCTTTACGAGATACCACCCCGCGTTGAAATACTCCTCATGCCCCGTGCCGTGGGCGACCAGCTGACCGTCTACGAAGAAGTGTTCGTCGCCCTCGAGCCAGAGGGGGGCGATCCCGGGGGTGCCTGCGATGGCCACCACCGTGCCAACGTAATGCCCCGCAGAGAGTCGATGTAAGAAAGGGTGAGGTACGCCGCCGGTCGTGGGCTTGGAGACCGATCTGACCCCATGGAGATAACCCAGCCCCAAGGGCGCTGCCGGGAGCGCTTGAACAGCGTAGCGCAGCTTCGCCAAAAGCGGCGCGCCGGCGGGAGCCACGAGGATCAGCTGGGCAGCCTGGCGATAGGGCCCAGAAAAGAGGTTGTATCGCTCTTTCGCGTCGGCACCGGTGAGCAAAGAGGCAAAGGGATGCCCCCGCTCCACGGTGCCGAAAAAAGACGCGATGGGGAGGTCGAGCGCAGGAGCTGCGCCATCCCATCGGAGCTTCAGTCGGCCCCTTGTGCTCTCGTCGGCGCCTTCGAGCCAGATCCCACGGAGCATCGCAGGTCCGGAGGGCAAGGAGACGGTCAGCTCGTCGCCGGGACCGAGCTGTACCTCTTTTTCGAAGAACGTGACGTCTGATGCGGACCTCAGAGAGGTGGCCGCCTTGAAGCCTCTCGAGCTCCAGAGTGCGACGGCGCGAGCCAAGGCTGCCCGTCTTGTCGCGGTGGGGTGCGCGCTGAAAGGCGCCACTGTCGAGCCTGGCGAGAGCAGGGCCACGTTGATCTGGTAGAAGCGCGCTTCGTCTGTGTCGACCTCGACACGAAAGCCGCGGGAAAAGGGGATGGGGACATAACTGACGAACCCACCCCCATCAGTCTCCTGGGCGAGCGGCGAGGGGAATCCCTCGAGCTTCCCAGAGAAGAGCGCCTTCATCGAGACATCGAGGGTCGGGGACTCGGCTCCGTTGAGAAAGACCAGGAGCCGCCCAGGCCGCTTGGGCAGGATGCCGTCGCGATTCTCCTGCCCATGGGTGAAAAAGATCCGCTGAATCACGCCTGGCCCACCAGCCTCGGCGAGCACACAATGTCCTCCGCGTCGGCGCAGGCAGGAGTAGGTCCCGGTGAACCCGTCATCGAAGCCTCCTGTGCGATCGAAGGAGCTGAACATGATCGCCTGGACGTCGGGCCGCAGCCGCGGCAGCCATTCGAGCCGAGAGAGCGATTCACCGCTCCCTGTGGGCTGAAAGACCGTCAGCAGGGGCTCTCGAGATGGCTCCGTAGCGGGTGGCGGCTCACAACCCATCGCAAAGAGCAGCCCCAGGAGCAGGAGGCTCAGCCGTTGAGAGGCGCTGACGACGATCATGGTACGCATACCTCACGGTACCGTGGCTGCCGCGCGAACAACAGTCTTAGTGGGGTGAGCACTGAGAGCGGGGTTGAGTACCATCAGGTCCCAGCCCGCGACGCGTACCCTAAGAGCGCCCCTACAAATCCCTCCCGTCGCCGGGCACAGCACTGCCGGCCGCTTTCTATGCCTCAGAGAGCTCGCCGTACCGCCCGTATGGCTCGTTTCTTCGGTTACGAACGCGGCGCGGCAGCTCAGCACCCGGCTCGGTCCCGAATGCGTGGGGAAGCTCCTAACACGCTCCATGGGTCGATAGCGGTTCGGTAGCTCGTAGCGCACGCCATGCGCCGACCGTCCCGTCGCTCTTGCGCTGCTTGCGACGCCGTTGTTCACGAAACGCGTCAGCGAGGGCCTGCGGGTCCTTGGGCGGTCGGTGGACGTCGGGCCCGGCGAGATCGCGAACCAGTCGCGCCTGACCATCAGGCAGCTCATCACAAGATCGAGCACGCGGCGTCCGCCTCGTTGGGTGTGTGACGGCTGGGAGATTGGGAACGATGCGTAAGGTGAGAAGCGACCGCCGCGAGCGGTCGCATCGTCTCCACCTGCTTCCCGAGCGGCGGCGTGGCCTCGATCACAGGCAGATCCTCCGTCGAGGAGGTCGCAGCGACGGGAGGAAGGTGTGGGGGGATCCTAAAGGCGATGGCGATCACGCTGCGACCCCTGTTGAGGCGCGATGGCGTGAGGGGCTGCCGCGAGTGGGATCCAGCGCCTCACCATCGGCGGCGTCGCGTGGCTACTTGTGTTGGCAAAGAAAACGAGGCCAAATCTTTCTCCGCTTTCACTTGTCTATACCAAGGTTGGCTGCACCCAGGAGGTCCCGATGCGTCTTCGCCACCGCCGCGCTGTCGCCGTCTCGTTGCTCTTTGGCGTCTCATGGCTCTTTGGCGTCTCATGGCTCCTTGGCGTCTCATGGCTCTCGATCGCCTTGCCAGCGCGACGGGCCCAGGCCCAGCGCGTTCGGCGCCTCCCCGCGTCGGCGATGCAACGGCGCTTGCCCCCGCCCGCGCTGCTGGTGCGCCGAAACCGTCGCACCGAGCAGATGCGGCTCACCCGGCTGAGGGTCGAGGCGCGGGTTGTCGGCCATCTCGCGGAGACCACCATGACCATGACCTTCGCCAACCCCAACAACGCCGTGTTCGAGGGCGAGCTGGTCTTTCCGCTGCCCGAGGGCGCGACCGTCAGCGGCTACGCCTTGGACATCAAGGGTCAGCTTGTCGATGGGGTGGCGGTCGACAAACACGAGGCGCGCCAGGCCTTCGAGACCGAGGTGCGTCGCGGGGTCGATCCGGGCTTGGTCGAGTGGACCAAGGGCAACAGCTTCAAGACTCGCGTCTTTCCGATCCCCGCCAAGGGCTCGCGTACGATCCGCCTCAGCTACGTCTCGGAGATCCACGAGGGCGGCCCCAGGACCGGCGCCTACTACTACCTCCCGCTGGCCTTCAAAAAGAGAGTCGCGCAGCTGAGCATACGCGTCGAGGTGGTCAAGGCCGCCGCCAAGCCGCTGGTGCTGCAAGGCGGCCCAGCGCGGCTCGGTTTTGGCCCCTGGCGAGACAGCTTCGTGGCCTCCGCCAAGCTGGCCAACGCGACCCTCGACAAGGATCTCTATGTCGCGCTCCCCGGCGTCGAGCGCAGCCCGCTGAAGGTCGAGCGCACCAGGGGGGCGACCTATTTCGCGTTGCGCGACAGGGTGACCATGGCCCCGCGGCCCAAGAGCAGCGCGCCTGGACGGATCGGCATCTACTGGGACGCCTCGCTCTCGCGCGCCAAGGCTGACCATAAGAAGGAGCTGGCGCTGCTTGACGCGTATCTCGAGCGCTTGGGCGACGCGCCGATCTCGCTCTACCTGGTGGTGCTGCGCGATCGCGCCGAGGCGCCACGAGAGTTCAGGCTCCCCGCTCAGCGCGAGGCGCTGATCCGCACGTTACAAGGGCTGCGCTATGACGGCGCGACGCAGCTCGGCGCCGCCGTACCAAAAGGGGCGATGAGGCGCGTCGATCTGAACCTCCTCTTCTCGGACGGCATCTCGACCTTCGGCGATGACGATCCGCTCGCCCTCAAGGCGCCGGTCTATGCGATCAACGTCTCGACCGCCGCCAGCCACGCGTTTCTGCGCTACCTGGCGCTGCGCACCGGGGGCGCCTACTTCAACCTCCAGCGGACGGCGCTGCGGAAGGTCGCCGCGGCGATCGGCCGGCCGGTGTTTTCGTTTATCTCCGCTACAGTGACGCCCGCGCCCAACGCGCGCGGCAAGGCCAAGGAGCTCTATCCACGGCTTCGTACCGCGACCCATGGCAGCTTCGACCTCGCTGGCAAGCTCGAAGGCGCCGCCGCCGTGGTGACCCTACGCTATGGCTATGGCACGCGCGTCACGACCACGCGGCGCTACACCGTCCAGGCCAAAGACGCGACCCAGGGCACGCTGCTAGCCCGCTACTGGGCCCAGAAGAAGGTCGCCGATCTGCGGGTCTTCCCCGAGCGCAACGCCGAGGCGATCGCCGCGGTGGGCAAGCGGTACGGCATCGTGACGCCGCGCACCTCGCTGATCGTGCTCGAGCGGTTCTCTCAGTACCTTGAACACGGGATCCGCCCGCCGAAGATGCTGACCAAGATGCGCGCGAGGTGGGACATCGTGATGGCCCGCCTCGCCAAACATCAAAAGGCCCAGCAGGCATCGAAGCTGGCCCATGTGTTAGCGCTCTGGAGGACACGGCTTCGCTGGTACGACAAGCGCTACCGCTACCCCAAGAACTATCGCTACTCACAGCGCGCCAACGCCAAGAGCCGCGTCCGGAACAAGATGGGGCGGGCCACGTTGAGCGCGGAGGACGTAGGTGGCTTCGGACGCGTCTTATCCTCGGCCAAACCAGCCAAGATAGCGCGAAAGAAGGCAAAACCCGCTCGCCTACAGCCGACCATCGCGATGAAGCCCTGGAACCCCAAGACACCCTACCTGGCCGCGTTGGCGGCTACGCCCGCTGGTCAGCGCTACACGCGTTATCTGCAAGAGCGCGACAAACATGGTAAGGCGCCGGCGTTCTATCTCGACTGCGCGCACTTCTTCCGCCGCCAGAAGCGCCCACGGCTGGCCCTTCGCGTCCTCTCCAACCTGGCCGAGCTCGAGCTGGAAAACCCCGCCCTGTTGCGTGTGCTGGCCTACCAGCTGACTCAGATCGGCGAGCTGGATCACGCCGTGCGGGTCTTCGAGACCGTGCGCAAGATGCGCCCGGAGGAGCCCCAATCGTATCGCGACTTGGCCCTGGTGCTCGAGCGTCGCGCCGATCGCGCGCGCAAAGGGCGCAAGCGCGGCGCCCGGCAGGCGGCCCTCGAAGACTATCGACGCGCGCTCTCGCTGCTGTCGACGGTGGTGATGCGCGAGTGGCAGCGCTTCGCCGAGATCGAGGTTATCGCGCTGACCGAGCTAAACACGATCCTGCCCAAAGCTCGCGCCGTGGGGCTACGCCGGCCGCCCGTCGATCGAAGGCTGATCCGTCGCCTCCCGATGGATATCCGCATCGTGATGAGCTGGGACGCCGACAGCACCGACATGGACCTGCACGTGGTCGAGCCCTCGGGGGAGGAGGCCTATTTCGACCACAAACGCACGCGTATCGGCGGGCTGGTCACCCGTGACTTCACCGACGGCTACGGCCCGGAGGTCTACGCTCTGCGGCGAGCGATGCGCGGCGTCTACCGCATCCGCACCAAGTTCTATGGGTCTTCGGCGGCCAAGCTCACGGGCGCTGTGACCCTGCAGGTGGATGTCTACACCAACTACGGGCGACGTAATCAGCAGCGGCGGTCGATGACGCTGCGGCTGACCAAGCGCAAAGAGCGCTTCACCGTCGCCAAGATCCGCTTCTGACGGTCAGGCCCCCTGCGCCAGGCCAAGGGGCGATGCGATGGCTGGGGCAGCGCCGCTGAGGACCTCGAGCCGAGTGGGAAGCTCGAGACCGACGTGACGATAGCCGATAGCCGATAGCCGATAGCCGATAGCCGATAGCCGATAGCCGATAGCCGATAGCCGATAGCCGATAGCCGATAGCCGATAGCGGCGCCATGCTGGCGACGAGACACCCTCGCGTTGCCCGGCGGTCACGAGGCGATGAGGTTCGAGGCGGGGGGCGAGCCGGAGGTTGATGTGCGCTTCGGGGGGTGATGTGCGCTTCGAGGTGGCCTTGGGCTTGTCGCAACGCTTGGTCCCCTGTGCCAAAGAGCGCATCAGCTGAGGTTGGGGTCAGTCGCCTTGAGGTCGGAGACCACGCGTTTGCAACATCTCTCGGGCCGTCACTAGAGATAGGTACCCAGAAAGAGCTTGTCACCCCACTCGAAGATCACCCGTTCGCCACGGACCGGCCCCTTATCGCCGAGGAGGTGAGCTTTGAGACAGCGAGCGCTGCTCTTGGTTGCCTTGCCCTTGATGCGCCCCGGCCTGGTGCCCACGCGGCGTAGCCCCGGCATGCGGTAGAGGCCGACGCGGCGACGACACCAGCCGAGGGTCGTTTTGTCCCACCGCACGAGCCCGCCCAGCTTTCCGACGCGGATCCGGCGCAGACGTTTCCCCGAGATCGCGTCGATCGACCAGAGATAGCCTGTCTTCCGCGAGCCCACGAAGATCCGCTTGCCGTCATCGCTCCAGACCGCCTCCCATGCGGTGATCGGGATCTCGAAGCGACGTACCGCGCCGCTGGCGTAGTTGACGATATAGCCCGAGGGCCTCTCGAGCTCGTGGTACTCGAGGAGCAAAAAGGAGCTTCGCTTGGGATAGTGGCCCTGATAGGGCTGGGGTCTGGGAGCCGCAAAGCTCACGACCTTGCGGATCCCGCCATCTTTGACCGCGTAGAGCGTCGATCGCCCCTTGATCGAGATGCTGCGCTGACCCGAGGCGTCGCTGACGTGCTTCTTTGTGTCATGCCACTCGAGCAGATAGCCGGTCTGGGTCCGCGGCAGGTAACCAGCGACCTGAACAATCTGCGACCTCTTCTGACGGTTTGCGGTGCCGAGGATCTGCGCAGAGACGATGCGGTCGGCGCGCAGATCCCATACGACGTAGAGATAGCGCCGAACGTAGCCGAGCTTCATCTGGCGAACCCTCGGGCGGACGACGACATAGCGCTTGGGGTAGTGGACGCTGCCGATTAGTAGACCCGCCCGCTGCCGCGTCCGGTCGTAGAAGAGGAGGTCTTCGATGTAACCGGAGTTATTCAGCAGCAGCTTCGGGTGGGCCGCGAAGTAGGCCCGCAGCGGGACCCTTCGCCGCATGGGGCGGAGGGTCTTGGTGTCAACGAAGTGCACATAGTGGGGCTTTCGCCACTGCGACGACCGCCCGACGTAGAGCAGCGTCCCGCCGTCGACGAGACGACGCTTCTTTAGCGTGGATGGCTTGTGCTTACCGCTGAGAGTCAGCGATGCCTGCACTCGAAAGCGCGAGCGCCGCGCCTCGACGTTGGCCCCGCCGAGCGTCAGCGCGACGAGGAGAACCACCTGGAGAAAGCCTGGCGCGATGTAGCGTCCAGTACGAGTACACATGCGACCCTCTGCCGATCGAGTCTTTGTGATGTAGCCCTTCGAACGCCACGATGGTGTCACGATCTTCGCCTCTCTTCCAGTCCGCGCGGGGTCGATACGGCACATGCTCAGCTCCCACAACGATCCTCGAGCGCTCATCGCAGAGGTCTCAGCGGTGCTGGCACAGGCATGATGCTCAAGGTGCAGCGAACTCTGCCCTATCGCCTCGCGCTGCAGGCGCAGATCGGCCTCGGCAACGCAGACGCGTTCTCTTCTCCGCTCAACGGGCCGACCTTCGTCGCGCAGGTCGGCGCACGCGACTAGGTGCTCCCCTTCGCGTTCAGCCCCTGCCTGGGTGTGATGAGCACCCGCTGCATCGCCGGATGGGCCGACATGGAGGCTGGTTCGAGCCCGCTACGAAGGAGAGTGCACGTGCATTGGCCGATGAAGAGAGGTTCACCCGCCTGATCATGAGCGGCGTCGTTGGCGTCGAGCTCAGCCTCGAGCATCGCCATGGCATCTCCTCCTCTAGGGGGTGCAGGTGTCTCCTAGGAGACGAAGTCAAAGAGCGCGACCTCTGGGCGCGCCCGCTCACCGACGCGCAGGCGCACCGCCGACGAGCCGAGGCCCGAGTTGACGTAGAGCTTGGCGTCGGCCACCGAGTACCAACCCGCCAGGTAGCCGTTCCCCGCGACGCGAGCGATGGCGTCGGTGACCCTGTGGATCTGGATCTGCCCGCCGTGGGTGTGGCCGGCGAGGATCAGCCGGCCACCGCGCTCGGCGATGGCCCCGGCGGTGTTTGGGTCGTGGGTGAGGACCAGCGCGCGCTTGGGGTTTTCGAGCCCCGCGAAGGACGTCTCGACGTCGGCGTGATCGGTGTAGCCGTCGTCGACGCCGACGATGGACAGCTCCTGCCGACCCAAGCGTAGACGTTTGTGGGTGTTGCGTAGCACCATCACCTCACGAGCCTCGAGGGCCGCCTGGATCTCTGCGGCGCCAGACCAATAGTCATGGTTTCCGAGGGTGGCGACGCAGGGCCGCGGCAGGCGCGCCACCAGCCGGCTCAAGGCTGGCAGGTGTTTCAGCGAGCGATTCAGGTAGTCACCGGTGAGCACGACGAGGTCGGGCCGAGCGCGACGGCAGAGGGCCACGGCCTCGTCGAGGATGTGCTGTGGCGTCGCCCAGCCCACATGGAGATCCGTCAGATGCGCGATCCGCAGCTGGAGTCCATGCCCAGAGATCCTGTGGCGGGTGAGGCGCACCCGCTGGGGCGCGATCTGAGCAGCGACACCCACGCCGGCAGCAGCGACGGAGGCGGCGGTGAGCTTGAGGAAGGTTCGACGTGGGATCATGGGCGGCTCCGTTAGCTCGTTGTCCCGTTAAGGTAGCGAGACGAAGCGCGGCTATGGTGTCCCCAGTTAGGTGCTATTGGGGCAAGACCGGGTGTCTTGTGTGGCAGTTTCGTGGCAGGGGCGCTGGCAGCAAGCAACCGACGAGCGACAACCGCGGTGATTTCCCAGACCAGCGCGGCGACGGGAGGCTCGTTGGTCAGCGCTCTAGAGCGCTGATCAGCTTACCGGACCGAGCTGCGCGAAGGATGCGGAATCACAGCGTAGGAGCGAGAAGGGCGCCTGCTGGTAGGGGCGCCTGCTGGTAGCAAGCAACCGACGAGCAACAACCGCTGTGATTTCGCAGACCAGCGCGGCGACGGGAGGCTCGTTGGTCAGCGCTCTAGGGGATCAGTTGAGCGGCTCCGAGAGGGGTAGGCGCACGACGAAGCAGGCGCCGGAGAGCTTGCCTTGGTGAGCCAGCGAGAGTTCGCCGCCATGGGCGGTGGCGATGGTCCTGGCGATAGCCAGGCCGAGGCCCGTGCCTCGAGGTGCGTCGTCGGGACGGTGGGTGAAGAAGCGCCGAAAGAGCTTGTCACGGTTGCCCTCGGAGATCCCAGGGCCGTCGTCGCTGACCGAGAGAACGAGCTCCTCGGGGGTCGTGCTCAGCTCTACGGCGACCTGGCTCTCGCAGAAGGCTATAGCGTTGTCGAAGAGGTTGCGGATCATTCGGCGGAGCTCGTCGGGGGCACCACGAAGCGGCGTCCCAGCGCCGAGCTCGGCGTGGAAGCGTACGTGTTCGCTGGCGGGGTCCTGGCTGTAGCTGGTCAAGATCTCTTCCACGAGGGTTCGGAGATCGAGCTCGTCGTGGATCGTGGAGGCGAGGCGCTCTTCGAGGCGAGCGAGCTCAAGGAGCCCCTCTACAGATCTCGTCATATGCGCTGAGGCGTCGCGCATAGCTCGCGCAAGGCGGCGCTGGCGGTCAGGGTCGATGGTCTTGGCGCTGTCGAGGAGCTCGGAGGTCGCGAGGATGGTGGCGATGGGGTTTTTCAGGTCGTGGGCCAGGTCCCCGACGACGGCAGAGGTCTGCTCGAGCTGGCGCTTTAGCACCCGCGTGAGAGCCTCGAGGTCCCGTGAGAGGTCACCGATCTCGTCGCCGCGACGCAGGTTGAGCCTCTTGGGATCGAGCTCCGCGGGGGTTTGCAGGTAAGCGCGGATCGTGCGCTGAAGCCTCAAGAGAGGCCGCACGAAGCGCCACCCCACGAGCAGCCCCGCGAGGCCAGCGAGGCCAGCGAGCAGGAGCGTGAGCTTGAGCAGCTGGTAGCGCAGGTCGTAGAGCGCGCGGATAGTACGCCGGGAGACGCGGGCCAAGTAGACCGCCCCCCCTTTCTTCAGGGGGACAGCACGATAGAAGACGTCCATGCGGCCGCTGGCGCCTCTGCGCCAACGCTCGGCGGCTTTTCCCGCAAGGGCGCTCTGGATCTCTCTTCGTGAGCTCAGCGAGGGCAGGGCGTGCTCGTAGGCGCGCAGGTCCGGCGGCCCTTGGGGGCCAAAGAAAAAGTCGCCAGCGCGGCGAAACCAGCCCCGCTGGAGTGTCGACCAGCGTTCAGCGTGGTCGACGCCGGTCTCGAAGAGGAGCGCGCCGCGACGATCGAGGACGCGCAACAACACATGGTGCTCTTTGGCGAAGGCGGCGAGCCTAGGGTGCCAAGTGCTCAACGCAAGAGCGTTGGTGTCGACCTCCCGCAGTCTCATCGCCAGCGCTACCCCCGCGCTTCGCACTTGGGTCGCCGCTTGATCGTGGGAGATGCCCTCTACGAGACCGGCGCTCCAGACCACCACAAGAGGGATGAAGACCAGCAGCAGGCTGCCCACGATCAGCTTGAAGCGCAGGCCAACGCGCAGTCGAGACTGTTTACTCGACGATGGCGTCGAGGCGCTCACGTGACGTTGCCGGCGTGGTCGTCTGAAATAAAGCGGTAGCCAATGGCGCGAACGGTCTCGATGGGGGTGAAGCTCGGGTCAATCTCGCTGAGCTTCTTGCGTAGGCGCTTGACGAAGGTGTCGATGGTACGAGCAGCGACCACGACATCTTCGCCGTAGACGCGGTCGATGAGGCGCTGGCGACTGTGGACATACCCTGGCTCCTTGGCCAAGGTCCAGAGCAGCTCGAACTCCGTCGCCGTGAGCTCGAGGCGTGTGTCATGCAGACGCACCTCGCGGCGATCGCGATCGAGGTGCAGCGGCCCGCGGCGGCGCTGTCGCCTGTCGTCGGAGCCAGGCGCGCGTATCGTCGCGCGCCGCAGCGCTGCGCGCACTCGGGCGATGAGCTCGCGGGTAGAGAAGGGCTTGGTGACGTAATCATCTGCCCCCATCTCGAGCCCGAGGACCTTGTCCATCTCCTCGTCACGGGAGGTTAGCATCATGATTGGCGTCGTGTGGTGGCGGCGGATCAGCTTGCAGACCTGGAGCCCATCGAGCTCGGGCATGAGCAGGTCGAGGATCACCAGATCTGGGGGCGCCGCGCAGAAGGTCTCCCAGCCCGCGCGTCCGTCGGCGGCTGTACGCACGGTGAAGCCCGCGTCCGCCAGAGACATGCTGAGCACGTCCACCAGGCTACGATCGTCGTCAATCAAGAGGATGGTTGCTGACTCAGCCATGGGCGCTCGTGGGTGTCGAGGGTTTTGAGGTGTCGAGTTCGAGCCGAGAGGATAGCGTTCGCCGAGGAAGGGCGGAAGTCCAAGCCCGGAGCCGTCCAAGCCCGGAGCCATCGAAGCCCGGAGCCGTCGAAGCCCGGAGCCGTCCAAGCCCGGAGCAGGTTGAGAGGTTATCGTCGCGCGCCACCATCTCCGAGTGGAGAGGAGACCACCACCGCGCCGTCACCTGCGCTATCCTCGTTGGTCGTGACAAGGAGCTGACGATGGCCGGTGGATGGTCCAGAGACGGAGCTGTACAGGAGCAGATCGACGCCAGCGTTGACAGCGAGGTTGCCCGCGCGAGGGCACGCTTGCCCAGGGGCGTGAGCTTGACCCATTGCGAGGACTGCGAAGAGCCGATCCCCGAAGGGCGGCGCAAGGCCGTGCCTGGGGTTCGCCGCTGCGTGCGCTGCCAAGCCGAGGCCGACGCTGAGGCCATCGATCACGCTCTCTACAATCGCCGCGGCAGCAAGGGCAGCCAGATGCGCTGAGAGCGTGCGCTGGACGGCATCAATCCCACGGGGCTCGTGCAGCGTTCTGAGCCTGGTTTCTCATTGACGCGAGCGCGCGAAGGACACGCTCCCCTCTTGCCAAGATCTCGAGAGTTCGGCTACGATGGGGCCATGAGAGCCGCGGTGTCTCTGGCCTTCCTTTGTCTCTTCACCTCGCCTGGCTGCGGCGGGCGGACCATCGCTCAGGACTCGGACAGCTCCCCGGTTGCTTCGGATAGCTCCCCGGTTGCTTCGGATAGCTCCCCGGTTGCTGACGGAGGGTTCGCGATCCGCGACCTGAGGGTACCCTCGTTCGATTTGGGCGTCACCTATAAGGTGGATTTCTGGCTCGTGAAGGGCGTGATCAATGGGCAACCCGTCCATTCGAATGGCCCGCCGGCCAAGGTGCGTTTCGGCGAGCCCATCCAGGGTACGGTCACCTTTGAGATCGACAAGATTATGGGGCGACCTGGACAGCACTTCTTGGTGCTCGTGCCCAGCTGGGGTGATCATGAGTCCAGCTACCAATTCCAAGCTCGTGACGTGCCGATGGGCAAGTCCACTCACACCGTCGAGTTCACCTTCCTGCCCCCTCCCCAAAAGGGCAGCGTTCGACTGATCTTCAGCGAGACTATGCTTGGGGTGCATCCCGCAAAGCAGGCGTCTCTAACCTCTTGGTGGGCCATGATCGCTCCCTCCTGGAACGACGGCAACGACATGGCAGATCTGTCCACGCCGGTGCTGGACGCTTGCGAAGGTGTGGGCAGCTGCCTGTGCCCCTACACTAACACCAGCGGGGCGATCGCCGACGATTTCTGCAGCTTGAAGCACCTGAAGGTCGAGGTCGACTGACCGACGGATCGACGGATCGACGGATCGACGGGTCGACTGGGAAGCAAGTCCTAGAGCGCTGATCAGCTTACCGGACCGAGCGGCGCGAAGGATGCGGAATCACGGCGTAGGAGCGAGAAGGGCGCCTGCTGGTAGCAAGCAACCGCCGAGCGACAACCGCTGTGATTTCGCAGACCAGCGCAGCGACGGGAGGTAAGTTGGTCAGCGCTCTAGGGAGGAGGCGGTAGGTTCTTGACGTTCCAGGTGCCCGCTTTGCAGGTGGCGACCTCACGTCCGCAGCTGCCGTAGGTACAGACCTGGCCCTCTACCGAGCAGGGCGAGGCGCTCTTTGGCGCGCTCTTGGGGCAGGCCACGGTTTGAGGAGCGGCGCAAGACCAGATGAACTCTTGACCTGGCGCCGGTGGCGCGCCCGCGCAGACGTGGACGCAGGTGCAGACCTCGGCGCCGTAGCGGCAGCTTGGGGCGCCGCTTGTGCAGAAGCCGCTCGGTTTGCTGGAGGGGCAGAGCGTCGTCGAGCCGCAGGTCGCGCCATCGAAGGCCAAGGCCCACGTTCCCTCGAAGCACTCGTAGACGTCGCCGCAGCCAGCGTTCGTCCCATAGCCGCATTGTAGCTTCGGTGTGGTGCAAGGGGTGCCCACCTGCGGTTCACTGGCCGGACAGCTGCCTTGTGGACCGTCACGCGCTGGCAGATCACCGCTCATGTCGGCGCCGCCCCCAGCGTCGTTGACGGCAGCGTCGGCGTCGTTGACGGCAGCGTCGGCGTCGTTGACGGCAGCGTCGGCGGTGTTGATGGCAGCGTCGGCGTTGTTGATGGTGTCGCCGTTGACGGCACCGTCAGCGCTCGTCACGCCACCATCATCGGAGCAGGCGCCGCCCGCGGCGACGAGCGCGGTCACCACCAACAGCCAGATCCCCTGACGCAGCGCTTCCTTCATCGGCACCTCCATCTGCAGCGACCCTTCGCTCCTCGAGGATAGCATCTGCGGCGCGAAGGGTACAATTGGGGTATAATAAGGCCACCTTAGAGGAGGTGTTAGATGCGAATACTCTTGACGTTCCTACTCGCGATGGCGCTCACGTCGGGCTGCAGCGACGACTTGAGCGTGACCAAGGATGGCGGCGGTAGCGATTTCGTCGCCGACAACGGCACGGACGCTGTGACCCCGGACGGTGCTGTCGATGGCGGCGGCGACGGCTCCGTTTCCGACAGCGGCCCGACCCTAGACAGCGGCCCGACCCTGGACAGCGGCCCGACCCTGGACAGCGGCCCGACCCTGGACAGCGGCCCGACCCTGGACAGCGGCCCGACCCTAGACAGCGGCTCCGCCCCTGATCTTTCGAACCACTTTGTCAAGGCGCTCGAAGGCATATGGTTGATCGGCTGGGCCAAAGGTGGCCAGAACCACTATAGCTGGTTGAGGCTGACGCCGACCTCCAACACCGGCGGCACAGCGGTCATCCTCGACGGCGCCAAGCTCAACGCCAACACCGCCTACTGGAACTGCAGCGGCGCCACCATGTGGAACACCGCCGGCAAGGTGCGCACGATCCAGCTGCACCTCCCCTCGGGGAGCTGCAGCGGGATGAAATCGACGAGCCTGACCTTCGGCGCGATCACGCCCGCCGGCAGCGGATCCCCCACCGGGGCGTTGGAGATGGCCACCGTCGATGATCTCACCGCGCCGACGGTGCGCCTCACCGCCTATCGGTTCCCGAAGAGTCAATGCAACGCCGCGCTGACCAGCTGCCAGGACCCGCTCTAGAGCGCTGACCCACTGACCTCCCGTCGCTGCGCTGGTCTGCGAAACCACGGCGGTTGTTGCTCGTCGGTTGCTTGCTACCAGCAGGCGCCCTCCTCGCTCCTACGCCGTGA
>PDWJ01003408.1_pt1 | contig 26254 bp, 23 predicted proteins | sample 1430881 | NCBI WGS metagenome assembly PDWJ01 (sample SAMN01162460, study PRJNA174530) | Oral metagenome, whole genome shotgun sequencing project. | biome: Marine environment; feature: Marine mammal; material: Swab sample of the gingival sulcus; isolation source: swab sample of gingival sulcus...
GCTCAAATCATGGGGCTTAGTTATCAAAATGTAAGAACCATAACCAGTCGGGCTAAACAACAAGTTGTAGAACGTTATAAAACGATGGTATGAATACAGCATACGATATATACGATCTGCCGGAAGGGCATTTTGAACGGTTTCAAAAACGCTTGGACAGACGGCAAAAGAAGCCATCCAATTCATGGGTTAGGTACGGTATTGTTGCCGGTTTATTGTTGTTGCTGAGTGTAGGTCTGTTAAGGCCGTTTGTAGTTCAAAACAATGTGAGTACAATGATTCCTGAGTTAAAAGATACACAGGATTTTTATGAGGGTATTATTCAGGTGGAGTTGGCAAATATCCAAAAGAACCAAATGATGGATCAGGAGCAACAACGCATTGTTGATGAAGCTCTTGAACGAATGGAGGCTTTGGAACAGAATTTTGACCAATTAAAAAAAGATTTTAAAGATTATGGGTATAGTAGCCGGTTGGTGGCTGCTATGATAAAAAATTATCAAAAACGTATAGAAGTTCTACAAAAATTAAAAGAAACATTAGATCATCAAAATCATAAACGTCATGAAAACACTACTGTATAGTCTTGTCATTTTGATAGGTTTTAATGCTAACCTATGGGCAAATCCGGAAGCACCGGTATTCCAAAAAATTGAAAAAGAAAAGCGTATAGTCAAAACGTTTAAGGTGTCAAAGGACAACCTGTTGACGGTTGATAACAGGTTTGGCGATGTACATATTGCTACCGGTAATACCGATCAGTTGGCTATAGAAGTGGTCATCACTGCCAAAAGCCGTGATGAAAAAAGCGTACAGGAGAAATTGGATGACATTGATGTAATCTTTTCAAAAAAATCCAACACAGTTTTTGCCCAAACAAAAATCACCGATCACTCCGGATGGTTTCAACGGTTCAGATCCTCTAAAGTAGCCTTTAAGATTGATTATTTTATTGAAATGCCGGTAAGCAATCAACTCAGTATTAGCAATGATTACGGTTTTATTTATATTGATGAGTTGGATGGCCCTTGTACGTTAAACTGTGATTATGGCGGTATAGTCATTGGTCGTTTGAATAATGAAGAAAACGTCATCAATATGGATTATGGGAATAAATCACGCATCAATTATATCAAAGGCGGACGTATCAATACCGATTATTCCAATATAGAAATCTTAGAAGCCAATCAGTTAGATTTAAACGCCGATTATACGGATTGTGATATTGAGGTCGTAGGAACGCTTGAGTTCAATAATGACTATGGAGAAATCAGGATAGGTCAGGCAGATGTTGTTTGGGCAAAGGCGGATTATTATACCCTTGATATTTCCCGGCTCAAACACCGGTTGACGTTTAAGGGGGATTACAGTAATGTTAATGTCTTGAAAACTTATGATCAGCTTGAATCCATAGATATCAGCTCTGATTATACAGATGTCAATGTCGATTTAAATGGTTGTGCAAACTATAAATTCAGCCTTAAAAACAGCTACGGTCGTATAGAATTTAACGGTGTAAAACCTGAGTTTACACGAAAAATTATAGAGAATTCATCCCAGTTTTACGAAGGCTATTCCGGTTCAAAAAATGCTAAAACATCGATCAGGATTGATAATTCCTATGGTAAAATCAATCTCCAATAAACAACAGTATAGAAATACAATTTTTAATTAATACCTAATCCTAATATTATGAAAACGATCAACATTATTTTAGTTGCGCTATTGACAACCATCAGTGTACAAGCCCAGTGGTTTGGGAACAAGCGTGTCAAGGGCAATGGACAACTGAGAACGATAGAAAAGACAGTTTCAGCTTATGATGATATTGCAGTCAGTGGTAGTTTTGATGTCCAACTGTTTAAAGGCAAAGAAGGTGACTTAACGATAAGTATAGAAGAAAATCTGGTTGAATATTTGGATATTAGTATGTCCGGAGAAACCCTGTCTATTGGCTGGGAAAAAGGGGTTAATATATCACACAAAAAACCCATTAAAGTCAGGGTGCCGGTAGAAAATGTAAAGGCTTTAGTTTTAAGTGGTTCCGGTGATATTTCTTCTGACGAAACCTTGACCTTTGACGATCTTAAATTGGTTGTTACCGGCTCCGGTGACATGAACATACCTTTGGAAGCTAAGGCGTTGGATATCAAAGTTACCGGCTCCGGTGATGTTAAAGTGTCGGGTAGTATATCAAAAGGAAATTATGTGCTTACAGGTTCAGGATCTATTCTCTCTGCCGATTGTAAAGCTAAGGATGTTTATACCAAACTTAGTGGAAGCGGTACGGTTAAACTCTGTGCATCAAAGAATCTTACGGCAAAATTGACCGGCAGCGGTTCCATTTTGTATGTCGGTAAGCCTAAAGTAGAAGATTTAAAAGTCACCGGCAGCGGACGCATTAGAATGATAGAGTAATATTTAACCTCCGATAATTTAAAGATATCGGAGTTTTTTTGTTTCTTTTTTTGCGGAAAACCTGTTAAAAAGTTTATAGTATTCTTAAATAATATTTTTTACGTATTGGTGTTTTTTTTGTACGTTTGAAAAATCTTTAAACTATGCAATTTAAGCACCCGGAAATACTCTACTTTTTATTGGCGTTGCTTATTCCTATTTTAATACATCTCTTTCAATTGCAGCGTTTTGTAAAGGTGCCTTTTACCAATGTCGCTTTTTTGAAAACACTGGAGTTACAATCCAGACGCAGTTCGAGATTGAAAAAATGGTTGACCCTGTTGATGCGTTTGTTGGCATTAGCAGCTTTGATAATTGCATTTGCTCAACCCTTCAGTGCTACATCTGATACGGCAAAACCCTGGGAAACCATTGTCGTATTAGACAACTCTATCAGTATGCAGGCAGAAGAGGAGGGGGCAGAATTGCTCAGGAAAAGTGTTCAGGATTTGCTGGAAAACCTGCCGGATAAAGGGACGTTCAGTTTGTTTACCCAAAATGAAGTTTTTGAAAACTTAGACAAAGAACGTTTTAAGGAGGTTGTAAAATCTGTTGATTATATAGGCTACAACCAGTCTATTTCTCAGCTTATGCTCAGGATTCAGTCCTATATGAAACGTACGCCGTCTGTACAGTATGCAGTGTTGTGGTTGACAGATCTGCAAAAAACCGATGACCGGGACGTCCTGACTTTGCCGGAAGATATGAACCTTACTCTGGTGCCGGTTTCCGGCTTACTTGCAGGAGATGATTTTTTTAATTTGTCAATAGATACAGTTGGTGTCAAACAACGTGATAATCACGCACTCACGCTGGAAGTAAACATCAAAAATACCGGTCAGAGGCTTGAAAACGTCGGACTAAGTGCCTTTCAAGGCGATATTTTACTGGGCAAGACATTTGCGGATTGTTCGTCAGATAATACTTTGGTGAATTTTAACCTCAACTTGACAGAAATACCCGAAACCTTAAGATTGGAATTAGACGTAGAAGATTATTATCATTTTGACAACGAGTATTTTATCGCTTTGGGTCAAACAGAAAAAGTAAAGGTCTTGGACGTTTCTTCACACCGAACTTTTGTACAGCGTATTCTGACCGATGAAAATTTTGATTATAACCGGGTAACGCCGGCGATGTTCCCTTATGACAGGTTACAGGATTACACAGTTATTTTACTCAATGAAATAGAGGGGTTGTCACGGGAATTTATTCAAACTATTAAAAAATTTGTGGAAACGGGTGGCTCTGTCGTTTATATTCCTTCACCAAAGGCGTCCCCATATGAGGTCAACCCTTTGTTGAATGCCTTACAGGTAGGAGAGGTGACTGCGCTGGAGAAAGACAGCCTGTTGGTGACTAAAATCCATTATGAACACGAATTGTTCCGGGGGGTTTTTGAACGTCAGGTAAACAATTTTCAATATCCGTTGGTCAAATCCTATCTAACCATACCTTCGAGCCGTGCGTTACCTATACTTAGTTATCAAAACGGTCAGGTGTTTTTAGTCGATAAACCTTATGGTCAGGGGCATTTTTATGCCTTTTTCAGTGCTTTAAACCATTCAAATTCCAATTTTACCCAAGCACCACTGGTAGTTCCCGTGTTCTATAAAATGGCGGCCATGAGTAATTCGGCACAAGCGTTGAGCTACCGTTTGGGGCAGCGGCATGAGGTCGTCCTCCCTGTTGAGGTAGCTAAAGAAAAAGTATTGACATTGGGACAAAATGATTTCTCTGTTATACCTTTGCAAATAATTAAACCAAAAGAAATAACACTGACTTTGTGCAACCCTCAGAAAGTAACCTGAATCGTTGGACTATAGAGGCGCTAACAAAAGCCAATCCTCAGGTCGTTATAGCAAATACTGTAAAAAAAGCCTTAAATGATTTAAAAGATTTCAGAACAGTGCAATCTTTTTTCAAATGGTTTTTAATACTTTCAATTGTGTTTTTTATTTTTGAAATGTTGATCATCAAATATTTATAAATTTAATCTTATCATAATATAACCATGAACTTACTTGTAAAATCTGCCACAATTATTGCTCCGGAAAGTCCGTTGCACCGTAAAAAAAGAGATATTCTGATAGAGCGGGGTGTCATAAAGAAAATTGCAACAAATATAGATAATGACAAGAATGTCAAAGTTTTTGAACAGCCTAATTTGCACGTCTCCATAGGTTGGATGGACAGTAGTGTTTCACTGGGAGAACCCGGATATGAAGAGCGGGAAACTCTTGAGCACGGGCTTAAAGTAGCGGCGCAAAGTGGTTTTACAGCCATCGGGTTAAACCCTGATACAGATCCGGTAGTAGATCAGGCTAGTGCTGTGTCTTTTGTAAAAAGTAAAGGACAAGGACAACCTACAGAGGTCTATCCTATAGGTAGTTTTACGCTGAAAGCTGAAGGAAAAGATATGGCAGAGCTTTATGATATGTCCCAACATGGCGCCATAGCTTTTTATGATTATAAACGTCCAGTACAAAACCCCAATCTGTTGAAAATGGGTATGTTGTATTTACGTTCTTTTGATGGGTTATTGATGAGTTTTCCGCAAGAGCCGAGCACGGCTTTTGGTGGTCGAGCCAATGAAAGCGGGTTTACTTTGAGTTTAGGTTTTGAAGGTAGTCCTAACCTCAGTGAAGAACTACAAGTGTCCAGAGACCTGTTGTTATTAAACTACGCAGAAGCTAAATTGCATATCCCTACGATTTCTACTGAAAAATCGGTCAAACTCATTGCCGAAGCTCAGAAAAAAGCCCAGCGGGTATCTTGTAGTGTATCGGCTCATCACTTGTCATTGACTGATAAAGTTTTGGAAGACTATGAGACCCGGTTTAAAGTCAATCCGCCTTTACGTACAGAAAAAGACCGTAAGGCATTGATCAATGGCGTGAAAAAAGGAACCATTGCTATCATTACCAGTGACCACAGACCATTGGATATCGAACAAAAGAAAAAAGAGTTTTCATATGCAAAACACGGTACGATAGGTATGGAAAGCTTCTTTGGTGCGGTCAATAAACTCATGGATCTGGACGACTGGATAGCTTGTGTAACGACCAATCCACGGGTGATTTTCAATATTCCTGTGCCCAAAATAGAAGAAGGAGCCAAAGCTAATCTGACATTCTTTAACCCCAATGGGGAATATACTTTTGGAGCCAAAGATATATTATCAACATCAGATAATTCTGCATTTGTGGGTCAAAAACTCAAAGGAAAAGTTTATGGTGTGTTTAACAATAACCAATTAATCACTAAAGAATAACACCTTTATGCCTCATCAACATAATAAATACATGCGACGAGCCATAGCATTGGCTGAAAAAGGCATTAAAAATGCTGCCGGAGGACCATTTGGAGCTGTTGTCGTCAAAGATGGGCAAATCATTGCCGAAGCCCATAATGAAGTGACCTCGACCAATGATCCTACGGCACATGCAGAGGTTCTTGCCATCAGACGAGCGTGTGAAGCTCTGGGAACCTTCCAGTTGGACGACTGTGTACTCTATACGTCTTGCGAGCCTTGTCCCATGTGTCTGGGGGCCATTTATTGGGCGAGACCAAAACAGGTGTATTTCGCCGGGGACAGAGAAGATGCGGCAGCTACCGGTTTTGACGATAGTTTTATCTATGATGAAATAGATAAGCAGATTGACAACCGTAAAATTCCTTTTAAACAAATACTCAGAGAAGAAGCAATACCCGTCTTTAAAATCTGGGGGCAAATGGGAGATAAAACAGAATATTGATTGACAAATAATGAACAAAAATTTAAAATACCTCGTAAGAGAACCTAAAAATAAAGTAGAAAACCCCGTGCTTTTACTCATGTTGCACGGTTATGGTAGCCATTATGATGATTTATTTGGCTTTGCCGGTGAACTGCCGGAAGACTTATTGATTATCTCTGCCCAGGCACCCATTCAGTTGATGTATGGCGGTTATGCATGGTATCCCATCAATCAGGATACACAAGGCAACCTGATATCAGACACGGAAAAAGCTGTAGAAGCCAGGGAACTTCTGGTAGATTTTATAGATGAATTACACCGCGAATATCATTTTGATTGGGACAAAAGTCTGTTAATGGGTTTTAGTCAGGGTGCTATTTTAAGCTATAGTTTATTATTGACTTATCCCGATAAAATCAAAAATGCCTTGTGTTTGAGTGGTTATATACTTGATGATATTGTCAATCTGAAAACTGAAAAAAATGCTTATGATCAGCTGGATTTATTCTGTTCACACGGTACGATTGATAGTGTTATACCATTGTTTAAAGCTGAGGAAACGCATCAAAAATTGCAGACTTTAGCGGTTAAGCACAGTTTTAAAACTTATCCCGCAGGACATGGGGTCGCACCGCAGAATTTTAAAGATTTACTGGATTGGTTGGAACGTAAACTCAGTTCAGATTAAAATGTTTTCCAATAAATATATTGGTTAAAACATTGAAAAAATAATATTTAATATAGATTATACACATGAAAAAATATTTACCCATTTTGGGTTTAGGGAGTGTTGCTGTATTGCTTATGATGTTGTTTGTCAATGCTGAAACAAATGATTCTGTTAATGCTCAGGAACCCGGTAAAAGTATTTCACCCTATTATGAAATCAGAGCGGTTAAGATGCCGGAACATCTGGAATTTGCCGGAGAAATGGCACCGCTGCAGGATGAGGATATTCGCGAACGTATAGATCGTGAGTTACATGTCAACACTTACTGGCAATCCAATACCTTATTGTATTTTAAACGGGCTAACAAAGTCTTTCCTATTATTGAGCCTATTTTGGCTCGTGAAGGTGTCCCCGATGATTTTAAATATTTGGCTGTAATAGAAAGCGGTCTGATCAATGTGACTTCCCCGGCAGGTGCAAAAGGTGTTTGGCAAATTATGCCGCGTACAGCACGGGAGTTGGGCTTGGAAGTGAATGACAATGTAGATGAACGCTATCATCTGGAAAAAGCAACGGTAGCTGCTTGTCAATATCTGAAAGAAGCCAAAGCCAAATTTGGTACATGGACGCTTGCAGCCGCCGCTTATAATGCCGGTCTCAATGGGATTAGTAAGCGTTTAGAAAAACAATTGGCTGATAACTATTACGATCTTCTTTTGATCAATGAAACGGCCAGATATGTGCCGCGTATTCTGGCAGTCAAAGAAATCATGACAAACCCTCAGAAGTACGGTTTTCATTTTTCACCAGCTGATCTGTATACTATGCCGCCACATTATGAAGTAGTAGTCGATACCACCATTACAGATTTAGCAGGCTTTGCCAAAAGCTACAATATGAGCTATAAAGACCTTAAGTTTTTAAACCCCTGGATGAGAGAAGGTGAGTTACAGGACGAATCGCGGAAAAAATATCACATTAAGATTATGTATTAGTCCTATTCTGCTTTAAAAACAACAGAAATGTATGTTTTTAATCCCTTAGTTACTCATTATAAATCTTATCACATAAGTGTTGGTAACGTTCCATGATGACATTACGCTTGGTTTTAAGAGTAGGTGTAAGTAAACCGTTTTCTATAGTCCATTCTTCAGCAATCAATTCAAACTTTTTCACTTTTTCCCACTGGGAAAATCTTTCGTTATAGTGGTCAACGTCTTTTTGAATACGATTGATAACTCTGGGGTGTTTGACAATCTCTTCATTACTTTCAGGAAGATCGATGCCTTTACGTTTGCCCCAGGCTTTGATAAATTTAAAGTCCGGTTGTATAAATGCCCCGGGCATTTTTTTGCCTTCACCAACGACAAGTATTTGCTCAATAAAGTGACTTTTCTTAAACTCATTTTCTAAAAGAGCTGGAGAGATATATTTACCTCCTGAAGTTTTAAAAATTTCTTTTTTCCTACCGGTAATTGATAAAAAACCGTCTTTATCCAAATTACCTTTATCTCCTGTATGTAACCATTCTCCGGTCATAACATCTGCCGTACGTTCAGGGTCTTTATAGTAACCCATCATAACATTAGGCCCTTTGCAAAGAATTTCACCGTCATCTGCAATTTTTACTTCTACATGTCTGATCGGTGTTCCTACAGTTCCAAACTTATACAGATTGTCTCTCATAGCATTGACACTGATAACCGGCGAACTCTCAGTCAATCCATAACCTTCCATAATGGTCAAACCGGCAGCTGTAAATATACGGGCAATACGCTCTTGCAAGGCTGCACTTCCGGATACAATATAGTCTAATCTTCCACCAAGCCCCTCTTTCCATTTGCTGAAAATAAGTTTACGCGCTAAGGCCAACTTTTTTTCATACCACCAGCCATTTTCACCGTAAGGCTTGTATCTTAATCCCAGTCCGGTAGCCCAGAAAAACAACATTTTTTTGATCCCTTTCAGGCTATTACCTTTATCAATGATGCTGTCATAGACTTTTTCTAATACACGGGGAACGGCCGTCATAATATGAGGCCTGACTTCTTTGATGTTATCGGATATTTTATCTATCGACTCAGCAAAGTAAAGCGTAACACCAACACCGGTATAGAAGTAATGCAACATACGCTCAAAAGAATGACAAACCGGTAAAAAGCTGAAACCAACAGTGTTACCAGGCTTTATGGGTAATCTTGGCATAGAATCATTGACATTGGATACAATATTGTTATGGGACAGCATGACGCCTTTGGGAACGCCGGTTGTTCCGGACGTATAAATAATAGTAGCCAAATCTTCCGGTTTAACACCGGCTTTAGATTGTTCTACTTCATCCTGATTGGATGGATCTTTACCCAATTCCATCAATTCTTTCCAATTTTTACATCCCGGAATTTCGTCAAATGAATAAATTTCCTTGATCTGAGGTGATGTTTCCTGTGCCTTTTTAGCTTTGTTATAGACTTCAATATCCGACACAAAACAATAGGTGGCTTCAGAGTGGTTGAAAATATAGGCGTATTCACTATCTGTTATCGTAGGGTAAATAGGAACATCTTGCGCGCCCAATTGCAATACAGCATGATCCAGAACGTTCCACTCGGTTCTGTTGGTGCTGGAGATTATCGCAATTTTATCATTTTTTTTGACGCCAAGACGCAATAAAGCACGTGAGATAGTATTGATTTGATCCACATATTCACGACTGCTAATACTGACCCACTTGCCGTGATATTTAGTAACTAATGCTTTCTCGAGATTGTATTTTTCTAATTGAATGTAGGGAAAATCAAATAATCTGGTAGCTTTATCTGTCATCTGTCGTGTAATTAAAATTGGTTTGCCAAAATACGAATTTTTTCAAACAAAAAATACTGTCACAACGCAATTCAACAATCTGATAAGAAAAATAGTCAAAATATTAACAGAAATCTATAGGTTTTATTAATGTAAAACTGAAAAAATATCAGATGTTTTGTTGACGTTGCGCCCTCTGTATGCACCCAATACATACTTTGGTTGATAGACAAGAGATTTGTACACGTGAGCAACCAGAAGCTTCTGTTTATTCAGTGGTCAGGTGTAGTGAATTGTCTTACTGTTATTTGTAAAATGCTATTCATCAGTTGTATAGGTTCCAATTAATATGACTAATTATGGGTAATTAAGAGAATAGTCAACGGATAATGTTGTTGTCTGTAAATTGTTAATTTTGCCACGTGAATCAGACTACTAAAAGCGGGTCTTGAATAGATAAGCCGTTTTTAGGGTGATTCATTGAAAATGCCAGGGCAAATATTAGAATAGAAACATGCAAAAAGACATTAGACAAGCATTAGAGCAACGGATATTGATATTGGATGGAGCGACAGGAACCATGTTGCAACAGTATCGTTTTACGGAGGAAGATTTCAGGGGGGAATTGTTTAAAGATTGGGAGAGCCCTATCAAGGGTAACAATGATATTTTGTCCCTTACCCAACCGGAGGCGATTAAAACCATTCATGCCAAATATTTGGAAGCCGGCGCTGATATTATAGAGACCAATACCTTTTCGGCCAATACCATTTCTATGGAAGATTATCAGATGGAGGGTTTGGTGTACGAAATGAATTATCAGTCGGCGGTACTGGCCAGACAAGCTGCCGATGAGTTTACGGCTAAAAACCCCGATAAACCAAGGTTTGTTGCCGGTTCTCTGGGACCGACCAATAAAATGGCGAGCATGTCACCGGATGTGGAAAATCCGGCGTATAGGGCTGTTACTTTTCAAGACCTGAAACAGTCTTACGCAGAGCAAGTTGAAGCCTTACTCGATGGCGGTGTGGATCTGTTGTTGATAGAAACGGTTTTTGATACGCTCAATGCTAAAGCAGCTCTGTTTGGGATTCAGGAAATTCAGGATAGACGAGGCATAAAAATTCCTGTGATGGTCAGTGGTACGATTACCGATGCTGCCGGTCGTATGCTGTCAGGACAGACACCGGAAGCTTTTTTAGTATCTTTATCACATGTGGATTTACTGTCCATTGGTTTTAATTGTGCTTTGGGAGCGACCCAATTGATGCCTTATGTAGAAATATTAGCCCAAAAAGCCCCTTGTTATGTTTCGGCATACCCCAACGCAGGTTTACCTAATGCTTTTGGAGAATATGACGAAACTCCGGAAGCCATGGGAAAAAAAGTCAAACCTTATCTGGATAAAGGTCTGGTGAATATCATAGGAGGGTGTTGTGGCACGACTAATGAACATATTAAAGTCATGGCAGACATGGCAAAGAATTATCAACCGAGAAAACTATCAAACTAATGGTGTCATTTGAACGATTAATGCATGTCATGAACGCTATGCCAACAGGCTGATTATTATAGAAATGAAGAATACTCAACATACACAATGTCCACCACTGATGTTATCGGGTTTAGAACCCTTAATCATTACGCCCGAAAGTAATTTCATCAATGTAGGTGAACGTACCAATGTAGCCGGCTCACGAAAGTTTCTGCGTCTGATCAAAGAAGAAAAATTTGAAGAGGCCTTATCAGTGGCAAGACATCAGGTGGAAAACGGTGCCCAAATCATAGACATCAATATGGATGATGGGATGATTGATGGGAAACAGTCTATGGTGACATTCCTGAATCTGATTGCTTCAGAACCCGATATCGCCCGTGTCCCGATTATGGTGGACAGCTCAAAATGGGAGATTATAGAAGCAGCCTTACAGGTTATTCAGGGGAAGGGTGTGGTGAATTCCATCAGTCTAAAAGAAGGTGAAGAAGCGTTTATCAATCATGCAACCCTGATCAAGTATTACGGTGCGGCTGTCATTGTCATGGCATTTGATGAGCAAGGACAAGCGGATAACTATGAACGAAGATTGGAAATAGTAGCCCGTTCTTATAAGATATTAACTGAAAAAGTCAAGTTTCCACCACAAGACATTATCTTTGACCTCAATATTTTTCCTGTGGCGACCGGTATGCCTGAGCATAGACGCAATGCCCTTGACTTTATTGAAGCTACGGCTTGGGTCAAAGAAAACTTTCCATGTTGTAGTGTAAGTGGTGGTTTGAGTAATGTGTCATTTTCATTCAGGGGGAATGAAACGGTACGTTCAGCGATGCACTCAGTATTCTTGTATCATGCCATCAAAGCCGGTATGAATATGGGAATTGTCAACCCCGGTATGCTGGAGGTTTATGATGATATAGAACCGGAGTTGCTGGAAAAAGTTGAAGATGTTATACTGGACAGACGTGAGGATGCTACAGAACGTTTATTGGCTTTTGCCGAAAATGTCAAGCAGACCAAAACCACGACCGTAGAGGATATTGCTTGGCGACACGAACCTTTGCAAAACAGAATAACACATGCGCTGGTCAAAGGGATTGATACGTATATAGAAGAAGATATTACCGAAGCCATAAAAGTTTCAGAAAAGCCCATAGGAGTCATTGAAATTTTTCTGATGAATGGGATGAACGTGGTAGGTGATTTATTTGGTAGCGGTAAGATGTTTTTACCACAAGTGGTCAAATCCGCAAGGGTGATGAAAAAAGCTGTGTCATATGTCTTACCGCATATTGAGCATTCGCAATCCGGTACTAACAGCTCCGGTAAAATCCTATTGGCAACGGTCAAAGGCGATGTGCATGATATAGGGAAAAACATCGTAAGTGTGGTATTATCCAGTAATAATTACGAAGTGATTGATCTGGGTATCATGGTGCCACCGGAAAAAATTATTGCCACAGCCAAAGCGGAAAAAGTCGATGCAATAGGTTTGAGTGGTTTGATTACGCCTTCATTGGACGAAATGGTACACCTTGCCAAAGAGATGCAAGCAGAAAAATTTGAAATGCCGTTGCTCATCGGTGGAGCTACGACCAGTAAATCGCATACAGCGGTCAAAATAGATCCTGAATACAATAACACTGTAGTTCATGTACAGGACGCTTCGCGTGTCGTTGGTGTATTACGTAGCGTATTGGACAAAAAGGATAACAAAGCCTTTAAAGCACATTTGAGAGATGAATACAAACGTATAAGAGAACAGTTTCTCGGTATTAAAAACAAGCGTAAATACCTGTCTTATACAGAGGCAAAAGCCAATAAAACAGCCATTGATTGGTCTGTGGAACAGCCTGTAAAACCCCATTTTTTAGGTCTGAAAACGTTGGAATTTGATTTAAACGTTCTGAGGGATTATATAGACTGGACGCCATTTTTTAGAAGTTGGCAGTTGCACGGAAGGTTTCCTAAAATATTAAAGAATAAAACCGTAGGCGAAGAAGCTCAAAAACTCTATAACGAAGCTCAGGACATGTTGGATGACATTATCAAACAACAAAAATTTAAGCCGCAAGGTGTTTTTGGTTTGTTTCCCGCTAATGCCAATGAAGATGATCAAATATTGGTGTATGAAACAGAAGACCGTCAAAAACCTATTGCTGTGTTTGAAACCCTTCGTCAACAAAGCCAGAAGATCAATGGCAGACCTAACAGATCGTTATCAGACTTTATAGCGCCCACAGCGGTCAATGTTCCGGATTATGTCGGTTGTTTTTGTGTGACTGCCGGCAAGGGGGTAGAGGTTCTGGCCAATGCTTACAAAGACCGGGATGATGATTACAATGCCATCATGGTTCAGGCTCTGGGTGACCGTATTGCAGAAGCTGCCACAGAATATTTACACAAACAAATCAGAACGCAATACTGGGGTTATGGCAGCGACGAGCGTTTGAAAAATGAAGATTTGATTGCAGAGAAATACAAAGGTATCAGACCGGCACCCGGTTATCCGGCGTGTCCGGATCATTTAGAAAAAGATACTATTTTTAGGCTCCTGGATGTTGAAGAGAAAATAGGTGTTCGGTTGACGGAAAGTCGGGCGATGTATCCGTCGGCGACGGTGTCGGGGTATTATTTCGCCCATCCTGAAGCCCGCTATTTCGGCGTGGGTAAGATCAAAGAGGATCAATTAGCGGCTTACGCCAAACGCCGAGGGATTTCAGAAGACGAAGCTCGTAAATGGCTATTGCCTAATTTAAGTTAAAATAATGAGGATACTTACAAACAGTTTAATCATAAACTAATAGAAGCAAAATGAAAATAACAGACCATATCCTGCAAAATCAAGGGAAAACAAGGTTTTCATTTGAGATTTTACCGCCTAAAAAAGGCGAAACCATACAATCGGTTTTTGACGGTATAGATCCTTTGATGCCCTTTGACCCGTTGTATATCAATGTGACTTACCACAGGCAGGATTATAAATACATAGAGCAACCGGGTGGTTTGTTAAGAAAAGTAGCGGTCAGTCATCGTCCGGGAACAGTGGGTATTTGTGCTGCGATAAACAATCATTACGAAGTGGATGCGGTACCGCATATTTTGTCCGGTGGCTTTACCAAAGAAGAAACCGAAGTACATTTGATCGATATTCATTTTCTGGGATTGGATAATGTCATGGCTCTTCGTGGTGATGCCAAAGCTTCTGAGGTCTATTTTAAACCTGAAAAAGGAGGACACGCATATGCCTCTGAGTTAGTTGAGCAAATCAGTAACTTAAACAAAGGGCAGTATTTGTATGAAGAAACAGAGGGACATGCCAAAACCAACTTTTGTATTGGGGTTGCCGGTTATCCCGAAAAGCATGTGGAAGCGCCAAGTTTGGATGCTGATTTGAGAAATCTTAAAAGAAAAGTGGATAACGGCGCTGATTATATCATTACCCAGATGTTTTTTGATAACCAAAAGTTTTTTGAGTTTGAGCGTAAATGCCGGGAGATTGGTATTGATGTTCCGATTATTCCGGGTTTAAAACCTATTGTTACGACCCGTCAAATGACAGTTATTCCACAGCGTTTCCATCTGGATTTGCCTGAGATATTAGTGGAACGCTTACAAGCCGCTAAAACTAAAAAAGAAGTGGAGGATGTCGGGGTGCACTGGTGTATAGAACAATCTCAGGAATTAATGTCTAACGGCGTGCCTATTCTGCATTACTACTCTATGGGTAAAGGCAGAACCATCAAACGGGTCGCTGACGAAGTCTTTGGGCGTAAAGGGTAAACGCTGTAGGTTTTATCCGTTGGTACTGTTAATTTGCCAAATACCTTTTGACTGTTGATAATAGAATCAATAAGAGTTTTCCCTAAAAAGATTAGGATAAATTGTTTGATTGACAGTAAAATGATTTAGCTCCAATCATAATCCAAACACAAGATTTTAAAAATGTCAATTGATTTATTATTATCGTTTATAGGCGCATCGGTAATTCTTACATTGATGCCCGGTCCAGATAATCTGTTTGTACTGACAGAGAGTATTACCAAAGGGCGTAACAATGGTATTGGGATATCCATAGGTTTGTCTCTGGGGGTACTTGTACATACTATGGCTGTGGCAACCAGACTGTCAATTATTATTCAAAAATCTGAGTTGGCTTTTTCGACCATTAAATATCTGGGGGCAATATATTTGTTCTATTTAGCTTTTATGGCTTTTAAAGAAAAAAGAACTGTTTTAGATTTAGAAACAAACGCTAAGCCTCACAAAGCAAGCAGATTGTCCCTGATTAAAAAAGGCTTTTTGATGAATGTGTTAAACCCTAAGGTGGCTTTATTTTTTATAGCTTTTTTTCCGGAGTTTATAAGTCCGGACGGTTATAATGTAAGACTTCAGATGATTATTCTCGGACTGATTTTTATGGTTCAAGCCTTATTAATTTTTAGTGTGATAGCTGTTTTATCCGGTAAGTTGACTACATTTGTCAATAATCCTAAGTTTTGGACGATTACCAAATGGTGTAAAATAAGTGTCCTGACACTATTAGGCTTAGCATTGGTTTTTGCAGAAAAATAAGTGAATTAAAACGCCGTAAACATTATCTATGTGAGATTAGTGTTTTAGTTAACGAGGCTTTTATGAGGTAGATACTTTAGCAGACATTAGTATGATGATACCCGCAACAATCAGTTATTGAGGTTTACCTTGTTGGCGACAAATTATAAATAGAACAGACATGAAAAATTTTGATCTTAAAAACAGAACTAAAAAAGAATTGGAATCGCTGATAAAAATAATGAAAGGAATCAGTGCAGCTCTTATTCTTTCCATTACTTTATTATTTATACTTTCTATTTACGGTATTGTACTGAAAGAGAATAAAGCTATATTCATCGCTTTGTTGGTAATTGCGCTTGCAAGTGTTGCCATTCTTCCTTTGCAATTGAAGACTATTAAAACAGTCAAAGATGAATTGAATAACAGAGAATAACAATAAAAAGCCCAAAAGATAGCTGATAACATCATGATCCTTCGGGCTTATTTTTTGACTGTTAAATTTCTATTTCAAACACTCAGAAGCTAAAATCTCCTTTTAAGTAAAGTCTTTAATTGCTATTTAATATCTTCTCCGCAATCATACACCATTTGTGATTGGAATGAGAAAACAGACCTTAGAATTGAAAATATGAATCTGTCTAAGTCAGTTAAAAAACAATATGAATCGGATAAAAAGAAGCTTTAGATTAGGGGGGATTTTTGGATAGCTGAAAGTAATTGAGGAAAATTTACACTATACTTTAATTATATGTTCGCAACAAAAGACAACCGAGGATAGATGACGAATATAAAATTGCTGAATTTTTGACTGTTAACATCAAGGAATTATTTATCTCTTATAAACCCATGAACCAGAAGATCGGGCAGAAACCGATTTTGTTGCCCAACGAAAACCAATGAAAGCAAAGGAATTTGAGAAGTATGAGAAAATGTTTTTACTAGTTCATAAAGAGATAAAAGAAGGAAAAAGGAAGATAAAGCCATTCAAAGATGTGGATAAGCATTTAAAAGAGGGGTAATTCTATATTTCTAATGGCATTATGCTTTTTTTAGAAAGCGTTAATCTAAATCGTTCGGAATAAAATTTAAAAGAAATTACGCTAAATAGAAAATTAAATTGAAAACAGATAGGTAGCAAAAGCGGGAAAACATTTAGAAACACAAACACTTTAGTTTATAGTAAATAATATATCTTTGGCGAGCAAAAAATATATTGTTTAAAATTTATAAAATTCAATGGCAAAAATCAGAATAATCAGTCATAAACCGGCAAAGCTTTATATTGATGGTAAAGAGGTCGGAGCGATAAAAAAAGAAACAAAAGAATATGAAGTAGCCGAAGGAACACACGAAGTTCACGCAAAGTCAGGTTGGTGTGGAAGTCCTGTGGTTAAAGTGGATCTTGATGAAAATAAGGATGTCACATTGACTTTAAGCAGTTTTCCGTATGAAGACGCGATAAGAGTTGTTATGTTCCTTTTTATAATACTTTTTATGTTTACTAAAAGTATTATTTTTTTAATACTTGCCGGGCTTGTTATATTGTACCCGTTATACTATATAACTCTGGGATGCAATAATTATTTGGAACTAAAATCAGATCAAAACCAAAACAAAAAAGCAGAACTCTGAAACGTGTCAGAATACCTGCTTTGTTGGTTATAGCGATTGCAAGTGTTGCCATTCTTCCTTTGCAATTGAAGATTATTAAAACAGTCAAAGATGAATTGAATAACAGAAAACAACAATAAAAAAGCCCAAAAGATAGCTGATAACATGATCCTTCGGGCTTATTTTTGACTGTTAAATTTCTATTTCAAACACTCAGAAGCTAAAATCTCCTTCTAAGTAAAGTCTTTAATTGCTTTTTAATATCTTCTCCGCAATCATACACCATTTGTTCATTTGATGGAAATGGTATAAAGTCATTGGGCATGATGGCTATGAATTCTTCATCCAATGCTCTCTCATCACCTTCTACAATGATAAAATGATTTCTAAACGCAAATTCGCTAAAGAGTTTTTCGTAATCGATTCTTTCGTTTGTAGGTAGATAGATTAATTCGATCATACCGTCGATCATGGCATCTTTTTCCTGAAAAGTTTCCTCGACCTCAGCATGAACCGTTATATATTTATCGACTTTGATTGGGTTGCCTAAGCTATCCACTACCTGGTTCCCGTTCTGATACAGGTATTCCCATCCGTCAACAACTTGTTTTTCAAAACTATGAATGACAGTGTTGATGCGTTCAGGACTGACGACAATTTGCTCAAAGTCCAATTTTATCAAATAGTCATAGGATACCTGCTCTTGTTCTTGCGTATGAAACTGAGTCCAAAAATCATCCAATCCATAGGTGTTCATTCTGGTCAAATCACGTTCTAAACGTTCAGGTATGATTTGATTACTTCTATTCTCTATATCTATCAATACAAAATCAATACCTCTGTAGTGTGCATCATCCATTAATTCTTCTACATCAGCATAACCCGGTTTTAATTGACTGATGGTTTCCAGTTCCTGATAAGCCTCACGAATACGGGATTTATCATCTCCTGCCAGTAGTTTTTTACTGTGTTGGTAGAGGTAATCCACATACTCAGATTTGGCAGAGATAATATCGGCGCTGTAATCTGAGATAGGAAACTCTACTGTACGTCCTTTATATTTGAGTGGTAGCAAGGCTTTCAGAGCTTCTTGTCTGTAATCCAATGCAACGAGCGTTTCATAGATGTCACCATAAAAAGCCGGATTATTTTCAAGGCGGTAACGTTTGATTTTAGCTTCTTCTGACTCAACCATTTTTATATAAGCAGCCCGGAACGTAGGCAATAATTTTTTGTGTTTCTTTTCAGAAACCCCATTTTGATATTTTTCTAATAATAAATCGAATGCTTCCACATAGTTGCCTTTGTTCATTGATTTTTCAGCGCGTTTCAACGCGTTACAAGAAGTTAAAAGTACCACTAAGAGTAAAAGGTAAATTTTTTTCATGATTCAGCTCGTTAATGTTAATATTTGTTAATAGCCAAAGACTGTGCCAAAGTGTTACACCCGTAATAGGCATTGATTAATTGAATGAAAGCAATACAATGGAATGATGTACTGACATTCAAGACCTCTGTATGTACACATAAAACACAAGAGTTATTCAAAGTCTTTAACTGTATAGGTTACTATTTTAGCGTTTCTGCTCACTTTTTGAGTAGTGCCATTGATGATGATTTGTTTTATTTTTTTCGGGACCTTCGTATAGTCTATGTCAAAAGATTTAATTCTTGAGGTAGTGACCACTAATGTGTGTTTACGTATTTGAGCCTTTATTTTTCCGGAAGGTTTAGTGTTTTTAAAAACACTATAGTCATAACCTTGATTGAAAGCCCCTTTTAACTCTAATGTTTCATCATGCCTCTGTACCGTCAGACTTGTAGAATCACCTGCTTTTTTACTCGCCATATAATAAAAGGGAGTGTAGGGCGATTCCACTTCTTTGCCACCCATAGCAAGTACAATGTCACCAACCTCAACCCCTATGTTTTCAGCAGTGGATTTTTTATTTTCACCTTTGGAACCTTTGAACCCTTTGACTTTTAAGCCTTTGCCTTGGTATGAATAATCGTACTTCATGCCAAATTTTGCCTTGTCATTAAAAACTTTAAGTGTATAGGGTTGATGCCATTTTTTCCTGTTCAAAAGTGTGTCTGTAAGTACATTGTTGAGCCAGGCCAGATTGTTATTAACGGCATTGTAATCCACTTCAAAAGAAATGGAATCCAAAGGTTTCCGGATATTTTCTTTGATAAAATTGCCAATAGTCGTTTGAGCATCCGTTTGTACATAACTCATTTCGTGATTGGCCAAAGGCGTATAAAAATGAATATTCGTATTATATTTTTTCAAATAATCTACGGTAGATTTCATTTGAGTGACCGGATACAACGCATCTTTTTGAGTGTTGAAAACGAGCATTGGTTTATGATTCATGTTTTCAGGAAACAACCCGTTCTCCCCTAATTTTCCGGCTACATTTGTACTCCCGTTCATCGCAATAAAACCTGCAAAACTATCAGGGTAATTCATGGCAATATATTGAACTCCGGAACCGCCGTCTGAAAAGCCGCTTAAAAAGATTTTATTGTTATTGATCTTAAAGTTTTGTTGGGCTTGCTCAATTTCCTGCAAGATCATATCGATTCCTACACTGTCAAACCACGAAGCCCCTTTTTGACCATAGCAAAACATCAGATAACAGCCGTAGGCATCGGCTAAGGCTATCATTTTTGATTTTTTCATATAATCTATCGGTGATTCTTTGAGCGACGAAGATATAGCCCCATGCAGATAAACCAATAAAGGTTTTTCAATACCGGCATCAACAGACTGTGGTTGATAGACAATATAAGGCCGTTCCACGCCATCTTTACACAACCATTCAAATGTCACAAAATTTTGACTATACAATGTAGTAGTCATCAATAATCCTATAAACAATACAATGCGATTCATCTGTTCAATTTTAAAATGTAAAGATACATTTTAGGGCGTTAATAATCTTACTAATCAGTGATTATTTTAAACTACTGTGACCCCATCTTTTATGGTTTTTGCACTCAGGGAACTTATTGATGTTTTAACAGTCCGTGAGTTGAGCAATGTCGTCAATGCTTGTTTCAAAAGAAATACTGTCAAAATCATAAAATTTTATCAAAAAACCATCCATGCTTTAAAGCTTTGAAAGTGGTTTTATAACTTTACAAACCAAAATCAGCAGGTATAGAAGGTGTTTAAATCAATGCCTTTGGTTAAAGCCCCGGATTTTAAAAAATGACAGTACAAGTAAATAGAGATATACCATATTATGTGACTGCCGTAGGACTATTTATCTTACTCAAGTTTGCTTTTACCCAAGCCGATCTTTCTGATATCAATTTCCTTCTTAAACCAATAAATCATCTCGTAGGGCTGTTGACAGGTTCGTCCTCCGTTTATACACCAGACACCGGCTATTATCATGAACAACTTCAAATTGTCATCGATAAATCTTGTTCGGGTTTCAACTTTTGGGTTTTAGGTTTCCTGCTCTTTACTTATGTTATTGTAAAGCATTCTGATAAGTCTTTAAGCAAAATCCTCGCCATACCGGTTGCATTGGTCTTAGCTTACCTGTTGACCGTTTTTGTCAACACATCGCGGATTTTTGCTTCAATTGTTGTGCAGACTTTTACCGATACTGTTTTTCCGAACCATCAACATTTGATACACGAAACCATTGGAATCATCACAAACCTTACATTTCTGGTTTTGGCTTACGTACTCATTGAAAAATTATTAATTCATAAACGATACCATGCGAAATTTACTTAACCCAAGATGGCTTTTGATCATCAATACGCTACCAATAGTTGTGCTGTTTGTCCTTTTTTTCGGTCAATTCAATATTATTAAAACCTTGTTGGATGATAACAGTATCAGGCTTTGGAAAATTTTTGGGTTAGCGTTGGGTGTTTTGGGCTTGTTGAATTTTGCTTATACGGTTTATGCTATCTTTAAAAAACAAAATGTTTCTGTTTGGTATGCTATGTTAGCGCTACTATGTTATATCCCTTTCATGTACCTCTACGGCTATCATTTTGATAAGATTATTCCATTCTCTATTCCTCAATGGATGGTTTCACGTAGCTTTTTTTTATACGTTGGTACATTTCTAATGCCTACACTTACGTATGCATTGTTCGTTTTAGTGGTGCAGGTGACTTCGGCTGACAAAACGTATAAGGCTTGGGTCAACTTCCTGATAGCCATAGGAATTCCTGTAGGAGCTTATTTGTTTGCACAGATTATACTGCCCTTATGGCAAAAGTTTGATATACGATTGGGTGAACATGCTTTTCTAATCCTCATGATTGTTGCTATTCTGGTCTTTCTTTTTTTCCTGATCAGGGGAGTGTTTATACTGGTGTCGCATACATCTGAGACCTGGCAGAAGTATCAATTGGCATGGAAAATTCCCATAGCTATAGTATTGCCGTTGTTGGGTTTATTAATCAATAATGGGCTTTTTTTCAATGATTTCGGGAAAAGTGGCGTAGGGATTTTTGGGGATTTTAATGACCCTTGGTTTTATATTTTAGCGGTAGTTAACGGTATCTTTATTTGTTTACCTAATTTAGACAATAAGTTTTACCGGTTGTTTTTATGGATCGCGCGTAGTGTAAGCTTGGCTTATACACTGTATTTCTTTTTAGTGTTTTTACCCTTTTTACCATTATCCATCATCGCAATTTTGTTGTTTGCTGTAGGATTTTTAATGCTTACACCTTTGGTGCTTTTCGTGGTTCATGTTAACGAACTTTCTAAAGATTTTTCTTACCTGAAAACAATGTTTTCAAAACAACTTTTGGTCGGCGTTTCTGTTTTGGGTTTTTTGCTTATTCCTGCAAGTATCACAGCAACTTATCTACAAGACAAAAGCGTTTTACATGAAACCTTGTCTTATGTGTACAGCCCGGATTATTCAAAGTCCTATGGGCTGGATAAAAAATCACTTCAAAAAACGTTGAACATTATCAAAAACCATAAGATGCGGAGAAATGTAATGGGTGGCCTTTTTAGCTATGATATACCCTATTTGACGTCTTATTTCAATTGGTTAGTCATGGACAACCTTACGTTGTCTGAGACTAAAATCAATGCCATTGAACAAATATTTTTTGATAAAGATCCCATAGATTTCTCATCTGAAAACATCCGGAATAAGGATGTTGAAATCAGTGATATTGCCACGACAAGTACTTATGACAGCACCCAAAAGGCATGGAAGAGCCGTGTCAATCTGGAAATCACCAATAACAGAGGAGGTGCCTGGTCTGCTGAATATGCGACGCGTTTAGAACTGCCTGAAGGATGTTGGATCAGTGATTATTATCTATATGTTGGCGATAAAAAAGAACCGGGTATTCTGGCAGAAAAAAAATCGGCTATGTGGGTCTTTTCGCAAATCAGAAATGAAAACAAAGATCCCGGTATTCTGTATTATACCACCGGCAATACAGTGGTATTCAGAGTATTCCCTTTTGCTCCGAATGAAGTGAGAAAAACAGGTATAGAGTTTTTACACAAAGAGCCTGTAACGCTTAAGATTGATGATCATAGCGTTACATTGGGCAACCGGGAAGAAACCGTTTATGATACTATGGAAACAGACAATGTCGTGTATGTTTCAGCCCAACAAAAACGTGAATTGAAGTCAGTCAAACGGAAACCCTATTTTCATTTCCTGATTGATGTTTCTAAAGACCAAAATGCTAATGTCAACGATTTTACCGATAGAATAGAGCAGGTGTTGGCCATGCACAAATCCCTTGCAGAGAACGCAAAAGTCAGTTATGTCAACACTTATGTCAGGACCTTTTCTCTTGATGACAACTGGACATCAAACTATAAAAACCAAACCTTCGAAGGGGGCTTTTATCTGGATAGAGCTCTGAGAACGCTGTTTTTTGAAGCTTACCAAAACCAATCAGATACTTATCCCGTCCCGGTAGTTGTCACAGACAGTATCTGGAATGCAGTATTAGACAAGGATTTTGCCGATTTTAAATTTGCATTTCCTGAAAGTGACTTGTTTTTTAATCTGGACAAGCAGGGCGTATTACAGGAGCATTCTTTACTGCATAACCCGGTCAAAGAACTACCGGAATTAAAACGTGAGTGTCAATTTTGTGAAACAGTGCTGGCATACCAGCTACCGGATAATTCGGTGGTTTATTTACCCGATGACAACCAGCCAAGTATCATTTTGAAAAAGAGCCATGTTGACGTTCCGGAATCAGAAATAAAAGCAAAACATTGGCTGTCTGCCCTGGCTATGCAAGGCCAATGGATGTCGCAAGTATTACATCCGGAAACCTCAGATAAGGAATGGTTGACGATGGTGAAATACAGTTTTATATCTCAGGTCATGACCCCGGTTACATCTTATCTGGTCGTGGAGAACGACGCACAAAAAGCGATCTTGAAAAAGAAACAAGCACAAGTTTTATCAGGTCATAAATCATTGGATCTTGATGAAGATACCCGTAGAATGAGTGAACCGGGCTTGGTGGTGTTGATTGTTCTATTGGTAATAGTATTGGGCTTGAGAGCTTGCAGCAATCGACTACGTGGCGTATAAATTAATCATTAACTCCGTGTGCGCATCGGTTGTTTATAACAACGCATCAATGATGGTTTTGTCTGTAATTTTTTCTGCTTCGGCTTTGTAATTACGGACGATACGGTGTCTGAGGATGCCATGGGCAACAGCTTGTACATCTTCTTTGTCAGGCGATAATTTACCTTGTATCACGGCGTGTGCTTTGGCAGCCAGAATCAAGTTTTGCGATGCTCTGGGACCGGCACCCCATGCGATATAATCTTTTACGATTTGTGGAGCCATGGCTCCATCCGGACGTGTTTTTGATACCAGGGATACGGCATACTCTATCACATTGTCTGCTACCGGTATTCTTCTTACCAGGTGTTGGAAATCGATGATTTCTTCTGCTGTAAACTTAGGACTGATGTTGGCATTGGTATCACCGGTTGTGGATTTGACAATAAGCATTTCCTCTTCAAATGCCGGATAATCCAGATTGATAGAAAATAAAAAGCGATCCAGTTGGGCTTCCGGTAGCGGATAAGTCCCTTCTTGTTCTATGGGGTTTTGGGTGGCAAGAACAAAAAACGGTTGAGCCAGTTTATGTTCTACACCGGCTATGGTCACTGATTTTTCCTGCATGGCTTCCAGTAGTGCAGACTGGGTTTTCGGGGGTGTCCTGTTGATCTCATCAGCCAGAATGACATTGGCAAAAACAGGGCCTTTGATAAATTGAAAGTTCCGGTTTTCATCCAATATTTCACTGCCCAGAATGTCTGAAGGCATCAGGTCGGGTGTAAATTGAATACGTTTAAAATCCAAGCCTAAGGTTTGTGCGACAGTTGAAACCAAAAGCGTTTTGGCCAGTCCGGGAACGCCTATCAATAGAGAATGTCCCCCTACAAAGATAGATAATAACACATGATCTACTGCTTCATCCTGACCTACGATTACCTTGGCAATCTCTTGTTTTAATTGATGGTATTTTTCTACCAGTTTCTCAGCTTGGATAACATCAGACATATTTATTCTTTTAGATAATTAATTTCAAAATCACAATTCTTATACACATCATCGATTTTGATATAGGTGTCCACAACTTTTTCATCAATCCAATCGTCTAAAACTTCGTTTTTCTTTTTCATCAAGGCAAAATTCTGTATTTTGACATAATCTTTGGAAAAATCAGCTTGGTGTCCTTCGTTTTTTTCTTTGAGTAAAATCAATTTATACATCATTGTACCCTCGCGATCCTCATCATAGAACACATCAGTCATTTCTCCCTGATTGAGGTTAAATACTTTGCCGTGTAAATCGGGAAACAGTTGCATAAACTCTTCACTACTCAAGACAAAATTACTCTCCTGTGTGTAGGGGTTGGTAATCAAACCATTGTTTTTGTTGGTGCCTGAATCTTCTGAAAACTTAACAACAGCTTCTTCAAAAGTCAGTTTACCGGCATTGATTTCATTTTTAATACTGTCTAATTTTACTCTGACTTTCAATTTTTCAATCTCCGTGACCTTAGGACGCATCAGTATATGACGCACGTCCAGTTCCTTTCCTTTGACCTTTTCAACTTTGACAATATGATAACCAAACATGGATTTAAAAGGCTCTGATACTTGACCTTCATCCAATGAAAATGCGGCATCTTTAAACTCTTTAATAAATTGACTTTCGCGGGTTAACGTATATAAACCGCCATTTTGAGTGACTGCGGGATCATCAGAGTTAATCAAGGCTTTCATTTTCATATTAGCGCCTTCTTGAATCTCTTTTTTGAGGACTTTTAATTCACTGATGATACGTTCTACTTCTTCCTCAGAAGGTTCTATATTGAGAACGATTTGAGCCATTTTTACTTCTGTGGGAAATTCCGGTAAACTGGAACTCTCTTCCAAACTTTTATAATAATTACGAACCTCATCCGGAGTGACAGTAACATTGGCAGTTATTCTTTGTTGCATTTGAGTAATCATACTTTGTTCTTTTTCTATGCGAATCAGCTCTTCTGTGAGGTCTTCAATGTTTGAAAAACCATAAAAAGCAAGCATTTGCTCTTCGCCTCCTAATTGTTGTTTGAAATAGTCTATTTTTCTGCTGACAGTTCCCGTTACTTCGGCTTCTGTAACAATAATACTATCGACCTCCGCATGATGGGCTAAGAGTTTTTGTTGCATGATACGCTCTAAAACCTTACAGTCTGAATTCTCAATTTTTTCACCTGATTGTTCCAATTCAAATTTGTATTTGTCAATATCAGATTGCAATACAATATGTTTACCCACTACGGCGACAACCCCATCTACCTTTATACGTTCTTGTGCAAAAAAATGGTTGCTTAATAATAGTAGGACAATAAGAATATTAGTCGTTTTCATATGTT
>PDWJ01001682.1_pt1 | contig 26249 bp, 23 predicted proteins | sample 1430881 | NCBI WGS metagenome assembly PDWJ01 (sample SAMN01162460, study PRJNA174530) | Oral metagenome, whole genome shotgun sequencing project. | biome: Marine environment; feature: Marine mammal; material: Swab sample of the gingival sulcus; isolation source: swab sample of gingival sulcus...
TTATTTGCGGCGAAAGGCATGGATGATTTTACCAAGGTAGATATCGAACTGTTAGGCTGTGAAGCCACTTATGGAAATCAGGCAAATCAGCAACCTCGCCGCGAAGTAGTGGTAAAAATGGCCGCCACTCATAGCAACAAAAAAGCCCTGGAATTGTTTTCTCGTGAAATTGCCCAGGCAGGCACCGGCATGGCACCAGGGCTTACTGGCCTGGTGGGCGGTCGCCCGAAAGTTTCGCCGGTAATTCGTTTATTCTCGTGCCTGGTGCCTAAAGATCGCGTGACCGTCAGTGTCAGCATCAACGGCGAAACCAGCACCTCAACCATTGATACCCGGAATCATTTTTCTGAAGAACTGATTACAAGCCAGGCCGAAGGTGAAACGGCCAGTGATGCAACCGTATCGGTGCCCCTGGTGAAACTTGCCTATGGTCGCAGTGGCGATAAAGGCAACCATGCCAACATCGGCATTATTGCCCGCGACAAAAAATACCTGCCTTATATTCGCGCAGCCGTTACCGAAAATACCGTTACTGATTATTTCCAACATACGCTGGATGCCGAGCACGGCAAAGTAACCCGCTGGGAACTGCCCGGCAGTAACGCTTTAAACTTTTTATTGGAAAACAGCCTGGGTGGCGGTGGGATTGCCAGCTTGCGTATTGATCCCCAGGGCAAAGCCTTTGCACAACAACTGTTAGATATGCCCATACCCGTTAGCGAAAACATTGCCAACGAAGTCAACGCATCTTCTTCAGCTTCAGCACCATAACAAGCAAGGAATTAACTATGGGTTATCAATCAGTATTTGCACCGGGCCTGTTCAAAGACAAAACCATTATTGTTACCGGTGGTGGCAGTGGCATTGGCCGTTGTAACGCACACGAAATCGCGGCGCTGGGCGGCCATGTGGTATTAATCGGGCGCAAGCTGGAAAAGCTGGAAAAAACAGCGGCTGAAATCGAAGCAGATGGTGGCAGCGTATCTTTCCATTCCTGCGATATTCGCGACGAACAAGCGGTGCAACAAACAGTAGCAACTATTGTTAAAGATCACCCGAAAATTTTCGGCCTGGTAAATAATGCCGGTGGCCAGTTCCCCGCACCACTGGCGATGATCAGCAAAAAAGGCTGGGATGCGGTGATCAGCACCAATTTAACCGGCGGTTTTTTAATGGCCCGCGAAGTATTCACCCAAAGCATGAATAAACATGGTGGCAGCATTGTGAATATTGTCGCTGATATGTGGGGCGGTATGCCCGGCATGGGACACTCCGGTGCAGCGCGCGCCGGTATGACCAACTTTACCCAAACCGCTGCCTGTGAATGGGCAAGCTGTGGGGTACGTGTCAATGCAGTAGCACCCGGCTGGATTCGATCCAGCGGCATGGACACCTACGATGCCCCTATGCAGGCTATTCTTAAAAATCTGGCGGCAGCGGTTCCCCTGAAACGTATGGGTAACGAAGCTGAAGTCAGCGGTGCCATTTGCTTTTTGTTGAGTGGTGCAGCGGCCTATATTTCTGGAACTACGATACGTATCGACGGTGCATCTTCCCAGGGGAACCCTGCCATCTTCCCGTTGGTTGATCACAAAAATTCTAAACCATTTAATGGTTTCCATCGCGAAATAATCCCTGATGTATTTAAAGATGAGGATGTCCAATAATGCCGGTGATTGAATCCCAAATTGATACTTCATCCGAAGAGTATCAACAAAGCTATAACCAGATGCTCGACTTGGTTAATGAATTCCGGGCCATCGAACAAAAGGTGGTTGATAAAGCCGAAAAAGCCCGCCCGAAATTTGAGAAACGCAACCAACTGCTACCCAGGGAACGTATCGAGCGTTTACTGGATCCAGGCTCGCCTTTTTTGGAATTACTACCCCTGGCCGGTTATCAGATGCACGATGACAAAGACGGCAGCGACGCAGGCGGCGGATTAATTTCGGGGATCGGCTACGTGCAGGGCATTCGCTGCCTGATCAGCGCCAACAACAGCGCCATTAAAGGCGGAACCATTTCACCGGCGGGATTAAAAAAATCACTGCGTATTCAAGACATCGCCAAAGAAAACAAACTGCCGGTGATCTCACTTTCAGAAAGTGGCGGTGCAAACTTAAATTATGCGGGTGAAATTTTTGTTGAAGGTGCCAGAGCATTTGCCAACCAGGCACGTTTATCAGCTGCAGGCATTCCACAAATTACAGTAGTACATGGCAACGCTACTGCCGGTGGCGCTTATCAGCCAGGCTTATCGGATTACATTATCGTGGTGCGTAACCGAACCAAAATGTTTTTGGCCGGCCCGCCGTTGCTGAAAGCTGCAACCGGTGAGATAGCATCGGATGAAGAACTGGGTGGCGCTGAAATGCATGCCTATACCGCAGGCACCGCCGAATATTTAGCGGAAAACGATGCCGATGGTGTGCGTATTGTTCGCGACATCATGGGCAAGTTAAATTGGAATGACAATATTCCCGGTACCGCTGCCAAAGCGTTTAACGAACCCCGCTACAACGCCGAAGAACTCTTGGGGTTAATTCCCACGGATGCAAAAAAACCCTACGATTGCCGTGAAGTGATCGCCCGCGTTGCCGACGATTCTGATTTTCTGGATTTCAAAAATGAATACGATAGCCAGACCGTTTGTGGCTGGTTGAAAGTCGAAGGTTATACGGCAGGTTTTATTGGCAACAACGGCCCGATCACCCCGCAGGGTGCCGCTAAAGCTGCACAATTTATTCAACTGTGCGATCAAAGTCAGACACCCATTTTTTTCTTTCATAATACCACCGGCTTTTTAGTAGGCACCCAGCCGGAAAAAGAAGGGGTTATTAAACACGGCTCAAAACTGATTCAGGCCGTTGCCAATGCCCGTGTACCGAAGTTTACCGTGGTTATAGGTGGTTCATACGGCGCGGGCAACTACGCCATGTGTGGCCGTGGCCTGGACCCCCGATTTATTTTTGCCTGGCCCAATAATAAAACTGCGGTTATGGGGGGAGCACAAGCGGGCAAAGTATTGCGTATTGTTACCGAACAAAAACAGCGGGCAATGGGTATGGAACCCGACGAAAAAGTGCTGGATATGCTGGAACAAACCACCGCCATTAATCTGGATAAACAATCCACCGCTCTATACGGCACCGCTCACCTGTGGGACGATGGCATTATTGATCCCAGAGACACCCGTAAAGTAATGGCTTATGTGATGTCGATAGCCCGTGAAGCTGAAGCACGTAAATTACAGCCCAATGCTTTTGGCGTTGGCCGTTTTTAAATTTCAGGTATTACTTTTAAAAAGTATAAAAAGGTAGAACAAAATGATTTTTACTCAGGAACACGAAGAACTTCGCCGCACAGTACGTAACTTTATTGAAAAAGAAATTAACCCGAATGTGGAGCAATGGGAACAGCACCCGCCCTTCCCGGCCAAAGAGGTTTTTAAAAAAATGGGGGATCTGGGGCTGCTGGGAGTTAGCAAACCGGAAAAATACGGCGTAATGGGTTTAGACTATTCCTACAACCTGGTGGTTGCCGAAGCCCTTGGCTATGCAGCCTGCGGTGGTGTGCCGCTGGCCATTGGAGTACAAACCGATATGGCAACACCGGCCCTTGCCCGCTTTGGCAGTGAAGAACTGTGTAATGAATTTCTGGTGCCCGCCATTAAAGGCGAAAAAGTCGCGGCCATTGCGGTGAGTGAGCCCGGTGCTGGCTCCGATGTGGCCAACATCAAAACCAAAGCGGTAAAAGATGGTGATGATTATGTTATCAATGGCACCAAAATGTGGATTACCAATTCCACCCAGGCGGATTTTTTCTGCTTGCTTGCCAACACCAGCGACGATGCCAAACATAAAAACAAATCACTGATTGTGGTGCCTGCTGATTCCGAGGGCATCAGTTTTTCAGAGAAGCTCGACAAGCTGGGGATGCGTTCCTCGGATACTGCTCAGGTATTTCTGGATAACGTGCGCGTGCCGCAAAAAAACCTTATCGGCATGGAAGGCCAGGGTTTTATGATCCAGATGATGCAGTTTCAGGAAGAACGGATGTGGGCTGCCGCCAACGCCATGGGTGGCCTACATAATGTGATTAAAGAAACCATTAAATACACCAAAGAAAGAGAAGCCTTTGGTGCGCCCCTGATTAATAACCAATCCATTCATTTTCGCCTGGCAGAACTGCAAACCGAAGTCGAATTGCTACGCGCACTGGTGTACTCCACCTGTGAGCGCTATATCGCTGGCGAAAACCCTGCGGAGGTTTTAAAGCTGGCATCCATGTGTAAGTTAAAATCAGGCCGGCTTGCCCGTGAGGTAACAGATTCCTGCCTGCAATACTGGGGTGGCATGGGCTTTATGTGGGATAACACCGTATCCCGCGCCTACCGGGATACCCGTTTAGGCTCCATCGGCGGTGGTGCTGATGAAGTAATGCTCGGCATTATCTGCAAAACCATGGACATTCTTCCGGGGCAGAAAAAGGACTAAACCATGCAATCATCAGCAACTGAAGCTTTACCAGCCACTGAAGCCATAGTGCTTGCCCAGGAAGGGCATGCACTTTATGTCACCTTAAACCGGCCCAAGTCTCGCAATGCCATGAGCCTGCAAATGGTGCAGGAATTGATGGCGGTGTTTACCGCCATTGAAAACAACGATGAAATCCGGGCAGTGGTGATACGTGGCAGCGGCGGCCATTTTTGTGCCGGTGGCGACATTAAAGACATGGCAACTGCCCGCAGCCAGGCGGCTGAAGCCAGCCAGTCAGGAAAGGCTAATCCATTCTTCGCCCTAAACCGCGAGTTTGGTTATCTCATCAGTAAAGCAAACCAGGCGCCCCAGGTGGTGATAGTGGTGTTGGAAGGTGCCGTGTTAGGTGGCGGCTTTGGCTTGGCATGTGTCAGTGATGTCGCCATTGCTGATCAAAACGCACAATTCGGTTTACCGGAAACCGGGCTCGGTGTGATACCCGCACAAATTGCCCCATTCGTTGTGCAACGGGTAGGCTTAACCCAGGCTCGCCGCCTGGCATTACTGGGTGAAAGATTCAACGGTGAACAGGCACGGCAACTGGGTATTGTTCACTACGTTAAAAACGGTGAATCGGAAATCTCCGAGCAACTGCAACAGGTATTGCACCAGGTTAAACGCTGTGCGCCAACCGCCAATCGCAAAACCAAGGCGTTGATGCATCGCGTTGGTCACGAACCCATGGAAAGCCTGTTAGATGATGCCGCCAGAGACTTTGCCGATGCAGTGGCAAGCGAAGAAGGCATGGAAGGTACCAAGGCATTCGTTGAAAAGCGTTTACCGAACTGGGCCCAATAAAAAGCACGTAAAAGAGAATGACTATGGCAAACAGTGCTCACACTATTTCCAAAATACTTGTCGCTAACCGCGGCGAAATCGCCGTGCGCGTAATGCGTACTGCCCGCAACCTGGGTTATCAAACTGTCGCTGTTTACAGTGAAGCCGATGCACAACTGCTGCACGTAACAACCGCCGACGAAGCCGTTTGCGTTGGCCCGGCGGTGGTGGGTGAATCCTATTTAAAAATAGATAACATCATTGAAGCTGCCAAAAAAACCGGCGCAGATGCAATCCACCCGGGCTACGGTTTTTTATCGGAAAATGCAGCTTTTGCAAAAGCCTGTAAAGATAACAATATTATTTTTATCGGCCCGCCAGAAAGCGCCATTGAATTGATGGGCAGTAAACGGCAATCCAAAATTGCCATGGAACAAGCCAGTGTACCTTGCGTTCCCGGCTATCAGGGCAACGACCAAAGCCTGGAAAACCTGGCCAGCAAAGCCACCACCATCGGCACCCCGCTGATGATTAAAGCCAGTGCCGGGGGCGGTGGCCGTGGCATGCGCCTGGTGCATGATCTGGAAAATATTGAAGAGCAACTCAAGTCGGCGCGATCAGAAGCAGAAAATGCGTTTGGCAGCGGCGAACTGATTCTGGAAAAAGCCATCCTGAATCCACGCCATATAGAAATTCAGGTATTTGCCGATCAGCACGGCAATGTGGTTTATTTGGGCGAGCGGGATTGCTCTGTGCAACGTCGTCATCAGAAAGTCGTGGAAGAAGCCCCTTCCCCGGCAGTCAGCGAAGCGCTTCGCCAGAAAATGGGTGAAGCCGCCGTTAATGCCGCCAAAGCCTGTGATTATGTGGGGGCCGGTACGGTAGAGTTTTTATTGGCACCCAATGGCGAATTCTACTTTCTGGAAATGAACACCCGTTTGCAGGTAGAGCACCCTGTTACCGAACTGATTACTGGCCAGGATCTGGTGGAATGGCAGATTGATATTGCCCAGGGCGCACCACTGCCGCTTTCCCAACAACAGATACAATTAAACGGCCACGCCATAGAAGTTCGCCTGTACGCTGAAGACACCACCAACAATTACATGCCGCAAACCGGCAGGATAACCGCCTGGCAAACACCGGATATTGAAGGCTTGCGAGTCGATCATGGTATTCAGGAACAACAGGAAGTTTCGCCTTTCTACGACCCAATGCTTGCCAAGGTCATCACCTGGGGCAAAAACCGTGGTGATGCCGTCAGAAAACTGCAACGGGCACTCAAAGAAATGGTGTTGTTCGGCGTAACCACCAACCAGTATTTTTTAATCGAGGTGCTGAACAATACTGAATTTGCTGCCGGCGAATTCAGCACCGCCTTTTTAACGGATAGCTTTAAAGACAACCCAAGCCTGAGCAGTCAGGAATTGTCTATCCAGGAACAGGCCATAGCTGCTCTGCTATTTCACGAAAATACTGATGCACCCGGTTTGAATCGCTGGCATAGCGCCGCCAACCTTGGCCGCCTGGCGAAATTCAGCCGGGGTGACCAAGTGTATAACATCCGCCTGCTGCCCACCACTAACAGCAACCGGTTTGATATTACCGCTGACGGCAAAACCAGCCGTATCGAATTGCTGGGCAAAACCAATCAACAGGCGAGTATTTTGTTGAATAGTGTAACCCACAAGGTGCCCTATCACAGTGAAGGTGGTATGTTATGGTTTCTGTGGCAAGGTAAACCCATTGCCCTGCAAAACTGCTTGCACGACCCTGAACAAGGGGCCGACACTGCCGGGTCCGGCCAGATCCGCGCACCGATGGACGGTGCACTGGTAGACATTATGTGTGAACCCAACCAGGCTGTGAGCAAAGGCACAACGCTGGCGGTGCTTGAAGCCATGAAAATGGAACACCCTATCAAGGCTGATAAAGATGGCGTCATCTCGGCGGTGCATGTCAATGTTGGCGACCAGGTAAAAACCCGGCATTTGCTGATTGAAATCCAGGGGAATGAAACCAGCGAATAACGAGAAAATCTTGCTTAGGGTGGTGCAACTGGGTAAGGTACGCTGCTCGGCAGTTTAGAGCCAAAAAAATCAGGCACGACACATAGCAGTGTCGTGCTAATAACAATTTAATCAACATCCAGCTTGCTATAAGTGGGGGTAATATGAGTAGCAGCCAACACGAAGATGTGATCACCTGGGGCATGATGCTGAAGAAAGTTCCCGGCATCCTTAAAAATGCACCCAAGATCGTTAAAGGACTAAAAACGGGCAATATCAGCAATCCAACTCAACCCTGCGGCTTTGGCTGGGCCTTTGAGCTGGCCGCCAAAAAAAATCCTCGCAGCAACGCAGTGCTCTACGAGAACGTTCGCTTTTCGTATGACGAAGTCAACCAATGGGCAAACCGCTTTGCTCATTACCTGATGTCGCAAGGCGTAAAAAAAGGCGATGTTGTTGGTGTTTTCATCGAAAACCGGCCAGAGCTGCTGGTAACAACACTGGCGGTAGCTAAAATTGGTGCTGTTAACGCCATGCTGAACACGTCACAAACAGGCAAAATACTGATTCACAGCTTTAATCTGGTTAAGCCCAAAATAGCTATTGTGGGCGGCGAACTGGTAGACATCTTTGATGAAGTACGCAACGACCTGGATGTGGAAGACCACCACCTTTATTATCTGGCCGATACTGACACCACCAAAGATCCAGGCGAAGCCCCCAAAGGCTATAAAAACCTCGCTACCGAATCATCAGACAGCTCTACTCAAAACCCCGAAACCACCAACCAGGTATATGCAAACGATCCCTGTTTCTATATCTACACTTCGGGCACCACGGGGTTACCCAAAGCAGGTATCTTCAAGCATGGCCGTTGGATGAAAGCCTATGGTGGCTTTGGTATCACATCGTTGGGTATGGAGCCTGGCGATGTACTTTATTCCACCCTGCCGCTTTACCACGCCACTGGCCTGGTTGTTTGCTGGAGTTCAGCCATTGCCGGTTCTTCCGGCTTTGCCATTCGTCGCAAATTCAGTGCCAGTAACTTCTGGAAAGATACCCGTAAATTTAACGCTACCACCATTGCTTATGTGGGTGAGCTTTGCCGCTACCTGATGGATCAACCGGAGCGTGCTGATGATAGTGATAATCCGGTTACTAAAATGATCGGTAATGGTTTACGCCCCAACGTGTGGAAACCGTTTAAAAAGCGTTTTGGTATAGAGCACGTATGTGAATTTTACGCCGCATCCGATGGTAATATCGGCTTCACCAATGTGTTTAATTACGATAATACTGTTGGTTTTTCTCCTGTGCCCTGGGCCCTGGTTCAGTACGACAAAGAGAAAGAACAACCCATTCGCAACAAAAAAGGCTTTATGATAAAAGTCAAGAAAGGCCACCAAGGCCTGCTGGTTGCAAAGATCGACGATAAAACACCCTTAGATGGTTACACTGATCCCGAAAAAACCAAAAAAGTTATCTTAACGAACGTTTTTAAAGAGGGAGATCGCTGGTTTAACACTGGGGATCTGCTGCGCAACATTGGCTTTGGCCATTGCCAGTTCGTTGACCGCGTTGGTGACACCTTCCGCTGGAAAGGCGAAAATGTTTCAACCATAGAAATTGAAAACATTATTTCTGATAACCCGCAGATTTCAGAGGCTGTTGTATACGGTGTAGAAATCCCCAACACCAATGGGCGTGCCGGCATGGCATCTATTACCCCTGCCGTTCCCCCGGAAGAGCTGGATTTTAAAGGCTTGTACGACTACTTTCACCATACAATGCCTGTATATTCCATTCCTTTGTTCCTGCGTGTTAAACAGCAAATGGCAACCACTGGTACCTTCAAGTATCAAAAGTCTCATCTGAAAGATGAAGCCTATTACCCAGATAAAACTCATGGTGAGGCTGTTTACGCAGTATTACCAGGAAGCAGCACCTATGAGCTGGTAACAGCCGAAATGGTGGCTGATATTGATGGCGGCAAATACCGCTATTAATCGGCTTCTCGTATTACAGGGTATTCATCCAGAATCAAAAAAAGGCGAAGCATAACCTTCGCCTTTTTTTGATAGCTCAATATACTCTTAAGCAAGCGCTGTTCCTGGCTTTTCAACCACAATAGATTCTGCGAAATCAAAAAAAGCCAACAGCTCTTGGTCGTCCATCGTGTGGTGAACTTTTTTTACCACCGTATGCGATGCTGCTCTGCCCGATTCCATGGCAACCCGGGCAATTTTTTCCATCACATAGCCAAGCTTTAACATTGATACCGGTATTTCAAAGTATTGATTGATCGACTCATCAATCAAACCACATAGGGCCTGTGAAAATTCCTCTGCTGATGCTCTTGGCCCAGCAGTGCGCCCCTGATTAATCGTCGACGCTAAACGCTCATGCAACCCGCTGGAAATTGGCACCGCCAAATAAGTGGGTTGCTCTAATCCTGCTGCCGGCCGAATGATTATGCTATCAATATAATCAGCAAGCGGTTTGAGCTCGTCATTATTCATTTTTTTCACCACTCTGGTAATCGCCAGCTTGGAAGTCGTGCGAATCGCATTAACACCTGCATTAACTACCTTACGACCCATTTTATTTAAACTCACCATTTCCATCGGGACAACAAAATAAGAATCCAGCACTTCATCCATAAAAAGATGAAGCAGATTAATACAGAGCGGAGCCTGTGGTTCTGGTGATCGATTATCCATTGCTACCAAAAACTGGTCAGCAATATCACTCAATGCAGAAGAAGCTGCAAATGCCGAGTACCATTGTGCTGCCATTGTCTTCCCTCTTTTCTCCTATAATCATAGAAAACAAATAAACCGTCATTGCCTTACCGGGCCTTGTCATACACTAATGAATTAGGCATTATCATAAAGTTATGCGATTACTCCACGTTGCTCTTTGCTTAATGCTATCAAGCTTAATACCGGGCTGTTCCCGCTCTGACTCACAGAGCCACCTGTATCGCCCTGCTCCTGCTAAAACAGCAACCGTCACCTTTGTAAGAAATCAGAACACTCCCGGCAGCCAGGTGGTTACAGCCATCAGTATTGATAACTGGCTGGTTGGCACCCTGGCAGCTGGTGAGCATCTTACCATTAACTACCCCGTGGGCCAGCATCAGGTAAGTGTTAAAGGCCATACAATGCCTTTAACCTTCAAGAACAGCCGGGAGTATTTTTTTCTGATTGAGCAAAACGAATTTGGGCAGGTAAAGAGTATTCGCAATATTCTGCCTAAAGATGCCGTTAAATACATGAACAGCAGGTAAAATTCAAACACAAGGGCAGCCTGTACAGGCTTTGAAATGTAATAAAGCAGGAAATTAGTGTCAGAAGGTTCCCAACAAAGGGTTTCTTTAGTATGATTGCGCTCCCTTGGTTCAGCGGCTAACCGCATTCTTAAAACCAAGACCAGTCGGGACGTAGCGCAGCCTGGTAGCGCACCACAATGGGGTTGTGGGGGTCGGAGGTTCAAATCCTCTCGTCCCGACCAAATTTATTAAGTCTTCTACCTTAAGTTTTCGGTAACGTAACGCCTGTTTGCCCCTGGTATTTACCGCCACGATCTTTATACGATGTCTCACACACTTCATCGGACTGAAAGAACAACATCTGCGCTACACCTTCATTAGCATAAATTTTTGCCGGTAAATTGGTGGTATTGGAAAACTCCAAAGTGACGTGACCTTCCCATTCAGGCTCTAACGGGGTGACATTGACGATAATGCCACAACGGGCATAAGTAGATTTACCCAGGCAAACAGTTAATACATCGCGGGGAATACGAAAATATTCAACAGTACGCGCCAGCGCGAAGGAATTGGGGGGAATGACGCAAACATCGCCAACAATATCCACGAAGCTGCTTTCATCGAAGTTCTTGGGGTCGATAGTGCTTGAGTGAATATTAGTAAACACCTTAAATTCGCGGGCGCAACGCACATCATAGCCATAACTTGAAGTGCCGTAGGAAACAATACGGGAGCCATCCTGTGCTGCGCGAACCTGGCCAGGTTCAAACGGTTCGATCATGCTATGTTCTTCTGCCATACGGCGAATCCAGCGATCTGATTTTATCGACATAACGTCTGTTTCCTGTCTTCAATATAAAAAAGGGCCGATAGATACAGCCGCAATCATACACGCTTCCAAAAGCAATTCGTAGGTTATATAGATGTATTCAATCTTCTTCTATGGAAATGTCAGGGATGAAAGCACTACTGTTACCAGCAGCTAATTGGTCAATAAGCTTTTGCGCAATTTCAAAATAGCAGTGCGCGTTTTCGCTGTCAGGATCACTAATCACTGTGGGGGTGCCTTTGTCGGCCTGCTCCCTGATATCAAGCGATAAAGGCAAACGGCCCAGCAACTGGGTGCCAAATTTCCGGGCAGCCCGCTCTCCACCACCTTCACCAAATACCGGCTCTTTATGGCCACAATGACTACAAATATGTATCGACATATTCTCGACCACCCCCAGCACCGGAACATTCACTTTGCGAAACATCTCAATGCCCTTCACCGCATCCAACAGCGCAATATCCTGGGGCGTAGTCACAATCACTGCACCGGCCAGTGAAGCTCTCTGTGCCAAAGTCAGTTGAATGTCGCCGGTACCCGGTGGCATATCGACAATTAAAATATCTAATTCAGGCCAGTCGGTTTGCATCAGCATTTGCTGCAACGCACCACTGGCCATTGGCCCGCGCCATACCATGGGTGTTTCGTTCGTTACCAGGTAAGCCATCGACATGGAGTAAATGCCATAGGCTACCACCGGCATCATGGTTTTCTCGTCTTTCATCTCGGGGCGAGAATGCTCCTGGCCCAACATCAACGCCTGGCTGGGGCCATAAATATCGGCATCTAACATGCCTGTTTTTTTGCCCAATTTATTTAATGCCAGGGCCAGGTTCACCGCAGTGGTAGACTTGCCTACGCCACCTTTGCCAGAGGCAACCGCAATAATATGCTTAACATTTTCAATACCCATTGGGGGGTTACTCCTGAAACAGCCTGAAATTTAAAGGTTGGCTATTATACGTTGTCTTTGCTCAATCGGGCTAACCCGGATATTTTAAGCAAGAATTTAACAGGAATGCTGAATAATGTTAGCGTATTCTATCGGCCATCTGGTTAAGGCAGTCTGTCACCCTGTCACTGGCGTCCTCCATGGCGACAAATAACTCAAAAGCCCGCTTTTGATCGCCATCAATTTCAAGTTCCAGAGCTTCCAACCCTTTGGAATGCACCGCCTTATGGGGAGACTCCAACATCTGAAAAGCCTTATCCTGACCGTAACGCTTTTTGCCTTCGCCTTCGTAATACCATTTACCCAAACGACACGTTGCATGATTTACAAAATCTGAGGAATTACCGGTTCCTGTAATCGCGGCTTTGTATACATCCGCCTTCCATACCAGATGGTCGAGTTTTACGGTTTCAATAAAGCCCAAATCAGCACTACGGGTTACTGATTCAGTCATACCCCTAGATAATTCCATGGCGCCCTGTATCGCCTGCACTCCCTGATCAGCTTCTTCGCATAGTTGGCTACAAGTAATATGAGTTTCGGTGATGTTCTTGTCGGTCAACGCTATATCGGTATCAATTTTTGATACCAGCATAGAAATCTCACCACTGGCCTCACTGGCACGTTTAGCAAGAGCTCTCACCTCATCAGCAACCACAGCGAAACCACGACCCTGCTCTCCAGCCCTGGCTGCTTCTATTGCCGCATTCAGCGCCAAAAGATTAGTCTGCTCTGAAATATTATTGATAGCACCAACAAATTGCGTGATTTCTGAAGCAACGCCTTTCAACTCCGAGATACTTTCGTGACTGGTTGCTGCCTTGGAAGCAACCACATTGAGCTTGGTGTTTACATTAGAAAGTGCGTTAACCGCTTGATCATAGACGACACCAGTCTCCCTGATACGGTCTCGCTGCACTGAAATACTGTTGGCAAGTGAGGCAACGGTCTCCCGTACTTCACCCAAGCTGCTAAAACTGCGTAGCAACAATTCCACGTGTCGAGCGGCGCTATCTTCTTGAGCGGATAAAGCTGACTCAGCTTCGAGCTCCTTTACCCGGTTTCTCAAAGTAGTATTCTGTTCATGCAAAACCAGATTTTCGGCTTCCAGTTCTTCACAGCGTACCGCGAGCTTTTGATAGTGTTCTTTTTTCTTATTCCAGAGCATATAGGTTTCCTCAGGCTAATAACCGTAATTATTGTTCACAGCTCAGGAATTGCCACTGGAATGACTGCCTGGCAGCAGCTTATCCTACCCCGATTTGACGCTCCTTATTGGCAGCTATAGTATAGAGCGCGTAACGATCACGAGTGATTGCTGATCGTAACCACTGGAAATACATCAACAAATTGCAAATTATTACTGCAAAAACCAAAGGCATCCTGCCATGAAAATTAACCTGCAACATCAACATCCCTACACCAAAAACTACTTATTGACCCACAGGCTAAGAAGATAACAATGCCACACACCATTGACAAATACAGTATCGAAAGCACCAACTACACCATTGGCAAACACAATATTCAACACTGGGGATTCGACATTCACAACCCGGTGTTTCTGGTAAGCTCCGGGTTAATTCTGCTCTTCCTGATAGCCACACTGGTTACCGACCCCGCCACCGCAAAAGCCACTTTAGATGGCCTGAAGTGGGACATCATCAAAACCTTCGACAGTTTATTCATCTGGGCAGGCAACATCTTCGTCTTGTTCTGTCTGGCACTGATGTTTTCCCCGTTCGGCAAAGTACGTTTAGGCGGAAGTGATGCAACGCCCGAGTATTCAACCCTCGCCTGGCTGGCCATGCTGTTTGCAGCAGGTATGGGTATCGGCCTGATGTTCTGGGGGGTTGCCGAGCCGGTTGCCTACTTCACCGGCTGGTATGAAACCCCGCTTAATGTTGCCCCTAACACCCCCGAAGCCGCAAGCCTGGCGATGGGCGCAACCATGTACCATTGGGGTATTCACCCCTGGGCAATTTATAGCGTAGTAGCATTGTCGCTGGCCTTTTTCACCTACAACAAAGGTCTTCCCCTGTCGATACGTTCAGTATTTTATCCGCTTTTGGGTGATCGCACCTGGGGCTGGCCCGGTCACATCGTAGATATTCTGGCGGTACTGGCCACACTATTTGGCCTGGCAACATCGCTCGGGCTGGGTGCACAGCAGGCCGCCAGCGGCATTAACCATGTGTTTGGCACCGATGGCGGTGTGGGCTTGCAGGTTGGTGTCATCGTCGGTGTTACCTCGCTGGCGGTTATATCGGTTGTCCGCGGCATGGATGGTGGCGTTAAGTTACTCAGCAATATCAATATGGTGATTGCGTTTACCTTATTAATTTTTGTCGCCCTGATGGGCATCGCAGCAGCAATGGGTAATGTGCCAACAACCCTTGCAGCTTATATCGAAAACATCATTCCTTTGAGCAATCCACACAACCGGGAAGATGAAGCCTGGCTTCAGGGTTGGACAGTTTTCTATTGGGCCTGGTGGATTTCCTGGTCGCCTTTTGTCGGTATGTTTATTGCGCGTATTTCAAAAGGGCGAACCATCCGTGAATTTATTGTTGCGGTACTGCTGGCCCCCACGGCGGTAACGGTAATCTGGATGTCGGTATACGGTGGTATTGCCATTGATCAGGTTATGCAAGGCATCGGCGATCTTGGCACCGAAGGTTTAACTGAAGTTCCCCTGGCCATGTTTCAAATGTTTGAACAGTTGCCAATGGGCATGGTATTGTCGGTTTTCGCGATTGTTCTGGTGTTGGTTTTCTTTATTACCTCATCCGATTCCGGGTCTCTGGTGATCGACAGTATCACTGCTGGCGGCAAGATTGATGCCCCAGTTCCCCAGCGTATCTACTGGGCAACCATTGAAGGCGCGATTGCCATTGCCCTGTTATGGATAGGCGGCACCGAAGCCATTGAGGCACTACAGGCAGGCACCATATCATCCGCCCTGCCATTTACTTTTGTGTTGCTGGCAATGTGCCTGAGCCTGCTCATGGGGTTACGCACGGAACCGAAAGCCAACTGATACTGATATTGTAAAAAAACCAAAGCCGCAAGTTTCCAGTAGCACTGGTCATTTGCGGCTGCTCTCGCGCAACATTCACCCCCAATACCGCTATGAAAAGATGCATCCAGCGCTTACAGCAGGTATATTTAGCGCCCTGGTTTTACACCATCATTATTTCATAGCTCAATTATTCGCCAGAAGAGACCCCGCATGACCGCAGAAACACGCCACATATTAGTGACCAGCGCACTCCCCTACGCCAATGGCCCGATTCATTTAGGCCATATGCTGGAGTACATCCAAACGGATATCTGGGTGCGTTTTCAGAAAATGCGTGGCCATAACTGCACTTATGTGTGTGCTGACGATGCCCACGGCACCGCCATTATGTTGAAAGCCGAGCAACTAGGGCGCACCCCGGAAGAACAGATTGCACAGGTTCAACAAGAACACGAGCGCGACTTTGCCGGCTTTAATGTAGGGTTTGATAATTATTACTCTACCCATTCTGAAGAAAACCGCGAATATGCCAACCTTATCTATCAGCGCAATAAAGACAAAGGCTATATTGTCAGCCGAGAGATAACACAACTTTTTGACCCTGAAAAACGTATGTTCCTGGCAGATCGCTTTGTAAAAGGCACCTGCCCCAAATGTGATGCCGAAGATCAATACGGCGATAACTGCGAATCCTGTGGCGCAACCTACAGCGCCAGCGAATTGAAAAACCCCAAGTCCACCTTATCCGGGGCGAAGCCGGTTGAAAAACAAAACACCCAGTTGTTTTTCGATTTACCACAATTTCAAAACATGCTGGAAGAATGGACCCGTTCAGGCCGTTTACAGGAAGGTATTGCCAATAAACTGGGCGAGTGGCTGGCCGCCGGTTTACAGCAATGGGATATATCCCGCGAGGCTCCTTATTTCGGGTTTGAAATTCCCGATGAACCCGGCAAGTTTTTTTATGTGTGGCTGGATGCCCCCATTGGGTATATGGCCAGCTTTAAAAACCTGTGTGATCGTCGTAGCGACCTGAATTTTGATGATTACTGGCAACCAGGCAGTACCACCGAGCTGTATCATTTTATCGGTAAAGATATTATCAATTTTCATGGCTTGTTCTGGCCGGCCATGCTCACCGGTGCCGACTTACGCACCCCGACAGCGATTTATTCCCACGGCTTTGTGACCGTTAACGGCCATAAAATGTCGAAATCCCGTGGCACTTTTATTAAGGCAGAAACCTATCTGCGCCATTTGAACCCGGAGTATCTGCGTTACTATTTTGCCGCCAAACTGGGCAACAAAATTGATGATATTGACTTAAACCTTGAAGACTTCGCACAGCGGGTAAATTCTGATCTGGTGAACAAGCTGGTTAACATCGCAAGCCGTTGTGCGGGCTTTATCAGCAAACGCTTTGCTGGCAAACTCGCCGACACCCTTGAAGATAAATCACTGATCAACACCTTCATCAGCAAAGGCGACGAAATCGCCGCCCATTACGAAAACCGCGAATTTGCCAAAGTATGCCGCGAAGTCATGGCGCTGGCCGACCTCGCTAACCAGTATATTGATGAACAAGCACCCTGGGTGTTGGCAAAACAGGAAGGCAAAGACAACCAAGTGCAACAGGTTTGCAGCCTGGGCATTAACCTGTATCGTATTCTCGTGCTGTACCTGAAACCGATACTGCCACAACTGGCACAAAACAGTGCCGATTTCCTGAATATCAGCCCGTTGGAATGGAGCCACCTCAACAACCTGCTGGAAGGCCATCACATCAATAAATTTAAAGCCTTGATGCAACGGATTGAAATGCCAAAAATCGAACAAATGGTTGCCGAATCCAAAGAAGAAGCCGCCGCAGAAAACGCCCCCAAACCCACCGGCCCGCTGGCCGATGAACCGATTGCAGCAGAAATCGGCTTTGATGATTTCGTTAAAGTCGATTTACGGGTTGCCGAAATTGTTGCCGCACAGCATGTAAAAGGTGCCGATAAACTGCTGCAACTGACTCTGGATCTGGGCGGCGAAACCAGAAACGTATTTGCGGGTATTAAATCTGCCTACCAGCCGGAAGACTTAATCGGCAAACTGACCGTGATGGTGGCCAACCTGGCACCCCGCAAAATGAAATTTGGTGTATCAGAGGGCATGGTGGCTGCCGCAGGTCCGGGGGGCAAGGATATTTGGCTGCTATCTCGATTCCGGGGCAAAGCCGGGTATGCGTATTAAATAGCTAATGGTAGAATGCCCGCCACTTTCGCCAGCTCGATAGCCGTTTTTTGGATTCATAAAGAATGCCTGAGTTTTTGATCATATTGATCAGCACCATTTTGGTGAACAATTTTGTGCTCGTACAGTTTCTGGGGCTATGCCCGTTCATGGGAGTTTCCAGCAAACTGGAAACCGCCATGGGTATGTCGCTGGCCACAACTTTTGTGCTCACCCTGTCGTCGGTGCTGAGCTACCTGACCTTTAACTACATTCTGGAACCGCTGGGGGTTGAGTACCTGCGTACCATCTCCTTTATTCTGGTGATTGCAGTAACGGTTCAATTTACCGAAATGGTGGTAAAAAAAACCAGCCCCCTGCTTTACCGGGTGTTGGGTATTTTCCTGCCGCTGATTACCAGTAACTGCGCGGTACTGGGTGTGGCACTGCTAACGGTTAAAAAAGGTATCGACAGCTTTATGGAGGCATTGCTGTATGGCTTTGGGGCTGCCGTGGGCTTTTCGTTAACCCTGATTTTATTTGCTGCCATGCGTGAACGTATCGCCGTGGCTGATGTCCCCGCCCCCTTTAAAGGCGCATCTATCGGCTTGATCACTGCCGGACTGATGTCGTTGGCCTTTATGGGCTTCTCTGGCCTGATCAAGATTTAAGGGGAGCCCATGGAATTTTTCTTGGAAAACTTCAGCGCCATTATTTCGTTAGTTGTATTAGCGCTGATCTTTGGTGCTGCCCTTGGCTTTGCGGCAGTTAAATTCGCCGTTGATGAAGACCCGATCGTTGATCAGATTGATGCACTGCTGCCGCAAACGCAGTGCGGCCAGTGTGGGCACCCCGGTTGCCGCCCCTATGCCGAATCCATTGCCAACAACACCGATGAAATCAATAAATGCGTACCCGGTGGCGACGATACTATTCAGGCGATGGCGGATTTGCTGGGCAAGGATTTTATTCCGCTGGATGCAGAAGAAGGCGCACACAGCGATGTGCCCGTGGTGGCAGTGATTCGCGAAGACGAATGCATCGGCTGTACCAAATGCCTGCAAGCCTGCCCTATGGACGCCATACTGGGTTCAGCCAAGCACATGCACACGGTGATTTCATCGGAATGCACCGGCTGTGATTTATGCGTTGACCCCTGCCCAGTTGACTGTATCGACATTATTCCGGTACCGACAACACAACAGAACTGGACATGGGACGCACCCCCAGGTATTGGCGCAACACCCGGGCAACTGATTCCCGTAAGGAACATTGCATGAGCCGCCAGATCTGGACTATTCCCGGTGGCGTTCACCCCCCGGAAAATAAATTGCAATCGAATCAAACACCGATTCAGCCCGGGCCAATACCCACGCAAATTGTGTTACCCCTTCAGCAGCACATTGGTGCCCCCAGCACTCCCGTGGTCAAGGTCGGCGATACGGTGTTAAAGGGCCAACTGGTGGCCGAGCCTAACGGGCTGGTCAGCGCTCCGGTACATGCTTCCACATCCGGTACCGTGACTGCCATTGAACCCAGGGCCGTGCAACACCCCTCGGCAATCGATGGCCTGTGTATTGTGATTGAACCCGATGGCCGCGACCAATGGATAGATCACCAGGGGGCAGAGGATTATACCCGGCTGGAAAAAAGCCAGGTGCTTGACATGATCCGCAACGCCGGTATTACAGGCATGGGGGGCGCAGGATTTCCTTCAGCGGTAAAACTGGCCACCCGGCCTGATACCGTCATTGAGCAGCTCATTTTAAATGCGGTTGAATGTGAGCCCTATATTACCGCTGATGATATGCTGATGCGTGAACGGGCCGCTGAAATCGTTGCCGGGTTAAAAATAATTCAATGGCTGGTATCACCCCAGGAAACCCTGATTGGCATTGAAGACAACAAACCAGAAGCCATTAAAGCCATGCAGGCTGCCACTGCGGATTCTGATATTGAGGTAGTTGTGATACCTACCAAATATCCATCGGGCGGTGAAAAACAGCTGATCCAGATACTTACGGGCAAGGAAGTTCCCAGCGGCGGGCTGCCTGCTCAGGTGGGGGTTATCTGTCACAATACCGGAACTGCCTACGCCATCAACAGAGCCGTTATTCACGGGGAACCGTTAATCAGTCGCATCACCACCCTTACCGGCGACACCGTTGCCCAAAAAGGCAATTACGAAGTGCTGCTGGGCACCCCCGTAGAGGAAATGCTGCACTTTGTCGCCACCAATATTAAAAAAATGCAACGCCTGATCATGGGTGGCCCGATGATGGGGTTTGCCATTCACGATTTAGCGGTACCCATAGTCAAAGCCACCAACTGCCTGCTGGCACCGGCCCGCAATGAACTGGCCGATCCACGCACCGAGCAGGCGTGCATTCGCTGTGGCAGTTGCGAACAGGTGTGCCCGGCTTCGTTATTACCGCAGCAGTTATACTGGTTTGCCAAAACCCAGGATTTCGACAAAGCGCAATCACATAACCTGATGGATTGCATTGAATGTGGTGCCTGTGCGTTTGTATGCCCCAGTAATATTCCGCTGGTGCAATATTATCGCTATGCCAAGGGACAGGTACGCAACAACGAAGAACAGGCAAGAAAAGCAGAACATGCGCGGATGCGTTTCGAATCCCACCAGGCCCGCCTCGAAAAAGAGCGACTGGAAAAAGAAGCCAAACGTAAAGCCAGAGCCGAAGCTGCCGCGAAAAAAGCCGCTGCCAAAAAAGCACTGGCGGCTAAAGAAGGTGCTGCAACACCCAGGGCTGGTGTGGTAGCAAAAGCGGCGGACGCAAAATCCGACAACCTGACCGCACTCAAATCCAAAGCGGCATCCGCCAGCAAACGCTGGAAAGATGCCGAAAAAGCTTTGCAGGCGGCACAGGCGAATGAATCCGATAACCTGGATGCACTGAAGAAAAAAGTTGAACAACTGAAAACCAAAGCAGATTCCGCCAATCAGGCATTTGTAGAAGCTCGCAAAGCATCCAGAGCAGGCGCGGCAGCAGGAACAGCCACAGCCACACAGGCAGAACCGGCACCATCAAAATCAACACCAACACCAACAGCATCAGCAAAATCAACAGCAAAATCAACACCAGCAGCATCAACAGAAAACGACCCGCTGGCACCGCTGAAAAAAGCATCCAGTGAAGATTTTCAGGCATGGCAGGATGCCAAAAAAGCCCTGGAAGAAGCGGATCAGAATGACACCGAAAAAGTAGCCGAGTTAACCGCAAAAGTTGCAGCAGCCAAGGCCAAATCTGATGCTTCCAAAAAAGCCATGAAAGAAGCCCGCGCCAGGCAGCGTGAAGAAATCCAACAACAAAAAGCCGCCGCCGATCCGGTAGCCACGGCCAAAGCAGCAGTTGAAACCGCTGAAAAGAAAGTACAGAAATTTGAAAAGTCCCTGGCGGTGCTGGTTGAAAAAGGCGCAGATACCAGCAAAATCGAACCCAGGCTGGCCGATGCGCAGGATGCCTTGGCAAAAGCGAAAGCAGAACTGGAAAACGCTGAAGCCTCAGCGCAAGCAAATCAGCGCAAGGAAAACGGGTAGCCGGTTATGTCTGTATTAAGCATTACATCCCCCCACGCACACCGCCCATTCACCACCGGGCAACTGATGTTACAGGTGGTGATTGCCACCCTGCCCGGTGTTGCCGCGCTCACCTGGTTTTTTGGCTGGGGCACCTTAATCAATATTTTCTGGGCAGTGCCGGTGGCGTTGGCATCAGAAGCCCTGGTGCTGAAACTGCGTAACAAACCCATTGGCTTTTTCCTGAAAGATTACAGTGCCGTGGTAACAGCGATATTACTGGCTATGGCAATACCGCCCACCGCTCCCTGGTGGCTGACCCTGACCGGGGTAAGCTTTGCAATTATTGTTGCCAAGCATTTATATGGCGGCCTGGGCTCCAACCCTTTCAACCCGGCAATGATCGGCTATGTGCTGCTGTTAATTTCATTTCCGGTGGAAATGACCGCCTGGCTGCCATCACTGGGTACTGAAGCGGCTGCTGAATTATCATTCAGCCAATCGTTTGCCGCTTTTCTGGGCGGGCAGATCAACGGTCAGGGTATTGATGCCTACACCATGGCCACCCCCCTGGATATTTACAGAACCTATAAAGGTAACTTCGATGCCCTGAACAATGCCGCCGCGTTAAAGGGCAACCTGGCAGGTATCGGCTGGGAATGGGTAAATCTGGCGTTTCTTGTGGGTGGGCTTTATTTAATCACTCGTAAAATCATTACCTGGCATATCCCCGTTGCCATGCTCGGCACGCTCACTCTGCTGGCGCTGTTGTTTGGAGCAGGCGACCCGGACACCTACCCTGGCCCACTGTTTCACCTGTTAAGCGGTGGCACCATGCTGGGCGCGTTTTTTATTGCCACCGATCCGGTATCCGCAGCCACCAGTAACCGTGGCAAACTGGTATATGGCGCCGGGATTGGCCTGTTTATTTATGTGATCCGCAGCTGGGGTGGCTATCCCGATGCTGTTGCCTTTAGCGTACTGTTATTGAATTTATGTGCGCCAACCATTGATTACTATACCCAACCGCGAACCTATGGCCATGCTAAAGCCAATCGCGGCATGTCGAAACCGGAATAGGCAAAGCCAGGATTATCATGTCAGAAGAAACTCAACTACTTGGCGTTAGCATTTCAAAAAACAGTCTTATTCTGGGGCTGTTTGCCATTGCCACCACCGGCTTGATTGTTTTAACCCAGCTGAGCACCAAAGCGCCGATTGAGCAGGCCAAACAGCAAGCTCTTGCCGAAGCCCTGTATGAAGTGCTGCCAAGAAACACCCACAACAACGATTTAATCAAAGATACTGTAGAACTGCCAGCGAGCAACCTGTTAGGCACGAAAGCAACCAAAGTGGCCTATATTGGCCGCCAGGATAACAACCCCGTGGCTGCTATCCTTCAGGTATCTGCGCCAGAAGGCTACGGCGGCACTATTAATCTGCTGGTGGCCATATTGGCAGATGGCACCATCAGCGGCGTGCGTGTTGTTCCCCCACACCAGGAAACACCCGGGCTTGGTGATAAAATCGAATTAAAAAAATCTGCCTGGGTTTTAAATTTTAATCATAAATCCCTGGCCAATTTAACTGAACAACAGTGGAAAGTAGATAAAGACGGTGGTGCCTTTGACAGCTTTACCGGAGCGACCATTACACCACGGGCGGTAGTGGATGCCGTTTATAAATCACTGCAATATTTTAAGGCCAATAAAGCGGCCATTTTAAACAAACCGGGGGGTTCAGCCGTACCGTTAGATCTTGGCAAACCGATACCCGAGACTTTGCCTGCAACCAGCGCACAGCACCCCTGACCACCGCATAACAGGTATTAACCATGTCCGATGTGGATTACAAAAAAATTACTGTAGATGGCCTTTGGGCAAACAATCCGGCACTGGTGCAGGTATTGGGTTTGTGCCCGTTACTGGCGGTGTCCGGCTCGGTGGTTAATGCGCTGGCGCTGGGTATCGCCACCATTGCGGTGTTAACCAGCTCCAACATTGCCGTTTCCCTAATTCGTAACTACACCACCAACACGGTGCGCCTGCCTTCGTTCGTAATGATTATTGCCGCCTTCACCACCTGTGCAGAATTTTTAATGAACGCCTTTACCTATGAATTGTATTTAGTGCTGGGGATTTTCATTCCATTAATTGTTACCAACTGCACCGTGCTCGGGCGTGCCGATGCCTTTGCCAGCAAGCACGGGGTAATTCCTTCGGCAGTTGATGGGTTTATGATGGGTTTGGGCTTTACCGCCGTGTTAGTAATACTGGGCGCATTACGCGAATTATTCGGCACAGGCGTACTGTTTTCGAACATGCACCTGCTGTTTGGCGAAGCCGCAAAATCATGGGAAATGGTGGTATTCACCGACTACAAAGGATTTTTACTGGCAATATTACCGCCCGGTGGTTTTATCTTTTTAGGTTTTATTATGGCCATGAAAAATATCATTGATAAAAACCTGGAAGAACGCGCCAAAGCCAGGCAATCAGATAAACCTAAAGAAAGCCGACGGGTACGCACCACCGGCACTGTTTCCTGATCTGCCAACAATGAACGCAGCAAAACGCCAGCAGATTTTCAGTCGGCTACGGGAACAAAACCCCAACCCGACCACTGAACTGAATTACGATAGCGCATTTGAACTGTTAATTGCGGTTATTCTCTCTGCCCAGGCCACCGATGTTTCCGTTAACAAAGCAACCGCCAAGCTGTACCCTGTTGCCAACACCCCGGAAGCGATATTGGCACTGGGCGTGGACGGGTTAAAAAAATACATAAAAACCATTGGCCTGTATAACAGCAAGGCTGAAAATGTCATTAAAACCTGCCGGATGCTTATCGAGAAACACCACAGCGAAGTGCCCGACAATCGCCAGGATCTTGAAGCCCTGCCCGGTGTTGGCCGCAAAACGGCCAATGTGGTGCTGAATACTTATTTTGGCCAACCGGCGATGGCAGTGGACACACACATTTTCAGGGTGTCTAATCGTACCCGGATTGCCACCGGCAAAAACGTGCTGGAAGTTGAACAACGGCTGCTGCGCCTGGTGCCAAAAGAATTTTTGCTGGACGCACACCATTGGTTAATATTGCATGGCCGCTACGTTTGCACGGCACGTAAACCAAAGTGTGGTGCCTGTATAATTGAAGATTTGTGCGAATTTAAAGAAAAAACTGAATACGAATAGAATAGCAACAAAACAGCCGCAAAGAGATTTCAGTATGTTTGATAAGCAACTTTTAGAAGTTCTGGTTTGCCCCAACAGTAAAACAAAACTTGTTTATAATGAGCCAAAACAAGAGCTGGTAAGCCTGGCCAGTGGGCTTGCTTATCCCATCAGAGACGGTATTCCGGTAATGCTGGAAGAAGAAGCTCGGCAAATCACTCTGGAAGAAAAACAATCATTAAAAAAAGGTAAGGCATCGATATGAGTGGAGAAACTATTTTTACCAAAATTATTAATCGTGAAATCCCGGCCGATATTCTCTATGAAGATGATCAATGCCTGGCGTTTACCGATGTTAACCCCCAGGCACCACTGCATGCGCTGGTGATCCCTAAAAAACCCATAGCTAAAGTATCTGATGCCAGCGAAGAAGATGAGCAGTTATTAGGCCACCTGATGACAGTCGCTGCCAAAGTAGCAGCCGACAAAGGCTACGCTGGTAAGTTTCGTCTGGCTGTTAATAACGGTGCCGAAGCCGGCCAATCGGTATTTCATATTCACGTTCACGTACTGGCCGGACGTGATTTCACCTGGCCTCCGGGTTAAAACTATTCAATGTCAACACCGTTAATGTCTACACTGCTACCCTGCGAAATTGTAGAGCCATCCTCCCCTGCTACCGCCTCGGTTATCTGGCTGCATGGCATTGGTGATGATGGCCAGGGTTTTGTACCCATTGTCCCCCACCTTAAATTACCCGCCAGCCTAGCAGTTCGATTTGTTTTTCCCAATGCGCCCATCCGCCCTGTTACCTGCAATTCCGGTATGGCCATGCGCTCCTGGTACGACATTCTTGAATTGTCCGAAATACGAAAAATAAACGAGCAACACCTGCGGGATGCCAGCAACCTGATCATTGATTTAATCAAGGCAGAAAATGAAAAAGGTATTCCCTGCGAAAGAATTGTGCTGGTGGGTTATTCCCAGGGCGGCGCTGTGGCCTATCACACCGCGCTGCATTACCCGGAAAAACTGGCCGGTTTGATCGCGCTTTCCACTTATATGGGCATTACCAAAGACATTGCCAACACGGTATCGGCATCAAATCGCAGTATCCCGGTGAAAGTCGCCTACGGCAAGCAAGATGAAGTTATAGCAGAACGCGCTGCTCGCTTAGCCTACGATACCCTTAAAGATCTGAATTACAACATTAGCTGGAAAAGCTATCAGATGGGCCACGAAATTTGCGTTAGCGAAATTCGTGATATTGGCAAGTGGATTTCCGGTATGCTGTGTTAACCGCCAGCTAACAAGGCAACTGCTTATCAACATACGCACCTTGTAACCAGCCACAACCCCGGGCATTCAAAAACCTGTACTGGTTTTCTGTTTCTACACCGTTAGCCATTACCTCCAGGCCCAGGTTTTTGGCAAGGTAGATGGCGGCATCTACAACCGTTTCATCGGTTTGCGACAGTCCCAGCCGCGCAACCAGTTTGGGGTTCAGTTTTACTCCCTGATAACTGATAGTACGCAACATTTCCAGTGATGAATAACCGGAAGCAAAATTATCAAGCACAAAACCAAAACCCCGGGCCTGTATCTCATCCAATTTCTTATCAACATCCAGGCCACGTAGCCAAAAGCAGGATTCAGGCAGGGCAATCAGTATTCTCTCGGCAGGAATACCATACTTGTTGGCTGTTTTCTCTAACCACTGAGCCAGATCAGACCGTGCAAACAAGCCATTTGGCAGGGGAATAATAAACCTCACAGTATCACGCAACGCTTCACCGGCCATCATTGCCCGCAACTCCATACAGGCCGTTTTCCATAACAAGCAGGCCAGCTCCAGGCCCATACCGGCATCTTCGGCCATTGGCATAAAATCATCGCAACTCAGCAAGCCTTTTTCCG